>JRYH01007672.1_pt1 | contig 11198 bp, 10 predicted proteins | sample 235351 | NCBI WGS metagenome assembly JRYH01 (sample SAMN03074221, study PRJNA261480) | activated sludge metagenome | biome: Wastewater Treatment Plant; feature: Wastewater; material: Activated sludge; isolation source: activated biomass of a wastewater treatment plant treating wastewater... ... | reverse complement strand
TCACCGCGCCGATGATCCAGCAGGGCACGATCAACATCCCGTCCGCCGGCGCCGGTACGCCGCCGCCGCAGGCCGAGGCGATCTTCATCGAGGTCAAGGCCGACGGCGCCCTCGCCATGCGCCCCAGCAACAGCGGGTCCTCGCGCCCGCTGCGTCGGGACCAGCTCGGCCAGGCCCTGCAGGAGGCCCTCGCGAAGAATCCGGAGCAGCCCTTCCTGGTCGCGGCCGACAGCAAGCTCGACTATCAGAAGGTGATCGACGTGCTCGAAACCGCACGTAGCGCCGGAGTGCGCAAGATCAGCCTCGTGACCCAGAGCTCGACACCCCAGAAATGAGGGACCGTCCTGCACCACCCCGCCGCGAGGCGCCAGGCAAGTGGCAGTCTCTCGGACTGACCGTCGCGGTACATCTGGGGTTGTTCCTGTTCCTGTTCTTCGGCGTGCGCTGGCAAAGCCCGCCGCCGGCCTCGCTCGAGGTCGGCCTCGCCTCGGCGCCTGCGCGCAGCGGTGCCCCGGCGCCACGCCCTCAGCCCGACCCCAAGCCGGAACCGCCAAAACCGGAGCCGCCGAAGCCCGAGCCTCCGAAGCCCGAGCCTCCGAAGCCCGAGCCTCCGAAGCCGGAGCCTCCAAAACCGGAGCCTCCAAAACCGGAACCCAAACCGGAGCCCAAGCCGGAACCGCCCAAGCCCGCGCCGGCCCCCAAGCCGGAGATCGCCACCAAGGCGCCGGAGAAGAAGCCGGAGCCGCCCAAGCCGGCCCCGAAACCCGACCCCAAACCCGAGCCCAAGCCCGAGCCGAAACCGCAGCCCAAGCCGCAACCCAAGCCCGAACCCAAGCCCGAACCCAAGCCGCAACCTAAACCCGCCCCGGACCCGACCGCGCAGCGCCTCGAGCAGGAACTCCAGCGCGTCGAACAGGCCCGCCTCGCCAGCCTGATGCAGCAGGAAGGTGCGCGCGTCGCCGCCCATGGCGCGGCGAGCCAAGGCGCGCCTGGCGGTGATATCGACAAGTACCGTGCGGCGATCGCAGCCAAGGTGCGGGGCAACCTGCTGCGGCCGCCCGGCCTCTCCGGCAACCCGGAGGCGGTGTTCGAGGTCGACCAGCTGCCGAGCGGCGAGGTGCTCAACGTGCGGCTCAAGCGCTCCTCCGGCATCAGCGCGCTGGACGAGGCGATCGAGCGCGCGATCCGGCGCTCTAGCCCGCTGCCGCTGCCGGAGAACCGCAGGCAGTTCCAACGCACGCTGGAGCTTAAATTCCGTCCGCTGGCGGACGAGTGAGTCCGTCATGTCTATAATCCGCGGCTGGAGAAAATCCCGCATGATCAAAACCCTGCACATCGTCCGCCTTTTCCTCGCCGGCCTGCTCGCCAGCCTCGCGCTGGGCGCGCACGCCCAGCTGTCGATCGAGATCACCGGCGCCGGCGCCTCGCGCTTCCCGGTCATCATCCCGATCTTCGAGAACGAAGGCCGCCTGCCGCAGAGCGTGACCGACGTCGTGCGCGCCGACCTCGAGCGCAGCGGCCTGTTCACGCTGATCGACACCGGCCCGCTGCCGATGCCCGAATCGGTGATGCCCGACCTTGCCGGCGTACGCGCACGCGGCGCCGACGCGGTGCTCACCGGCAGCCTGATCCCGATGACCGACGGCCGCTACGAGGCGCGCTTTCGCCTGTTCGACGCCCAGAAGCAGCAGGAGCTCGGCGCCATGGCGCTGCCGATGAGCCCGGCACAGAATCGTCTCGTCGGCCACCGCATCGCCGATTTCGTGTACGAGAAGCTCACCGGCCTGCCCGGCTATTTCGCCACCCGCATCGCCTACGTCATCAAGGCCGGCCCCAACTTCGAGCTCCAGGTCTCCGACGCCGACGGCATGAACGCCGCCACCGCGCTGCGCTCGCGCGAGCCGATCATCTCGCCGGCCTGGTCGCCCGACGGCCAGCGCCTGGCCTACGTGTCCTTCGAGCAGAAGAAGCCGATCGTCTACGTGCATACGCTCGCCACCGGCCAACGCCGCGTGGTCGCCAATTTCAAGGGCTCCAACTCCGCGCCCGCGTGGTCTCCGGACGGCAGCCAGCTCGCGGTCGTGCTGACCAAGGACGGTCAGTCGCAGCTCTACGTGGTCAGCGCCGACGGCTCCGGCGTGCGCCGCCTGGCGCAATCTTCGGGCATCGACACCGAGCCCTTCTGGGGCGCCGACGGCCACATCTACTTCACCTCGGATCGCGGCGGCAGTCCGCAGATCTACCGTATTCCTGCCAGCGGCGGCAGTGCCCAGCGGGTGACTTTCGAAGGCAACTACAACGTTTCGCCGCGGCTGTCCTTCGACGGCAAGCTGCTCGCCTTCATCACCCGCAATGCCGGCCGCTTCCAGGTGGCCGTGCAGGACCTCGCCACCCGGCAGACCACCATCCTCACCGATTCGGCACGCGACGAATCGCCCAGCTTCGCCCCCAACGGCCGCATGATCCTGTACGCCACCGACAGCGGTGGCCGGGGCGTGCTGTCGGCGGTGTCGACCGATGGGCGCATCCGCCAGCGGCTGACGGTGCAGGCCGCCGATGTCCGCGAGCCCGCCTGGGGCCCGCAGATCCGGTAATCCAAGAAGCGGTCCGAGCCGCACATTCCTTTCTGCTGTCTTAAACACAAGTACTGGAGCAATACCCATGAAGAAACTCGTTCTCCCGGCCCTGCTGGCCCTGACCCTGGCTGCCTGCTCGAGCACCGGCCCCGAAACCGCCGGCACCTCGGTCGAGGACCGTGGCGCGGGCGTCGCCACCGTGACCGCCGGCGGCCTCGGTGGCAGCGGCATCGCCGCCCTGACCGACCCGAACAACATCCTGTCCAAGCGCAGCGTGTTCTTTGACTTCGACAGCTACGTCATCAAGCCCGAAGCCCGTCCGCTGATCGAGGCGCACGCCCGCTTCCTCGTCCAGAACCCGCAGATGCGCATGCTCGTGCAGGGCAACACCGACGAGCGCGGCAGCCGCGAGTACAACCTGGCGCTGGGCCAGAAGCGTGCCGACGTCGTCAAGCAGGCGCTGATGCTGCTGGGCGCCAAGGAAGCCCAGATCGAGTCCGTGAGCCTGGGCGAAGAGAAGCCGCGCTGCGAAGACCGCACCGAAGCCTGCTACGGCGAGAACCGTCGCGGCGACATGCTCTACTCGGGCGAGTTCTAAGAGAGTCCTGTCATGAAACGCCTTCTGCCGCTTGCCGCACTTCTCGTCCTGAGCCCGGTCGCGCCGGCGCACGCCCAGCTTTTCGGGGGTGACACCGAGGCCCGAAACCAGATCATCCAGCTGCGCCAGGATGTTCAGGGCCAGCTGGAGACCACCAGCCGCGGCCAGCTCGAACTCGCCATGCAGAACGAGCAGCTGCGCGCCGAAGTGGCGCGCCTGCGCGGTCAGATCGAGCTGCTGATGAACGAGGTCGAAACCCTCAAGCAGCGGCAGAAGGATTTCTACGTCGATCTGGATGCGCGTCTGCGCCAGATCGAGACCGGCGGCACCGCCGGCGCTCCGGCCGCGGCCGGGGCTCCGGCGGGCGCCGCGCCGGGCAGCGACCCGGCAGCCGAGTCCGCCGAATACGAAGGCGCGCTCAACCTGCTCAAGAACGGCAAGAGCAAGGAAGCGCTCGCGGCCTTCGACAGCTTCACCCGCCGCTACCCCGCGGGCAATTTCACCGCCGGCGCGCACTTCTGGGCCGGCAACGCCGCGCTCCAGGCCAAGGACGTCGCCAGCGCCACGCGTCACTTCAAGACCGTGCTCGACAAATGGCCGAGCGACAACGTCGCCCCCGACTCCATGCTCGGCCTGGCCAACAGCCAGCAGGCGATGGGCGACGCCAGCGGCGCCCGCAACACTTTGAAGTCCCTCACCGAACGTTATCCGCAGAGCAACGCTGCCCAGGTCGCACGCCAGCGGCTGGCCGCGCGCTGAGCCGCGATGGCGGACCAGGAGATGGCGGTGGCTGCGACCGCGCGCCTGCGCATCACCGAGATCTTCGCCTCCGTGCAGGGCGAGTCGAGCCGCGTCGGCCTGCCCACCGTGTTCGTCCGCCTGACCGGCTGCCCCCTGCGTTGCACCTGGTGCGACACCGCCTATGCCTTCACCGGCGGCACGCCGCGCACGGTGGATGAAGTGCTCGCCGAGGTCGCCCGTCACGGCCTGCGCCACGTCTGCGTGACCGGTGGCGAGCCGCTCGCCCAGAAGGCCTGCCTCGTCCTGCTGCGTGCGCTGTGCGATGCAGGCTACGACGTCTCGCTCGAGACCAGCGGCGCGCTCGACATCGCCGAGGTCGACCCGCGCGTGGCCCGTATCGTCGACCTGAAGGCGCCCGGCTCGGGCGAGGTGGCGCGCAACCGCTACGAGAACATTCCCGTGCTCGGCCCGCGCGACGAGGTCAAGATCGTCCTCGCCGACGCGGCCGACTACGACTGGGCACGCGCGCAGATCGCCGAGCACGCGCTCGATCGCCGCTGCAGCGTGCTGCTGTCGCCGGTGGAAGGCCAGCTCGACCCCGCCCAACTCGCCGAATGGGTGGTGCGCGACCGCCTGCCGGTGCGCTTCCAGCTCCAGCTCCACAAGGTGCTCTGGAACGACGCCCGCGGCCGCTAGCGCGCCGCCTGCCGCGACGATCACCCCGCGCGCTGCGCCACGCATCATCCGGCCTGCGCGCCTCGATGGAACCCGCAACATGAACCACCCGCCCCGCGCCGTCGTCCTGCTCTCCGGCGGCCTCGACTCCGCCACCTGCCTCGCGATCGCACGCGACATGGGCTTCGAGACCTACGCCCTCTCGGTCGCCTACGGCCAGCGCCACGCCGCCGAGCTCGCCGCCTCGCGCCGCGTCGCCGTAGCGCTGGCTGCGAAGGAGCACCGCACCGCCAGCGTCAACCTCGGCCAGTTCGGCGGCTCGGCGCTCACCGACCCCGGCATCGCGGTGCCGGTGGACGAGGACAAGGGCGGCATTCCGGTCACCTACGTGCCGGCACGCAACACGGTGATGCTGTCGATCGCGCTCGCCTGGGCCGAAGTTCTCGGCGCCAACGACATCTTCGTCGGCGTCAATGCGGTCGACTACTCCGGCTACCCCGACTGCCGCCCGGCCTTCATCCAGGCCTTCGAGCACATGGCCAACCTCGCCACCAAGGCCGGCGTCGAAGGCGCGCGCCTGCGCATCCATGCACCGCTGATCGACCTCTCCAAGGCCGACATCATCCGCCGCGGCCTCGCGCTCGGCGTCGACTATGGCATCACCGTGACCTGCTACCAGGCCGACGACGACGGCCGCGCCTGCGGGCGCTGCGAAGCCTGCCGTCTGCGTGCGGCGGGTTTCGCCGCCGCTGGGGTGTCCGACCCCACGCCCTATCGCCCGGCGGCCGGCTGACGGCCGCCCGGCGCTTTCCGGTTAAACTCCCGCCTCCGCCCCCTCCGGTCCGCATCATGGAAGAAACCCTGGTCTCCGCCTCGACCATCGTCTGGCTCGCATTCGCGATCGGCACGCTCTTCGGCTTCGTCGCCCACCGCACGAACTTCTGCACCATGGGCGCCGTTTCCGACATCGTGAACATCGGCGACTGGAACCGCATGCGCATGTGGGCACTGGCGATCGCGGTCGCCATCCTCGGCACCGCCGCGCTGCAGGCGCTCGGCCTGTTCGACACCTCCAAGAGCCTGTACACCGGCAGCCGCCTCAACTGGCTGTCGCACCTCGTCGGCGGCGCCAGCTTCGGCATCGGCATGACGCTCGCCTCGGGCTGCGGCAGCAAGACGCTGATCCGCATCGGCGGCGGCAACCTGAAGTCGATCGTGGTCTTCGTGTTCCTCGCCATCGGCGCCTACATGACCCTGCGCGGCCTGTTCGGCGTGTGGCGGGTGGGCCTGCTCGATCCGGTCGCGGTCCAGCTCGAGCACGGCCAGGACCTCCCGTCCTTCCTGGCTGCCGCGGGCCTGGCGCCCGCCACCGCCCTGCTGCTCGCCAGCGTGGCGATCGGCGGCGGCCTGCTGCTGTGGTCGCTGGCCCGGCGCGAGGCCTGGCGCGCGGACGTGCTCCTCGGCGGCCTCGTCGTCGGCGCTACCGTGATCGCCGGCTGGTACGTATCGGGTCACATCGGCTATGTCGCCGAGCACCCCGAGACCCTCGAGGAGGCCTTCATCGCCACCAACAGCGGGCGCGCGGAGTCGCTCACCTTCGTCGCGCCGCTCGCCTACACCCTCGAGCTGCTGCTGTTGTGGAGCGACACCAGCCGCGTCGTCACCTTCGGTATCGCCAGCGCGCTTGGCGTCATCGCCGGCTCGGCCGCCTGCGCGCTCGTGGGCGGAAGCTTCCGCATCGAGAGCTTCCGCGACAGCGGCGACCTCGTCCGCCACATGATCGGCGGCCTGCTGATGGGCTTCGGCGGCGTCACCGCGCTCGGATGCACGATCGGGCAGGGCGTCACCGGCCTGTCGACGCTTGCCGTCGGCTCGATCCTGACCACGGCAGCGATCATCGCCGGCTGTGCCGTCACGCTGAGGGTCCAGTACTGGCTGTTGATGCGCGAGGCCTGATCGGACGGGCTGCGCCCACCCGTCTCGGACTCCAGGACACCGGCTCAGGGTCGCGCACGCCCGGCTGCATGCCATCCGGCGCTTGACGCACGAGCGTGAGCCCTCTATGATTCGCGCTCGTTTTTCGGGTCGTTAGCTCAGCTGGTAGAGCAGCGGACTTTTAATCCGTTGGTCGCTGGTTCGAATCCCGCACGGCCTACCAAAACACAGGAAAATGCCTAGTCCTCGGACTGGGCATTTTTCGTTTCTGCAACGCGCCTCAGGCGCCGCCTTGCACGATCGCGGGGCGCAACATCGGTGCCGCGCCGGCCGCCTGCAGCGCACGCTCATCGAAGATCCGGCAGCAATTCCGGCCCGACTGCTTGGCTTCGTACATCGCATGATCGGCCTGGCGCAGCAACTGCTCGGGCTCGATCCCGCTCGCTTGCGGAAAATACGCGACGCCCACGCTGCCCGACACCCGCAACTGGACCCCATCCAGGCTCACCGGCGCCGCGATCGCGACCAGCAGGCGGTCGATCAACCCGTGGCTGAGCGTGGCCTCGGGCAGGTCGGTGAAGATCGCGGCGAACTCGTCCCCGCCCAGGCGCGCGACGGTATCGGCCTCGCGCAGCACGCCGCGCATCCGGCGGGCGATGTCGACCAGCAGGCGGTCGCCCATCTCGTGACCGTGGGTGTCGTTGACCGCCTTGAATCCGTCCAGATCGATATAGGCGAGGGCAAGCCGCTGGGTGTTGCGCCGCACCCGCCCCGTGTCCTGACGCAAGCGATCGATCAGCAACGCCCGGTTCGGCAGCCCGGTGAGCGGGTCGTGATAGGCGATGTGGCGCAGCGCCTCCTGAGCGTCCTCGAGCGCGGCGACCGACTGTGCCAGCTGACGATTGCGCCGCATCAGCACGACCAGCAGCCCCACTGCCAGCGCCGACAGCACGCCGAGCGCGATGATGAAACTGGCGTAGCGCGCCCACACGTCCCGCCATAGGAACGGCGGCGCATGATCGAAGGGCGGCAGGCGCAGGGCGCGCGCCAGAGTCTCGACCGGAAGGTAGTCGAGCGGCGGCGAGAAGCCGGCGATACCCGCCGCGCGCGCAGCCGGATCGGAGGCCTCGAGCGCGAGCAGGGCCGCGGAGATGCGCCTCACCATGCGCGCCTCGACATGAGGCAGCGCAACGAAAGGCCACTCCGGGTAGAGGCGGGTCGACACCGCATACGGATAGCCGGCGAGGTTCTGGCGGTTGAGCACCACCAGCCGCGCCGGATCGAGGCGGCCCTCGGCCACCAGGCTCTCGATGATCCCGGTGCGCACGAAGCCGGCGTCGGCGCGCCCCTCGAGCACCGCCTGGACGACGGCCTCGTGACTGCCGGTGACGAGCAGATCGACATCTCCGGGCACCCGCACACCGGCCTGCTTCAGTTCGTAGGCCTGGGCCTGGTAGCCGCCAAGGTAGCGCGGCCCGGGGATCGCGATCCGCCGGCCCTCCAGCGCGCGCAGCCCGCTGATGTCCGTACGCCCGGAGGACACGATGATGCAGCCACCGAGGCTGGTGACCGCCTGGCCGTTCTCCATGGAGATCACGGTCGCCAGCGCACCCGACAGGCTGTTGTGACTGCGCAGCTCGAGGTAATGACTCGGATTGGTCATCAGCAGATCGATGCGCCGGGCGGCGACCGCCTCCTCGAGCTCGTCCTGCGCGAGCACCTGCAGCTCGACCCGCACGCCTCCCAGCTTGGCCGACAGGTAATCGGCGAGCGGCGTATAGCGCTCGAGCATGAGCGGCTGCGGCCGAAAGGCGAACACGCCGAGGGTGAGCTTGTCCTGCGCGAAGGCCGGACAGCAGGCAAGCACGAACAGGCAGACGAAGGCTCGCCGCAGCAACGCGATCATCACGCGCTCCCGTTGCGCGGCAGGCAGCTCGGGTCGATCAGACCGATCAGGTCGTCGGCCACGGACAGGCGCCCGGCACGCAGCATCAGCACATTGAGCTCGCGCGCGCTCTTGAGGATGCCACGCGCCCCCGTGACGTCGAGGTAGGCGCGGTTGCCGGCAAGATCCGGCAGGTTGAGGCCGGCAAAGCTGCGCTCGGTCTCTTCCAGGCTGAGACCCCGCCAGGCCGCAATGCGGCGCAGGGCGTCGTCCCGGTTCACGCGCAGGTGGTCGAGGGCGCGAAAATGCGCGCTCAACAGCGCATCGAACTGGCTGCGTCGAACGGACAGGCGGTCGCTGCGAACTGCGAGCACATCGAAGATCACGCCCGGAAACTGCCGGCTGTCGAACAGGCGGCGCGCGCCCTCGCGTTCGAGCAGCCGGGTGACCGGCTCATAGCCGATCGCGACGTCGATCTCGCCCCGTCGCCACGCCTCGAGCTGATCATCGGGCGCGATGTCGAGCACGGTGACATCCGCCTCGGTCAGGCCGGCGGCCGCCAGCAGCTTGTCGAGCACCAGTTCGCCCACAGCGCCGCGCTCGACCGCGATCCGTCGCCCGGCGACGTCGGCAGGCTGCTCGATGTCGCGCCGAGCCATCACCGCGTCGGCACCGACCGAGACGTCGAACACCAGCACCACGGTCAGGGCCAGGCCGCTCGCCCGCACCGCGAGCACCTCGTCGAGCGTCAGCGCAGCGGCATCGAGTTCGCCGGCCTTCATCGCCGCGACCGAATCGCTTGCCGTCCCGCCTTCGCGCAGGCGCACGTAGTCGGGCAGCCAGCCGAAGGCGCGCGCGATGTAGAACGGTTCGTAGCCCGGCCAGGGATGAATGCCGACGGCAAGCGGTACGTCAGGGTTGCAGCCACTGCCCGCACCGGCCGCCCCCGCAGCGAGTGCCGCGAGTCGCAGTAAGAAAGCACGACGTTGCATGGCCCGCAATTGTACCGATGCCGTCGTCTTCACTTCGCGAAGAATGCTCGCCCGCCGTGGACGAATGCACGCATGGACCCGGAATGCCGAATCGGGTATAGTTTCGGGTGTCGTTCAAATCGGATCCGAATGTACGCGTTCAATCCGGACCCGCGCGCAGCACGCGCGGCGACATCACTCTTTCCCGCAGCGATCCCGAGCGACCCGCGTACGCTCCACCCACTCGCCCTCGCTGCTCGTGCCCTGCGTTCGCCCGCAGGCATGCAACAGCCCTGACCGGCCCGCCGATCGCGCGCCGCCCCCACCCGGCCCATGCCGCGCCACCGCACGGCAACAGCCAATCTCGACTCGCCCGCGGCGGAGCGAGTCCGACCGGTGGCGCGCATCCCCGGCACCGGCACAACGACAAGGAGCCCGAACATGGCCAAGGAAGAACTCATCGAAATGCATGGATCCGTCACCGAGGTGCTGCCCGACGGCCGCTACCGCGTGACACTGGACAACGGCCACAACCTCATCGCCTATTCCGGCGGCAAGATGCGCAAGCACCACATCCGCATCATTGCCGGCGACAGCGTCTCCCTCGAGATGTCGCCCTATGATCTGAGCAAAGGCCGCATCACTTTCCGTCATCTGCCCGGCCGCGCGGCGGGCGCCAGCGCAGCGCCCCAGTCCCGCCGCTGAAGCTCAGCGCATCGCGCCCGCGCTGCCGAAGCACGGCAGGCGGGCGAACTCGGCAGCCTCGAGCGGACGGCTGAACAGGAAGCCCTGATAGGCGTCGCAGCCGAGCGTGCGCAGGATCGCCAGCTGCGCTTCGGTCTCGACGCCTTCGGCCGTGGTCGAAAAGCCGAGCCCGCGCGCCATGGCGATGGTCGCCACCACGATCGCGCGATCACTCTCGTCGACGGCGATGCCACGCACGAAACTCTGGTCGACCTTCAGCGTGCCGATCGGAAACCGCTTCAGGTAGGCAAGCGACGAGTAGCCGGTGCCGAAATCGTCCACCGCGAGGGTGACGCCCAGCGCATGCAAGCGGTGGAGTGTGTCGACCGCCTGCTCGACCTCGTCCATCAGCGCCGACTCGGTGATCTCGAGTTGCAGACGCGCCGCCGGCAGGCCCGTTTCGCGCAGTACCTCGGCGACCAGGCTGACCAGGTCGCGGGCGCGGAACTGACGCACCGACAGATTCACCGCGACACAACCGAAGTCCAGGCCGGCATCCAGCCACGCCCGCGCCTGGCGGCAAGCCTCGCGCAGTACCCAGCCGCCGATCGGGACGATGAGTCCGGTCTCCTCGGCGAGGGGAATGAAGCGATCCGGCCGTACCAGCGCTTCCCCCGGCGGCTGCCAGCGCAGCAGCGCCTCGGCGCCGACCCGCCCGCCCTTCAGGCTCACCAGCGGCTGGTAGTGGATGCGCAGCTCGCCGCGCTCGAGCGCACGCCGCAAGCCCATCTCCATCTCCATGCGCTCGCTCACCGCAGCGGTGAGCTCGCTCGCATAGAAGCAGAAGCTGTTGCGCCCCTCCGCCTTGGCCTGATAGAGCGCAGCGTCGGCATACTGGATGAGGTCGGTGGCGCTGGCGCCGTCGTCCGGATACAGGCTGATGCCCACGCTCGCGCTGACGATGACCTCGCGGTCGCCGGCCACGCGGAAGGGCTGCTGCACCAGCTCCGTGAGCTTGCGGGCGACGCTCGCAGCCTCGTCGGCCGACTCCAGATCCTCGATGACGACGAGGAACTCGTCACCGCCGAGGCGGGCCAGGGTGTCCTCCACGCGCAGGCCCGCGCGCAGGCGGC
>JRYH01002973.1_pt1 | contig 11198 bp, 10 predicted proteins | sample 235351 | NCBI WGS metagenome assembly JRYH01 (sample SAMN03074221, study PRJNA261480) | activated sludge metagenome | biome: Wastewater Treatment Plant; feature: Wastewater; material: Activated sludge; isolation source: activated biomass of a wastewater treatment plant treating wastewater... ... | reverse complement strand
AGTGGTCTTGGTGAATCTCCTGGGAACAATGAGGCGGAGACACACCCGACCCAAGGCGGGGAAGGTGTGGAACCCCCGCGTGGGTTGATGGAACAGCTTGGTGGCATCGCCATCGAGAGCCGATGGCCGTTCGCGCATGGATGCCGGTGCGAACTGGTGTGATCAACGCGGTCGGAACCGCGCCATAGCCTTGAGGATCGTGGCTACCTGGGCATGTTGCTGACGGGGGTCAGCAGAGCATGGAAGACAGCGTGGCAGAGAGGCACGCTGGCGGCGACGATGAATCGGCAGCGGTCCGATTCCGCCTTGTTCGCTTCATGCTTGCGCGATACGCGATTTGTGTTTGTGGTATACGACGTATACCTAATTTTCGTCTGGGAGATATCGTTGAGTCGAAACGTCTTTTCGCCCCGCGCGGCCCGCAAGTCGGAGCTCCAGACGCGCATCGTCCAGTGCGCGCTGCAGCTTTTTCGTGAGAAAGGCGTCCCGGAAACCACCATGGAGGCGATTGCCGAGGCGGCATGCGTCACCAAGCGGACGCTGTACCGTTACTTTCCGATCAAGGAGGCCATTGCCAGCACGTACTGGCTGGATAACGTCCGCCAAAAGGCGGCCCTGTTGCCCGAGTTGTTCCGCCTCTATCCGGATACCCGCAGCCGCCTGCTGGCCGTGTTTCTCGATGCGGCCGCCGGCTTCAAGGTCGAACCGGAGTTGGCTCGAATGCACTTCAGCTATCAATTCCAGCGCATCGGCCGCGAACTGGAAGGGGCGGGTGACCTCCCTCTCGATTTCAACAGCTTCCTGGCGGCCCTGTTGAAAGACGGGCAGCAACTCGGTGACGTCAGAACCGACGTGCCGGCCGAACAACTGGCCTGGCAGGTGCAACTGAGCTTCACGGGGATATGCCTGATGTGGTTCGCCGCCCCGGATGCTTTTCCCTTGGAAGAGCGGCTCACCAGCGCCGTCGCCTGCTTTCTTGAAGGCGCGGCAGTTTCCAGCTAAGGCTCCCACGATCATGGCACGCATTCTGTTCACTTGTTTCGGATCGCTCGGCGATCTTTTTCCCTACCTGGCCGTGGCCAAGGTCTTGCAGGCGCGCGGTCACGATGTCGCGGTCGGCAGCACGTCCCTGTACGCGCCCCAGATCGAGGCCGAGTCGATTCCGTTCATTCACCTGCGCTCCGGGCTGGATCGCTACACGTCCCAGGAATCGGTACGCCAGTTCCTGGAACGGCTCTTCGATCCGGTTCAGGGTGGGAAGGCGATTGCCCGCGAGATGATGGTCCGCATCGGCGAGACCTATCTCGACACGTGGGAGGCGGCATCCAATGTCGATGTCGTTGTTGCCAATCCTTTGGCGTATGCGACCCCCATCGTCTGCCGCGAACGCGGATTGCCATGGCTGTCGACCGTTCTGGCGCCCATGTTCTTTCTGTCGACGTTCGATCCGCCGACCATGACCGCCGCCCCGTGGCTGAGCCGATTGCATCGTCTAAGTCCGGCGTTGTACCGCGCTATGTTTGGTCTGCTCAAGCGCGCAACCTTGGGTTGGGCAAAACCCCTGTACCAGTTGTGCCGCGATCACCAATTGCCGCCACCTGACGGGCATCCCCTGTTCGAAGGGCAGTATTCGCCCCACGGCACCCTGGCGATGTTTCCTTCCGGGTTCGCCGCGCCTCAGCCGGACTGGCCGCCGAATACGCGGGTAACAGGGTTTCCCTATTTTTCCAGCGACGCGGACCAAGATGCCGTAATGCGGCAGGTCGAGGCATTCCTTGCCGTCGGCAGTGCGCCCATCGTTTTCGCGCTGGGATCGTCGGCAGTCAATATCGCCGGGGATTTCTTCGTCGTCAGTGCACGCATCGCGCGCAAGTTGGGGCAGCGCGCGATGCTGGTGTACGGGCAGCACGCAGATCAGATCAGGGACATCCCTGCCGGCGATGACATCCTCGCCGTTCCTTACGTTTCTTATGACAGACTCTTCGATCGGGCAAGCGTCATCGTTCACCAAGGCGGCATCGGAACGCTGGCGCAGGCCATGCGTGCCAAGCGCCCCATGCTGGTGGTGCCTTTCGGATTTGACCAGCCCGACAACGGTCAGAGAATCGAGCGCCTTGGTCTGGGACGTACGCTACCTCGCTCGCAGTATGGTGTCGATGGCGCGCTACCTCTGATATCCGAACTCGTGAACCAGGAGGGATACCGACAGCGGGCTGACACGCTTGGTCGGGACATGGCCATGGAAGATGGTGTGGTCCGTGCAGCGGACTACATAGAGGGGTTCGCCTTGGCAAAATGAGTTCTGGCGAGGAAACGGCGGCACCGGAGCGAATTGCTGTTGCGCGATGGCAGCCACGCCTTCCTACCATGCTCGTCCGGCCGGGTAGGCCATGGCCGGCTCATGTCGCGCAAGGGCATACGAGGCGTCGCCGTCGGGACCGTTCAGCGTCGCGATGTCGCAGGCCAGGAACGCAGCGCCTTTCCTGGGCTTCACTTCGCGAATGCGATTGAGGTTGAGATACCCGAGGCCGGTGATGTGCAGATCGAAGCAGGACTTTTTACTACCGGCTTCTGACCACAGAACATTTCATTCCTGCATGGGTAGCTGATAGCATTGCCGTCGCTGGCACCTGCCAGCACACGTCTTCAGGGCGGGGTGAAATTCCCCACCGGCGGTATGTCCATGGTGAGCAGCCGTTCACCGCAAACGAGCCCGCGAGCGCCCTTCCGCGAGGAAGGGGTCAGCAGACCTGGTGCGAAGCCAGGGCCGACGGTCACAGTCCGGATGAAAGAAGATGTGCGATCGGCACCCGCACCGGGACGGCTTCTTGTCACCCGGCCGGGTGCTGTTGTCGTGCGCCCCGAAAACGTCTTCTTGACTTTCCTTCGAGGAGCGTTTACATGTCTGTTTGTCTTGATATTTCCCGTAACCCCCCTCCGGGTGGCAGCCTTCTGCCCGGTTCCACTGCCTTATTGCATGGCATCCAGCGAGCGCTGCATGCCATGCGCACCGGTCGTCCAATCGTGCTGTTCGACGACGATGACCGCGAGAACGAAGCAGATCTGATCGTCGCCGCGCAATGCCTGACGATCGACACCATGGCCCAGTTGATCCGCGACTGCAGCGGCATCGTGTGTCTGTGTCTGCCCGAAGACCTGGCCGACCGCCTGGACCTGCCACCGATGGTGGCCTTCAACGGCAGCCGCCACGGTACCGCGTTCACGGTGTCGATCGAGGCGCGTGAAGGTGTGAGCACCGGCGTGAGCGCCGCCGACCGGCTGCGCACGGTGCAGGCTGCGATCCGCGAAGGCGCGCAGCCACAGGACCTGGTGCGGCCTGGCCATGTGTTTCCCCTTCGGGCACGTTCGGGCGGGGTTATGGAGCGCAGGGGCCACACCGAGGGGGCAGTGGACCTGGCCCGGATGGCGGGCCTTCACCCCACCGCCGTTCTGTGCGAACTGATGAACCCCGACGGCACCATGATGCGCCGCGCGGAGGCGCTGGCCTATGCTGAACGGTACGGCCTGCCCGATCTCACCATCGACGAGCTGGCGGCCTACCTGGGCGTAGTCAAGTAACCCATCAAGACCAGCACGATCGCCGCCTCGACCGCGTCGGGGCGGAACATCGTCGGCGACACGGTCACATGGTCGAGCTCGCAGAACTGCGCCAGCGTCGGACGCCGCTTCAATCGCGGATGGCCTGCGCGGCCCGCCAGGACGTGGCGCTCGGTGAACACCGGTCTGCGGCGCAGGCCCGGCGGCGCCTCCGCGCTGATGTGGAAGGCTAGGTCGATATCGCCCTGTTCCGCCTGGCGCGCCAGCGCCAGCGGGGCCAGTTCAAGAATCGCCAGCCGCGTACCGGGTGCCGCCGACCGTAGCCCGGCAAGCGCCGGCAGCAGGATCGTCGATACGCCGTAGCCCGAGGCGGCCACGCGCCAGGTTAGGCTGGCCTGCGCGGGATCGAAGGATCTGGAAGGAGAAACCGCTTGTTCCAGCGCGTCCAGCGCTTGCCGCAAGGGTTCGCGCAACTCGTCGGCGCGAGCGGTGGACCTCATGCGCCCGCGATGCGCTGGGACAACGCCTGGATGATCTCTGGACAACCGCGCCTGTCCCTTTCCGCCGGCAGAACGCCGGCGACTACATCATTCCAGAGCTGACGCTGCGGCGGGACTTGGCACCGGGACAGTCCGGTTTCGGTGTGCATGTCTCACGGGGATAGCGAGTACAAGACAAGTTCGCCCTGATCGCTCGGAATTGCCGCGGCGACGATGCGCGTCTGCCACCGGAGCGCCTGCGGCAGGCTGCGGGTGCTCGACCTGTCGCCACCCGGAATCGGCTCAAGGAGCAAAGCCGGGCTACCCAAGTGCTGGGGCCTACAGGCGGTCGCCCAGGCCGAGCAGGAAGTCGACGAACAGCCGCACGCGCAGGGCAGGATGGCGCGCCTGCGGGTAGACGATCGACAGCGGCGGGCCGACGGTCGCGTACTCGGCGAGCAATGGCAGCAGGCGTCCGGCATCGAGCGCGTCGTGCACGAGGTAGCGCGGTGCCTGGACGATGCCGCAACCCTGCTCGGCAAGCTGCACCAGGAGTGCGGCCTGGTCGGTGACAAAGCTGCCCTCGGGGCGCACCTTCACCACCTCGCCGTCGCGCACGAAGTGCCAGGCGCGCGGCGCACCGGTGGTGGCGGCAACGTAGGCGAGGCAGTTGTGGCGCGGGAGGTCGGCGGGGCTCTCCGGCGTGCCGTGGCGGTCGAGGTAGGCGGGCGCCGCACAGGTGACGAAGCGGTGCGGCGGCATCGCGCGCGCCACCAGGCGCGAGTCGGGCACCTCGCCCAGCCGCATCGCGAGGTCGAGCCGCTCCTCGCCGAGGTCGGCGTAGCGGTCGGTGAGCATCAACTCGACCTTGACCCCCGGGTGGTGCGCGAGCCAGCCCGACAGGGCGGGGCCGACGACAAACTGGCCGAACGAGATCGGTACGCAGGCACGCAGCGTGCCGCGCGCCTCCCGACCGCCACCGGCAAGGCCGGCGCGGGCATCCTCCGCGGCATGGACGAGGTGGCGGCACTGGCGGAAGAAATCCTCGCCGTCGCCCGTCAGGGCGACCTCGCGCCGGCCGCGGTTAAACAGCCGCACGCCCAGTTCGGCTTCCAGGCGTGATACCGCCTTGCTGATTGCAGATGGGGTGACCCCGAGCAGGCGGGCGGCGGCGGTGAAGCTGCGCGCCTCCGCGGCGCGGACGAAGGCTGCAATGCCGGGAAAGGGGTCGGCGGTCATCTTCGATGAATTCCTGTCACTTTGGCTGTGCCAGGAATGGTATTACGCGGAGATGGTGTCACGCGATAGAGTGGCGCCCCCGCCAAACGAATCCTCCTGTCACCCGAGCGCCGCCACCGTCATGATCGTCCGTCCCCGCCCCCGCGGCATCGAGTATTTTCTCGTTCTCCACGGCTCCATCCTTCCGACGATCTGGCTCAAGCTCGCGATCACCGTGGTCACCGCGATGCTAGTCACCCTCGCCCACGGCGCCCTCTTTCACGTCAAGGTCATCCTGACGCCAATGCCCTTCAGCCTGATGGGGCTGGCGCTGGCGATCTTCCTCGGCTTCCGCAATTCAGCGAGCTACGAGCGCTTCTGGGAGGGGCGCAAGCTGTGGGGCTCGCTGGTGGTGGCGAGCCGCGACCTCGCGCGCCAGTTCGAGTCCTTCCTGCGCCCGGCCGGCGGCGGCGCGGACGACGCGGCCGAACTCGCTCATACGCGCCATCGCATGACGCGCGGCGTTATCGCCTATGCTCATGCCCTGCGCCACCATCTGCGCGACAGCGATCCGGCGGCCGACTTCGACCGCCTGCTGCCAGCCGACTGGCGCCCGGCGCTGGCGCTCGCGGGCCACCGGCCGGCCGCAATCCTCCAGCGCCTGGGCGGGGACCTGCGCCTGTGCATCGAGCGCGGCTGGGTGGTGCCGATCCTGGCGCAGGAGATCGACCGCAGCTTCAGCCGCCTCGGCGAGGTTCTCGGCGGCTGCGAGCGCATCCGCAGCACGCCCATCCCGTTCTCCTATTCGGTCCTGCTGCACCGCACGGTCTACGTGTATTGCTACCTGCTGCCGTTCGGCCTAGTCGACACCATCGGCAATTTCACCCCGCTGGTGGTCGGCATCGTCGCGTACACCTTCTTCGGCCTGGACGCGATCGGCGACGAGATCGAAGAGCCGTTCGGCACCACCGCCAACGACCTGCCGCTTGCGGCGCTGAGCCACGCGGTCGAAGCCGACCTGCGCGAATTGAGCGGAGAGGGCGGTGCGCCGCCGATGCCCAAGGCGGTCAACTACTGCCTGCAATAGCCGGCGCACCGGCCCTCGAGGCCATGTTAGCGGCTGCTGCACCAGAAAAGAAAAAAGGCCCCCGGAAAGGAGGCTGGGGATGGAGCGTTCAATTGCCGTTCCGCATCGGCGCCACGGCCAGCAACGATAGGTGCGTTGCCGTGGCGGATACCTCGAGGTCGCCCTCCCCGCTCAGGATGAGCGCGAAGACACCATCCTGCGGATCGAAGAACTCGCCGAAGTCATCGCCTCCGAACTCGGCGCGTGCCAGCTCCCACCAGTCATCGAACGCATCGACGTCCGGGTTGCAGCCGACGGCGTAGGCGATGAGTTTCTGGCGCCCGTCGGGCCGGCGCTCGCCGCGCTCGGCCAGGAAGTACACGCCCTGGTCCTTGACCAGGATGACGCGGCATTGGTTGACCACCGCTTCGGCAAGCACGGGCCGCAGGTCGGTGCCTTTGAATCGAACAGACATGGATGTGATCTCCAGGGAAAGGAATGAGAGGCGTCCCGCCGCGAGGACGGGAGGCCGCTTGAGGGTCAGTGCTGGACAGGCTTGCGGCTGGAGAGCCTCCGCACGCGAATGCGCCGCCAGTTCCCGTCGTCGATCAGCCGTTCCAGCGTCCCACCGAGAGAGTCGAAGAACACCTCATCGACCCGATCGATCAGCTCGCCGTCGCGGTGCAGTTCCACCGCGTAGAGGTCGAGCCCGCGCTCGTACAGCACGGTGACGCGTCCCTGGAATTTCGCCGTGGCCACCGTGAAGCCAATGGCCGGCGGCGTCGCGATGACATCCTTGGGTAGCGGATCTACCCAAGTGAAGTCCCGCGCGCCGGCGTCGACCAGCAGGTGGGTGATGCGCCGGAAGCCGTCGGGCGCGGGCAGCTGTTCCATCTGCTGGATCAGCTCCTGCAACTCGGGGCAGCGGGGCTCGGGGATCGGCAGCTTCGCCGGGGCCGAACCGAGGATGAAGCGTTGCACCGTGTACGGCTGGCCGTCGGCAGTGAATGCGGTTTCTTCCTCGGGCGTGTCCGCGCGCAGGCCGTCGAAGCGGCGTCGGGCGTAGGGCTCGACCTGTACCTTGGCGCCCTCGTCGGGCACCTCGGTCACCAGCGCCCGGTCGAGCACCGCGAACTCGGCGCGCCCCGTCTTGACGACGATGGCCTCGTCGGTGGTGGCGATGACCTTGCCCTCGAAGGGCTTGGGATCGATGTGGAAGCCCAGCGTCGAAACCTTGGGCTGGCCGTCGAAGATGTTGAACTTGAAGCTGCGGACGTTGGAAGGCACATGGCCGCGAACCAGCGTTGGCATCTGTGCGCGGATGGCTTGGGTATCCATGGATGGACTCCTTGTGGCAACCAAGGGACGCCCGCCCTGCAAGGGAGGGAATCCCTTGAGGGTTGAGGAAGTGACGCGCCGAGGCGTCGTGCAAGACAGCGACCAGCGCGACGGATCGCGCCGAAGCCTTGAAGGTCTTGGCTACCTGGGGATGCTGCCGACGTCAGTCGGCGGGGCAAGGCGTCAGCCTGCCACGGACGTGGATCGGGATTTCCGACCAATCGGGATCGGTAGCCGTCTCATTCTTTGGGGGCGCGGCTACCGCACGCGGCATTACGAAATCCAGCAGCGCCTACCGGTAGACGGGATGGCGACGACACAAGGCCACCACCTGCTCCCGAATCCTCCCTACCACCTGCTCGCTGCTGCCGGCCTCCAACGCATCGAGCACGTCGCACAGCCAGCCGGCCAGGTCCTCGCATTCCGCCGCACCGAATCCGCGCGTGGTCACGGCGGGTGTACCGATGCGCACCCCCGAGGTCACGAAGGGCGAGCGCGGGTCGTTGGGCACCGAGTTCTTGTTTGCCGTGATGTAGGCAGCGCTCAGGGCCGCATCCGCGTCTTTGCCGGTGTAGGGTTTGGTGGAGAGGTCGATCAGCATCAAGTGGTTGTCGGTACCGCCGGACACGATCCTGTAGCCTCGGCTCTGGAGCACGGCGGCCATGGCACGGGCGTTGGTCACGACCTGCTGCTGGTAGGTCTTGAACGCCGGGGACAGGGCTTCCTTGAAGGCCACCGCCTTGGCCGCGATCACGTGCATCAGCGGGCCGCCCTGGATGCCGGGGAACATGGCGGTGTCGAGCTTCCTGTAAAAGCACTCGTCCTGGCCCTTGGCCAGGATGACGCCGCCGCGCGGACCGCGCAGCGTCTTGTGGGTCGTGCTGGTCACCACGTGGGCATGTGGCAGCGGATTCGGGTATTCGCCGGCCGCCACCAGACCGGCCACGTGCGCCATGTCCACCCAGAAGATGGCGCCCACCTTGTCGGCGATGGCGCGCATGCGCGCCCAGTCCTTGTAACGGGAGTAGGCGGAGAACCCGCCGATGAGCATTCTGGGCCGGGTTTCCAGCGCAATGCGCTCCATCTCGTCGTAGTCGATCAGCCCCGTTTCCGGATCGAGGCCATAGGGCACGATCCTGTAGTGCCGGCCGGAGAAGTTGGACGGATTGCCGTGGGTCAGGTGGCCACCCTGGGCCAGGTTCATGCCCATCACGGTGTCGCCGGGATGGGTCAGCGCCAGGAAGACCGCCGCATTGGCCTGCGCGCCGGCATGCGGCTGGACGTTGGCGTAGTCGCAGTCGAACAGGGCCTTGGCCCGCTCGATGGCCAGGCGCTCGGCCACATCCACGTGCTCGCAACCGCTGTAGTAGCGCTTGCCCGGATAGCCCTCGGCATACTTGTTGGTGAACACGGTGTTCTGGATGGCCATCACCAGCGGACTGGCGTAGTTCTCGGAGGCGATCAGCTCAGCGTGGTCTTCCTGCCGGCGTTCCTCGCGCAGCACGGCTGCGGCCAACTCGGGATCGAACGTTGCGAGTGTCAGGGATGGTTCATACATGGGTGGGTCGTCCTGTGGTCTGGAATGCTCGGGTTCGATACGGGTGGGGGCGTCGATGCCCAGCTTCATGCCGCTGCTTCCTGCGGCGTCGTTTCGGTGGGCGCTGCAGGGCCGTCCGATGCGGTCGGCGACAGCAGGCGGGCGAGGCGCGCCACGATGTCGTCGATCTGCGCTTCGTCGCAGACCAGCGGGGGCAGCAGCCGGATGGTGTTGTCGCGGGTCACCGTGATGAGCAAGCGCTGTTCGGCCAGGGCGCGCCCGACCAACTCTTTGCAGGTCCTGTTCAGTTCGATCCCCGCCATCAGGCCCTGGCCACGGATGGCGACCACATCGGGGTGGCTGCCCAGTGCCCGCTGCAGGCCGTCGAGCAGGCGCGCACCGAGCAGGGCGGCCCGCTCAGGCAGGTTCTCGCGCGCCATGATGTCGAGCACCGAGCACGCGACCCGGCAAGCGAGCGGGTTGCCGCCAAATGTCGAGCCGTGCTGCCCGGGTGAGAACAGGTCGGCGGCTTGCCCCCGCGCCAGGCAGGCGCCGATCGGAAAACCGTTGCCCAGCGCCTTCGCCAGCGTGACGACATCGGGCGTGATGCCCGCATGCTGGTGGCCGAACCAGGCGCCGGTCCGGCCCATGCCGGCCTGGATTTCGTCGACCATCAGCAGCCAGTCGTGTTGGTCGCACAGGGCACGCAGTCCGCGCAGGTAATCGGCTGCGGCAAGCCGGATTCCCCCTTCGCCCTGCACCGGCTCGACGAGCACCGCCACGATGTCGGGCCACTGCGCGGCAGCCTGGCGCACCGCGTCGAGATCGTTGTAGGGCACGCGCAGGAAGCCCGGCATCAGCGGCTCGAAGCCGCGTTGTTTCGCGGGGTTGCCGGTTGCCGAGAGCGTTGCGAGGGTGCGACCGTGAAAGCCGTTCTCCATCACGAGGATCTGGGGCTGCGCCACTTGCTTGCGATGTCCATGCAGGCGCGCCAGCTTGAGCGCCGCTTCGTTGGCTTCTGCCCCCGAGTTGCAGAAGAAGGCCTTCTGCATGCCGGTCAATGCGCACAGGCGCGCGCCCAGCCGCTCCTGCCAGTCGATGCGAAAGACGTTGGAGGTGTGCAGCAGCAGCCCGGCCTGCTCGCTGATGGCGGCGGCGATCTCGGGGTGGGCGTGGCCCAGGCTGGTGACCGCGATGCCGGCAATGGCATCGAGGTACTCGACGCCTTGTGCATCCCACAGGCGTGCGCCGGAGCCGCGGACGAAGGAAACGGGTTGGCGGGCATAGGCCCGCATCAGGTGCGACGCGTGGTATTGCATGATTGCTGCCTCAGGTAGGTGTCTTGGATAACGTGGGATGGGCTGAAGCAAGTCGAACCGAAGTGGCACGGAGAGCGTTTCGCCGTCATGGCTGGCTGCAGGGCGGTTCCGATTCGACGCCGTCGAGCCAGCGGGAGAACGCCGCCCGCGCAGCCTGCGGTAGCCGTGTTTGCAGGGCGCATGCCTGGGTTCGCAGTGCGCACGGGTCGATTCCCGCCTGGGCCAGTTCGCAGGCGTGTCCTACCAGCCAGCGTTCGATCTGGCGCGGGTCTGCCTCCAGGTGGCATTGCAGCCCAAGCACATGGCGCCCGACCGAAAAGGCCTGGTTGGGGCACACATCCGTCCCGGCCAATTGCAGCGCGCCGGGTGGAATGTCGAACTGATCGCCATGCCAGTGCATGACCGGCACGTTGCCCAGCGCGACCAGCGGCGAGGCTTGACCTTCCTTTGTCAGCGTCAGTGGCGCAAAGCCGATTTCCTTGACACCCATGGGGGCCACCCTGGCGCCAAGCGCGCGCGCGATGAGTTGCGCGCCCAGGCAGATCCCCAGCACTGGGCGATGGCCGTCCAGCCGCCGACGCACCAAGGCCAACTCATCCACGATGAATGGATAGGCCTCGTCGTCAAAGGCGCCGATGGGGCCACCGAGCACCACCAGCAGGTCAGCAGCATCGACAGCGCGG
>JRYH01013032.1_pt1 | contig 11201 bp, 10 predicted proteins | sample 235351 | NCBI WGS metagenome assembly JRYH01 (sample SAMN03074221, study PRJNA261480) | activated sludge metagenome | biome: Wastewater Treatment Plant; feature: Wastewater; material: Activated sludge; isolation source: activated biomass of a wastewater treatment plant treating wastewater... ... | reverse complement strand
TGGGGCCGCATCGTCAACATCGCCTCGGTGCACGGGCTGGTGGCCTCGGTGAACAAGACCGCGTATCTCGCGGCCAAGCACGGCCTGGTCGGCATGTCGAAGGGCGTGGCGCTCGAGACCGCGACCGACGGCATCACGGTGAACTGCATCTGCCCGGGCTGGACCGAGACCCCGATCCTGGGCCCGCAGATCGCGGCGCGCGCCGCGCAGTTCGGCGGCGACCGCGAAGCGGCAATCCGCGACCTGGTGAAGGAGAAGCAGCCGAACCTGAAGCTGCTGCCGCCGTCGCGGATCGGCGAGGTCGCCGCCTTCCTGTGCAGCGACGCCGCCGAGGGCATCACCGGCGTGTCGCTGCCGGTGGACGGGGGTTGGACGGCGCAGTAGGGCCGCTTAACCCACGTGCTTGCCCAGGAACTCGAGCGTGCGGCCGCGCGCGAGCTTCGACGCGGCGGCATCGTAGGAGCCGCGCTGGTCGCAGTTGAAGCCGTGGCCGGCGTCGTAGAAGTGCGCGATCGCCGAGGGGTTGGCTGCCGCGACCTTGCGGGCCTGTTCGGGGGTGGGGCTCTTGTCCTGCTCGCCGAAGTGGAACATGACCGGGCAGGCCGGCTTTTCGTCGGCGAAGCCGGGGATGCCGCCGCCGTAGTACGGGATCGAGCAGGCCAGCCCGCCGACCCGCGCCGCCGCGACCCAGGCCACGGTGCCGCCCCAGCAGTAGCCCACGATGGCGACCTTGCCGGCCTGCGCGGCATGCGCCACGCAGGCGGCGACGTCCTTCATCGCGTCGGCCATGTCGACCTTCTGCATGATCGCGATGCCGGCCTGGATCTCGTCGGGCGAGTAGCCGGTGTCGTAGCCGCGCTGCGCGCGGTCGAACAGCGCCGGCGCGATCGCCAGGTAGCCGTCGGCCGCGTAGCCGTCGGCCACCGAGCGGATGTGAGAGTTCACGCCGAAGATCTCGGGCGCGATCACGATCGCGCCGCGGGCCTTGCCTTCCGGCGTGGCCACGTAGGCCGCGAAGCGGTGGCCGTCGGCGGCGGTCAGTTCGATGGTGCTGCTGCGGGTCATCCCGGTCTCCTCGCCTGTTCTCAGCTCAGATCGTGCCGACCAGGCCGAGCCGCTCGATCGTCTTCTTCTCGGCTTCGTAGGTGCTCTTCGCCCACGCGGTGTAGTCGGCCGAATTCATGTAGACCACCGGCTGGTCGAAGCGGTCGACGATCTCGATGACCTTCGGGTCCGCGAGCGCGGCCTTGAAGGCGTCGTCGAGCTTCTTGACCACCGCCGGGTCCATGCCCTTGGGACCGATCAGGCCGAAGGGGGAGTCGGACACGGTGTCGTAGCCGAGCTCGGTCAGCGTGGGGATGTCGGGCCAGCGCTTGGTGCGCTTGCTGCCGTAGGTGGCCAGCAGGCGGACCTTGCCCGACTCCACGTGCGGGGCCCAGCCGGTGGAGTCGCTCACCGACATGATGTGGCCGCCGAGCAGCGCGACCATGGCCTCGGCGTTCCCCTTGAAGGGCACGTGGTTCAGCTTGATGCCGGCGCGCTCGGAGAATTCCTCGATGGCCAGGTGCGGCGAGGTGTTGGCGCCCGGGCTGCCGTAGGTGAACTTGCCGGGGTTGGCCTTCGCGTATTCGATCAGGTCCTTGATCGACTTGATCGGCGAGTCGGCCGGCACGACCAGGCCGAAGGTGTAGCCGGTCAGGCAGCTGATGTAGGTGAAATCGGCGATCGGGTCGAAGGACTGCTTCTTCTGCATGTGCGGGATGCGGAACAGGCCCATCGGCGCCTGCGCCAGCGTGTGGCCGTCGGGCCGGGCGCTGCGCAGCGACAGCGCGGCCAGCGTGCCGCCCGCGCCGGGCTTGTTCTCGACGACCACCGAGCCGCCGAGCGTCCTGGTGGCGGCCTCGGCAAACACGCGGAAGACCTGGTCGGTCGGTCCGCCCGCGGAGAAGGCGCAGTAGAGAACGACCGGGCGGGTCGGGAAGGATTGGGCCAGGGCGGGCATGGCGCCGGCTGCGGCCAGCGCGCCGGCGCCGGCGAGGAATTCGCGTCGTTGCATGATGTGTCTCTCCGTCAATCAATATGTGGCGCGCAATCGCGCCCCGGGGTGTCAGAAAAGGACCGAGCTCAGCCGGCGCCGCCACTCGGCCACGAGTTGCGGTTGGGCCGAGGCCATGCCGAAGACCTCGATCATGGTCTTGCGGCCGATGTCGTCGCCGAAGGCGCGATCGCGCTTGACGATCTCGAGCAGCTGCTCGAGCGCCGGCGCCCAGGCCTTCTGGTCGACGTAGTGCCGGGCGAGTTCGAGTCGCGCCTCGAGGTCGCCCTCGTTTTCGGCGATCCGGGTCACCAGCTCGAGCGGCGGCGGCACGTGGGCTTCTTCGGCGAGCTTGCGGGCGCGGGCGATCAGCTCCGCGACCTGCGGGTCCCCCTTCGCCTCGTCGCTCAGGGCCTCGAGCATGGCCAGCGCGGCGCCCGGGTCGCCCTCGAGCAGCACCTGCGCGTAGAGCAGGCGCGCGGTCTCGTGCTCGGGCGCGGTCGCCAGCACCTTCTGGAGCAGCGCCACCGCGCCGTCGCGGTCGCCTTGCTCGAGCGCCTGCATGGCCTGCTCGATCTCGGCGTCGGTGGGGTCCGGCAGCAGCCGGTCGATGAACTCGCGCAGCTGGCCTTCGGACAGCGCCCCCTGGAACTGGTCCACCGGCTGGCCGCCGACGAAGGCGAACACGGTGGGGATGGACCGGATCCGGAAGTGCTGGGCCAGCTGCTGCTGCTCGTCGGTGTTGACCTTGACCAGCAGGAAACGGCCGCCGTACTGGGTCTCGAGTTTCTCGAGCAGCGGGCCGAGCGACTTGCACGGGCCGCACCAGGGCGCCCAGAAGTCGAGCAGCACCGGCTTTTGCATCGATGCGTCGATGACGTCGGTCTGGAAGCGTTCGAGCGTGGTGTCGATCATGGCGGTGGATTCGGGATGCGGATCGGCGCGGGCGGTGCGCGGCGGCAGGGCTCGGGAGCGCTGCCCGGGGCAGGGCGCGCGCGGGAACGGAACGCGATGTTAACGCGAGCCGTCAGTACGACACGCGAGTGACCCCGCGCGAATCGGTGAGGATGCGCACGCGCTGGCCGGGAGCGAACTGCTCGCCGCCCGCTTCCTGGACCACCGCGAAGGTCCGGCCGCGGTCGGTGCGGACCGTGATCTCGAGGGCCTGCCGCGTGGTGGCCGACTGCTCGATGTGACTGCCGGCCACGCCGCCAGCCACCGCGCCGAGTACCGAGCCGATGATGCGGCCGCTGCCGCCGCCGACGTTCGAGCCGGCCACGCCGCCGACCACGGCGCCGGCCGCGCTGCCCACGCCGTCGGGGCGGCTGCGCTCGAGCCTGACCTCGCGGATGGCCTCGATGACCGCCATCTCGACCTGCATCGGCCGGAGGGCCTCGCGGTCGGTATAGGTGTAGCCGGTCCGGGAAGGCGCGGCACAGCCGCTGGCGAAAATTGCCGCGATCGCGACGATCGCGATCCGGCCGAGGGTGAGGTTCATGCTGGGACTCCTTGAAGGGCGATTATCGCAGCGGGGGCGGCGGACCGGGGAAGGCCGAGTCCCCGGCCGGGGGAAGGCGCGTCGGCCGGACCACGCACAGGTTCGTCAGGGCGCGGCGAGGGCGCACCGGCAGACCTCGCCGGCGGCGGCCTGGTGGTGCAGAATGGCGGGAACGGTTCTTGCTCGCAGAATCGGTTCCGGGCATCGGGTGCGTTCCCGGCCCGGGCCGTCCTTCTTCGGAGGACTTCGTGACGGCTCTTGCTTCGTCGGTCAGCATCCTGGTGCTCGACGCCGGGGGCACCCCGCGCCGCTGGATCGGCGTGGAGGAGGCCGTCGCCTATTACTGCAAGGAGCAGGTCGCCTGGGACTACGGCGAGCATTCGTTCACCCTGCGCGGGGGGATCAGCCGGGCGTCGGGGCAGCAATCGAGTCTCACGCTGCGCTCGATCGTGGCGGTGCGCGGCGATCGGGCGCACCGGGCGCCGCTCGCCGCAACGCCGGCCTTGAGTCGCGAGATGCTTTTCGCTCGCGACTGCCATGTGTGCGCGTACTGCGGCCGCAGGCTGCGGCCCGCGGAGCTCACCGCCGAGCACGTTCACCCGAGGAGCCGCGGCGGAAGGACTTCGTGGACCAACCTGGTCAGCGCCTGCAAGCCCTGCAACCTGCGCAAGGGCGACCGCACCCCCGAGCAGGCGCGGATGCCGCTGCTCTACGTGCCCTACGTTCCCAGCCTCTGCGAGGCCTTCATCCTGCGCAACCGCCGGATCCTCGCGGACCAGATGGCCTTCCTGATGGCCGGCGTCCCGGCCGGCTCGCGGCTGCGCGACCCGCTTCAGCCCTGACTCGGGTCGCCCGTGGCAGCCTGATTCGGGCCGCGGGTGGCCGGGCCGTTCGCCGGCGCTGCGGGGGCATCGCTCAGCAACTGCCGGACGTAGCGCAACAGGCGGTCGTCGTGCACGCCGCGTTGCCTGAGGGCATCCCAGGTGTTGATCGCGTACTCGCGATTGGGCCCCCGCTGACCCTGGCAGGCGTGCAGGCGCTCGAGAACCTCGGGATCGCTCAGGCGCTGATAGGACACACGGGAGCGGTCTGCAACGAATGTGAGCGCCTGCACACGTGAATTGTCAGGCAGTTCGACCGTGATCTGCCTGGCCAGGTAGATGCTCGCCGCAGGGTCAGGAATCTCGCGGGCAAACAGGCGCTCGATCGCGTTCGCGCGGCTGGCCGGCGCGAGCCGGTAGGCCACGCCGATGCAGCTGCCGCCCCGGTCCAGCCCCAGCACCACGCCCGGTCGCTCGGGCGTGCCCCGATAGCGGGTGGAGCGGACGCAGAAGGCCCGGTGATAGCCCCAGGCCCGTGCCAGATGGGCCTGTTCGAACTCGAACTCGGGGTTCCAGATCAGGGAGCCGTAGCCGAAGACCCAGTCGGTGCTGACCTCGGCGGGGTGACTGCACTTCATGCCGGATAGGATAGCGCGGGCAGCGCGCGCCGGCCGGCGCGGGCCGACGCTTGGCGACGCGTTGCGACGTCGCGACAAAGCTGACGCGCCGGCCGCCCCTATTTCGCGGCGGGGGCCCGCTTCGCGGCAGGCTTCCTGGCGGCGGGTTTCTTCGCAGCGGTCTTTGCTGCCGGTTTTTTCGCTGCGGGCTTTTTCGCAGCCGGTTTCCTGGCGGCCGCCTTTGCCGCGGGCTTCCCGGAATCGGCCACTGCCGCGCCGGCCTCCGCCGCCGCGCCGGCCTTGGCGCCCCCCGCCTTGCCGGAGGTCTTGCCGCCGGCGCCGGGCTTGGCGGGCCGCGGCTCGAACTCGAAGCCGACCTTGCCGTCGGCGCCGCGCACCAGGAAGGCCTTGAACTTGCGGCGGGTGCGCTGCGACACGAAACCCTGGAGCAGGTCGGTGCGGCCCTCGGCGAGCAGCTTGCTCATCTGCGCCGGCTCGATCTCCTGCTGCAGGATGATCTTGCCGCTGCGGAAGTCGCAGGTCTTCTCCGGACCGACGGACTTCTCGCAGACGTAGGCCATGCCGTGCTCGTAGACGCCCGCGCCGCACTTCGGGCAATCGCCCAGCCGGGTCTGGCCGCTGAAGTCGACCGGCTCCGCGCCCTCGGCCTCGGCGTCGGTCTGGCCGAAATCGAACTCGAGCTTGTTGTCGGCGGTGAGCTTCAGGATGGCCGCGAAGGGCCGGCCCATCTTGCTGCGAAAGCCCTGCAGCGGGCCGATCGTCCGGTCGCGCAGCAGCGCGTCGGCCTCTTCGGGGGCGAGCAGCCGGCTGCCTGCGATCTTGGTGATCGAGAAATCGCACTTCGTGCAGGCGAAGCGCTTGTAGTTCTCCTTGACCACGCCGCCGCAGGCCGGGCAGGGCGTGGACAGGGTCGCATAGTCGCCCGGCACGGTGCCGGTGCCGAAGTTCTTCGCGCGCTCGACGATGCGCTCGGTCATCTCGGCGATCTCGCGCATGAAGACGTCGCGCGAGAGCCTGCCGCGCTCCATCTGCGCGAGCTTGTACTCCCACTCGCCGGTGAGCTCGGGGGCGGTGAGCTCGTTGACCTGCAGCCCGCGCAGCAGCGTGAGCAGCTGGAAGGCCTTGGGCGTCGGGATCAGCTCCTTGCCTTCGCGGACCAGGTAGTTCTCGGCGATCAGGCCCTCGATGATCGCCGCCCGGGTGGCCGGCGTGCCCAGGCCCTTCTCGGCCATGGCCTCGCGCAGCTCGTCGTCCTCGATGAGCTTGCCGGCGCCCTCCATGGCGGACAGCAGCGTGGCCTCGTTGTAGCGGGCCGGGGGGCGCGTGGCCAGGCCGACCGTCTCGACCGTTTCGGCGAGCACGCGCTCGTCGGATGCCACCGGGACCAGCGTGTCGTCGCGGCCGCCCTCGCGGCCGTAGATCGCGAGCCAGCCGGCGTTGACCAGCACGCGGCCGTCGGTGCGGAAGCGATGCTCGCCGACCGCGGTGATCCGCGTGGTGACCAGGAACTCGGCGGGCGGGAAGAACACCGCCAGGAAGCGCCTCACCACCAGGTCGTAGATCTTCTGCTCGGCGTCCGACAGGCCGCCGGATTTCGGCGCCTGCAGGGTCGGGATGATCGCGAAGTGGTCCGACACCTTGGCGTTGTCGAAGATCCGCTTGTTCGGCTTGACCCAGCCGCGGTCGAGCACCTGGCGCGCGAAGGGGGCGTAGTCGGCGCTGCCGCCGCCGGCCTGCCCGCCGCGCAGCATTTCCATCGTGGACACCACGGTGCCGAGGTAGTCCTCGGGCAGGGCGCGGGAGTCGGTCCGGGGGTAGGTGAGCACCTTGTGGCGCTCGTACAGCGCCTGCGCCAGCGCCAGCGTGGTGCGGGCCGAGAAGCCGAAGCGGCCGTTGGCTTCGCGCTGCAGGCTGGTGAGGTCGAACAGCGCCGGCGACTGCTGGGTGGTGGGCTTGGACTCTTCGGTGACCGTGCCGGTCTTGCCCTGGCAGGCGGCGACGACCGCGTCGGCACGGGCGCGGTCCCAGATCCGCTCGGCGCGGGCCTCGGGGTCGTCTTCCTTCTTCTTGAATTCGGGGTCGAACCAGCGGCCGGCGTAGTTCCCCGCCTGGGCGGCGAACTGGGCGTGGACCTCGAAGTAGTCGCGCGGCACGAAGCGGCGGATCTTCTCCTCGCGTTCGACGACGATGGTCAGCGTGGGGGTCTGCACCCGGCCCACGGTGGTCAGGAAGAAGCCGCCGTCGCGCGAGTTGAACGCGGTCATCGCCCGGGTGCCGTTGATGCCGACCAGCCAGTCGGCCTCGGAACGGCAGCGGGCGGCGTCGGCCAGCGGCAGCATCTGCCGGTCCTCGCGCAGCTGGGCGAAGGCCTCGCGGATCGCGGCCGGGGTCATCGACTGAAGCCAGAGCCGCTTGATCGGCTGCCTGGCCTTGGCGTACTGCGCGATCAGCCGGAAGATCAGCTCGCCTTCGCGTCCGGCGTCACAGGCGTTGATCAGCAGGTCGACGTCCTTGCGGCGGATCAGCCGCGCCAGCAGCTTGAGCCGCTCCTCGTTCTTGGCGATGGGCTGGATGTCGAAGTGCGGCGGGATCACCGGCAGGTGGGCGAAGGACCACTTGCCGCGCTTGACCTCGAACTGTTCGGGCGCCGCGATCTCGACCAGGTGCCCGACCGCCGACGAGATGATGTACTCGTCGTTCTCGAACCAGTCGCCCTGCCGCGGGACGCCGCCGAGGGCCCGAGCGATGTCGGTGGCCACCGAAGGCTTCTCGGCAATGATCAGGGCTTTGCTCATTCGGGGTCCGTAGCGTGGTTGCGGCCTGCCGCCGCCGAGGCGGCAAGGGGCGCCAATCATAAGTGGCTGGCGCAACCCGGTGCAAGCCGGCCGGATGGCCGACCCGGCCGCCGTCGGTTTGAGGGATGGTCCGGATGCCTGGCAGGGAAGCTCCGTACGCCTTGGGCGGGAGGACCTATGACCGTCGGACGAAGCGGCCGTCGACCAGCCGCTCGACCCGGTCCTCCATTTCCAGCGCGAGCAGCCGCGCACCCAGCTCGCCCGCCGGGCGGCCGGTGCGCTCGACCAGGGTGTCCAGGTCGGCGGGATCGAAGCCGATGGCCTTCAGGAGGGTACGGTCGGCGGGGTCGGCCGGCTCCGGCGCGCCCGGGCCGGACGGCCCGGCGGCGCCGGTCCTGCCTCGCTCCCTGGCCGGTCCCAGCGCCGCCCGCAGCTCGACCAGGACGTCTTCGGCCGACTCGACCAGCTTGGCGCCCTCGCGGATCAGCTGGTGGCAGCCCTTTGCGACCGGCGAGTGGATCGAGCCGGGGATGGCCATGACCTCGCGGCCGGACTCGAGCGCCTGGCGGGCGGTGATCAGCGAGCCGGACTGGCGCGCCGCCTCGACCACCAGGGTGGCCAGCGCCAGGCCCGCGATCAGCCGGTTGCGCCGCGGGAAGTTGTGGCGCTGGGCCTCGGTGCCGAGCGGCAGTTCGGTGAGCACCGCGCCGCTCGCCGCGATCGCGTCGGCCAGCGGGCGATGGCGCGGCGGGTAGGCCCGGTCGACCCCGGTGCCCATGACCGCCAGCGTGCCGGCCGGGGTCTGCAGCGCGCCCTCGTGGGCCGCGGCGTCGATGCCCTGCGCGAGGCCGCTGACCACGGTGAGCCCTGCCTCGCCCAGCGCGCGGGCGAAGTCGCGGGCGTGGCCCAGCCCGGCCTGGGTGGCGTGGCGGCTGCCCACGATCGCGATCGACGGGCGCGAGAGCGCTGCCGGATCGCCCCGCACGAACAGCACCGGAGGCGGGTCGGCGATCTCGAGCAGGCGGGGCGGATAGCGCGGGTCGTCGAGGCAGACCAGGTGATGGTGATCGGCCTGCGCCCAGTCGAGCGCGGCCGCCACGGCTTCGTCCCGGGCGGGGTCGCTGGCGAGCAGCGCCTGGGCGCGCGGCGCGCCGATCGCTGCGGAAAGCTTGCTGTGACCGGCCGCGAGCACGTCCTCGGGCAAGCCAAAGGCCTCGAGCAGGCGGCGCACGGCCGCCGGCCCGAGGCCCTGGGTGAGGATCAGCCGCAGCCACGGCGCGCGGGTGTCGCGCGCCCCGGCGGGAAGGGGCATTCGGACTCGTTGGTTCGATGGACTCTAAGGATTGGTGACGACGTCGCCGACCGTGATCGACTGGGACGCGTCCATCACCAGACCGTAGGAGATGTTATCGAACACGCGGAAAACGAGAAGATGACCGACGGCTTCGTCCGGAAGTCTTAGCTGTTCCTTCGTCTCGCGGTCCACGACCAGGCGGCCGCGCTGATGGATGGCCAGCACGTTGCCCGGCTCGACGCCGGCGCCGCCGCCGGCGTTCACCGCGACGACGTTGTTGCGGCCGATCTGGGTGACCCCGCGATACACGGCGAGGATCCGGCCGTCGACCTCGCCGGCAGGCGGGCGCGGAACGTAGCTGAAGGTCTTCGGCGGTTCGGAGGGCATCAGCCGGTCGCCCACGCCGATCTCCTCGGTCATCGAGGTGATCCGCAGCGTGGCCGGGTCACCGGTCTTCTCCAGGCGCGCCGAGCCCACGAACAGCGCCTCCCAGGCGATCGGCTTGCGGGTGTCGGGATCGAGCAGCGGCTTGGCCTGGCGGTAGATGTGCCATTCGCGCACCGTGTCGTCGGCGATGCCGCGGGCATAGGCCAGATCGCCTCGGCCGAGATAGACCCGGCCGTCCTGCGTGGCCACGATCCGCGGATTGGCGGCGAGCTCCTTTTCGCCGACGATCAGCGGCCGGTTCAGGAAGGGCTCGATCGCGGTCGAGTCGATCGTCGGCACCGGATCGCGCTCGAGCATCTCGACGCGGGTCTGCGGCTGGCGCCGCTCGACCGGCAGCCCGGAGGGATCGGCGCCCGATCCGCCCGACCCGACCAGACGCGAGAGCCGAAGCCGCGGGCTGGCGCCCGAGCGGTCGAGGACGACGATGTCGCCCGGATAGATCAGGTGCGGGTTCCGGATCTGCTCGCGGTTGAGCTCCCAGATCTCGGGCCAGCGCCAGGGCTTGCTCAGAAAGCGTCCGGAGATGTCCCACAGCGTGTCGCCCTTGACGACCGTGTAGCGATCCGGCGCGTTCGGCGCCAGTTCGAGCGGCTGCGCCCCGATGGCCATGCCGGCCGTGAGAGCAAGCGCTAACGCAAAGCCACGCGTGATAATATTTTTCATTGAATCTGGTGCCCCTGTTCGGCGGATTCTGCCGGCATCGTGGGGGTGTCGCAAGCGAAGCCGTCAGGCGCATCCTACCGACGGCGGTTATTTCCCGATGGCCGTACTTCCGATCCTCAAATACCCGGATCCTCGCCTCAATCGCGTCGCCAAACCGGTTCGCGAGGTCGACGACCGGATCCGCCAGCTGGTGCGCGACATGGCCGAGACCATGTACGCGGCGCCCGGCATCGGCCTCGCCGCCACCCAGGTCGACGTCCACGAGCGGGTGATCGTCATCGATGTCTCCGAGGCCCACGACGAGCTCCGGGTCTTCATCAACCCCGAGATCGTCGGCGAAAGCCTCGACCGGAAGGTCTACGAGGAAGGCTGCCTGTCGGTGCCCGGCGTCTACGACGAGGTCGAGCGGCCCGACCGGGTCACGGTCCGCGCGCTCAACGAGCGCGGCGAGCCCTTCGAGCTCAAGTGCGAGGGCCTGCTGGCGGTCTGCATCCAGCACGAGATCGATCACCTCGACGGCAAGGTCTTCGTCCAGTACCTGTCTCGGCTCAAGCAGAACCGCATCCGGACCCGGATGCTGAAGTCCGAACGCGTCATCGCCTGACGGCGCACGGATAAATCTACTGCGCGACCCGATCTCGCGCCTGCGGCGCTCGCCGTACCCACCGACCCGATGCTTCGAATCGCCTTTGCCGGAACGCCGGAATTCGCCGCGGCCGCGCTCGACGCGCTGGCCGGGGCCGGTCACGAGATCGCGTTGGTGCTCACGCAGCCGGACCGGCCGGCCGGCCGCGGCAAGGCTTTGCAGCAGAGCCCGGTCAAGCGGCTCGCGCTGTCGCTCGGACTCGAGGTCTGGCAGCCGGCCACGCTGCGCGACCCGGATGCCTGGCGCCGGCTCGCCGAGGCCCGTCTCGACGCAATGGTGGTGGCGGCCTACGGCCTGATCCTGCCCGCGCAGGTGCTGGCGATCCCGCGCCTGGGCTGCCTGAACATCCACGCCTCGCTGCTGC
>JRYH01001339.1_pt1 | contig 11237 bp, 13 predicted proteins | sample 235351 | NCBI WGS metagenome assembly JRYH01 (sample SAMN03074221, study PRJNA261480) | activated sludge metagenome | biome: Wastewater Treatment Plant; feature: Wastewater; material: Activated sludge; isolation source: activated biomass of a wastewater treatment plant treating wastewater... ... | reverse complement strand
CGAAAATCCGGTGGCGCCTTTAGGGCGAATACGCCCTGGCGCCTTTAACCCGAAAAACAGGTGGCGCCTTTAAGGCGAAAACGAAATGGCGCCATATGGGTGAAAAATGACAGCCGGCACAGCCGGTCCGCACGAACGACGTGTTATGCCGCAGCCTTCCCGGGAAGCTCCCAACCCGGGAATACCAACACACCCGGATGGCACTTGAGAGCCTTGGCTAGAACTTTCGCTCGCTCCACTCCCAGGCGGACCCGATCATTCTCGATGGCGGAGATGGTTGCCTGCGGAATCCCGGTCAAACGGGAGAGCTGGCTTTGGCTCAGATCCTGAAGTTCGCGAAGAATCCGTACGGATTCTCCTACCGACACCTCGATGCGCTTTTTTGCGGGACGATAATCTCTCATTTCAAGGCCTCCGATAGTCATGGGCGGTTATCGATGCCACTTGGAACAGCAGCTTTTCCGGAATTACACGGTATATAACACGCCACTGAAGTCCAAGCCGGGATGACCGATACCCACGCCACTTACTCGATAGCGCCTCGTCATGGAACCCCCGAATAAGCCGAAGTCCAGGTGGACCGGATATTGTCACGATATCTTTCCATTTCTCATATCGCTTCAGAATATCCTTCGGAATCGTTGCAACCTGCCTATCTACCCGGCGGTGCTCTTCGATGCGCCACATACCATATTATGACTATACCATATATGACATGTCAACCAGGCTCTTTGCTGCGGCATAACGCCGAGCTTTGCGGCGGTTTTGGAGGACCGAAGCGACGGAAAAACCGTCCGACAACAGCCCCTGGTTAGCTGATGAGCTTGGCCATGGCACGGTTCTGCGATCCTTCTCCTGTCATGAGGCCAGCTTTGACACCGGTCCGATTCCTCTCCGGCTGATTCTGACTTGCTTTCAGCTTACCCGTCAGAGTTTCAATTTTGATCTCTACGCCTACAATAGCCTGTACCAAACGCTCAGTGAAATCCGTCGGCGCATCGTCCACAGACCAAGGGGCGACCATTTGCGACTCATGTTGGTCTGTTAGCTGATGGAGATGACGTTTCAACCAGCTTGGATCCTGAATAATCTGGGCGTTACCTTGTGCATGGACAGCTAGATAGTTCCATGTTGGGACGACCCGGCCTGTCTCGGCCTTGGTTGCGTACCATGAGGGTGAAACGTAAGCATCTGGCCCCTGAAAAACTACAAGCACTCGAACTCCGCCCTGCATACGTTGCCAGACTGGATTACTGCGGGCCAGGTGACACTGAAGATAACCAAGAGAGCCGTTTGCCCCAGAACTCAGATGAAAGGGTACGTGATTGGCCTCAATCCCTTTTTCGTCTGCGATGACGAGCAGCCCAAATCCATAATCTCGAATGTACTGTTGAAGCTTGTCTTGGTCTTCTTCTTTAAAATGATTCGGGACATACATCTTTCTATGTTCCTGAGTAGAGTACTTGCGCAGCTAACGCCGTGCCGCTCAGCTGCGAGCGGCGCTTCGACTCGTCTCAATCCCGCTTGACCTGCCAGCGCCGCTCGTCAGTCTGCAACGGCCTGTTAGACCGCCCGCAGACGTGCAGTCGCTTCCTCAATCCACTGCTTGGCCACATGATGGTAGCCGCGCCAAGCCTCCCAAACAGACTGCGCCCATTCGCGGACCCGGCGAACGTGCTCTTCAGGCTCTCTTGCCTCATGGATGTGGACGATCGTGAGCACTCCCCGCCGCAGCGGCCCAGGATTGTCTGGGCGTTGGAAGGTCTGGGGCCCGTTCAGCCATGTCTGGACAGCCCGATTCACCTCGGACGTGCCACTGAGTTCGAGCGCCGCGTACATTCCGGTAAGGTGCGCCGCATACGACTTCGCCGACCGCATGTACTCTGCAGGATGCTGGAGGGAGTAAACATCCACCATCAAGCGGTGCTCGCCGGCGTACCTGTAGTCGCCGAATTCACGCGCCAGGATTTCGTCGAACAACCGCTGGCACCCTGCACGGCCGCTGAGTACTGACGCTCCGCACTCGGGGCAAGACTCCACGGTTTCAGTTGATTTCGGAGCCATCGGGTTCTCGTCGGTCTAACTAGAATTCGACACCAAAAATGGTTGATAAAAAATGTTAAATGGTGTATAAATACACATCATAGCACAAATTCTTCCTACCAATCAATGAGTTACGCTCACCCAATCTGTGTTGACTGAAGCAAAAAGCCCCAAAAGCTGCTTGACCGCCTTCGAGATTCCATCCGGGCGCACCATTACAGCATCCGGACTGAAAAATGCTACACCGACAAGGTGCGGCGCTTCATTCTGTTCAATCACAAGCGACACCCCAGGGAAATGTAAAGGCTGGGGACAGTCAAGATTCCGCTTGTGGATGATGACTGTCCCCGATTTGTCCTGAGGATAGTGCCGAGAGCAGCCACCTAGTTGCTGAAGCTATTGGCGCACTCCAAAGTTGAGCAGACTTGCAGGTCCAAATTGGCGACTCAGATAGGTATACGGAGACCTTCAAACAGAGGCGCACATTTTAGCTCGTCCGCCTGCTTTCACTTGTTAAATGGCGGATTCATGGCATATCGCTGAAGCCCATTGACCAGCTTTTCAGCTACACCCCGCGTGAACAAATAGTCCGGAAGGCGGTACATGCCATACTCAATGTATTCAAATCTCTTTGTTTTGTACTCATCATTGAGCGAATGAATCGCTGTAATTTCTGCTTTACTGAGTTTTACCTCTCGCCCGATTTTCCGTTTCCGACATTCATCCAGCAATTTCGATATACTGTGTCCAAACTTTTTCGGATTACGCAAATCTGACAGCGTGTACCCTTTTGCAAACAGATACGACTTCAACGTGAGCTCGATTGTGTGGCCAACCAAATAGTAAGCGACCATCGACACCCCATCCATTATCCTTATTTTCTCCGACGGGGGCTTTACAGCATCTGCAGCAGAAAGAAAATCTTTTCCGTGGCGCCAGAACCCGTGCGGGGTATGTTTCATGCGTGCCATTTAACGTCCACGTTCAGGTGCTTCTGAGGCGATGGCCGCTTTTGCGACAGCAAAAGTGGGCAGCTGATCATACGACACTTGCAACGTCGTTAGGCGACATATGCGCTCCTCTGCAATATCTGCTTTCGGTGAAGAACGGTCATTCGCTGGTCTGATCAGGAGCACATTCTGCCATGCGCATTGTGCCGTCACCATCGACCACGATACTGCCTCCGCCATATGTGTTCACGAGTAGCTTACTCCCCTCAATGAGCCATGACGATGCCGGTGCGCCGGGGAGTCGTTTCCACGGAGTTGCCGTGAACCGTCCGTTCTCGTCCTCGACGATTCTCAGTAATACGCCCTGATTGCTGAACATATGGGCCAACCCCGCGGGCGCGACAATTTGATCTCCAAGGTGAAAGACGTCCTCCACATTCCCGTCATACAGGACATAACTATCGCCTTTTGTAGGGATGTGAACGAGTTCACCGCCCCACTCGCCTCTGTCCGCACCAACTAGCCACCCGCAAGGGACTTTCAATGCGAGGTCGGGCACCTGCTGAACATACTCCACGTGTTCAACCACATTCTTAACAGTAACTTCGATAATCCCTTGTTCGTTCGGCTCTGTTCCTTCCGGCGCACCGTACGAATAAATTGCAGTCTTATATGACAAAAGCTTCAACTTTTCGCTATTGTCAATTGCATATAGTTTCGTACCTTCCGGTTCGTCGACGGTCCGGTAGTTCACCGCATCGCATGTCTCCGGACTGTTTTCAACAGTGCTCAAGTGCCACCATTCCCCTTCATCCATCGCCTGACCGGTCTGGATATGCTGAATCGCGGAATCAGCGATATCGCGGACTGGTGGATACCAGTGCGTATTTCGAACACTTTCCAAGTTTTCAAGGAACTCATCCGCACTCAAGCGCCCCAAGGATAAACTCGCAGCGTAGACGAGTTTCCAGTCATCGATGTCAGTTAGCATCTTTGCGAGGGCAGATGACGCTGGTGAGTATCCAATGTGTCCTAGAGTATCAGCCGCAGCCACTCTAATGTCCCAGTCCTGATCATTGAGATAGGCGAGCACTTCAGGGCCTGCATCGTAGCCGTTTTTGCCAAGACTCCTGATCTCCGGTAACACATCCTTTGCGTCGCGTGGCAGTGCTTGAAGCAATGAAGCTACGGCTTCTGGGGATCCTATCTGAAGTAGCACGAGATTGACGGCTGATGCAAGGAGCGGCTCCCCCTGGCGCAAAGCCAACAATGCTGGGACATTCGGTTCTGCGCTGGAACCGATCTGACCGATGCCGACAATCGCATACCGCCTGCCGGCCAGCGTGAATTGATCGCTGTCGGCTATTTCCAGCAACCGCGGGATAACGGCAAGGGCATCCTCGCCTAGTTCGCCCAGCACGAAGGATGCCACATCGAACACTCTTTCATTGCAGTCGTCAGCACATGCAAACAATTCTGCTATAAACGGCGCTCCATTCGCTCCGAGTATTTCGAAAGCGTAGGTCACTTGTGTATGCTTCTGGGGATGTTTGCGGAGGTCATCCACTAAGAACTCGATCGCCTCCTGCGTACCGATCCTGGCGATAGCTGGCGGTATCCAGCCGTCTCCCTTCTCCCTCGCCCTCATTAGCGGTTCAAGGTGTTCAGGGGCGAGACCGTCGATGCCCCGTATCGTGTATCCGGCCAGCCGCCGCACAGCCGCATTCTCATGTTCAAGGAGTCGAATCAGATGGGGAATGGCGTCTGGGCCGTAAGCCTGAACTCGGCGAGTCAAGTCACCTTCTGCCTGTCCGATCCCGTGGTCTCCTACTGCCGTTTCCGGATACTGGGCAATACAAGCTTCCAGGGAATCGCACGCAAAACTGGCAGACGACGTAACAGCTATAACCAAAACTACAGCGATCAGCCGAGAGAACTCAGATAGGCAACCAGTGCGAGTTACAGTCACGCGGTTCGTCGCAGGTATCATATATGTCCGCTTCTCGTCAAAAGCCTCCATCATCGTGACACCCTCAATCATGCCGTCTAACGCCGGAATTCACCGGCAAAATTGAGCTGCGCAAGCAGCGGAAATTTTGTCCGGTGGAATGACATGTTATCCGGCTTCCATTTCTTTCAGTGTTACACCCGTCTTATTTTTCCAAGCAGTGAGTCCATTAGCATGTCCGCCATGAATTACAGCTGCTGCTGCACTTGGACTTGAAAATTCTACATCTTCAGTAAAATAAGCCTGTCACCATCCGCAATAAGAGTTCCCTCCTCCAGGAATTTATCTCTCATATTTTTAGGCCATGGATATTTTTCTACAGATGGCCGTTCTTTAAACACCGCCTCAGAGTCTTTCAGTACTAATAATCCATTTGGAACCAGGTGACCCTTAGCTTTTATGCCCTTAATTTCACAATAAAGTATTTCTCTTTCCTTTTTATCTGTTGGGGATTTTTCAGATACCGAAACAAGTAACTCAACACCCAATACTGGTAACAATTGGAAAATTTTACTTAAAAATACTTCCATATCCTCTTTGTCAGACTCTGGAAGCTTAGCCCCGCTATTTTGGTTATTTGTAACAATGCAGCGTTTAGCTTTTAAGGCTTGTTCAATAAGCCGGCCTTCTAGATAGCGAATGTGTGATTTGGTTAAATTTTCGTCTTTACTAACAAAGAAAATAATTTGATTCCAGAAATCCTTTGAAAGATGAGCCTTTATTCTGTCTTTTATACATTCCCCTTCACCAACATAAAGTGCTGGCTTACCAGTTTCTGGATCAGTACCCGCAAGTAGATATATACCGGCTTGAAAAGATTCATTCCGCGCCAATATGCCATCAAACTCACTACGAGGCCCAGCAACAGCCTTACCACTCCAATTAGAAATTTCAGCGGTTCGAAGCCTTTTGGGGTCACCATTGACCAGAAATAATTTGATGGTTGCTGATGGCATAGTGATTTAAGCCGTATAACTAGAATTCGACGGCGTTGCGCGCCAGCGCTGCCTTGAACGAAGGAACAATCGTCATGCGAAGCCGCCTATTCTCCATCATATTTCCGTCATTCCGGTTACTATCATTATAAGCCGCATATCGCCGCTCCGTTCGCCGGCGCGCAGCGCCGGCGAACGTTCAAGGTAACCGGCCTTGCGCGGCTTTATGTGCAAGGTCCGGTTGACCGCAGGGTTGGGCATCAGCGTTCCCGCGCTTTGCTGAGAGCATCTATCCACAACTCTGGGTCCGGCAATGACCTGGATTCACGAAGAGAAGACATGCCAGGAGCAAAGCGAGCCGCAGCTTTGCGAAGACTGTCTATTTCGACCGGGTCGATCTGTGGAACGTCGTCAAATATTTCCATGAATCGGTGCGGATAGTCTTCAAGTTCCAGTCGACGCAGATCCTTGAGTCGAGAACCCTGAAATTCTTGTATTGACCGAATTTGGGTAGTTAGCTGATTGAAGAGTGGATCATCTGGCTGGATTGGCTGCTTGATCTTCTGACGTTCGGCCTCCAGCGAACTTATACGGGCTTGCAGTAGTCCTCTTAATCCATGCGTTTGCGCGATAGCCATGTCAAAGCAAAGTGTCTTTGCCCAAGGACGTAGGGCGGAAGTGATAACGTCATCGCTGGACCCCAAATTTTTCATTATCTGTCTGACGCGATCGGCGAGAGCGATCGTCTCTCGCGCCCCGGGAGCAGAGTCCCATCGGCCCATCTTGCTGTTTAGATCAATCAGTGCCGCCCCCGTGATCTCAGTCATCTCACGAAGACGTCGCAATGCGTCATCGGCTTGGATGATCTTTTGATCGAGTTGCTTAGTCTTCGCCTCGATACCAAGCCCCTTCAATGACTCAAAGCGATCAATGGTTGCGGCAAATAGAAGCACGAGACCTGCTGCGAGGGACGTTGCAGCTATCGCTGCGGAATCATTCAATGCCGAGAGGGTGCCGACGGCAAGATTGGCAAGCCCCGCACCAAGTAGCGCCCAGTCTGTAATCCCGTAAAGAACTCTACGACTGAGCGGAAGGGGACTGGATCTGTTATTCGATTCCATCATGAGAGAGTCCAATGGCTCGGTTCTGATGCCCAACGGAGCGGCGATATGCGGCCCATCGGGGGACGGGCTCGATGCCCGTTCCCCGATGGGGGCATCATTGCTGGTTCGACGGCGTTGCGCGCCAGCATTGCCTTGAACGAAGAAGCAATCGTCATGCGCAGCCTCCTGTGCTCGATGGTATTTCCGTCATTCAGGATACCATCATGATAAGCCGCATATCGCCGCTCCGTTCGCCGGCGCGCAGCGCCGGCGAACGTGAAGCCGATTCGGGACAGTCATGATTCTGTTGTCACGACTCTGTCAGCCCCCGCTGACAACCCCCGTTGGCCCCGGCCTACACGTTGACGCGCCCTCGGCCGATACAGCCACGCCAGCAGATCCGGCACCATGCCCCCATGACCTACCCCCGCGCCCATATCGTCACCCCCGGCCAGCCGGGCTTTTACCACTGCATCTCGCGCTGCGTCCGCCAGGCCTGGCTGTGCGGCCGCGAGCCGCTCGATCGGCTCGTTGGGGTGACGGTGATGGTGACTGTCCTCGATCGGCTTCCTAAAGTTGATCCAGCTATTCAACTACAGTCTATCAATGACTCTTATTTTATTACCCCGATAACCGTTGCAGCGGTAGCAACAAATGTCAACACACCAATCACTACGGTCAACCAAATCATTGCTCTAGTGTGCCTATTTTGAGTTCGGCGCTCTATCTCGCGATAATAGTCGTTGTGCCAAAATTGAGTGCATTCTGCTGTCCGTCGACAACCCTGTAAAAGTTCGTCATCATTCATGTCTAAGACTGTTTTGTTGGCGCTCATATCATCGCTGTCCGTTCTACTCTACTTTGCCGAACCGATGCCTAACGGATCGGGCGCTGAGCGGCACCCCGCTCGCAGCGCGCGAAAAGGGATTCTCGCGCCGCTAGCACGGGGCTTGGCCGAGAAGCGGTGTCCGCTCCAGCGCCGGTTAGGCGGCGCGAGCGCTCCCCGGCATCCGGTAATTTCATCAGCTTATGATCAACCCGGTAATCATACTATGCCGCCTCGTCCCCCGCTAGCGACACCTTCACCGGCGCCGGCGCCGGCGCCCGATCCGTTAAGCGGTGCGAAGCGAGGGAGCGCGAGCGCCGCTCAATTACAATTATACTCCAAAGTAATATGCCATAAACATTTCTTCTGGTGTATAATTTTTTAACTTGCATAGAATATTCCTCCAAATTCAATAACTTAGATTCAAGCTCAATGGTTATCAATAGTAAAAAACTCCCAAAGCTACTCGACCAGTTTCGCTTCCTGATCCGTGCCAGGCCCCCTCAGGCACTACAGCATTCGTGGCTGCCTCGCTTTTCATGATGCCCAACGCATGGCTCTGCGGCACAAAACAGTTGGCGCTTTTGTGGCTGAGCGCAGCGAACGCAGGAAAGTCGCCAACTGTTTTGTGTCCGTAGCAGCCTCTTGTTATACAATTTTTTAGCACCTTACTTCAAATTGAACAGTTCGCTTTTGTGGCGGGTAGAATTTTCCTGATTTGCTTGAACCCTGATAATAAAGAGCAATTTGATTGGCTGCTTCAGGATTGCAAATTAGGAAGTTATTGCGGCCTAAATCGAGTTCAATTTTCACATTATCCTCAAATACTTCTTTGCTACCCCAAGCGGCATCGGCATGTTGGACCGGTGTTCCAGCAAAGTGAAGATCAGCGCTAGGGCTAACATTCCCGTTTATTGCAATTTTAAATTTGTCCTTGTAGAGATAATAGTTGGGAGAAATTGTAAAGTCTGCAATGATTGTACTTTCCTCGTGACTTACTTTATAACGAAAGACAGAATCGATATCGTCATTCTTAGGCTTCCCCCCGCTTTCGGTCCTGACGATAGTCACGTGACCAATTGTTGGAGAAGAGGAAGTTAAGCTGAGATGCCCTTCACGTAGCCATAAAACAAAAGCATTAATTGTTAAGATCTTCGGGCCTACAATCCTACTTGCTTCTACCTCTTGACCCTTCTGATCTAACATCATGAGTACCGGAGTGTATGTTTCTTGGCTTAGATTATAGTGGGCAATAAGTAGCTTCGACTCTTCATCCCATGCGCTTAGATCGACTTTTATGAAATTAAAGTGTTCATGCCCTTTTTTCGGTATCCATAGGTTTTTTTCAGTGCGATTTGCGTCAACGCTCCAATCGACGGAGAAGTAAAGAACTGAACTCTTCCCTTGTGAAACGGAATTCTGAATGATCTCATCCAACGACCGCTGGTCCTTCACAGTCGTCCACGAGATCCGGGATTCAATTGCATTTGCTTCCAATGTAATGAAGAGTAATGCTAGAAAGAAAGCAATAGAAAAAATATTCCACATATTATGCCCCTCCAATTGGTATAACACCGGCGATCAGCTGCGCCGGAAAACGGCGGACAAATTGCGGAAGCAATTTGTGTGACGCTTTTTGATGTCAGCTGCATCGGCCATGTTAGGCGGCTGTCCACTAGAAGAACTCATCCAGCAAGCGATAGTAGGATAGCCTCCGGGAGTCGACATGCTCCAATCCGTATGCGCTAAGGAAATCCTCGGCGAGGCTGCCTCCAAAGTTACTTTCGATGCGTCGGTGTGCCAGCGCAAGGTCCTGATATCGATCAGCACGACCACATCGCCTGCAATCTACGAACCCGCTGAAGTTGCCATTCTCGAAGATTAGGTTGGGTAGGCAGGCATCGCCGTGCGTAACGACTATGTCCTCGGATTGGGGGCGCCTGTGGTGGAGCGAGGTGAGTAACTCCATTGCGCTACGGCCGGTATGCTCGGGGTCGAAGTCGGAATCGTCTACCAAACCAGTCTCGGCGCGCTGGCCCGCAAGGAGTATGACTCGATCAAGGGTCCGATCGAACGGGCAGTCATCGGGGTGCAGCGAGTGTAGTTGACGCAACTGGCGTGCTACCTGCTCAACAAGCCGAGACCAAAGGCGCGCAGGTGCTTCTGCAGCGTTGGCTCCGGGAAGGGCCTCCGTCAAAAGAAATGCAAATCCTTCGGCCTTACCAAATTCTAGAACCTTCGGAACGAATGTTCTGTTCGCAAGCCAAGCAAGACGATCGCGTTCGGCCTCCAAATCGCAGGCGTCATCCGCGGTCGACACCTTCAGAAACCGAGTGGGCCTACTAGGATTTGCGAGTCCGTAGACCGAGGAGCCAGATCTGCCGATAGATATCTGCTCTCGCCGGTATTCGCGAGCCTGCGGGATCAGTTGGAGGATTGTGTTGAGTTCTTGCAACGGCGTTTGATCCGTCCGCCTAACGCAGAGGTAACCGGCGCAGAGCCGCATTGCGGCGGAGCGTCCGGTTGACCGAAGTGTTAGCTTTCGACTTTCTACGCATCGCGGACCATGAAAGTAAACCGTGCGAACAAAGACGGGAACCAGTGGGCCACCGGCTGCTGGAACACCTGCTTGAGTTTGGACAGAAGCACGGCCAGCGGCAACGCCCAACGTGACATTGACCGAAAGCCGAACTGCGCAAAGTACGTTGGTTTGGCTGTGGCTAGCCACACCCTTGTGATGCCGCCGGTGGTTGCCTTCTGAAGGGATCGCGAAACAAGCAAACTCCCGATCCCGGCGCCGTGAAGCGTCGGCACAACAGCCACCGAAACAAGTTCGGCCAGGTTAGGCCCGTATCGGTGAATTGCAGCGCAGCCCACGAGTTGCGCTGAACCGTCCCTCGCAACGATGAAGTCGCTGAAGCAGCGAGCGATGTCCTGCTGCGAGCGGAGGAATAGCGAGGCATCGTTGCGGTTGGCGATGAGCACCGCGGCGATGGCAGCTACGTCACGTTCGGTTGCGTGCTCGACCGTAACGTTTTCGGTCATCTTGGAGGACGGATCCCCGTTCATCGTGTGAGGAAGCTGCCTAACTATAACTATACACCAAAGTAATATACCATAAACATTTCTTCCAGTGTATAATTTTTCACTTGCCTATAATATTCATTAAAATTCAATAACTTAGATTCAAACTCAATGGTTATCATTAGTAAAATACCACTAAAACTGCTCGATCAACTTCGCACGCAGATCTGTGCCAGGCATTACAGCATCCGCACCGAAAAGGCGTATGTAAACCCAATAGTTGCATAAATTTTGCTCGATTTACTTGGGCAATCCTGCCCTCGCTTTTCGGGCCCGCTTCGCGGTTCA
>JRYH01002960.1_pt1 | contig 11239 bp, 6 predicted proteins | sample 235351 | NCBI WGS metagenome assembly JRYH01 (sample SAMN03074221, study PRJNA261480) | activated sludge metagenome | biome: Wastewater Treatment Plant; feature: Wastewater; material: Activated sludge; isolation source: activated biomass of a wastewater treatment plant treating wastewater... ... | reverse complement strand
GTCGAAGCCGGTCACCAGCACGTCGCCGGGATAGTAGCGGTCGAGCTCGGGCGTGTGCTCCGGCCAGCCGAGGGTCGAGAACGGCCAGAGCGCGGAGGAGAACCAGGTGTCGAGCACGTCCTCGTCGCGCGTCAGCTTGACCGGCACGCCGTAATGCGCCGCGGCTTCGGCGACGGCGGCCTCCTCGGTCTCGGCGACGAAGACCTTGCCGTCCGGGCCGTACCAGGCCGGCACCTGGTGCCCCCACCAGATCTGGCGCGAGATGCACCAGGGCTGGATGTTGCGCATCCAGTCGAAATAGGTCGCTTCCCACTGCTTGGGCACGAAGCGGGTGCGCCCCTGCTCCACCGCCTCGATGGCGGGCTTCGCCAGTGTCGCCGCGTCGACGTACCACTGGTCGGTGAGCCAGGGCTCGATGACGACGCCCGAGCGATCGCCATAGGGCAGCGTCATGGCGTGGTCCTCGATCTTCTCGACGAGATCGAGGCTCTGCAGGGCGGCGACCACCGCCTCGCGCGCCTTGAAGCGGTCGAGGCCGCGATAGGCTTCGGGCGCGTTCTCGTTGAGCGCCGCGTTCTCGTCGAAGACGTTGACCATCGGCAGGCCGTGCCGCCGCCCGCCCTCGAAATCGTTGAAGTCGTGCGCCGGGGTGATCTTCACCGCGCCGCTGCCGGTCTCCGGATCGGCGTGCAGGTCGGCCACGATCGGAATGCGCCGGCCGACCAGCGGCAGGACCGCGTGACGCCCGATCAGGTCCTGGTAGCGCTCGTCATCCGGATGAACGGCGACGGCGGTGTCGCCCAGCATGGTCTCGGGGCGCGTGGTGGCGACGACGATGAAGCGGCCGTCCTGCCCCTCGATCGGATAGCGGAAGTGCCAGAGATGGCCCTTCACCTCGCGCTGCTCGACCTCGAGGTCGGAGATCGCGGTGTGCAGCTTCGGGTCCCAGTTGACCAGGCGCTTGTCGCGGTAGATCAGCCCCTCGCGATAGAGCTGGACGAAGACCTTGCGCACCGCGGCGCTCAGCCCCTCGTCCATGGTGAAGCGCTCGCGCGGCCAGTCGGGCGAGGCGCCGAGCCGGCGCAGCTGGCGGATGATGGTGCCGCCGGATTCCGCCTTCCACTCCCACACCTNNCGCTCGACCACCATCTGCGTGGCGATGCCGGCGTGATCGGTCCCGGGCTGCCACAGCGCGTCGCGGCCGCGCATGCGCTGATAGCGGATCAGCACGTCCTGCAGGGTGAAGGTGAGCGCATGGCCCATGTGCAGGCTGCCCGTGACGTTGGGCGGCGGCATCATGATCGTGTAGGGCTGTGCGTTCGAGCTCGGGTCGGCGGCGAAGGCGCCGGCGTCCTCCCACGCAGCGTAATGCCTGGCTTCGACCTCGTCGGGTCGAAAGGTCTTGTCCAGCATCGCTGAACCTTCCTTCGATGATACGTTCTAAACGGCCCGGCGGACCGGCGGGCCGAGGAAGATGCCGGCCCCGCGTGGCCGCCGGGAAAGCGGGCTAGTCCTCTTCGGCGCGGCGTACCATGCGCTCGATCTCCTGGCGGACCAGCCGCTCGACGATCTCCTGCAGATTCGCGTCGAGCCAGGCCTTGAGCATCGGCTCCAGCGCCTCGCGCACGAGGTCTTCCACCATGCGTCCGCCGCCGACCTGAATGTCCCTGTCCTTCCGCATGGTCCGCGACAGCTGCGACAGCGCCGCCGTGGAGGCGGCGAATGTCGCCTCGGAGACCAGCCGCTCGACGGATGCGGCGGATTCCTCGGCGCGGGGCGCCTCTGCACGCGGCTCTTCCGGCAGGTCCGGCTCGGGCATGGTCGGCTCCGGTTCTGGCTGGGACTGCGGCTCCGGCGCGGGCTCCTCCTCGAGGACGCCGAGCTCCGGCTCCTGCGCCGTCTCCTCCGGGAAGGACGGCGCCGCCGGTTCGGGCGCCGCGGGAGCGGCCGCGCGGGACGGCTTGGGCGGCGCCGCTGGCGGTTCCGGCAAGGGCGGCTCGGGGGCGGGCGCGATCGGCGCGGGCTCGAGCTCGACGTCCGGCTTCCCGGCGAGGCTGACGACGCTGCCGTCCTCGTTCACCATCTCGGTGAGGAGAAGCGCGTCGTCCGCCTCCTCGGCCGCAGCCGCGGCTGCAGGGGCGGGAGTCCGGTCCTCGGGCGCCGCGGCGGCGGGCGCCGGCTCGGTCCTCATCTCGGGATCCTGCTGAGGCGCGCCGTCCTCGGAGATGATCCGCCGGATGGAGGCCAGGATCTCCTCCATGGACGGCTCTTGCTGTCCGCGCGCTTCGCTCATCGGTCCGACTATCGCCCCGCCTTTTCCACAGCCCTTCGCTGCGAAAATCCGGCGTTACCATAAACAGTTAGATCGAAGCTGTACACCCGTCCGGCAGGTTCGGCCGACCCTGCGAGGAGGCATGACGCGGGCGATCACGGCGGTCCGGGACAGCCGGCCGCGCGGCCTCCGCGGCGCGCCGCATCAGCAGGGCGTCAGTCGATGGACGGGCCGACGCCCCACCACTTGTCGCGCACTTCCTCGTAGTGCTCCTCGACGTCGTAGATCTCGACGGGGAGGTCGAGATCGGCCGCGGTCAGACGGCCGACGGCGGCGAGCAGCTGGTAGCTGGCGACCACCTCGTCCCGCAAGGCGCGCACGAGGCTCACCCGCGCATCGAGCAGCTCCTGCTCGGCATCCAGGATGTCGAGAACCGTGCGCGAGCCGACGGCCGCTTCCTGCTGCACGCCTTCCAGCGCGATCTCCGCCGCCCGGACCTGTGATTCGAACGCCGCGATCTGCGACCGTGCCGTCTCCAGCGCCCGCCAGGCCGTCGTCGCGTCCTGGGCGGCGAAGCGGCGCTGGGTCTCGATGTCCTGACGGCGCTGGCTGACCCGCTCCTTGGCCTCGCGCACCCGGGAATGGGTCGCGCCGGCCTCGTAGAGGGGAATCACCACCTGGGCGAGGATCGCCGCGGAATCGCTCTGCACGCCGCTCTGGCTGATGTCCTCGCCGGTGGTGAGATCGCCGCGCAGGCTCACCTCCGGCAGCAGCTCGCCGAACACCACGTCGACGCCCTCGCGCGCGGCGCGCTCGATATAGACCGCCGCCTGCACGTTGGGATTGCTGTCGGAGCTCGCGATGGCTTCGTCTTCGGTCGCCGGCAGGTCCTCGGCCGGTCCCGGGCGAACCAGGCTTCCCGGCATCTGCCCGATGACCTGGCGATAGATGGCGCGCGAGGTCGTGAGCTGTCCCTCCGCGGCGATACGGCCGGAATTGGCCCCGGAGAGGCGGGATTCGGCCTGTGCCACGTCCGTCCGTGTGATCTCGCCGACCTCGAAGCGGTCCCGCGCCGCCTCGAGCTGCCGCTGCAGGACCTGCTCGTTGTTGATGTTGAGCCGCAGCACGGCTTCGTCGCGCAGGACGTCCATGAAGGCGACGACCGCCTCGAACAGCACGTCCTGTTCGACGCTCTCCAGCACTTCGCGCTGGGCGAGGACCTGGTTCTCGGCCTGGCGCGTTCCCGCCACCGTGCGGCCGCCGCGGTAGAGCGGCTGCGTGACGCCGAGATTGGCGGCGCGCGGAGTCAGATCGTCCGAGCCCGCGACGGAGCTGTCCTCCCACTCCCGGCCGACCTGGCCGTCGACCGTGACGGTGGGCCGCCAGCCCGACAGCGCCTGGGGAACGAACTCGTCGGTGGCGCGAAGCTCGGCGCGCGACGAGAGCAGCCGCGGATTGTTGTCATAGGCGAGCGCCAGGGCTTCCTTCAGCGTCTCGGCCGAAACGGGCTCGATGCCGCAGCCGAGCCCGGCCAGCAGGGCGACCCCGCCCAGCAGGGCTTTGCGGAGCTCGCCCAGCACGCGTGAGCGGCGACGGCGGAACGTCGGAGCCTGGTGCGCGGCGGTCATGCTGAGTCCCCTAAAAGACGAAGCCGGGCTCGAGCGCGAAGTCGGGCAGAACGGGAACGGCGGCGTCGAACAGCACGCGGCTCGAGACGGTGTTGCCCCGGCGGGTCATCAGCGTGGCGCGTCCCACGGTTCCGCGCACGACGGTGACCAGCCGTCCCCCTTCGGCGAGCTGGCGCTGTATCTCTTCGGGCACCGTCTTGACGGCGCCGTCGATCAGGATGACGTCGTAGGGCGCCTGGCTCGGATTGCCCTCGGCGAGCCGCCCTTCGACGAAGACGACATTGTCGATCGACAGCTCGGAGAGGATCCGCCCCGCCCGGCGGGCCAGCCCGCCGTCGCTCTCGACCGCGACCACGGTATTGGCGACCCGCGCCAGGATGGCGCAGCAATAGCCGGTCCCGCAGCCGATCGACAGCGCCACATCCGTCGGCCGGATCTCGGCGGCCTGGAGCAGGCGGGCGAGCACCATCGGCTCCATCATCCAGCGGCCGGGAGCGACCTCCAGGTCGTCGTCCACATAGGCGATGCTGCGCATCGGCTCCGGCAGGAAGAGCTCACGCGGGACGGCTTCGAAGGCCGCCAGCAGTCTCTCGTCCGTCACCCGATTGGTGCGGAGCTGGCTTTCGACCATGTTGCGACGCGCTGCGGCGAAATTCATGAAGGATCCGGCGATTCGTTGGCTGACCGAGCTGGCGGGCGGCGGGCCGCCCGCCAGCTTTATACTTGCCGCAAGGCAGCAAGACAATGCAGGCGTCCCGCGCCATCCCGGCCTCGGGAGCCGGCTGGGGGGCAGGCTTGACCCCCTCTGCGGCCCGGCTTATATCGACGCGTCCCGCAGGCCGATCGGCTCCGTCGATCCGCGGACGTGCCGCCGGCCCGGTGGCAGAGTGGTCATGCAGGGGACTGCAAATCCCCGTACATCGGTTCGATTCCGGTCCGGGCCTCCATCTTTCCCGACATGATCGGGCGGCGCATGCCGGCCTGGGTGCCGCGGCGACGCGGTTCTCGCGCGCAGCGGAGGGACTTGCGGGACCTTCGGCGAGATCGAATCGGAAAGGCCCCGCGGAGCGGTCCGCAGGGCCTTTCCTGATGGCCGTCGGCGGACCCGGGGGGCCCGCCGACCCGATGTCAGTTCTCGGCGGCGACGATCGCCGCTTCCGGCGCGGGCGCGCCGACCGTCTCGACCAGAGCCCCCATGGTCGCCAGCAGGCGGTAGGTCGCGAAGATCTCGGCATAGCGCGCCGTGATCAGGTTGTCGCGGGACAGGAACAGCTCGTTGTTGGCGTCGAGCAGATCGAGCAGGCCGCGCTGTCCGATGTCGAACTGCTGGCCGTAGACGTCGCGGGTCCTGAGATTGGCCTCGACGTTCTGCGACAGGATCTGCACGTTCTGGCGGGAGACGTCGATGGCGTTCCACGACACCCGGGCGTCCTCGGCCACGTTGCGCTCGTTGACCCGGAGCAGGTCCGTGGCTTCGGCGAGGCGGTGCTTGAACTCGCGGATCCGCGCCGTATCGGCGCCGCCGCGATAGAGATTCCAGCGCAGCACGAGCAGAGCGGACGCGTCGTGCTCCGTCTCGGTCTTGCCGTCGAGATTGTCGGCGACGGAGCCGCCCACCTCGAGACGCAGATCCGGATAGAGGCTCGCCTCCTGCTGCTTCACGTCGGCCTGCGCCGACTCGACGTCGGCGCGGGCGAACTGAACCGTCGGGCTGTTCTCGATGGAGGTCGCGACGGCCTCGTCGACGTCGTCCGGCAGGGCGGCGGCCGGCAGGGTCGGCGCTTCGAGCGTGTCCGGCTTCTGGCCGATCACCCGCTCGAACAGCGCCTCGGCGTCCCGCAGATCGCCGCGCGTTTCGACGAGGGCCGACTCCGCAGCGGAGAGCCGCGCTTCGGCCTGACGCACGTCGGCGATGTTGCCGCCGCCGGCATCGGCGCGCTGCTGGACCTTGCCCAGCGTGCCGCGATGGGTCGCCACGTTGTCCTCGGCGATCTGCACCCGCTCGCGGTGACGCAGCACCTCGAGATAGGCCTCGACGGCGTCGAGCCCGACGAACTCCGCCGTCTCGCCGACCCGGTATGCGGCCGACTTGACGCGGGCCTGCTGGCGCTCGACCTCGCTCTGCGCGAAGAACCCGTCGAACAGCAGCTGGCTGAGGGTCAGGCTGGCCTGCGACCGGTGCCGCCACTTGCCGTCGTCATGACCCTGCGAGTCGGTGGTGTCGTTCTCCGAAAACTCCGGACCGGTCTCGGCCCGCAGGTCGACCTGCGGATAGAAGAGCGCCTCGCCCTGCCGCAGCTCCTCGTCGACCGCCAGGCGATCATTGGCCACGGCGCCCACTTCCGGATTGGTGCTGATGGCCAGACTCACGGCTTCCTGCAGCGTCATGGCGTACACGGACGACGCGCCGAAGGTCGTCAGCGTCCCGACGGTCGCGAGAACCGCAACAAACCTCGATGACATATTGCCCCCTAACATTCACACACGGAGTAACTGGTTGTTACAGAGGACCAGTTAACCAACCCTTAGCGAGAGCGATCGCCGTCCGCAACACGCCGACGACGGAGCAGTCTATCCCCTGCGCGCATATCGTTAATTTCGCCCTTCTATCATCTAATCCACAGTAGTGCATCAGGAATTTGCGCCTAACGCTCTCGCAGCGCGGTGTCGCGCGCCTTCAGGATCGGCTTCATCAGATATTCGAGCACGGTCTTCTCGCCGGTCAGGATGTCGACGGACGCAGTCATGCCGGGAATGATGGGCAGAGGTTCGTCCGCCGTGCCCAGATGGTTGCGGTCGGTCCGCAGATAGATCCGGAAGAAGCTCTCGCCTTTTTCCTTGTCCTCGATGGCGTCCGCGCTGATCTGCTCCACCACGGCATCGAGACCGCCGTAGATGCTGTAATCGTAGGCGCTGATCTTGATGACCGCCTTCTGGCCCGGATACATGAAGGCGATGTCGGACGGGCGGACCTGGGCCTCGACCAGCAGCGTGTCCTCGATCGGCACGATCTCCATCAGGTCCTGACCGGGCTGGATGACGCCGCCGATGGTGCGGACCTTGATGACCTTCACGGTGCCGTGGACCGGAGAGCGGACCTCCGTGCGCTTGACCCGGTCCCGGTCCGCGGCCAGCGCCTCGGTGATCGAGGCGAGCTCGGCCTGCCGCTTCGAGAGCTCGGCGGCCGCCTCGCTGCGGAACGTCACGAGCCGCTCGTCGACCCGCCGCTGCGCCTCGTGCAGCGCCGATTCCGCCCGCGGCTTGGCGAGCGCATTCGCATCGATCTGCGACTTCAGGTCCAGCACCTCGCGTTCCAGGCGCAGCAGGTCGACCTTGGCGACGACGCCCTGCTCGGCCAGCGGCCGGGTGATCTCGAGCTCCTGCCGGGCGAGTCCGTGGGCCGAGCGCAGGCCGGAGAGCTTGCTGTCGAGCTCCTGGAGCTCCTGCTTCCGCTGGACCACCTGGTCCTGCAGGATCTGGACCTGCGAGCGCAGCTGCTCCTGCCGGACCTGGTACAGGGTGAGCTCCGCCTGGGCGATCTCGGGCGCCCCCGCCAGCAGCTCTTCCGAGAAGACCGGCCCCGTCCCCGCTTCCTCCGCCATCTCCGCTTCCAGCCGCGCGACGGCGGCGAGGCCGCTCAGGTAGCGCTGGCGCAGCTCGCCCAGCGTGGCCTCCGCGGCGGTGTTCTCGATCCGCAACAGCACCTGGCCCTTCTCGACGACGGCGCCTTCGTTCACCAGCACCTCGGCCAGGATGCCGCCTTCGAGGTTTTGGATCACCTGGGTCTTGCTGGACGGGATCACATGCCCTTCGCCGCGGGTCACCTCGTCGAGCCGGGCGTAGCTCGCCCAGCCGATGAAGGCGGCGACGAAGAGGGTGATGGCGGCCAGGAGCAGATGCCCGAACAGGCGCGAGCCGTCCCGCTCCGTCTCGGACGGATCGACCCAGAGATCGCGGTCAAGGGCGCTCATGGGGACTCCGGACCATCAACGTTCGGTCGCCCGGATGCGCCCCTTGGTGAGCGCATCGAGCACCACCGACTTCGGCCCGTCGGCGACGATCTTGCCGCCGTCGATGACGATCAGCCGGTCGACCAGGGACAGCATGGAGTTGCGGTGGGTGACCAGCAGCAGCGTCTTGCCGGGAAGCGCCTCGGCGAGGCGCGACTTGAAGGCGTTCTCGGTGCTGTTGTCCATGTGGCTGGTCGGCTCGTCCAGCAGCAGGATGGGCGGGTTCATCAGCATCGCCCGGGCGATCGCGATCGCCTGCCTCTGGCCGCCGGACAGATATCGTCCGCCCTCGCCCACCTGCATGTCGAAGCCGTGCGGGTGCGCCTTCACGAACTGATCGACGCCGCCGACCTGGGCGGCCCGCAGCACGGATTCCTCGTCCACGTAGGGCGCGCCGAGGATGATGTTGTCCTTGACCGAGCCGAAGAAGATATGCGCGTCCTGCAGCACGCAGCCGATGTTCCGGCGCAGGTCCGCGGGATCGAGCTGGCGGATGTCGGTGCCGTCGACGAGCACCGCGCCGTTCTGCGGCTCGAACAGGCCGAGCGCGAGGCGCTCGATGGTGGTCTTGCCCGAGCCGATGCGGCCGACGATGCCGACCCGCTCGCCGGGCGCGATCCGGAAGGAGATGCCGTCCAGCGCCTTGCCCTGCTGGCCGGGGTAAGCGAAGGAGACGTCGCGGAACTCGATGGCGCCGTCGACCTGCGGGCGGCGCAGGAAGACCTTGCCGGCCGGGCGTTCCGACGGGAGCTCCATCAGCCGGTTGAGGCCCCTGAGCGAGGTCAGGGACTGGTGGAAGCGCACGATTAGGGCCGAGATCTGCCCGAGCGGCGCCATGGCGCGCCCGGTCAGCATCGAGCAGGCCACCATCGCACCCATGGTCATGTCGCCTTCGGCCGTCCGGTACACGCCCCAGATGACGACGCCCACGGTCGCCAGGTTGGCGGCGAGCGAGGTGAAGTTGATGGAGATCTGCGACCACAGCCGCGAGGTCGTGGCGGATTGCGCGGATGCGGCGACATAGCCGTTCCAGTCGCGCTGCAGATGGCCTTCGGCCGAGGCCGCCTTGATCGAATCGAGGCCGTTCAGCGCCTCGATCAGGGTGGCGTGCTTCTGAGCGCTTTCGCGATAGTTGCGCTCCACCGCCCGGCGCATCGGGATCTGCACCAGGGCGCTGAAGACGAGCACGACCGGGACGAGCACGGCCGGGACGATCGCCACCGGCCCGCCGATCATCGCGATGACGCCGAGGAAGAGGAACAGGAACGGCAGGTCGACCACGGCCGCGAGCGAGGCCGAGGTGAAGAAGTCGCGCAGCGTCTCGAACTCGCGGATGTTGTTGGCGAAGGCGCCGGAGGACGCCGGACCCGAGGCCATGCGGATCGACATGATGTGCTCGAAGATCCGCCCCGAGATCCGCCGGTCCAGGGTCTTGCCGGTGCGGTCCAGGAAGTAGCCGCGCAGGGTCCGCAGCAGGAAGTCGAAGCCGAAGACCGCGATCGCCCCGATCGCCAGCATCCAGAGCGTCTCGAAGGCCCGATTCGGCACGACGCGGTCGTAGACCTGCATCACGAAGATCGGGCTGACGACCGCGAACATGTTGAGCAGCAGCGCCGCGAGCACGACCTCGGCATAGATCGGCGAGAAGCGCCGGATCGTGCCCCAGAACCAGGACTTCGGCGCGGCCGGGGCGAGATCCGACGAGCGGACGTCGAGACGAATCTTGGGCCGGACGGTGATCGCGAGCCCGGTGAAGCGGTCGGCCAGGTCGCTGAGGGCGACCTGCCGGCTGCCGTCCAGATTCTCCGGCGTGGCGATCTCGGCGCGGCCGTCCGGCAGCAGGTCGAGCAGCACGCAGGCGTCGCCCCCCTTGAGCAGGAGGACCGCCGGAAGCGACAGCTTCGTCAGCTTGTCGAGCCGGCGCTTCAGGACGCTGGCCGACAGGCCGATCCGGTCGGCGGCTTTCACGAACAGGTCGGGCGTCATGCCCTCCTGGCCGATCGGCAGGCCGGCGGCGAGCGCGGCGGGCGACTTGGGGGAGCCGAACAGCCGGGAGATGATGACCAGGTTCAGAAGCAGCGGGTCGTCCGGGTCAGCCGGCCGCTCGTACTCGACCGGGGGCGCCTCCCGGTCGATCCTCTGCAATACCGCTTCCATCAAGAAGTCTTTCCCCCAGATTCCCGTTCGGCCGCCGGACGGGCGACTATATCTACTGCAATTTTAGGCAATGGTTAACGCCCCGCCACAGCCTGGGGCCTTTTTTGCCGGAAGAAAGCCGCGGGGGAAGCCTGAGCCTGCCTTGCGGTGACGGCGATCACCCTCCGGCCGCTCCGGGACGGCCCCGCCTACGTGGCAGGGTCGCCCCGGCCGGATCGGCGTCAGCCGACGCCGGTCTGGATGTCGTCGGCCGGGCCGGTGCCGACGGACAGGTCGCTCACCGACACGCCCTGGATCGTCGCCAGGGTGACGTAGTTCGAGCCGTCCCCCGGGCCCGTCCCGGCCGACACGTCGATATTGACGGTCACGTCGTCGCCGTTCTGGACCAGCTGGACGCGGCCCGCGCGGCTCTCCGCCTCGATCCCGCCGTTCAGCGTGTCGAACAGCGTGTCGAGATCGACGAAGTCCCGGCCGGCGCCGGAGGTGCTGAAGCCGGTGATCAGGTCGCCGCCGTCGAGGACGCTCTGATACACGACGGTGTCGCTGCCCGCCGAGACGTCGATCCGGTCGGCGCCCTGCCCGCCCACGATCACGTCGTTGCCGGCGCCGCCATGGATCACGTCGTCCCCGGCTCCGCCGAACAGCAGGTCGTCGCCGGCGTCGCCGAACAGGAGGTCCATGCCGGCGCCGCCCGACAGGGTGTCGTCGTCGGCGCCGCCGTCCAGCAGGTCGTGGCCGCCGTTGCCGAAAATGGTGTCGCTGCCGCTGCCGCCCAGCAGGGTGTCGCGGCCGCCGGTCATCTCGGCGCCGGAGAGGTTGGCGTCGCCGTAGATCAGGTCGTTGCCGGCGCCGCCGTCGATGCTGTCGTCGCCGCCCGCGTTGACCAGGGTGGTGCCGATGCCGGTCACCAGGGCGTCGCCGGCGATCACGTCGGCGCCGTCGTAGGCATCGATGTCGTCGTTGCCGGCCATCGCCGCATTGCCGGTCGCCTTGTTGAAGGCCTCCGCATCCGCGTCGACGTCGGCACGTGCCTGGCTGTCGCNNTGTCCCTGGCTGTCCAGCATCAGCACGGTCGAGAAGCTGTTCAGCGGGTTGCCGAGCTGGGTGAGCGTCAGCCGCAGCGGCTGATGCGCCACGTTGGTGTTCGTGACGATCGTGCCGCTCAGGATGCT
>JRYH01001513.1_pt1 | contig 11240 bp, 12 predicted proteins | sample 235351 | NCBI WGS metagenome assembly JRYH01 (sample SAMN03074221, study PRJNA261480) | activated sludge metagenome | biome: Wastewater Treatment Plant; feature: Wastewater; material: Activated sludge; isolation source: activated biomass of a wastewater treatment plant treating wastewater... ... | reverse complement strand
CGCCTCGCCACGCGCGCCCGCCGGTCCGGTGCGCCGGGCGCCCGGCGTCGCATGCACGGGCAGCCTGAGTTCGAACCCCGCCACCTCCGCGTTGCGTCCTACTCGAACTCGACGATCGCCTGGTCCACGGCCAGGCTGTCGCCCTCCTGGGCGCGGATCTCCTTGACCACGCCGTCGGCGCTGGCAAACAGCTCGCTCTCCATCTTCATGGCCTCGATCACGATGACGCCCTCGTCCTTCGTAACCTCGTCCCCCTCGCTCTTCAGCACCTTTACCACCCTGCTCGGCATCGGGGCCTTTATCTCCTGCACGCCCGAGGCGGCGAGCGAAGACTTTCGCTGCTCCCTTTCGGAAATGGACTCCAGATCATAGAGGTCGCCGTCGAGGAATACCTGTATCTTCTTTCCCTTCTTGAATACCCCGAGCGTAATGGACTGTCCGTCGAGTATGATGGAATAAAGATTGTCCTCGATCTTACGGTAATCGACCGGCAGCTTCTCGCCCTCTATTTCGAGCTCTATCTGGCCGTCGTTCTCTTCGAATGTAACCTTGAATATCTGATCGTTCAGCTTAAAGGTGTATGTCATGCGAGCGGGCTCCTCGTAACTCCGACTCTCCTTGCGAAGAGCTTCCAGTTCGATGCGGCGGCTGCCTGCGACTGCGGGCCGCTCACGGTGGAATTTTCCATGGCGATGGCCGCGGCTATAAGCGCGGGCTTAATGTCACGCTCCCCGGGGTTTATGAGCTCCGGATGCCTTTCGATATAGCCGGTGTCTATCTTGCACTGCCTGAATTCCTCGTCGGCCATGACGCGCCTCAGGAACCCGATATTCGTCTTCACGCCGAGCACAATGTAATCCTTAAGCGCCGCCGCCATCCTGTCTATCGCTGCTTCCCTCGTATCCGCCCACACTATCAGCTTCGACAGCATGGGGTCGTAAAACGAAGTGATCTCGCATCCGTTGTATATCGCCGAATCGTCCCTTATGCCGGGTCCGGAAGGCGTGCTCAGGTACTCGATGGTCCCGGGGGACGGCATGAAGTTCGTCGCCGGGTCCTCGGCATACACCCTGCACTCGACGGCGTGCCCATTCATCTCTATATCGCCCTGCTTGAACGGGAGCTTCTCGCCGGCGGCGATCCTTATCATCCATTTCACTATGTCGAATCCCGTGATCATCTCCGTCACNNTTCATTTCGAGGAAATAAAAATTCTGCTTCTGGTCCATTATGAATTCGATGGTGCCCGCGCCGCTGTACTTTACGGCCTTGGCGATTCTTATTGCGACGTCGCCCATCTTCTTTCTCGTCTTCGCGCTGATAAAGCCCGACGGGGCTTCCTCGATAACCTTCTGGTGCCGCCTCTGTATCGAGCACTCGCGCTCGAATAGATGCAGCACGTTGCCATGGGAATCCGCAATGAGCTGTATCTCTATGTGTCTCGGCTGCTCGACGAATCTCTCGACGTACACCGAATCGTCGCCGAACGCCGACCTCGCCTCGCTGCGGGCCATGCGGAGCGCGCTTTCGAAGTCCTCTTTCGTCCTCACGAGCCTCATTCCCTTTCCGCCGCCGCCCGCGGACGCCTTTATCATGAGCGGGTATCCGATTTCGCCCGCCACGACCGAAGCCTCGACGTCGCTCACCGCCCCCTCCGAGCCCGGCACGAGCGGCACCTTGGCGTCGTATGCGATCTTCCTTGCCGTGATCTTGTCCCCCATAAGCCTGATGGCCTCGGGCGACGGCCCGATGAAGACTATCCCCGCCTTTTCGCACATCTCGGCGAACTCGGCGTTCTCGGATAGAAACCCGAACCCCGGATGAATGGCCTCGGCGCCTGACTTCCGCGCTACGTCTATGATGTTTTCTTTCTTGAGATAGCTTTCGCCCGGCGCGGATCCGCCGATGTGATAGGCCTCGTCGGCCAGGGCAACGTGGAGAGAGCGCCTGTCGGCGTCGGAATAAACGGCCACGGTGCTCGCTCCGAGCTCCCTGCAGGCCCTTATTATCCTTACCGCTATTTCTCCCCTGTTCGCAATCAGAATCTTTTTGAACATGAAGCGTCCTTTAATTTTAAAGTGGTATGTTCCCGTGTTTTTTCGGGGGATTCGTCTGCCTCTTGCCGTCGAGCATCTCGAAGGCGGATATAACGCGCGGCCTCGTGTCCTCTGGCCTTATCACCTCGTCGACGAATCCGAGGTCCGCGGCCCTGTAGGGGTTCGCGAACCTCTTCTTGTAGTCCTCGATCAGCTTGGCCCTTTCCGCCTCGGGGTCTTCGGCCTGTAGTATCTGCGCGCGGGATATGATGTTCACCGCACCGTCCGAGCCCATGACCGCGATCTCAGCCGTCGGGTACGCCATCACTATATCGCCCCTCACGTGCTTGGACGACATAACGTCGTACGCTCCGCCATAGGCCTTTCTCGTTATGACGGTCACCCTCGGCACGGTGGCCTCGCTGTATGCGTAAAGCAGCTTCGCCCCGTGCTTTATGATCCCGCCCCACTCCTGCGAGGTTCCGGGCAGGAATCCGGGGACGTCCTCGAACGTCAGTATCGGTATGTTAAAGCAGTCGCAGAACCTGACGAACCTTCCGGCCTTTACGGAGGCGTCTATGTCGAGGCATCCCGCCAGGACGTTCGGCTGGTTGCCGACTATTCCGATGACTCGCCCGGCGAGCCTCGCGAACCCGACTACTATATTCTGTGCATAAAGCTCCTGCACCTCGAAAAAGTACCCGTTGTCCACGACGGCGGATATAACGTCCTTCACGTCATACGGCTTGTTCGGGTTTTCGGGAATTATTGCCCGGAGGGCCGTCGCCTTTCTGTCCGCCGGGTCGTCGGTTGCGCCCTTCGGCGGGTCTTCCATGTTGTTCGAGGGTAAGAAGCTTAAAAGTTCTTTTATTAGTGCTATGCATTCCTTGTCGTCTTCTGTCGCGAAGTGGGCGACGCCGCTTTTCGAGTTGTGCAGGTCGGCTCCGCCGAGCTCTTCGGAGTTGACCTCTTCGTGTGTTACGGCCTTTATAACGTCGGGCCCGGTGATGAACATATAGCTCGTGTTCCTCACCATTATCGTGAAGTCGGTTATGGCGGGCGAGTAAACCGCGCCTCCCGCGCACGGGCCCATGATGGCGGATATCTGCGGCACGACGCCCGATGCGAGCACGTTCCTGCAGAATATCTCCCCGTAGCCGCCGAGGCTTTCGACGCCCTCCTGAATCCTCGCGCCGCCCGAATCGTTAAGCCCGATTATCGGAGCGCCTACCTGCATTGCGAGGTCCATGACCTTGCATATCTTCTTCCCATGCACCATGCCGAGCGAGCCGCCGAATACAGTAAAGTCCTGCGCGTAGACGAATACCTGTCTTCCTTCGACCTTTCCGTACCCCGTGACGACGCCGTCGCCGAGGAACTTCTTGCTGTCCATGCCAAAGTCAGCGCACCTGTGCACGACGAACTTGTCGAGCTCGACGAACGTGTTCTTGTCGAGGAGGAGATCTATCCTCTCCCTCGCCGTGAGCTTCCCGCTCTCGTGCTGTTTTTTTATTCTGGCTTCGCCCCCTCCTTCCTCGGCTTCTTTCTCTTTCTCTTCCAGAATTGCAATCTTTTCCTTCATTATCGGCTCCTTCGAAGGTTCTTGGGAATCCAAAAAAATACTATGTAAATAGTTATTATGCAAGTTGGGTACGGGGCGGCGGGGCGGGTTTAAATGCGATATTCACCCCGCGCTAGCATGCACCTGCATCAGGGCGGGCAAAGGGCAAGAACTGTCGTAATATATATAGAAGGGATGTAGTGCTTTGGGGTACGATATCGGAATATTCTCTATCGTTCCTCCCGGATTATCTCCTCCCAGAGCCTTTTTACCTCTGCCTCCGTCTCCTCCTCGGTGCCGGAATTATCTATAAGGTAATCCGCGTGAAGGGCCTTCTCTCCGGCAGGCATCTGCGAGCCTATTCTCGCGAGCGCTTCCTCCCGCGTGTGTCCGCTTCTCTTCACGAGCCTCTCTATCTGCGTCTCTTCGTCGGCCGTCACGACTATAAGCCCGTCGAGGAATTCCCTGAGCCCGCCTTTTTCGACTATAAGCGCCGCCTCTATGACGACGACGGGCGCATTCTCCTCTTTGAATTCCGCGAGCCGCTCCCGGACGGTCTCTTTTATCCTCGGATGCGTTATGTCCATAAGCAGCCTTCTCTTGCTCTCGTCCCCGAAAACGATCTCCCCGAGCCGCCGCCTGTCTATCGCGCCGTCCGGGCTCAGGATTCCGGGCCCGAACTTCTTCACAATATCCACCCACGCCGGCTTTTCGGGCTCGACGACCTCCCGCGCTATCTGGTCGGCGTCGATTATCCGTGCCCCCATCCCCTCCAGCATGCGCGCCACGGTGCTCTTTCCGGACGCTATGTTTCCCGTAAGTCCCAAAACCTTCATGGCCGGTATTTTAATTCCCCCGAGGGCTACTTTCAAACCCGCTCTCGGGCCTTTTCGCCGAGTCTCCCGCCCGGGTCTTGATAAAATCACCTATAAGGTATAATTAACTCAGACTTCGCAGTTGCGAATAAAAAAGGAGGGCGATATGTCCAAGAAAGTGGAAGACATTAAAAAAGTAGGGGTCGTCGGGGCAGGCACGATGGGCTCCGGGATCGCTCAGGTCATAGCATCGAGCGGAAGGGAAGTCGTGCTCATAGACGTATCCGACGCCGCGCTCGAAAGGGGGCTCAAAGGCATTGGGAGCAGCCTCGGAAGGCTCGTAAAAAAGGAGACGATCAGTGAGGAAGAGAGCAATACCATTCTTTCCCGCATATCCAAAACCACTGAATTTCCGGATTTAAAGGATGTTGATCTAATAGTGGAAGCCGTTTTCGAGGACATGGGCGTTAAGAAAGACATATACAAGAAGCTCGACGAAGCCGTCGCGCCGGAAGTCGTCCTCGCCACCAACACCTCGTCCCTCCCGATAGTCGAGATAGCTGTCAGCACAAAAAGAGCCGACAAGGTCGTCGGGATGCACTTCTTCAACCCCGCGCCCGTCATGAAGCTCGTCGAAATCATAAAGGCCCTCACCACGTCCGAAGAGACGCTCCAGTTCGCATATGACTTCGCAGTTGCTCTCGGAAAGGACCCTGTAAAGACGATCGACCACCCCGGATTCATAGTTAACAGGATCCTCGTCCCGATGCTTAACGAGGCGGTATTCGCCTACTCGGACGGCGTCGGCACCCCCGAGGACATCGACAAGGCCATGAAGCTCGGCACGAACCAGCCCATAGGGCCGCTCGCGCTCATCGACCTCATCGGCCTCGACGTCACCATAAACATAATGGACGTATTCTACGAAGAGTTTCAGGACCCGAAATACCGCGCCGCTCCCCTTCTCCGCCAGATGGTAAGGGCAGGCTGGCTCGGCAGGAAAACCGGAAAGGGATTCTTTCAATATTAATAGCTCGGTTTGCGGGACAGGCTTAACGGCCTGTCCTTAACGCTCTGGAAACTCGGGGTCTGTCATTTCGAGCGTAGCGAGAAATCTCGCATTTCAGGTTTTTATTTTGGATGTGACTGCTTCGGATTACTGCTTTTCGGAAATGTGATCTACGGCCCTTCCGAGCCTCTTTAAAACCTCTTCCTTCCCCAAAATCTCCATCACCTCGAAGATGCCAGGGCTCACGGTCCCGCCCGTAAGGGCCACCCTCACGGGCTGCGCTATGGCCCCCATCTTTATTCCCCGCTCCTCCATTATCTTCTCGAAGTCGGCGTGGAGCCCGTCGCTCGTGAACTCGCCCGAGGCTATCCTTTCCGAAAGGTCTTTCAGCACTGCGCCCGTTTCCGGGGTAAGGAACTTCTCAGCGGCCTTCTCGTCGAAGGTAATCTCCTCCGCGTAGAAATATCCGATCGAATTCACAATATCCAGAAGGGTCTTCGCCCTCTGCCCGAGCTCCTTCACTATCATCTCCAGCTTCGTGTCGAGCGCGGCGTCGATCCCCCTTTCCTTCAGCATCGGCAGGACGAGCGCCGCTATCTCACCGGCGGGCCTGTTCCTTATATACCATCCGTTAAGCCAGTCGAGCTTCTCCATGTTAAAGACGGCGGCCGACTTCCCGACGTTGTCGAGCGTGAACTTTTCGACGAGCTCCTCCCTCGTGAATATCTCCTGGTCCCCGAACGACCACCCGAGTCTCGTCAGGTAATTGACGAGCGCGTCCGGGAGATATCCCTCGTCCTTGTATGCTATCACCGACGTATCCCCGTGCCTCTTGCTAAGCCTCTTCCCGTCCGGGCCGAGTATCATCGAGACGTGCGCCATCTTCGGCATGTCTAGCGAAAGGGCCTTGTAAATGAGCGCCTGCCTCGGCGTATTGGTGAGGTGGTCGTCGCCCCTTATCACGTGCGTGATATTCATTTCCGAGTCGTCGGCGACGACGGCGAAGTTATAGGTCGGAAACCCGTCCGTCTTCAGGATCACGAAGTCGTCTATGTCGGCTGCGTCGAAGCTGACGACTCCCCTGAGTAAATCGGTGACCTCTATCGTCCCCTCGTCCGGCGTCCTTAGCCTGACGGCATAGGGCTTTCCCGGCGCGGCGTTTTTATCCGCCCATTCGCGCCTGTACCTGAACACCTCGCCCTTTTCCTGCGCTTCCTTTCTCTTCGCTTCAAGCTCCTCGGCGCTGACGTAACACCTGTACGCGTCGCCCGATTCTATGAGCCTCTCGGCGAGCGACTTGTAAACGCCGAGCCTGTCCGACTGCCTGAAAGGCCCCTCGTCCCAGTCGAGCCCGAGCCACGTCATCCCCGCTATTATCTCGCCTATCGATTCCTCGGTCGATCGCTCGCGGTCCGTGTCCTCTATCCTGAGGACAAACGTCCCCCCGTAGTGCCTCGCGAAGAGCCAGTTGAATATGGCGGTCCTCGCGCCGCCTATGTGTAGTGAGCCTGTCGGGCTCGGTGCGAAACGGGTTCTGACTGTCATGGGGGTTTAATGTTAATTTAGAGTCCGGGGTCCGTCAAATACGGGCTCTTCGGTCCGGGGAGCTTTATAGCTCCGGTCCTTCTCCCTTTAAANNCTCTCCGCTTTTTTCAAGCTTCGAAAGCTCCCTGAAGCCGCCTATGAACCTCTCCCCGACGAGGATCATGGGCACGGTTCTCCACCCGTATTTCTCTTTCAGGGCCGCCTTGCGCTCCGGGTCACCCGTAAGGTTTATCTCGGTGAACTCGAGTCCCATCCTGCCCAAAAGCGACTTTGCGGCTGCACAGTAGCCGCACCAGTTTGTCGTGTAAACGGTTATACTAACCACTTCTTTTCCGCGTCCTTAAGTTGCCGACGCTCTTAAAGTGTAATATGCTTGGTTTCCCGGGAGATTCAAGTATTATTGAAATCCCGATTCGCCCCCATCTGTATAAGGGGCGGATTTGGCTGTATCTTTAATTCTCGTATGTCCTTTTGTCCTATGAACAAGAACATTGTCGCGCTCACGTTCGCACTCCTGTTCCTTACGTCATGCTCGCTCACGAGGTTCGTGGGCTACTACAAGTCGGCCGGCCAGGAAGACAGCGGAAATCTAAGCGGTCTCGTCTACACCACTGACGACACCTCGTACAAAATAGGCTCGCTCCCGCCCGGCTGGTCCAGGGTCGAGATAAAAGGCGGCGACCTCGCGTTCAGCGACCCGTCCGGCGGCTCGACCATTACGGTCAACTCCACCTGCGACGAAAGGAAAATGCGCTACAGCCTGAAGGCCCTTTCCGAATCCCTTATAATAGGTATATCCGGTAAGGAGGCCGAGTCCCGCGAGCCTATAACCATAGACGGTCAGGAGGCGCTCCGGACTATCTACACCGGCTCGCTCGAAAACGTCCCGGTGAAAATAGACGCACGGGTTTTTAAGAAAGGCATTTGCATATATGATTTCACTTACGCGTCGTCGCCCGAAAGCTTCGGCGCGGGGGAGGCTGCGTACGACAGCTTCGTCTCCCAGTTCAGGGTCCTTTAACTATGGTTGCGAGCTACATAACCAGGTTCGGAGATTACTTCATATCCCTCATCGAGCAGATGGGCGAGATAGCCATTTTCTTTTACAGCGCCGTGGCCGCGTCCGTAACGCGCCCCTTTAACTTTCGTCTTCTGATGGAGCAGATAGACGAAATCGGCTTTAAATCCATTCCTATAGTAATAGCCTCGGCGATGGCCATAGGCATGGTCATGGTTGTCCAGCTCGCCTGGGGCTTCGCGTGGTTCGGGGCGAAGGGCATCGTCGGCCCTGTGGTCTCCCTTTCCTTCGTAAGGGAGCTCGGCCCGGTGGTCGCGTCCCTTCTCGTCGGGGGCAGGGTAGGCGCCGGTATAACGGCTGAAATAGGGTCGATGAAGGTGACCGAGCAGATAGACGCCATAAGAACCCTCGGCGCCGACCCGGTCCGGAAGCTCGTTGTCCCGCGTCTCATAGCCTCTGTTATCGCATTCCCGTTCCTCACGATCATAGCAGACTTCACGGGTATCTTCGGCGCGCTCCTTATGTCCATGATCGACCTCGACGTTCAGCCGAGGCTCTTCATTTCGAGCATCCTGGAATGGGTGACGATAAACGACTTCGTGAGCGGGATCTCGAAGACCTTCTTCTTCGGGATTATCGTCGCGATTACCGGCTGCTACATAGGCATGCGGGCCGACGGCGGCACACAGGGCGTCGGCAGGGCGACGACCCAAACCGTGGTCGTATCGCTCCTTCTCATTATCATCGGCGACTTCTTCCTTACGAAGCTCTTCCTTCTTCTCTAACGGTTTACAGACTTCTGGTTTGAAAGTTCCTGCCGGTCGGCAGGTGCTTACGTTCTATTTTCCGGAGCCGAGCTTTATCCTTAGCGCCTCTTCGTATTCGAGATACTTCCTGTAAGCCTTATTGGCGTCGCTCGTCCTTCCCTCGCTTTTCGCCGCGGCGTACTCATTCTTCCAGTACTCCCTGTTCCGCCTGAGCGAATCCGCCGTGCTTCCGCCTGCGAGCCTGTAGGCGCTGTCGTTCCCGGCTCCGCTATCCATGGTTCCGTATGTCTGCCCCCATATGGCGCTCTTGTGCGGGCCTTCGGGAATCGACTCCTCGGGCCGTGTGGGCTTTAAGCTCGCATACTCCCGCCTTTCGGTCTCTGTCTCCGCGGGGGTTTGGTAAAAGGTTTCGTCCGGCATGTCGGTTTTCGAATCCGACGTGTACGTTACGGGTACTGTATCGAAGATCGAGGAGAGTATTCCGTTATCGACGAGGTAAATGGCCCCGGCCGCCGATCCGAATATGGTAAGAAGGGTTATGCTTATTATCTTTCCTATAGTCTCCATTGCCTACCTCTCAAGCGCTTTCCAAACCCCATGAAAGGCTTAACCGCCCCCAAACCATCCTCCTTTATACGGCCGTACGAGCCGCTCAAAGATATTCTACCCTATTTTAGACATTTAGAGACATAAATTGACTTGCCGCAGTGCCCCTGGGACAATTAATTTAATAAATAACCAGCCTGTGACAAATACTAGTCAGTATTACGAAGATTGTCAACAAGAGCAAATAATTACCGTTGTGTGCCTAAATTTGCCAAGGCTTTGCGAATTTGTGCGTTTCTTCACGCCCGGCCTGTGTGAAGTTATACTACCTCCAGGGGTAAACGACCGTCCATGAACAAGAACCTTGCCGAAGGAATACTCTTTACAGACCAGTACCAGCTCACGATGGCCCAGCTTTACTACAGGTTCGGCCTCCAGGATATGCACGCACAGTTCGATCATTTTTTCAGAAGCTACCCAGACTACGGGACGCACAAATCCGGCTACTGCGTGAACGCCGGGCTCGAATGGCTCCTCGACTGGATGAAGGAGTCCCGCTTCGGCGAAAACGAGATCGCATACCTCAGGTCCCGGAAGGGAAGCTCCGGCGCCCCTATGTTCAGCGGCGACTTCCTCGCGTGGCTCCAGAAGAACGGCAGCTTCGAGGGCATAACGCTCCAGTCGGTTCCGGAGGGCAGGGTGGTCCACCCGAACATCCCGATAACGGTAATCCAGGGCCCCCTTCCGATGGCGCAGATACTCGAATCGCCCCTTCTCAACAAGCTCAACTACCAGATACTCATCGCGACAAAAGCCGCGAGGATAAAAGAAGCCGCGCGCGGCCGCCCCATACTCGAGTTCGGCATGCGCCGCGGGCACGACAAGGGCGTAAACGCGGGCGTCCGGGCCGCGCTCATAGGCGGGGCGGATTTCTCCTCCGGCGTCGGCATATCGGCAGTCCTCGGCTTTCCGCCCAGGGGCACACACGCGCACAGCATGGTGCAGGTCTTCATGGCCCTCGGCGAGGGCGAGCTCGGGGCGTTCAGGGCCTACGCCGAGGTCTACCCCGACGACTGCCTTCTCCTCGTCGATACGATAAACACCCTCGAAAGCGGCGTCCCTAACGCGATAAAGGTCTTCGAGGAGCTAAGGCGCAAGGGCCACAAGCCCGTCGGCATAAGGCTCGATTCGGGCGACCTCGCCTTCCTCTCGATCCAGGCCGCGCGAATGCTTAACGAGGCCGGCTTTCCGGATACGAGCATCGTCCTGTCGAACGAGCTCGACGAGCTCGTCATATGGCAGATAATAACCCAGATCGAAGAAGAGGCCCCGCGTTACGGCGTCGATCCCGACAGCCTCATAAAAAGGCTCGTCTACGGCGTCGGCACGAGGCTCATAACATCCAGGGGCGACTCCGCCCTCGACGGCGTATACAAGCTCGTCTCGGTGAAGGAAGACGGCAAATGGGTGCCCGCGATAAAGATTTCCGAAACCCCGAAGAAAACCCTGAACCCGGGGAACAAGCTGGCCTGGCGCATTTATGACAAAAGAAGCAAGGCGACAGCCGACCTCCTCACGGTGGACGGGGAAGACGTCCGCGGCAAGGATGTTTTGAGGCTCCGCCATCCGTCAGACATCTCCAAGCTCAGGATTATGAAGGGGGAGGATATAAGCGCGATAGAGCCGCTTCTCGTCACGGTGCTCGACGAAGGCAAGCTCGTCTGCGACCTCCCTTCTATAGAAGATATGCGCGCGCTCAGGATCTCCGACATCGAGCGGCTCGACCCCGGCGTAAGACGTATAATGAACCCCCACTTCTACCACGTCTCACTCTCGGAAAAGCTCTGGAGCTTAAAGCACGACCTCATCCATTCGGTAGAAAGCGGCGAGGGTAAAACCATCCCCTAGGCGCCTGCCCAAATCCGGACAGCGCCTGCAGCCGT
>JRYH01006584.1_pt1 | contig 11241 bp, 10 predicted proteins | sample 235351 | NCBI WGS metagenome assembly JRYH01 (sample SAMN03074221, study PRJNA261480) | activated sludge metagenome | biome: Wastewater Treatment Plant; feature: Wastewater; material: Activated sludge; isolation source: activated biomass of a wastewater treatment plant treating wastewater... ... | reverse complement strand
GGCGAGAAGGTGCCGGTCGATGGCGTGGTCGTGCAGGGGGGCTCTTATGTCGACGAGTCGATGATCACCGGCGAACCCGTCCCAGTCCAGAAAGAAGCGGGCACCGAGGTGGTGGGTGGCACGATCAACAAGACCGGCAGCTTCACTTTCCGCGCCACCCGGGTCGGCGCCGACACGCTGCTCGCGCAGATCGTCCGGATGGTCGAGGCGGCGCAGGGCTCGAAGCTGCCGATCCAGGCGCTGGNNCCTGCCCCTGCGCCATGGGGCTCGCCACGCCGACCTCGATCATGGTCGGCACCGGCAAGGCGGCCGAGATGGGCGTGCTGTTCCGGCGCGGCGAGGCGCTGCAGACCCTGCGGAGCGCTGAGATCGTCGCCTTCGACAAGACCGGCACGCTGACGGAGGGCCGGCCGGAGCTGACCGATTTCGCCGCCGCCCCGGGCTTCGACGAGGCCGAGGTTCTGGCGCTGATCGCGGCGGTCGAGAGCCGCTCGGAGCATCCGATCGCCGAGGCAATCGTCCGTGCAGCCGAACGCCGCGGCTTGCCTTCGGCGGGACCGGTCGACACCTTTGCGGCCGAGCCCGGCTTCGGTGTCGCCGCCGAGGTCGATGGCCGGAGGGTCGCGCTCGGCGCCGACCGCTTCATGGCCAAGCTCGGGCTTGGCGTCGGCCTGTTCGCCGAGACGGTCGGCCGGCTCGCAGACGAAGGCAAGACTCCGTTCTACGCGGCGGTCGATGGACGGCTCGCCGCCGTGATTGCGGTCGCCGACCCGATCAAGCCGACCACCCCGGCGGCGCTCGAGGCCCTGCATCGGCTCGGACTCAAGGTCGCCATGATCACCGGCGACAACCGGCGGACAGCCGAGGCCATCGCACGCCGACTCGGTATCGACGAGGTCGTGGCCGAGGTCCTGCCCGATGGCAAGGTCGAGGCCCTGAAACGGCTGCGCCGCAGCGGCCGGATCGCCATGGTCGGCGATGGGATCAACGACGCGCCGGCGCTGGCGCAGGCCGATGTCGGCATCGCCATCGGCACCGGCACGGACATCGCGATCGAGGCCGCCGACGTGGTGCTTATGTCGGGGGACCTGCACGGGGTGCCAAATGCGATCGCGCTCAGCCAAGCGACGATCCGGAACATCAAGCAGAACCTGTTCTGGGCTTTCGCCTACAATGCGGGCCTGATCCCGATGGCGGCAGGCGCACTCTACCCAGCCTTCGGCATGCTGCTGTCGCCGGCCTTTGCCGCAGGGGCAATGGCGCTGTCCAGCGTCTTCGTCCTGGGCAATGCCCTGCGCCTGCGGCGGTTCCGGCCAGCCCTTGCGGCCCAAGTCGCCGCGGGCGATCAGGCGGCGGAGCGAGGTCAAGAGGCCCTCACTGCCGCGACGTGAGCGAGCCGGCGATGCTCAGAACGGAAATGAGAGGACTTCAATGAATATTGGCGAAGCATCGAGGGCGTCGGGCGTTTCGGCCAAAATGATCCGCTATTACGAGAGCATCGGCTTGATCCCCCCGGCCCTACGGACGGAAGCCGGCTACCGCTTGTACACGGACCAGGACGTCCACACGCTCCGCTTCATCCAGCGGGCGCGTGGACTTGGCTTCTCGGTGGAGCAGATGGCCGAGCTTCTGGCGCTCTGGCGGGACCGGGGGCGCGCCAGCGCCGACGTGAAGCGGCTCGCCCTCAGCCATGTGGAGAGGCTGAAGGCTAAGATCGCCGAGCTAGAGGCGATAGCGAGCACGCTGCAACATCTCGCTGAGCATTGCCATGGCGACGGCCGGCCCGACTGCCCGATCATCGAGGAACTCGCAGAGCAAACGCACCCGAACGTCCATGAGCTAAGCGAACAGCGGTCGCTAACGTTCCGCAGGGCCGGCGAGCGGAGGCGACCTCAGCGCACTGCTACCGCACCCGCCGGTGAACTCTGAACTGCTTCGACCTTGCAAAGTAGACGGGTCCAAATTTTTTTTAACCCGTCTTTGCTTGACCTTCCAGTGCTCGAAAGCTCCAGGCTGGGCCATGCACAGTCCTCCGCTCCAACGACGGAGAGGGCTGCAACCCATGAACTGGATCGGCCTCCAGACACTCTACTCGCGTGAGGTCCGCCGCTTTCTGAAGGTGGCCGCGCAAACCATCACCGGGCCGGCAGTCACGACGCTGCTGTTCCTCACAGTGTTCGCTGTCGCCCTGGATCGGCGTATACCGGCGCTAGAGGGAGGGTCCTATCTCGAGTTTCTCGCCCCTGGTCTGATCACCATGGCGATCGCCCAAAATGCGTTCGCAAATACCTCGTTCTCCCTGCTCATTGCCAAGATGCAGGGCAATATCGCCGATCTACTCATGGCGCCGTTGAGTCCTGCCGAGCTCACCTGGGGCTTCGCGCTAGGCGGGGTCACCCGCGGAGTCCTGGTGGGCGGCATAGTCGGCCTCGTGATGTGGCCCTTCGTGCGCTTTGGCATCGCCCATCCGGGCATCGCGATCTTCCACGCGCTGGCCGCCGCGCTGTTGCTGGCGCTGCTCGGGATACTCGCGGGGCTCTGGGCACAAAAGATGGATCACCTTGGCGCCGTGACCAACTTCGTCGTGGTGCCGCTCACCTTCCTTTCCGGCACGTTCTACTCCGTCGACGACCTGACCGCGCCGTTCCGCCTCGCCGCCCGCGCCAACCCATTCTTCTACATGATCGACGGCCTGCGTTACGGAATGACAGGGCATGCCGATGGCTCCATCACCGCCGGCATCGTCGTCATGATCGGCGCGAATGGAGTGCTCGCGCTGGCCGCCTACCGGCTCATCGCGCGCGGCTGGCGACTGAAACCGTGAGGCCCACCCAATCCGCGTCGGCGAACCTTGTTGCTGCCATGACCGCGGCCATTCTATGGACGCCGGCACACCGTACCACCGATCGGATGGGCCCGGTTTCGCAGCCGAGTTTCAGGGATCAGTCGTCAGGGCCTTAGCAACGTCGCCGACTGAGAGCCAGCACCGGCGGTTCCAATGAGTCGCAGCTTGTAGGCTTCGCCCCTCTCATGGGCGGCTCTCAAGGGGTCTGGACCAGAATGCGCGCACGCTTCCGCTTCGGCCGCGATGCGCTCAAAAGGACGGGCCGGCCTTCGGTCGGGTGCGGGTTCGTCCCCGCGCAGCCAGCACGCGATCCATGCGCCCGTGCGTCTTCGTGTCCTGAAGCCCGGCCAAGCGCCGGTCGAATTCCGCGGTCAGCTCGTCGATGGTCGCCCGCTGCTGCACTCGAGACTGCGCGGCCATCTCGACCATCTCCCGATAGCTGTCAGCCTCGAGGACGACCATCGCGTCCTCGCCGTGGTGAGTGACCACGACGCCGCCAGAAACCCGCGCATCCCGCCTCACCTTGCCCCACTCGTTCTTGACCTGGGTGGCGTTGCGGCGCGGGAGATCCTCGATCCGTCTCGGAGTTGTCATTCCCGAAATAATCCTTCCGATCCTTGGCGACGAAGAGGTACGGGTGGAGATCCTCGCTCCCGAGCTCGGTCGGCACGGCGGCCCAGGCCTTGATGGCGGGCGAAGAGAGCCATTCGCCCAAGAGAGCGCCCTCCGCCGATTTCACAGCCTCTAGTTTCGGCGCCGCTTTGGTTGCAGCGCCGCCCTTGTCTTCCACCTTCTCTGGCTTGGTTCTGCCCTTCGTCTCTTCCTTCGAGGTTGCCGCCGACTCGAGTTCAGCTAGGTCCGGGCATTTCCCGTCTGGCGCGGCGGCCGCAGCAGCGGCAATCTGATCGAAAAGGCGCGGGAGGAAACGTTCGGCCAGCATCAGCTTGGCGAGAACCGGCAGCTTGACGTCGTCTCCANNCGGCCGTACGCTGTCTCAAGACGAGCGTGTTCAGGAATCGTTTAATCTGACGCGGGTTGCCCTTGGTGCCGCTGGCCAGGATCGGCCCGATTTGATCACTCAACGCCAGGGCGTTATTGGCGCGCGGCGCCATGGCGCCGAGCGCAGTCCTGACCGTCGCTGCGTCGAGCGATCCCGATCTCCATGGTCGTTTCAGCCGCTCCCGGGCTACGCCGATCAAGGTGTCGAACGTCGGATCGTTCTCGCCGAGCTCGGCGCCTACCAAAAGAAGCGTGACATAGATGCGTGTTTCCGTTTCGCCGAGGGCCGGGATGCGGAAGGGCACCTGGATGAGCTTCTCGAGATAGTTCCGCGCATAAGTCTGCGGACCGGTAGTGTCAGGTAGATCGGGAAAGTGTTTGCGCACTGCGTATTCAATCATGGATTCGTCGGCGGCGACGACGAAGGCGGTGCGAGGCGTGAAGACGAAGAGGCGAACGGCTTCGAGTGTTTCTATCGCCGTGTCGGGAAGGCAGCGATCAAGATCGTCGATGAGAACGATCAGTTGCTCGACGCCTGCTTTGTCGAGGAGATCATCGAAAGCCTTACGAAAGGCGTTGATCTCCTCCAGCACATTTAGTGAATCGCCATCACCCTTCGGCTTCAGCAAGCCTTTCACGCTCCCAACAGCTGCATCGACGTTGTCTTTCGTGACGAGCTTTGCAGGATCGACGAGAAAGGCTTCCAGCGTGCCGACGATCGTCTGAATCTGGTCTGGTGTCGGAATGCCGCTGAAAGCTGTGAAGGCGAGCCCGCCAGCCACAGGCGCTACGGTCCGGTACTACATTTGAGAGGATTTCCGCACAAAATCTCTATTGGCAGCTCAACCGTCGATCGTCGAGTACCGATTGTTCCTTCGCGCCGATGCTCAAGCGATCCGCACAAGCCAGCTCACGCAGAGGCTCACCCGGTCGCCGGGATAGATCGCGCCGTCCTGATGAGCGGTCGCAGAGAGCGCTGCCGTGCTTTTCGGCAGGGCCTGGCGGGCGCGATGAAAGGCGTGCTCGATCCGGGCCGGCGTGAAGAAGGGCAGATGCCAGGCGAGAAGTGCCGGCGGCGTTGATGCGGACCGGAGGCGCGAGGGAAGGATCGAGCGTCCGGGCCACCAAGTCATCGCTTGATGGCCCGCCTTGTAGATGCCAGGTGCCATGCGGGCGGCGATGGCGCGGCCGCCACGCATCGCAGCCGTCGCGGCGATCGCCTCGATGTTCTGGGCGATGAGGACGTTTTGATCGACCCAGTCGGGCAGCACGTCGGCATTGGCGATAAAGGCATCGCAGACGGGCTCGAGGCGTCGAACAATGGTGCCGAAGGAGTGTCCGTCCGCGCCAGGGCAGGCGGCTGCGGCGACGACGAATCGTCCTGCCCGCCTGGCGGCGGCCATGATGGCTGCGGTCACATCGAGCCAGCGCGGCTCGGCGAGGTCGCCGATGACGAGGGCGAAAGGACGGCCGCGCCTGGCCGTTTCGGCCTCGAAGGCGGCGTCGGGATCGACGGCGCCCGGTACGCGCCAGGGCTCGACGCCGGCGATCGCGACGAACCCGCGGCCGAGCCAGAGATTCGGGATCTGCCCCAAGATCATGTGATGGCCGGTCGGACCGATGCCGATGGTCATGAAGTCGTCGTTTTCCCAGCACGGATAGTGCGGCACCAGCAGGGGCTTCTCGGAGTGCGCGCTCGCGGTGCTTGGCGCGGCGGCGGCAAGCCCCAGGGCGCCCAATCCCGACAGGGCGGCGCGGCGGGTCATCAAAGGCGTCGGCATGGAACGCTCCGCAATGTTTGAACTACGAAGCGATGCTAGATCGGGATGCACGTCAAAATCGGACGTCCTGGGCGTCTGTGGAGCCGGCCTTGCCGTGCTGCGCGACGAGCCCCGTCCCGATCTCGGCAAGCAGTCGCCTGAGGCGGACGGGCTTCACCACGGTGACGGCATCGCCCCAGCGCACGAGGTGCCAGGCCATCTCCCTGAGGCCGCCGGCGGTGAACCGCACCTCGATCTGGCCGTCGCGCCGTTCATGGATCTTCTGGGAGGGATGAAAGACGTGAGCGCGCGCGTCGGCGGCCGCGGCGGCGCTGAATCGCCAGACGACCGCGACAGGCGCTTCCTGGAAGGCGCCGAAGGACCGGCGCGCATAGCGCTCCAGGCTGAACCCACGCGGTGGCCGGAATGACGTCTCGATGATCTCGGCCGTCTCGATGTTTCCCATGACGAAGTTGCGGATCTCTCTGGCCCCCGCGTTTTCGCTGACCGCCACCAAATACGGCCTCGTGCCATACAGAAAGCCGAGCGGCCGGACGGTGTCGTCGCTGGCCTTGCCGCTCGCGCGGTAGCGATAGCGGATCCTGACCTTGCGCGTCGCCAGGACGGCGTGGCGGAGGGTCGCGAGGATCTCCGGAGCAATCCTGGTGCGCGGCCCGGGCCGGAGCACCAGACCTTCGGCCTCGATCATGGCTTCGAGGTCGGGCGCGGCGCGCAGCGCCACGGCGTCGGGAAGGCCGGCCTGAAGCCGGGCTGAAAGCCGGCGCAGCTGGGCTGACTGGACCTCGAGATTCTCGCGTTTGAGCGCCTTGGTTGCGAGGTCGAGCGCGGCGAGCTCGTCCGCGCCGACGCCGTCGAGACCGGTGAGCGCGCTCGATCTTCGGGACCTCAATCGCCATCGCTTGACGCCGCCCGTTTCACTCACGGCCTCGATCTGCGGTTGGAGGCGCCTGGCGGAGCTGAGCAGCCGCTCGGCCGTCCGTCGGCCGCAGGCGAAGCGCGCCATGATGTCGGCGACCGTAAGTCCGTGCCGCGCCGCGGCAAGTTCGAGAACGAGGTCGAGCAGGCGCTCGGCCGGTTGATAGCGCATGGGTCAGGCTCCCTTCCCGAACAACCTAGCTGAGGGGCATGGGAGTTCTCCAGCGCAAGGGCGGAGCTGATGCGTCATTTTCGGACGGAAGATGCAGCGTGGCCAGGCCTCCGTCCTATCGCGTCGGATGTGGGCCATGATAGAGTCGTGGGATTGCGGCCGCCCAATGAGCTGCAGGTGTGGAGGGCGACATGGTTAATCCGAGGTCTTCCAAGGCCATCGTAAGCGATGGCGCAAGCATCGTCGCAGATGAGGAGCGGCGCCGGCTATCCGAGGTTCTCAGGAGCGCGGAAGACGCGGTGTTCAACGGGTGGGAGGATCGCCCGGGCAGCTTCGTGCGCGATGGCGCCATGCCGGGTTATGCGTCGGCCGAGCGGAAAATCCTGTTCATCCTCAAGGAAGTGAGCGGCACGACCGAGCCGGACCTGCGATTCGCGTCGTCGCTCGACTGGTATCAGGTGCCCGGGCGCTGGCGAAACACGTGGTATGCGGCGATCCACTGGGCGACGGCGCTGCGTGGTGAGTCGGTCGATACGGATCAGATCACGCCTGAGGTATGGCAGCGCAGTCTCGAGCCGATCGCGGTCGTCAACGTCAAGAAGACGCCCGGCGGAACGACGGCTGATCATGGAGAGATCGAGACGTTCGTTCGCCAGAACGCGAGATTCCTCAAGAAGCAGCTGAGCCTCTATAAGCCCCATCTCACGATCTGCGGCAGCGATTTCGTCGCCGATTGCCTGGCGCTCCTCTACGGCTGGACGGAGAGGGATTGGCGGGGAGAGACGCGTGGTCCGAGGGGTGACGAAATCTGGGAGCTGGACAGCCCTGTGCTCGGCCGCGTCATCAGCTTCTGGCATCCCAATCAGCGCAGCCGCAAGAGATCGGAGACCAGCGAAATACTGAAGGCGATCGCGGCCGACTGGTCGAGCGGTCGCTGATCGGGGCTCGGCGCGACTCGGATGTGGGCGGTAAGGTCGCAGGATGAGCCGCGGCCCTGAAACGGGCCTCGAGAGCAGGAAGACCATGCGTTCGACGATCATTGTGCCCAACGGCTGGGCAGCGGATTGCGTAAAGCTCGAGATGGCCCGCGCAGGCCGGATCGGCGTGCGCGTGCTGCCGCTCGATTACGCGGTGGCGCGGCTCGCCGGCGGATTTCTGCGGCCGATCGACCGCATCGCGGTGCTCGACGCCGTCCGGGATTTGGCCGCCGACGGCAAGCTGCCGCCGGAGTTCCGGGAGACGGGCGACCTGCCGGGATTCGTCAGGGCCGCCGCCTCGACGCTGATGAAGGTCTGGGCGGCCGGGATCGATCTGAAGGGTCGGGCCGCCGAGCATCCGCGGATCGCCAGCCTCGCGATCCTCGAGGACGAGATCCTGCCGCGCCTGCCGCCGTCGATGCGCCGGCCCGTCGAGCTGCGCCGCCTGGCGCTCGAGCGCCTGGCCCATGCGCCGGCCATCCTGGGCCCCGTCCGGATCGTCGGGCGCACCGAGATGTCGCCGGTCTGGCGGCCGCTGATGGCGGCGCTCGCCAGGGTCGTTCTCGTGACCTGGGTCGCCGGCGCCCGCGCGGTGCCGCCTTGGCTCGATCCGGCGATCGAGGCGGAGCGGGCGGTCTCGCCCGTGGGGCCGCGGCGCGTCTACTCCTGCGGCGATGGCGCGCATGAGGCGCTGGAGGCGATCCGCTGGGCCAAGGACTGGATCGCCGGCGGCCCGGCCAACCCTGAGGAGATTGCGATCTGCGCCGCAGCGCCCGCGGCCTTCGACGCCGAGATGGCGAGCCTTGCCGACGCGGCGGGGCTGCCGGTGCATTTCATCCACGGCCGGCGGGCGGTCGAAGGACGGGAAGGTCAGGAAGCGGCAGCACTTGCGGATATCCTGCTCGCCGGCCCGTCGCTGCAGCGCTTTCGCCGGCTGGCGGGGTTCGCCCGAGGATCTGCGTTCGAGGGCCTGCCGGAAGACTGGCGCCGGGTGCTGCCCCGGGACGCCACGCTTACGACCCTGGAGCGCTGGCGCGTGTTCGTCTCGGAAATCGCTGACTGGCCCGGCGGCACGCCCTTCGGCGACCGCCTGATGGAGCTGTTGAGCCTTCTGGACGGTGGCGCGGAGGCGGCCCGCGAGGCCGGTCGGATGTTCCTGGGTGCCAAGGCCAGGGCGCTCTGGGAGCGGGCGCTCCTGGAGGGGCCGGCGGACGCTCTGCTGACGAGCCTTGGCTCACTTGCCGCGAAGGACGATGTGGAGGGCCAGACCTCGGTCGTCTGGGGCTCGGCCGCGGTGATCGCGTCCTATCCGCGGCCCTATGTCCGGATGATCGGCCTCAACGCCGGCAGCTGGCCGAGGAACCTGTCCGAGGACCCCCTGCTGCCGGACCATGTGATCCGTCAGGAGGAGCTCGATCCGCTGCCTGCCCCGGAAGCTGATCGGCGCGATTTTGAGACCATTCTGGCCTGCGCCGGCGCCGAGGTCGCGATGAGTCGTAGTCGCCGTGGGACGGATGGGCGGCTTTTGGCGCCGAGCCCGCTGTTTCCGCTGGAGGAGGAGCAGGAGCTCACCAAGGCCCGGGCGCCGGAGCGGGCGGCGAGCCGGGGCGACCGGCTGGCTGCGCGGCCTGATGAGTTCGTGGCGACGCCCGGCGGGATTGCCGCCCGGGATACCTGGCGTGACTGGCACGTGCCTGCGGTGATGCCCCATGACGGACGGATCCGTTCCGATCATCCGCTCATCCTGGAGGCGCTCGGGCGGCCGATGTCGGCCTCCACGATCACGCTCCTCCTCAGGAATCCGATCGGCTGGATGTTCAAGGAGGCCTTGAGCCTCGACGAGCCCGAGGCGGAAGAAGAGCCGCTCGAGCTCGATCCCCTCGGCTTCGGGAACCTTGTCCACGGGATCATCGAAAGGGCGGTGGTCGAGCTCGAGGGAAATGGCGGGCTGGCTCACGCGCCCGACGACGCCGTCAGAGAGGCTTGCGCCATGGCAGCCAGGGAGGTTGCGGGCGCGTTCGAGATGACCGAGCCGGTGCCGCCGGCGCGGATCTGGCGCCAGACCGTGTCCCGGGCGCTCGCCATGGCGGGAGCGGCTTTGCTCCCGTCCTTCCTGGCGCCGCTCGCCGGCCAGCGGAGCTGGGCTGAGATCCCGTTCGGCCGGGTGCATCGCCGCTACGAGGGCGATCCGGCGGCGCTCCCTTGGAATCCCGAGGCCGAGGTTCGTATCGGCGAAACCCGCGTCTCGGGCAAGGTCGACCGGCTGGATCTCGCGGGGAATGGCCGCGCGGCGCGGGTGATCGATTGGAAGAGCGGCCGGGCGCCGCGCGATGTGCCGGATATAATCGGTGGGGGTGCTGAGGTGCAGCGGCCGATCTACGCAGCCGCGGTCCGTCAGCTGACGGGCTCTCATGAGATCGAGGCCGGGCTCGCCTACTTACGTGATGGGGGCGAATGGCACGCGCTTGCCGAGCCTGACGAGGCGCTGACACTCCTCGTGCGTCGTCTCGACGCGATGCGGGAGGCGGCGCGGGCTGGACTGCTTCTGCCAGGCCCTGCCGCGGGGGACGACTACGACGACTTCGCGCTTGCGCTCCCGGGCAACGCCAAGCTGCGCTACCTCGAGGAGAAGGCGCCGGCGATCCGCGAGGCGCTCGGCCAGGCCGCGGCCGTCTGGGACGACCGGTAGCCTCGCGACGGGCGCCAGTCCGGGCAGGGTCGGATCGAATTATACCCTATAAGGGCGTCTATGCGTCGTGGCAGCGAGTTTTGCTACCCGCAAAGGGTATAGTCCATGGGTGAGCTCCGCATCCAGATCCACCATGGCGGCCGCTGACCCGATCTAGCTCGGGTCGAGATCGAGGACGAGAATTGCCGAAGGCCGCGGAAGAGCCGAGCGAACCATGATCATACGACCGGCCCTGGCCGCTGTGCGTCCAGGGTGTCGAAACGCGAAGAGAGTTGCTGCCGTCTTGTCGGCAATTCCGCTGATCTGGCTCGCCGGGACTGCGCTTGCGGCCTGTCCGGCCGGAAGCTATCCCGCGCTCGACAACTGGGGAAACCAGATCTGCAAGGCGTTCGGCGGCAACACGGTAACTGTGGCGCCGGGCTCAAGCGGCGGCTGTCCGAATGGCAGCTATCCGACTCTCGACAGCCGGGGAAACCAGATGTGCCAGGAATTTGGGCGCGGCGGGCGGACCTATTACGAAACGTCGAAGGGCTGCCCGAGCGGCAGCTATCCGTCTCTCGATAGCTGGGGCAATCCCGTCTGCCGTTAGAGCGCGGGTCATCCGGTCCGGCCAGGCGTATCGACGATTGTCGTCCTTGGGTCGCTAGGAACAGGGGTGAAGCTCCTGCAGCACCTCTCTGGTGATCGCCCCGAGTGACTCGTCCTGACGCTCAGGGTGGTCCCGGATCCATTCGATGACGGCGTCGGCATCAGAAAGATCGTGAGGATCAGCGGGCGAGCAGACGATCTTCGCGTTCCCCAGCATTCCTCGCATCGCGCCGATCATGGCGATGCACATCGCGCGATCGGAGCCCTGACCCGTC
>JRYH01002047.1_pt1 | contig 11259 bp, 10 predicted proteins | sample 235351 | NCBI WGS metagenome assembly JRYH01 (sample SAMN03074221, study PRJNA261480) | activated sludge metagenome | biome: Wastewater Treatment Plant; feature: Wastewater; material: Activated sludge; isolation source: activated biomass of a wastewater treatment plant treating wastewater... ... | reverse complement strand
CCTGCAACTGGATGGCGGCGCGCGCTACCTGCTGCAACAGGTCAGGACGTTCAAGAGCATGCCGCTCGCGCTCGCGGCCTACAATGCCGGTCCCGGTGCGGTGATGAAATATAACGGCATCCCGCCCTACCGCGAAACCCAGGACTATGTTGTTCGGATCACCGGCTATTACAACCGCTATGCCGCGCAGATGGGTGGCGTGGAACAGGTCGGGACGCTGGACCCGGCCGACATGGCCATATCGGAAATGTCCAACATTTCCGATGCCGCCATATCCTATGCCGGTCACAGTCAGGAAATCCTCATTCAGTCGCTGTCCCGCCTGCAGGAAATCCTGAAACGCATATCGTTTGCCGCCTCGGCCAAGGAGGCGATGGACCTCAACACCTACGCCAAGGCGGAAGTTGCGCGGATGAGCGCGGTCGTGACGCGCCTTCTGGCGGCAAAGCGCAAGGCGGAATGGGCGCAATACGGCGCGATCTATGCCGCATACGCGCGCGATCACCAGTTTTTTGAAGGGCTGACACAATGAAGAAGTTTCTCGCAACAACGGCGGTGATCCTGGCTATCGGCGGCGGTTCGGCTTCGGCACAGATGGCGACAATCGACGTGTCGGCCATTGCGCAACTGCGGAAAATGCTGACCGAAGCGCAGATGCAACTGGATGAGGCGATCAAGCAGAACCTCAAGCTGGACGAACAGACGCTCAAGCTGATCGAGCAGATCAAGCTGATGGAAAACCAGATTGCCGCGATGCGCGACGGGTTTGATGAAGCCAAGATGCTGATGGAAGGCGATTGGGTCGCGGGCCTCATGCCGGAAATCCCCGATCTGCGCGGCTCGGTGGAAGATGCGATACGCGGCCAATGGGATGCGATCGGCACGGACGGCAAGATTGGCGACACGCAGACGAGTGCGATTGTCGATCAGATGTTCGCCAGCGCGGGGATCACCAAGGAATTGATGGCCGACCTTGCCAACAGCGAGGAATCCGGAACGGCCCGGATCGGGGTGCGCGGCAATACCGGCGCCATGATGGGGGTTGCAGCGGAAGCCTCACAGGACGCGGCTGGCAAGAGCCTCGACCGGATTACCAAGTTGACCACGGCGATACCGGACACGGACGGCATGAAAGCCGCTATCGACCTCAACACCCGCATGACGGCGGAAATGGGCATGGCACTGGCCAATATCTGGCAGCTTGAAGCCGCCCAGACGATCAGCCTGGGGCAAGCCGGGGTCATGACGGCCGCGACGCTGGCCGAAGAACAGAAATACCTCGACCTCATGTCCACGGAGGGAGACGAGTGATGGAAAGGGACCGACCGATGAAAAACATCCTGCTGACCTGCGCCGCCGTGATGGCCCTTGCCACCCCGGCGCTCGCGCAAGGCAACGAGTCCAAAATCCGCGACGGTGTGCGCCACCTGACGCCCAAGGATGCCGGCAACGACGACGCCAAGATGATCGAGAGCCGGGCGATCGACATGGGCTTCTTCAGCTGGCCGGTGCCCACGGAAAAGGTTGCGGCCGATCAACTGGACCGCCCGCGCGCGGTCTCGGACTGCAAGGGCCATGACCCGGATTACCGGCCCGCGCACGATTATTCATCAAAAGATGAGTGGAGTGCGCGCAATACCGGACTTGCCAAGACGTTCATCTATGAGTGGATGGCCTATGGCAACGCCATTGAAGCGCGGGATTGCACCTGTGCCTCCCTGACCGCCGATTGGGATGAAGCGGTCGCCAGTTTCGAGGCCATGGTCGCGGGCATCGAAAACTTCCGGCTCTACACGGCCGTGCCGGGTCGGATGCGCAACGCGATCAAGCGCGACTACAACCAGATGTGCGATGTGCGCATGCAACTCGATCTGGGGTAAGATGAATGGCGATCGTCGCGGACATCATGGGCTTCATCGACGCCGCCGTGACCGGCGCGGCGGCGGACACGTTCGGGGCGGTCGCCGCGAACTTCGGTGGCATCATCACGATCGTGGCGACGGTGGCCTTCGCGGTTTTCGGGCTGGCCGTGGGATTGGGTGTGGTGACGGCGCGCGCTGGCGATCTGACGCAGCTGCTCCTGCGCATCATTCTGATCTTCACCTTCGGCCTCTCATGGTCGAATTTCGAAGTGATCTACGACGCGCTCACGAATACCGGCGATGCGCTGGTAGCGGCGCTGTTCTCGGCCGCGGACAAAAGCGGCGCGGAATCCTCCGTTGAGCTTGCCGAAACCTTCGCCAATCAGGCCCAGGAAACCGCTGCCGGGGTGATCCGGGCGGAAAGCGCCATCGCGCGCGGCGTTCTCGGCGCGGTCATGTATCTGCTGCTGGCGGCGTTGCAGGCGGCCTATATCCTTGTGGCGGGGTTTGCAAAGATCATGATCGGCATCCTGATCGGCCTTGCGCCCTTCGCCATCGCCGCCACCTGCCTCAACCGGACGCAGTTCCTGTTCGAGGCATGGGTGTCCTCGCTGATCGGCTATTTCATGTATCCGGTCGCGGCGGCGGGGGTAATGGGATTTGTCGCAACCGTGGCAACCCAAGCTTTCGATACCAGCGCGCCGGAAACCCTGATCGGGGTTACCGGGGTGGTGGTGATCATCATCGTCGGCATCTACGCGCTTTATACCATTCCGCAGATTGCCTCGAACGTCACCGGACAACTCAATCTCGGCGGTATCGCGCCGCAGGCCCTCAGCATCATGGCGCGGCCAGTCACCAAGGCCGGTGAAATCGGCAAGAACATGGGCCGTCAGGTCATGAGCGGCGCGACCACGGGCGGCGAAACTGCCCAACGCGCCGCCCAGGTGCGCCGCTTCGGCTCGGCCATGGACATGAAGCTCGCCAATGTCGGCGCGCGCATGGCGGGCAACAAACCGGGACGGTTCGTCCAGCGACGACGCGACGTGCAATTCGCGCGGGAATCAAACGAACGCCTCCGCGCCAAGGCGAAACAGTAAACCCGATTTCGACCGGAAAGATTGGAGAATGGAATGGCAGGTCTGACTGCTGAACAGAGAAGGATTCTCAAACCGACGCTTGCGAAGGTCGAGCCGGATCATCGCGCGGAAGTGGAAAAGGCCGTGGCGGCCGCCAGCGAGGCGGGCGGCAGTTACTTCATCTCGGAAACCATGCTTGGCGTCAGCCAGCGGGAAAAGCGGGCCTGGGCAGTGGCAATCGGCGGTCTGCTGATCGGTCTGGCCGGGATCGGCATGGGCGTGTTCGGCATGGCCAATCACACGACCGAAGCCTATCTCGCCATCGTCAACAAGGACACCGGCATCGTTGAGCGCGGCGTGACCGTCGAGCGAGCCTCGGTCGATCTGCAACAGGCTGTCGTGGAAAGCCTGATCTATGCCTATGTGAAGGACCGCGAAACCTACGATGCGGACGACAACGAATACCGCATCCTGTCGGTGTTCCGGCGCTCTGCGCCGGACGTGCGCCGCGCGCTCGAAGAATTGTGGACGCCGGGGCACGACAATTATCCGCCGGACCTTTACGGCGGCAAGGGCAAGATCGAAGTCGCGATCAACAACGTGGTGATGATTGACGAGGACACCGCGCAGGTGCGCTTCACCAAGACGCTGCGCCGTCCGAACGCGCCCACTGAACAGGGCAACTTCGTCGCCACCGTCACCTATGCGTTCAAACCCTCCACGGTCGATAACAACCTGCTGCTTTGGCAAAACCCGTTCGGGTTCCAGGTCACCGGCTACCGTGTTGCATCGGAAGGAAAGAGAGAATGAAAAAGCTGCTCTGTGCCGCCCTGCTGGCAACGCTGGCTTCCCCTGCCCTGTCGGAAGCAATCCCCAAGCCCATGCGCGTCGATGCGCGCTCGACCACCGCGATCTATCAGGAAGGTCAGGTCTATAAAATCCATACCCGGCTCAAGCGCGTCACCTTGATCACGCTGGCCCCGGGCGAGCGGTTTCTGGACTTCAAGGCGGGGGACACGGAAAGCTACATGTTCGCCGGGACCGATGGCGGCAACGCCATTCTGGTCAAGCCGGTGATCGGCGGGGCCGTGACCAATGGGGTGATCGTCACCAACCGGCGGTTCTATTTGGTCGAGTTGCACGAAAGCGCGAACCGCCGCCCGCATTACGCGGTCAGCTTCCAGGCGCCGGCCGGAAGCGGCGGCGGTCCCTCGAAAACCTCCGTGCCGGCCGGTGCGCCCAAATCCTACAAGATACTGGCCGCATCTAAGGGCGCGGAAATCGCCCCGATCCGGGTCTGGGACGATGGAAAGCGCACCTATTTCGAGTTCGGTTCCGATGGCCCGTCCCCGAGCATCTACCGCGCCGATGCGCAGGGCCGGGAATATATCGTCAACAGCCGCACCGATGGCACCAGATCGACGGTCGGGCGCCGCTCCGACCGTTGGGTGATCCGGTATGGCGATCAGTATGTCTGCGTGGAAAGCGGGGATGTGAGCAATGGCCGATAAGATGAAAGACCGCACCGCGCGCCTGTCAGGGCGCAGGAAGCCCCCGAACCCGGCCGTGCTGGCGCTGGTGGCGCTGGTGACGGGTCTCGGCGCGGGCGGGGCGGGCGTTGCCTACTGGTTGAGTCAGGAGCGCACCCCGACCGGCACGACACTGGAAACCTCCGCCTCCCGCGAGTTTCCGCGCGCGACCGATACCGGGCTGAACCCGGTTCTCGATCCGCAATTCACCTCCGATTCCGGCCCGAGTGAAGCGGAGCTGGCGCTGCGCGCCCGTGTGAAAGAACTCGAACGCATCCTTGAAGAAGCCCGCAATCAGGCCCCGAGCGAACCGGTTGTCGATACGAAACGGCTGGAAGAGCTACAGGCTGAACTTGATGGCCTGACCAGTGACATGGAAAGCCGTGAAGCGGAAATGTCCGGTCTGATAAAGGAACGGGACCAGCTGCGCCGCGATGTGCGGCGGCAGGAATCCGAACTTTCCAGTCTGGAAATGATGCTCAATCAGGCTGATGAACAGGAAAAGCGTCAACAGGAACTCGAACGGCGGCGGGCCGAGGCCAAGGCGATTTCTGAAGCCCAGATCAACAGCCCCATCGACGGCCTCTCGGGCGGGTCGGCCGACAGCGAGGAACGGGAATACAGCGGCGACGAGGAATTTAACCGCAGCGGCTCGAAAAGGATCAAGCCGACACAATCGCGCGTGATCGGCGCCCCCTCCAACACGGTGATGCAGGGCACGGTGATCGAGGCCACGCTGACGACCGGGATCAATTCGGAACTGTCCGGCACCGTCAGCAGCACGGTATCCCATGATATCTGGGCCTTCGACATGAGCCAGGTCCTGATCCCGCGCGGCTCGCAGATGTTCGGGCGATACTCCAACGAGGTCGCGCTTGGCCAGCGCCGCGTTCTGGTCGCATGGGACCGGGTCGTGACGCCCGATGGCCAGGTTGTCGATCTGGAAGCCTTTGGCTCGGATCGCCTTGGCCGCTCGGGCCTGACCGGCAAGGTCAATACCCGGTTCGCCCAGCGGTTTGGATCGGCGGCGCTTGTCTCGGTCTTCAATGCCCTCCCGGCCCTCGCATCCTCGAAAGCCGACAATAGCGAAACACAGGTTGTCATTGGAAAGGTAGGGGCGGATGCCGGGGACACGGCCAGCGAAGTCGTCAAGGAATACCTGACGCTCGGACCGGTCATCAACGTCGATCATGGCGATGTGATCATGGTGATGGTCACGAACGATCTCGAACTGTTCTGACATGGCCGGCTATCTCGCGGAATACCTGACGCCGTTTGATCCTCTCTTCGAGGATCAAACCGTGATCGAGGTCGTCGTGAACGGCAATGGACATTGCTTTGTCGAGCGGCAGGGCCTGGCCCGCATGGTGCGCGTCGCGGAACATGACATAGAACCGACTGCGGCACAGGACATTGCGGGAATGGCGGCCAATGTCAGCAACACGAAACTGACTGCCAGCGCCCCGCTCCTGTCTACCGCCATCGAGCATGACGGTCTCATGCTCCGGGTGCAGGCGGTGATCCCGCCCGCCTCGGTCAGCGGCACGCTCCTGTCCTTCCGGGTGTTCCGCCCCGGCCAGACCGGGGAACCAAAGACGTTCCAATTCCTGCGCGGCGATGTGACGGTCTCGCAGGACGAGGAACGGATCGACAAGCTGCGCGGGCTGGAAACCATCATTGCCGGCGGCAGCGTTGACGCCTTCCTGAAAGAAGTGCTGCGGCTGGAATTGAACGTGCTGATCTCGGGGGGAACATCAACGGGCAAGACGGAACTTGGGCGGCGGATGCTCTGGCTGATCGAGGATCACGAACGGCTGGTGACGATCGAGGATTCCTCCGAACTGCGCCCCCGCCAGCCGAATGTCGTCAGCCTGATTTCCGAACGGTGGGAGCATAGCCCCCGCTCGGCCGACAAGTTGCTGCAAGCGACGCTGCGCCTGCGCCCGGATCGGATCATCGTGGGCGAATTGCGCGGCTCGGAAGCCGCGACCTTTCTTGAAGCGATCAACACCGGCCACGGGGGATCGTTCACCACCCTTCACGCGCAGACAGCCAGAAAGGCGATGGACCGTCTGGCTTTGATGGTGATGAGCAAAGGCACGCAACTCCAATACCCGGAAGTCATGCGTTACTTGCGCTCGACCATCGACCTGGTGATTCAGGCGGGCCGGATCGGAAACGAGCGGGGCATTGCAGAAGTTTACATGCCGCCGCTCGATCTGGATCATGGACACGGAGGATAGCGTTCTAAATCCTCTTTCCGCCTTGCTCCCCTCGGAGCTGTTCCTGTGCCATGCGCGCCGCTCCGGAAAGAGCCGCTTGCGCAGTGCTGCTAAGCGCGCCGGTCGGCTTGGTTTTCACGGGCGTTCTTTCCCGAACTTTGACTGACGGCTTCGTTTGGCCCTCGCGCGCTTCCGACATGTCCGTCTTGACGCTTTGAACTGTCTCTTCTTCCTCCGCAACCGCTTGCACCGCCGCTGCCCTCACGTCCGTCATGGTCATGGACTTGTCCGCCGGATCGACGGGCGGGAACGGATAGGCATACCCATTTTGGGCCTTGTGGATTTTCAGGATCGCGCGGGATTCGTAATACTTGATCCGATTGCCAAGGATCGGGTTTTGCCGTTCCGGCAGGATGATGATCTTGTCTGGGTCCATGTCTCGGATTTCCTGCTTGGACAACAGCGGGCGGTCCTCGGTGCTGCGGGTCAGGCTGCCGCCGCCGAAACCGATCTGGCGCATATCGCGCGTCCGGGTGCGGGTTGAGCCGGTGCGGGTGCCAAGCGCGGTTTCCAATTCGCTTGCGGTGCGATCTTCGCTGGCCGCGATGTAGAGTTTCACCTGACAGGCGCTCTCGATGGCCTGAATTTCCTCCGGGCTGTAAGGAACGGTTATCAGGCCGGGAATGGATTGGGTGACGATGGCGAAGCGCCCGCCATGTCCCGCCGTCTGCTTCATCGCCTGCACGACAAGGGGCATCCGGCCCAACTGGTCGAACTCGTCCAGCAGCATGAAGATGGGCAAAGGCTCGTCTTCGCCCGGACTGGAAGATCGCAGGAAGGCGATAAGGTCCGCGAAGAACAGGCGCACCAGGGAATTGAGCCTGGGCATGTCCTCAGACAGCACCATCAGATATACAGAAGTTGGCTCCCGGCGCATCTGCGTGAAATCGAAGTCGTTGCGGCGCGTGACGCGCTCGACCTTCGGGTTCGCCCATTGGGCAAGGCCGGCGGTGCTTAGAATGGAAATATAGCTTTGCTGGATTTTGGGATCGAGCGACGCCTTGGAACTCAATTCGCGCGCGGCGGGCGGATACTTGCATTCATTCGCGGCAGCGTGAAGCAGATCGGCGGGCGACTTGCCCAGATCTTCCCCCTGCCCCCTGCCGAAAATGATGCGGTAAATCTCGCCCATCGTGGGATTGCCGCGCTGAACGGCGAGGATGCCCGCCGCCACGAACAGAAGGATCGAACCTTCAAGCCAGTCCTGATGGCCGTCAGATTGCAGGAACAGTTGCGCGATGCGCTCAAGCCCGGTCCACAATTCCTCCATGTCCTCGATACCGGTCAGCCGTGCCAGCGGATTGTATTGGTGGCTCGGGTTCTTGAAATCGAGCGGGGCAAAGCGGAATACCTTGTCACCCATCTGCTCGCGCGCGCGGGCGGTTTCATCCCAAAGCTCGCCCTTCACGTCCAGCACGACCATCGAGCCGGGAAACGTCAGCGCGTTGGGAATGACAAAGCCGACGCCCTTGCCGGAGCGCGTCGGCGCGACCATCAACACGTTGCTGACCGAACTGTAGAGCGCCGCGATGTAGCGCGGATTGCGCTTGGGAAGCGGCAAGGCTTTGGTGACTTTCTGGATGTGCTTATTCGGCGCCTTTACCTTGATCGGGCGGTCGGGACGCTGCGCGGGCGGAGTGATCTGCTCGCCCAGGACGAAGCCGTAACCGACAGGCTGAACCATGTCGTTGCGGCGCAGACTGGACAGGGTTTGAAACCGGCGCTGGCCATAGCTGACCAGCGTGTCCCAAATGACGGTTGCGATGGCGACGATCAGAAAGAGGCCGATGAAACCGGCGACGATCAGATGAGCGGTGAGGTAAGGCTGTGCCGTCCAGATTCCGTCCTTCACCGTCTGGTAATGCAGCATGAGGTCGGTGGTCAGGATGTTGCGGCGCAAGGCGAAGGTCAGATAGACGCTGGCGATCCCGGACCCCACGACGCCGCCGCACACCACGGCCAGCAAGGTTGCGAAAATCAGTTTCATATCGAAATCCCCCTGCCCCGCGAATAGTTGGGATCGACCGCCTCAAGTCCATCCTCGATCTGGGACGGTTCCAGCCCCACATCGACCGACTTCGCGCTCTTGAGCAATTCCGTGGCCGCAAGGCGCTGGTTCGCGGGCGTGTCGATATATTCGGCCAACGCATCCATGTTGCCGCTCGCCAGTTCCTGCATGGCACCCCGACCCTCAAGGGCCACGAAGGCGGTCAGGACGTGCCGCCCCACGGCGCTGTTGGCCATATCGGCACGGCCCGTCGCGGCGGCGGTGTCGGCCATGTTCTGAAGAACCCGTGCAACGCCCTCGCGCTTGTAGACCGTGCTGTCCGCGATGATCCGTTCCTCGACGTCGCCCAAGGCCAGCTGCAAATCGCGATAATCGGCCTCGGCCTCGCGATAGGCATCAACATAGGCGCCCGCATCCCGGTGCGGCTCTGCGCCCCGTGCGGCCACGATCTTCGCCACGTCCTCGCGCTCGATCTTCATGTTCTCGGCCGGATCGTCGATCACGTTGATCAGCCGCTCCTGCATTTGCAGCGGGTCGAGCCCGAGGCGCGCAGCCTCTTGCACATAGGCTTTCATCTCCTTGGGGATTTCCTCAAGCCGGTGATTGTGCATCTCCCGGTAAGCCTCGGCCATGACGGGCAGGACGGCAGCGTATTTCGATGGCACGTTTCCGGTCACGAGATACGTGTCCAGCACGTTCTCATTGACAAACTCATGCAGCAGGTCGGCCTTGTCGTCATCGACATAGAGCGCCGCGCGGGCCTCAAGGGCGCTCACATCCGGAATGAGATAGGACGAGGGGCGGGCCTTGAAGGCCAGCCAGATCGTCTCATCGGTCAATTCCGGGATCACATCGGTCTCGATAATATCGAGCGCCGCGTCGAGCCGTGCCATAATCTTCGTGCGCTCGGCCTCGGGCAATGCCGCGATGCGCGCGCTGTTCTGCTCGGTCCAGCTTATGAGCGACGTGCGAATGTCCTCCCGGTCCGCCGTCACGTCCAGTTCAATATCCATCATCGCTCCTTTCGGGATTTCCTCACCCGCCAGAAGTGCAGCGGCTGAAATATACGCACGATTGGCAAGGATCGGTGCGCCAATGGTCTCGGCAAAGTCAGCCAAGGTTGAATAAAGCTGCGCTGTGCGCAGCATGTCCTCCCGCCGCCAATCGGCGGTGACGCTCTCGCGCACGGCATCTGTGGAAAGAACCCGGCCCTCGCGGGCGGCAAAGATGGCCGCGTCGGTGATCGGCTCCCGGTAAAGGCCGCGATCCGCGCGGGTCAGGCTTTCGAGCCGGACGCCGTAATCATCGGCAATGTCCGTCATGCGATCCCGCATCATCTGCGGGGTGAACACGCCCCGCGACGAGATGGAGAACCACGTGCCGCCGCGGCCGCGATTGTTCAGAACCACATGGACATGCGGGTTTTCCGTGTCGGTGTGCAGCGCCGCCACATATTCCCAGGCATCGTCCACATGCGTCCCGTCCTCGAACATTTCCGCGCACCAATCCCGCGCGATCATCATCGCCGCCCTGGGCGACACATCGTCCGGGAAGGACAGGACCATGTGGCTCGTGTGACCGTTGCGCGGCCGCCCATCCCAGTCCCGCGCCCAGTCGTTCATCAGCCGGTCAAGATCGGCCGGCTCGAACGCTTCGCCACCGTCAGCAACATGGCTGGCAGAGGCGAAGGTGCCTTTGGCCTTGCCGTTGATATAGGCGAGTTGCCCTGCAAGCTGCTTGGGATGCTGAACGCCTGCGCCGGGAATGCGCTTGATGAAGGCGCTGCCGGTCGAGGACAGGCTTTTCCAGACCCGCTCCGCGCGCGGCTTGGGTGCGCCCCCGACCCGCGTCTGCCCCGCGCCGCGCCGCGCCCGGATCAGGATTTCATCGAGGAACGGCGAGGCCGTCATGTTCGATCACCCGAGTGCAGCGCGTCCCTGCCCTTCTGGCGGACCTCGCGGAACGCGCTTGCGATCCGTCCATCGAGCGTCACATAGGCGCGTTTCAACGCGGACAGGAACGTCTTGTCGTGATCGGTCAGCCGGGTCTGGCCCTTGAAAGCCGCCTTGTTCAGCGCCCGCGCGATCTGGTTCAGGTTGCGCCCCTGCGCCTTCAACTCGGTCCTGACTTCGGAAAGATCGAGATATTCCTCCCGGCGCAGTTCCAGGAATCCCGTCGCGGCCCGGATCAGCGACCGCAGGGCGGCGGTGCGCGAGGGCAATCCGGCGTCCACCACGAAGGCATCAAGGGCGCGCAACTCTTCATCGGACAGCCGGATATGGACCACATGGGACGCCCGATCGGGCCTGGTATGGCCATGTCCCCTGTCCTTGCGCAACGCATAGATCGTGGACACGTGGACGCCGAAATGCGCGGCGACGGCCTTCACCGTCGCGCCCTCCAACAGCATGTTGGAGGCGTCTTCCTTCTGTTTCGAGCCGAACGATTTAAGCACCATGAAGCCTCAAAACGAAAATTGTATCACACGTCACATATCCT
>JRYH01002069.1_pt1 | contig 11297 bp, 12 predicted proteins | sample 235351 | NCBI WGS metagenome assembly JRYH01 (sample SAMN03074221, study PRJNA261480) | activated sludge metagenome | biome: Wastewater Treatment Plant; feature: Wastewater; material: Activated sludge; isolation source: activated biomass of a wastewater treatment plant treating wastewater... ... | reverse complement strand
GCCATCCTCACCAAGATCAAGGCGAGCGAGCCGGACGGGCTGTATTTCGGCGGCGTCATCACCGAGGCGGCGCTGGTGCGCAAGCAGATGCACGATCTCGGCATGGACATCCCGATGCTGGCGATCTCCGGCATCTACGACGCGAAATACCTCGAGATCGCGGGGGAGGCTGCGGACGGCACGCTGGTCAGCTATCCGAAGGTCAAGGAGACCGACGCGCTCGCCAAGTTCGAGGAGGCGTACGAGGCCGCCGATTTCGAGGACCCCGCCGGGCCGTACGCGAAATACGCCTATGACGCCACGAACATCCTCCTCGCCGTGATCAAGGAGCACGGGCCGGAGGACCGCAAGGCGCTTGCCCAGGCGATCCGCAGCATCGAATACGAGGGCGCGCTCGGGCGCACCACCTTCGACGACAACGGCCAGACCGAGGTCCCGGTCGAGATCGACATCTACGTGGCCGAGGGCGGCGAGTGGAAGCCCTGGACGGGGTCGAACTAGAGACGGCCGAACAGGCTTGCCGGCGGGAGCGCACGGGCCGGCGCTCCCGCCCCTGACGAGACCGAAGTTCGCCGGTTGCGCCGTCTCACCGGCCGGGTGTAAAAGAAGTATCGGAAATGCGTTTTTAGGCGAACAGTGACTGATATCGAAGCCCGCCGCCGGCAGGCGATGGCGGAGATCGCCGACCGCACCGGCATCGACGAACCGATGATCGAGACCCTCGTCCACAGCTTCTACGGGCGGGTCAGGGTCGATCCCCTCATCGGGCCGATCTTCGAGGCGCGGATCGCCGACTGGGGGCCGCATCTCGAGCGCATGTGCGCGTTCTGGTCGTCGGTGGCGCTGATGACGGGCCGCTATCACGGCCAGCCGATGGCGGTGCACATGCCGCTGCCGGTCGACGCCGCCCATTTCGACCGCTGGCTCGCCTTGTTCGCGGCGACCGCGCGGGAGGTCTGCCCGCCGGCGGCGGCCGACCACTTCATCGAGCGCGCCCGGCGCATCGCCGAGAGCCTGGAGCTCGGCATCGCGAGCGTGCACGGCGTGATGCTGGACAGGGGCGCGCGCTTCCGCCGCGGGGACCGGATCCCCGAGCCCGCGGACGCGTCCGAGGCCACCCTGTCCGGGCGGGCCGGCTGATCCAGGCGAGCCGGACGAGGCGGCGCATGCTCATCGAGCGCGACGGCGAGGATTTCCAGATCGACGCATCGCTCATCGGCGAGATGCTGGCGCTGAAGCCGGAGGAGGTTCACCCGCTGATGCGCAGCGGCCGGATCACCAGCATCTGCGAGCGCGGCGAGGGCGAAGACGCGGGCCGCTGTCGCCTGACCTTCTTCTACGGGAGCCGGCGCGTGCGGCTGGACCTGGACGGGACCGGCCACATCGTGAAACGGTCGAGCATCGATTTCGGCACACCGCCGCAGGCGGATTCCGAGCCGAAGCCGGAGCGTTGATCGGATCGCGGAGTGCCGAACCGGCCGCGCAGGGCGGCCGGAGAAAGGGAGAGGTGATGAGCGAGCAGCTGTATCCCAGGCCGAGCCGGGCGCTGGCGGAAAAGCGCCGCAGCCTGGCGCCGGACGCCGAAGCCGCGTTCCGCCAGTTCAGCCAGGCGGTGTTCCAGGACGGCGCCCTGCCGCGACGCACCAAGCAGCTGATCGCCGTGGCCGTCGCGCACGTGACCCAGTGCCCCTATTGCATCGAGGGCCACACCAAGGCGGCGACGCGCGAAGGCGCCACACCCGAGGAGATCATGGAGGCGATCTGGGTGGCGGCCGAGATGCGGGCGGGCGGCGCCTACGCCCACTCGGCGATCGCGCTCAACCTGCTCCCGGATGCCGCCGCGCCGACCGAAGCGGCCGGCGGGAAATCCTGACCGGCCGAGCGCGCGGCGCGCGCGGCGCTCAGTCGCGACGCTGCTCCGCGCGGAGGGATCTCAACTCCTCGGCCAGGTGATGCAGCTCGCGCGAGACCTCCTCGCGGGCGAGCTGGCGCAGGGTCGAAAGCGGCGCATGGGGACCTTCCCCATGCGACGGGCTACGGAGCGGGAACCTGCGGACGGGATCGTCGAGATTGCCGGAAAACGGGGCGTCGGGCATGAGAGCGGCTCCTCTGCCGAAGGCCCGCAGACGCGGATACTCCAGCGCCTTCGGGCCGTTGCGCGGATGACGCTTCGGGCCGGCGCCGGCTCGACACCACATTCCGGCCCAACCCGGGACATGGGGCGAGCGCACGGCCGATCAACCTCGCATCGCCCGGCTCCCCCGAAATCGCCTCCCGGCCCTCCAACGGACGATCCATGTGGACAGCGACCCTGGTGCCGCGGCCGCTCACCTCGTCCAGACGACGTCGTCCGGAGGCTCTCGCCAGGATACCCGCTCGAGTGGGGTGGTGAGGATGCGGCGTAGCTGCAGCGGCAGGTAGGCGTATTTCGCCGCTTCCGAATAGAGCGTCGTCCTGCCGCCCTGCTGCAGGACGACGTGCGCGCTGCCGTCGTAGACCTTCAGCCACACCATCGCCGTGTCCTCGCCGCCGTGATGGGCCCGGTTTCCGGAGAGCACGAGATGACCGTCGATGAAGTCGATCGGCGCCACGACCTGCAGGTTGCGCTCCAGCACATCGAAGCCGTCCGTCGGAAGCAGGGCCTGGAGCGCCTTCTGCACCTGCGGGTCGGCGAGAATCTGGTCGTACCGGTACGTACCGATCGCCGGGGCGAGATGCTCGAGGTCGCCCTTCTTCCAGTCGACCTCTTCCGCGGCCATGGGCAGCGCGAACGCGGTCGCGACGAGAAGAGCCAATGCCCGGATCGACAACCGCATCACCATGTCACTCCTGCCCTGTTTCACGTCCGTACCCATCGGCCCGGTCCTGCCGCGGCGCGGAGGCGGCGGACAGCGCGGCGCCGCGCGCCCGCGCCGCCGCGGCACCGGTCTCGTCGCCCTTCCGCGCCAGCACCTTGGCGCGCAGCTCCTCGATCTCGGCCATAGTCCCCAGTACCAGCCAACGTCCCGCCTCCGGGATCGCGGCGAAGGTCGCGTCGGCTTCCGCCAGGAGCGGCAAGGCGTCGGGCAGGCTGCGCGCGGCCACATGGGGCAGTGCGACGGCGAGCGCCTGCAACAGCAAATGTTTCACCGGCAGATCGTCGGCGGCCCGTGCCAGGAGGCGCGCGAGATCGAGCGCCTCTTCCGCCAGTCCCCCGGCCTCGTCGACAAGACGGCATGCCAGGCCGATCCGCGACGCCGCCGTCAGACAGGAGGCGTAGAGGCTGCGCAGCTCGGCATCGCCCGTTGCGGCCGCAGACCGAAGACTTTCCAGCACGTCGGCCATCTTGGTCCAGGCCGCCTGCGGATCGTCGGCCGCCAGGCGGCAGGTGGCGAGCTTGCGCAGACACAGCGCAACCCCCCGGCGGGTCTCGACCGTGTCGGCCGCCTCGCGATGCCGCCGACGGATCGCCAAGGCCTCCCGCACCAGCTCCTCGGCCGGCTCGACCGAGTCGCGCATCAGTGCGAGATCAGCCACCGCGAGCAGCGTGTCGGCGAGCGCCGCCTCGGTTCCGCGCCGCGCATCCTGCGTCGCCGCCTGGCGACACAGCTCCAAGGCGCGGGTGAGATGAGGCTCCGCCGCGGCGAGATCGCCGCGCGCCAGCGCGACGTTCCCGAGCTTGCGCTCGGCAGCCGCGAGATGGTTCAGCCGGGCCGGGCCGGGATCCCGGGCATTGAGCTCCGCCGCGAAGGCGAGGCCGGCCGCGCGGATCCGTTCGGCGTCTTCGATCGCTCCGCGCCCGAACAGCAGCCCCGCAACCCGGTCGCAGACGATGATACACGTCTCCAGCCCGTCCGTGTCGAGCTCGTCGCGCGGCACGGCATCCATGGTCGCGAGCGCATCGAACCAGGCGGAGGACATGTTCTCCGCATTGCCTTCTTCGGCGAAGAAGTCGCCGACATCGACCATCGCCAAGGCGAACATCCAGCTCGACCACGGCGTCGGCTCCGCCTCGTGCGTGGCCTGGGTCATCTTGGCCAGGCGGAGCAGGACGGGGCGGCGTGCCTCGTGGTCGGAGGCCAGCGCGAAAAGCCGATTGAGCTGCCGAAGCCAATAGAGATCGCCGTCGAGCCAGTCGTCCGAGATCGTCCCCACCACGTCGGCCTGACGGCGCGCCAGGGCCAGCGCGCCCTGCACGTCGTCGCGGGCCTGGGCGCCGTCCATCAGCCGCGACAGCGAGGCGGCGGCGATCCGTCGGTCCTGCTCGTCCGCGCTGTGTTCGAACAGCGCCGCGGCAAGCGCGCAGAGCTGCGCGAGATCCGTGTCGGACAGGACGATCCCTTCCGGCGCAGTCACGATGCGGCGAACGCCATCGGCGAGGGCCTGCTCGACATCGCCGGGATCGAACCAGGCAGGCAGCAGTTCGCGCGCCGCCTCGTGATAGATCCGCTGCGCGAAGGCGGCGACGCCCTCGCTCACCTCCGCGACATAGGCGTGCGGGTTCTGCGCCTCGGAGATCGCGCCGTCGATCGCGTCCGCCGGCTCAGCCAGCGCCGAGGCGGTCTCGCCCACCAGGCGGCGCAGGAATTCCGGCCCCTGCATGCTGGCCAGCGCGACCGCCTTCTGGACCGGCTCAGGGCTCGCCGCCAATCGCTCCGCGACGAGATCGTGCAGGGCGACACTCCGTGCGAGCAGATCGGCGAGACCTGCGTCGGTCATCGGCTTCTTCGGATCGCGGCCGACGAACAGCGCCCGCCCCCGTGTGCTGAGCGCGATGCGCAGAATCTCGTCGAGAAAGCGCGGATTGCCGCCGGCACGCTCGAGCAGGGCCCGAGCCTGCTCCGGCCGAAGCCCCGGCAGCCTGTCGCGCAGCAACGGCGAGAGATCGGCGACCGGCCGCAGGTGCAGGAGCTCGACCTGCCCGGGATGACAGCGGCCATGGCCGTCCAGGGCGCGGGCGATGGTCGGCGCATCGGCCGCCCTATGCTCCGCCCATTCCCGCTCCCAGTGCGTGACGAGAAGAAGAAGCGGCCAGCCGCCGCCGGTCATGGCCGACAGCAGGGCCTCGACGAATTCCACCAGGCCGGGATCATGCGTCGAGAACTGGCCGTCGTCGATCAGGATGACGCCGGGGACGCGGGCCTCCGCCCGGCCGGAGAACAGGGCTCGGAGATCGCCGATGACCCGCTCGGAGAGGGTGGCGCGCCGCTCGGCCGCCAGCCGGTCGCGGTCGAGCGCCTCGCGATCCTTGCGCCAGCTGCTGTGCAGCTCCTTGAGCTCCAGCCCAGTCTCGCCGATCGACTTCACGAGTCCCATGAAGGGGATCATGTCGACGAGCATGTCGGCGGCCAGTCCGCCGCCGATCTTGGCCAGCTGGGCGAGGCGCTGGCGCTGCCGCTGGGCGCGGTACATCGGCTCGAGATGCGGAACGAGGTCGCGCTCCACGTGATGCGCGAGGACGCCGGCGGCGATGCGGTTATGGGCAAGCGGATCGACGAGCCGCAATCCCCACCAGAGGAACGGCAGCTCGGCATCGCCGTCGCAGTCCTCTTCCGGCGGGTTGATCCGGAGATTGTTGCCGTCGCGGCCGAGCTCGGGCGGCCAGTAGCCCACGCCGTGGACACCCTGCGAACGGGACAGGCGGCCGAAGAACTCCTGCGCCAGCCGGGTCTTGCCGAGGCCCGATTCCGCCAGCAGCACGCAGACGCACGGGCCCGCCCCCGGCGATTTCACCTTCTCCCAGGTCGCGAGCAGCAGGTCGAGCTCCCGTTCACGACCGCAGAGTACGCTTGGAGCCTGACCGTCCACCTCTCCCCGACCCGTCCTGCTGTCCGCACCCGTCGGGAAGCGCCGGCGAACCGGCCAGCGTCCCCGTTCCAGAGTACACGAGACGAAATTCTCACCAAGCGCCGGATGGCATGCGGCCGCCCCATTGACGCCGAAGCAATGCCAGTTCATATGCGGGCGAGGGCTGGACCAGCGGCCGCCATGATGGGATCGCCATGATCGATGACGACGAATTCGGAGGGGGGCTGCAGCGAGAGCCGGCCCGCGCCAGGCGACGCCGCGATCGGCAGCGCATGCTGAACCGCGCCTATCGCGTGGCGGCGCGCCGTCTGCCTCGGCCCGCCCGGGCGATCGTGCCGGATCCCGAGACGCTGGGCGATCTCGAGCGCCGCGGCATCGCCGCCGACTGGGCCTCCCTAGCCCGGCTGCGCGACTCGTTCGCCCGGCGGACCGCCGATCATCTCGCCAAATGCAGCTGCTGGATGTGCGGCAATCCCCGCCGGCTCGGCGAAAGGACGCTCAAGGAGAGGAGCGTCGAGGAAATCCCGGACACCGATCCGGAGGATCCGAACTCCTGATTCACGTAAGGGCGCTCGTCCTCGCAGACGGGTGCTCACCCGGCCGAGCTGGCCTCGCCAAAGCGCGGCTCCGGAACGCCGCGCGTCCCGGTCTCCGCGGCGAACAGCGCGCCGGAGAGCGGCGCTTCGGCGAGCTCGGCCTCGGTCAGATGCATGGTCGCCGAGGTCACATAGAGGACCGACATGTCCGGACCGCCGAAGGCCGGGCAGGTCGGCCGCGGCACGGGAAAGTCGAGGCGCAGCACTTCGCGGCCGCGCTCGTCGTGGCGGGTGACGCACCAGCCGTCCCAATGCGCCACCCAGAGGCACCCCTCGCGGTCGACGGTCAGCCCGTCGGGGCAGCCGTCGCTTTCGTCGAGCACGATGAACGGGCGGCGCCCCGACACGGCGCCGCTGTCCGCATCGAAGTCGTAGGCGTAGATGGTGCGGTGCTTGAAGTCGGTGTGGTACATCACCGCGTCGTCCGGGCTCCAGCCGAGCCCGTTGGAGAGGACGATGCCGTCCTCCATGGCATGGACGGAGCCGTCGGGATCGAGACGGAACAGCGTCCCGATCGGGCTTTCCCAGTCGCGCGCCATCGTCCCCGACCAGAAGCGCCCCCGCCGGTCGACCTTGCCGTCGTTGAAGTTGACGGCCAGCCCGCGATTGGGATCGGCGACGACCTCCATCTCGAAGCCGCGGCCGAGCGTGGCGAAGCCGCTTTCCATCGCGGCGACGAAGCCGCCGCCGGCACGCAGCCCCGCGGCGTAGATCGGCTCCGGCAGAGCCACCGCCTCGTTCGATCCCGTCGCCGGATCGTACCGGTTGATCGTCGGCCTGAAGATGTCGAGCCAGTAGAGCGCCTGCTCGTCGACCGACCAGAACGGCCCCTCGCCCAGTATGGTCGGGATCCGAAGAACGGGCTCGACCCGGTCCGACATGTGCCGCCCCCTCGTGGATACTCGCCGTTCGGCCGCTACGGCGCGCCCGAGATGCGGGTACTGCCGTCCGCCCGTTCGGGTTCGGCCGCCCGCGACAGCCTCAGCCTCTCGACCAGGCTGTCGATGCCGCCGGCGATGCCGCGCGGCCACAGCAGGACGAAGAGCACCAGCACCACGCCGAGCCCCATGGCCCGGTAGTCCGGATAATCCTTGAGCGCCTCGTCCGCCAGCATCAGCGCCGCCGCGCCGAGCAGCGGGCCCCAGCTGCGCCCGAGGCCGCCCACGATCATCATGGCCAGAAGATAGAGCAGCAGCGACAGATAGAGGGTGTTCGCCCCCATGACCTTGTAGTAGCCGGCGTACACGCCGCCGATCAGCCCGGTGAAGAAGGCCGAGCAGGCGAAGACGAACATCTGGAACTTGAACCGGCTGATCCCGCGCGACCGCGCGTAGTCGGGGTTGTCGCGCAGAGCCTGGAAGGCGGCGCCGAGCGGGCTGCGCATGACCAGGATGGAGAAGGCGACCGCGAGCGCGAGCACGCCGAGCGCGAGGTAGTAGTTGCCCCAGGCCATGTACTGGAAGCCCAGCATCTCCCTGAAGCCGAAATCGCCGTACTTGGCGAGACCGCGCGTGCCGCCGGTGAAGTTCCGGCACGTCACGCCGTCCATGAAGAAGCAGTCCGTGTCGGTGATGATCAGCAGATACATCACCTGCGCGATGGCGAGCGTCAGCAGGGCGACATAGGGTCCGCGCAGCCGCAGGCAGGCGAGGCCGATCACCAGGCTGAACGCCACCGCGGCCAGCGCCCCGATCGGCAGGGCCAGCCACAGGTTCATCTCCAGGTAGAGGCCGAGCATGCCGGTCACGTAGCCGCCGAGGGCGAAGATCGCCATCTGTGCCAGGGAGAAGATTCCGGCGACGCCGACCACGAGATTCCACTGGCTGACCACCGTCGCCCAGATGAAGAACATGGTCAGCTGGCCGAGCACGTAACGCCCGTCGAAGACGAGCGGGATCGCGGCGGCGATCGCCAGCAGCACCAGCCCGATGATCGCGTCGTTGCGTCCGCTGCTCATAGCCGAGAGGCCTTTGTCCGTCCGAACAGCCCGTAGGGGCGCCAGATCAGCGTGACGATGACGAGGAGCAGCATGGCCGGGAAGGCGAAGCGGACGCCGAAGGAGAACTGCACGAAGGCTTCGAAGACGCCGAGAAGGAAGGCGGCGTAGAGCGCCCCCATCACGTTGCCCAGCCCGGCGACGACGCAGATGATGAAGGCCTTCAGCATGGGATCGTAGCCCATGGTCGGCGCGAGCGTGGTGATGGTGCTCAGCATCACGCCGGAGATCGCGGCCAGCGCCCCCGCCACCAGGAGCACCTGGGCATAGGCGAGCTGCACCGGGACGCCCATGAGCTGCGCCGCGTCCCGGTTCTGCGACACCGCCCGGATGGCCCGCCCCATGCGGGTCCTCGCCAATATGGCGGCCAGCCCGAGCATCAGCAGGATCGAGGCGGCGAAGATGATCACGCTGTTGTAGGGCACGTGGGTGGCGCCGATGAAGAAGCCGCCCTCGACGGTGAAGGGCTGGCGCAGCGGATAGGCGCCGAAGATCTTCTGCATCAGGTTCTCGAGCACGGTGCCGGCGCCGACCGTCGCGATGATGATCGCGACCTCGAACCCTTCCGTGTCGAGCATCTTGCGCACGACGAGGAGGTAGAGCAGCAGGCCCAGCACCGCCCCCACGATCACGGTGAGCAGAAGACCGACGATCGGCGGCAGCTGGAGCGAGGACACGGCCGCATAGGCGACGTAGCCGCCGACGGTCAGCATGGCGCCCTGCGCCATGTTGAGCATGTTGAGCGCGCCCCAGACGAGCGACAGGCTCGCCGTGCTCACGGCGTACATCGCCCCGAGCGTCAGCCCGCTGACGATGACCTGCGTAACGGTATCCACCTGCGCTCACCCACCCAGATACGTCGCCAGAATTTCCTCGTTCTCCATCATCCCCGACGGCTCGCCCTGCCAGACGATCTTGCCGTCGTCGAGGAGATAGACCCAGTCGCCGATTTCCATGGCGCGGCTCGCGTTCTCCTCGACCACCAGGATGGAGAGCCCGCGGCTCTTGAGATCGCGGATCACGTCGTAGATCTGGTCGATGACCAGCGGCGCGAGACCGAGCGACGGCTCGTCGATCATGAGGAGCGTTCCGTCGCCCATCAGTCCGCGCCCGATGCTGAGCATGCGCCGCTCGCCCCCGGAGAGCGTGCTGGCCACCTGGCCGGCGCGCTCGCGCAGCCGGGGCAGGAGCTCGTAGACCTCGGCCAGCTTCCCTTCTGCCTTGGCGTAGGCGCCGGGCAGGTATGCCCCCATCATCAGATTGTCGTAGACCGTCATGTCCGGGAAGATGAGGTCGCCCTGGGGAATATGGGTGACGCCGCGCTCCACGATCTTGTGCGGCTTGAGGTCGGTGATCTCCGATTCGCCGAGAAGGATCTGCCCCGACCAGGGGCGCATGAGACCGGAGATGCAGCGCAGCAGCGTGGTCTTGCCATGGCCGTTGGGGCCGATCAGCGTGACCAGCGAGCCCTGCGATACGTCGATCGAGACGCCGCGCAGCACCTTCTGCCCGCCGAACCCGGCGGTGATGTCGCTCACGCGGAGCGCGGATGCGGGCATGTCAGGCCTGCGGGCGAGCATATTCGGCCATGCGCCGGCTCATCCTCTCGCCCAGATAGACGCTCTTCACCGTCTCGTCCTGGGCGAGGCCGCTCGCCGAGCCTTCGTAGATCTTCTCGCCGTGATGCATGATCATGACCCGGCTCGACAGGGTCACCAGGAACCGCATCACGTGCTCGATCAGCATGATGGTCAGGCCGCCGTCGATGAGGCGCTCCACGAGCCTGATGACCCGGTCGATCTCCTCGGGATTGAGCCCGCCCACGGGCTCGTCCATGAGGAGCAGCTTCGGCTCGGTCGCCATCGCCGTCGCGATCATCAGCAGCTTTCGCTCCAGCACCGACAGGTTGCGCACCGCCGTGTTGCCGCGCGCCGACAGCCCGACCAGGTCGAGCGACATCTCCGCCCGGTCGCGAATGCCGCGGCTGAACCGGAGCGGCGGCACGGCCTGCCCCGCCGGACCGTAGGCCGCGGCGATCAGCACGTTGTCGCGCGCCGGCAGCGTGTCGAACCCGGCATTCGACTGGAAGACGCGCGCGATGCCGAGATGGCAGATCGCATGGGCCGGCAGGCTGTGGATCGCCTCGCCTTCCAGGCGGATCTCGCCGCGGTCGGCGGGGTTGAGGCCGGAGACGAGCTCGAACAGGGTGGTCTTGCCCGCCCCGTTCGGCCCGCCGATGCCGAGCACCTCGCCGCGACCGACGTCGAAGGACAGGTCCCGGACCGCTGCCATCGCGCCGAAGGACTTCCAGACTCCCCGGCAGGACAGCAGCGGCCGTTCCGATCCCGTCGGCGCCCGATCGGCCTGGCTGCCTACTTGAACCACGGCGGCAATGTGAACTGCGCGGTTTCGTAGGGCGGCGGCGCGATCAGGGCCGGCTCCTGGGTGTAGTCCTGGATCTGCAGGTACTGATGCGGCATGCCCAGCGACGGATCGTTGATGGCGTCGGGGTAGGGGATCGCCGCCTGCTCCGGCAGGAAGAAATGGGTCGTCCCCATCACCCCGCGATAGATCATACGCTTCAGGCGCTCCGAGATCAGCCGGTTCTGCTCGTAGTTGCCCGGCTCCCCGGTGCCGCCCGCGAGGGCGGCCGCGATCGCGTAGTAATGGGCGCTGTCATAGACCTGCGCCCCGATCAGCGGGCTCGAATCCGCGCCCCAGCGGTCCTTGTAGCGCTTGATGAAGGCCTGGCCGATGTCGTCCTGGAGGGCCGCGATGACCGTCGAGTAGAGGATGCCGTTGGTCGCGTCCTTGCCGATTTCGCGGAAGGCCGCGAGGGACGGGCCGTACTGCATGTAGACGAGGCTGTTGGTCGGGTTGGGGACGAACTGCAGCATGAACTGCGCCAGGTCCTGCGG
>JRYH01003889.1_pt1 | contig 11306 bp, 11 predicted proteins | sample 235351 | NCBI WGS metagenome assembly JRYH01 (sample SAMN03074221, study PRJNA261480) | activated sludge metagenome | biome: Wastewater Treatment Plant; feature: Wastewater; material: Activated sludge; isolation source: activated biomass of a wastewater treatment plant treating wastewater... ... | reverse complement strand
CCATTTCCTTCTTGGCCTGGCGGGCTTCCTTTTCGCCCTTCTGGACCTGCGCGACAATGCGGCGGAACTCGGAAATGTCGAGCCCCACATACTGGCCGATCTGCGCCATGTCGCCGCGCAGCTCGTCGATCTTGTCGCTGCTGCGCTCGACCAGCATCTGCCAGCCGCGCCCGGGCTTTCCGGCCATGTCGGCCAGCCAGTTCGGGTCGAGTTCGCGGCCGCGGTATTCGTCGATGAATTCGCGGCGGTTGATGCGCGCCTGGTCCGCCAGCCGGACCATGGCACTGTCGAGCGCCATCACCCGCTTGTTGATGCCGTAAAGCTGGTCGACCAGCGCCTCGACGCGGTTGTTGTGCAGATGCAGCCCGTTCACCATGAGCACGATCTCGGAACGCAGCGTCTGATAGCTCTGCTCCTGCTGGACGCTGAACGATCCGTCCTCGTTCAGCGTCGCCGAGATGCGGCTGTCCTGCATTGCCGAGAGCCGCTGATAATCCTGCGCGATCCGTTCGAGCATCGCCAGAACCTGCGGGCGCAGCGCGGCTTCCATCGCCGCAAGGCTCATGTTGGCCTGATCGTCCTCGTCCTCGTCCTCGTCGTCGTCGCGGGCGATCGGGTTGCCGTCGGCATCGAGTTCGGGGGTTGCCTCGGCCGTGGAGCGGCTGTTGCCGGAACTGGCCGCGTCCACCACCGATTCCGTCTCTTCGCGCTCGTCCTCGAGCTGGCTGTCGAAGGTCGTCTCGAGGTCGATCACGTCGCGCAGGAGAATATCCTCGGAGAGCAGTTCGTTATGCCAGATGGTGATGGCCTGAAAGGTCAGCGGGCTTTCGCACAGGCCGGCGATCATNNGAAGGTCAGCGGGCTTTCGCACAGGCCGGCGATCATGGTGTTGCGCCCGGCCTCGATCCGCTTGGCGATGGCGATCTCGCCCTCGCGCGACAGCAGTTCGACACTCCCCATTTCGCGCAGATACATGCGCACCGGGTCGTCGGTCCGGTCGAGCTTTTCCGAACTCGACCCGGCCACGGCGATAGAGCGGGCGCCGTCGGTCGTCGCGACCTCGGTCGAGCCCGAAAGCTCGTCCTCCGGATCCTCATCCTCGGCGGCGGCGTCTTCCGCCTCGTCGGAGTCCTCGGCCGCTTCCTCGTCCTCGATGACGTTGATCCCCATCTCGGAGAGCATGGACATCACATCCTCGATCTGCTCCGATCCGACCTGCTCGGGCGGAAGAACGCGGTTCAGCTGATCATAGGTGATGTATCCCCGCTCGCGGGCCTCGCGGATCATCTTCTTGACGGCAGCCTGGCTCATGTCGAGCGAAAGCTCCGCCTCCTGATCGTCATTGGTGCGTTCTTCAGTGTCTTTCGCGGCCATTCCATGCTCCTGCCCGGTTCCTGGGGGTATGCCTCCCGCGAATCATTCACGGGAACAGGTGATTCATCACCCTCGCCAACTCAATTAGCGACCATTTCTTAACCAAAGCCCTATCTCGGCGGCTTTGAAAAGCTGATCTCCTTCAGCAGAGCCTCGAGCGCGCCCCGTTCCTCGCGGCTGATCAGCGCGCCATTCTCGCCGGTGTCGTATTCGATTCGATCCTCATGCGGGCTGTGCAGCGCCCGGTTGCGGGCCTCGGCCGCCTCGCGCAGACGCCATGTCAGCGCCTCGTCGGCGAGTCCGCCCATCTCCTCCTCCGCCTCCGCAATCTCGGCATCGAGCCCCCGCCGCGCGAGAATCTTCCCCAGTTCCTCGCGCAGGATCATGCGTGCCAGTTCGGGATCGCCCGGGGCGCGCAGACAGGGGCTTATGGCGACATGGCGCAGCGACATGAGGTTTTCAAGGGCCGATGCACCAAGGCGTTCGGTAATTTTCTTCCGCAGGGCGTCGCCATCGTCGCCGTCATGGTGGCCGAGGATGATCTCGCGCAGCGCGGCATGAAACGGGTCGCGGCAGGCCATGGCCTCGAAACCGGATTCGAATTCGGGCACCACCTGCGGCGTGACGATGGCGCTGGCAAGAATCACCGCCTCGCGCATGTGTTCATGGTCCTGCTCGCCGGCCCGCACCAGCGGCGAGGCCTTAAGCCCCGGCGTCGCGCTCGCCGCCGTGGGGGTGCGCGGCCAGCGGCTGCGAGACCGGGGGCTGCGCGGGGGCGCGAACAGTTCGTGCCGCAGGTTGCGGATCTCGGCCCCGTAATGGGCGCGGATCGAGGCGTCGCGAATCGTCGCGATGCGCGCGCGCAGCGCCTTGTCGAGCGCCGCCCGCCGTTCGGGGCTGTCAAAGACCCGTCCCTCGGTCTCGCGCTGCCAGAGCAACCGCACCATCGGCACGGCCCCGTCCAGCGCCGCCTGCATCGCGCCCGGCCCCTGCGCACGCAGCAGGTCGTCGGGGTCAAGCCCCTCGGGCAGCAGCGCAAAACGCAGCGACTGCCCGGCCTCCAGAAGCGGCAGCGCCAGATCCACAAGGCGCATCGCCGCCCGCAGCCCGGCGGTGTCGCCGTCGAGCGCGATCACCGGCTCCGGCGCCATGCGCCACAGAAGCTGCAGCTGGCTTTCGGTGATCGCGGTCCCGAGCGGGGCGACCACGGCGGGAAAGCCGGCCCCGGACAGGGCGATCACATCCATGTAGCCCTCGGCCACGATCAGCGGCGCACCCTGCCCCGCGGCGGTGCGGGCGGGGCCGTGGTTGTAAAGGCTGCGCCCCTTGTCAAAAAGCGGCGTCTCGGGCGAATTCAGGTATTTCGCCTTGTCCTGCGGGTCCATGGCCCGCCCGCCAAAGGCGATCGCACGGCCGCCGGCATCGCGGATCGGGAACAGGATTCGGTTGCGGAACGTGTCATAGGACCGCGAGTCCTGCCGCCCGGGACGGGTCAGCCCGGCCTCGAGCAGCGTCTCGTCGGGGATGCCGCTGCCGGCCAGGTGATCGCGCAGTGCCTGCCAGCCGGCGGGGGCAAAGCCGATCTCCCACCGCTCGAGCGCCGCTGCGTCGAGCCCGCGCCGCGTCAGATAGGCCCGCGCCTCCGCGGCGGCGGCGGTCGAAAGCTGCATCCGGTAAAACCGCAGCGCCTGTTCCATGACCTCGGCCAGTTTCGCGCGCCGGTCGCTCTGCTGCTTCTGTCCGGGATCACGGGCGGGCATCTCCATGCCGGCATCGCGGGCGACGATCTCGACCGCCTCCATGAAACCGACATTCTCGCTTTCCCGGACGAAGGAAAAGACGTCGCCCTTGGCGTGGCAGCCGAAGCAGTAATAAAAGCCCTTGCGGTCATCGACGTGGAAACTGGCGGTCTTTTCCTGGTGGAACGGACAGGGCGCCCAGAGATCGCCCTTGCCGTGATTGGATTTGCGCGTGTCCCAGCTCACCTTGCGGCCGGCTATGCGCCCAAGGCTCGAGCGGTTGCGCAACTCGTCAAGAAATCCGGCGGGAAGGCTCATATCTGTCATATAATGCCCGATCAGGCATTGGTCCATCCGGCGGGAAAGCCCCCGCATGGCCCGGCCCACATGGCCGATGTCCCGGCCCTCAGCCGGTGCGGCAGGCGTCCAGCCACAGGGTCGAGAGATCTTCTTGTTTCAGCGCTTCGAGCGGCTGTTCATAGACCCAGGGGGCGATCAGGGGAATTGCGGCATCGTAATTCTCGGGCCAGTCGCGCCCCGCCCCGAACACGGCCTGCGGCGCGTCGGGTTCGCTCGTCCCGGCAAGGCGGGCCTGCTGGAGCGCCGCGACCACCCGCGCCTGATAGGTGCAGTCGTCGGGAGTGTCCCGTGCCGCAAGCGGCATGGCGAAAAGGAAGGCAGCAAGGGCGGCAGCAATGCGAATCAAGATCGGATCTCCCGGGTGGACGGCGGACAGGACACCGATCCTTGCATGAAACCGCCGCGAAAAGAACCGTATCGACGCCCGCCGCCTGCGAAATCACAGGTGGCCGCCCCGCATCCGGTAGCTGTTGGCGATCCGGCCGATGGCGCGCATGTAACCGGCCGTGCGCAGGTCGGGAACGTCCTCGCGCCCGTGCCAGAGTTCGCGCATTGCCTGATAGGCGCCGCGCATGGTGTCGTCGAGCCCCGAACGCACCAGCGCAAGCTCATCGGCACCGTTCAGGTAGCTGCGGATGAAATCGGGCGAAAAGCTCCAGTCGAGGCCGCTTTTCTCGGCCAGGCGCAGGAGTTCGTCCACCAGCAACTGGTGCCGGTTGGCCTCGTGCAGGCGCTCCATCCGGCCGAAGCGGATGCGCGACAGGTTCTTCACCCATTCGAAATAAGACACCGTCACCCCGCCGGCATTCGCATACATATCGGGAATGATGACCACGCCTNNAGCGCCGCGGTGAAGGCGCGCAGGTCACGCGCATCGAGATCGAGCGTCACCCGGCCGCCCGGCCTGCCCTCGAGCGCGATGGTGCCGCGCGCCGACAGGCTGGCGCCGCCGAAATCGGCGATCGAGAGCTTGTCGAGCTCGAGGCCCTGCTCGCCGAGACGCATGCGCAGGCTCGCCTGCTTCGCCTCATAGCCCGCCATGGTGGCGCGGCCGATGTCGAGCGCGAGCGACACCTCGCGCGGGCGCTCGAACGACCCGCCTTGCATCAGCGCCGCGACGCACTCCTGCACCGCGTCGATGTCGAGCCCCTCTGCACGGGAAAGTGCGCCGTCGCGCTCGATCAGGCCGACCACCCGTGCCCCGTCTTCCTGCGACAGGAACTTTCCGGCGTGATAGCCGACCTTGCCGAGCCCCTGGAGGATGATCCGCTTGCCGTCGAGCCCGCCCGAGAGCCCGGCCCGGGCCACGTCGTCCTTGTGACGGAAGAATTCGCGCAGCGCATACTGCACCCCCCGCCCGGTCGCCTCGACCCGGCCCCGGATCCCGCCCGAATTCAGCGGCTTGCCGGTGACGCAGGCATGGGCGTTGATCTCGGTCGGGTTCATGCGGGCATACTGGTCGGCGATCCAGGCCATCTCCCGCGCGCTGGTGCCCATGTCGGGCGCACCGACGTTCTGGGCCGGATGGATCAGGTCGCGCTTGGCCAGTTCGCGCGCAAAGCGCCGGGTGATCTGCTCGAGCTCGTCCTCGTCATAAAGCGAGGGGTCGATGCGCAATCCGCCCTTGGAGCCGCCAAAGGGCACCCCGGCCAGCGCGCATTTGTAGGACATGAGCGCCGAAAGCGCCTCGACCTCTTCCTGATGCACGTTCGAGGCAAAGCGGATCCCGCCCTTCACCGGCTCGATATGTTCGGAATGGACCGAACGATAGCCGGTGAAGGTGTGGATCGCGCCCCGGAGGGGGACGCCGAAGCGCACGATATAGGTCGCGTTGCAGACCCGGATCTTCTCTTCGAGCCCGGGGGCGAGATCCATCAGGGCAGCGGCCCGGGTGAACATCACGTTCACGTTGTCGCGAAAACTCGGGCGGGTGGATTCAGTCATGGCGGCTTCCCTTTTTCTCGTCCTCGTGCGGCATCGCAGGGCGTTCCCCGGCTCATGCCCCCGGGCCACGGCAGAATGCGGCATAATATGGAACCAGTTTTGCCGGATTCCTGCCGCGTTCCCGGGCAATAAAGACAACAGCGGAGAAAACCGCGCTTCAACAGACAATTCTGATGCCGCCCTGTCGAGAAAGACCAGCAATGCTTCCGAATGGCAACAGAAGACCCCCTCGCACCGCGGCCGGAAGCGGGTGGATCCTGGGCCGGTTCGGCGGCGAGGAGGACGGGGCGCTGTTCATCTTCGCGCTTTATACCTTCGTGCTGATCCTCATGATGGCCGGGATCGGGATCGACCTGATGCGGTTCGAACGCGACCGCAGTCTCCTGCAATCGACGCTCGACCGTGCCGTGCTCGCGGCGACCGACCTCAACCAGATCCGCCCGCCGCGCGCGGTCGTCATCGACTATTTCGACAAGGCGGGGCTGCTCGACTATCTCGACGAGGACTCGATCGAGGTGACGCAGGGCATCAATTTCCGCGAAGTCAGCGCCAGGGCGGATGCCACGATCGCAACCATGTTCATGCGGCTGAGCGGGGTCGACACGCTGTCCGCGACAGCCGCCGCGACCGCGCTCGAACGCATCCCGAACGTCGAGATTTCGCTCGTGCTCGACATATCGAGCTCCATGAACCAGAACGGCCGGATCGGGGCGCTGCGGCCGGCGGCGGCCGCCTTCATCGACACGGTGTTGCGCGGGGAGGCAAAGGAAAAGACCTCGATCAACCTTATCGTCTACGGTGGCCAGACCAATCCGGGCCCGTGGATGTTCGCGCATCTGAACGGTCAGCGGTATCCGGACATTCCGCTTTCGCGACGAAACGGGGGCGATGCGAACGGGCGTTTCCCCAACGTGTCATCCTGCCTCGAGCTGACGGCAAACGACTTCACCCACCCCGACCTGCCGAAGGCCCACAGCTATCAGCAGACACCGCATTTCATGTACTGGAATCTGGACCCGAAAACCACCGACTGGGGCTGGTGCCCCTCGGACGAGAAGGCCATCATCTATGCCTCGAACGACGCGGCAAAGCTGAACCATCTCGTCAATACGATGCGCCTGCATGGCGGAACCGGCACGCAGCACGCCATAAAATGGGCCGTTTCCCTGCTGAACCCCTCGACCCAGGGCACCTTCGCCGCGATGGCGGGCGACGGGATGATCCCGTCCGAATTCGCGGCCCGGCCCGCGGCGTGGGACGACACCGAAACCGCGAAATACATCGTGCTGATGACCGATGGCCAGATCAATCCCCAGTATCGGCCCAAGGATCCGATGGATCCGAAAAACCCGACGGTGGCCCTGCTGTCCCGGCAGAACGATGCCCGGCAGACCGTCAGCAGCAGTGTTGCGTTCTCGCAGTTCCTGGCCCAGTGCAATCTTGCCAAGGCATCGCCGCGCAACATCACCGTCTATACCATCGCGTTCGATTCCCCGCTCTCGGTCCAGAACGAGATGATCCAGTGCGCCTCGAGCCCGTCACATTTCTTCAACGCGCGCACCGATGACATCACCTCCGTATTCGCGAGCATCGCCCGCCAGATCAACCAGCTGAAACTGGTGAACTGATGCGCGGGGCGGCCGTTCCTCCAGCCATCCCCCCGGGCCGGTTGCCGGCGCGGCGGGGGCGCGGTTTCCTCGCCGCGTTCCTGCGCGACGACAGCGGCAATCCGACGCTGGAATTCACCATCGTCTTTCCCGTCATCATGGCGATGCTGCTCGCCGGGGCGGAACTCGGCATGATCGGCCTGCGCCACTCGACGCTCGAGCGGGCGCTCGATCTCACGGTGCGCGACATCCGCCTCGGCACCGGACAGGTCATGCAGCATGACGAGGTCAAGACCGCGATCTGCCGGCGCGCGCCGTTCATCGACAACTGCGACCACAGCCTGCGGCTCGAGATGGTGCAGCTCGACCCTCGCAACTGGAGCGGCATCACCGCCCGGCCGGACTGCATCGACCAGTCCCGCCCCGTCAGCCCGGTGCGCAACTTTCAAAATCGCGCACAGCCGAACGACATGATGATCCTGCGGGCCTGCGCCAGGATCACGCCGGTCTTTCCCTCGACCGGGCTGGGCCGCGGCATCACCAAGGACGGGGCCGGGAAATTCTCGCTCGTCGCCATATCCGCCTTCGTGCAGGAGCCGGAATGATGCGCCGCCGCCACCGCCCCGGTCTGCCCGTTTCCCTGCGCCGTTTCCTGCGCGGCGAAGATGCGGCGGTCTCGGTCGAATTCATCCTGGCCATGCCCATGCTGTTCTGGGCCTTCGCCGCCTGTTTCGTGTTCTTCGACGGCTACCGCCAGAGCACGATCAACCTGCGCGCCGCCTATACCATCAGCGACATGATCTCGCGCGAGACGGCGGGCATCGACAGCACCTATATCGATTCCATGCAGCGGCTGCTGGCCCTGATGGCGCGCTCGGGCTCGGACACGGCGTTGCGTGTCACGATCCTGCGGTGGGAGGACGACGCCGGGCGCCACTATGTGGACTGGTCGGCCTCCCGCGGGTTTCCGGGCGCGATCACGAACACGACCGCCGCGACCATGGCCGGGCGCCTGCCGCTGATGTCGGATGGCGAACGCATCATCCTGGTCGAGACCAGCAACACCTACACCCCCGTTTTCAAGGTCGGTATCAGCCCCCGGGAGCTGCAGAATTTCGTCTTTACCCGCCCCCGCTTCGCGCCCCAGATCGCCTGGGTCGGCCCCCGCCCCGGCGGATAGGCCGCTGCGGATACGGACCGGCGCCCGCAGCCCGGGCGCGGGGGCATCTGCCGGGTGAAACCCCGCACCCGGGCCGCGGGGCCGGCCGGTGCGCCCCCGTCCCGCCTCTGATCGGTTGGAGCGGCCGGCATGCGCCGGACAGACCAGAGCGCCGCGGGCAAAGCAGGCCGGGCAGCCAGCGTCATGCATGGCGCATGGACGGTCTGCCACAGCGGCCGCCCCCATCACCGGCTACCGGTGCCCCTGCGCCGCAGGCAAAGCAGCCGGCCGGGACAGAACAACACCGTCAGCCGCCGTCGCCCGTATCCTCAAGCAACGCGCGGGCGGCGGCGCGGGCCTCGGGGGTGATGCTGTCACCGGCCAGCATCCGGGCGATCTCGTCGGTGCGGGCGTCCCGGTCCAGCGGCGCGACCATCGTCCGGGTGCTTTCGGCGCGGGTTTCCTTGTGCACGCGCCAGTGATGCGCCCCCCGCGCCGCGACCTGCGGCGAATGGGTCACGACCAGCACCTGCCCGCCCTGCGCCAGCGCCTCGAGGCGACGCCCGACGGCATCCGCGGTGGCGCCGCCGACGCCCCGGTCGATTTCGTCAAAGATCATGGTCACGCCCCCGTCCGGTGCGCTCAGGCAGACCTTCAGCGCAAGCAGGAACCGGCTGAGTTCCCCGCCCGAGGCGATCCGGCTCAGCGGGCCGGGGGGCACGCCGGGATTGGTGGTGACGGTGAATGTCACCGCGTCCTGCCCCTCGGGGCCGGGTTCGGCCCGGGTGATCGCGGTGCGAAACTCGGCCCGCTCCATCCTGAGCGGCGCGAGTTCGGCCATCACCGCCGCATCAAGGCGCGCCGCCGCCGCGCCGCGCCAGATCGAACGCCGGCACGGGCTTGCCGACGAGGGCCGACGGCAACACCGACGAATCCCGTCCGAGGCTCAGCCCGAACAGCACCATGAGGCCGCCGAGCAGCCAGAGGAGCAGCGGCTTCCACCAGGATCCGGCCGAGAGGGTGAACGGAGAGGAGCCGGTCTCGCTCATGATGCCTGCACGACCTCCCTGGTCCCGGCCGCGACGGCCGCGCGCGCCTTCTGCCGTCCTTGCGAGAGCGCGAACAGCGCGCCCGCGATGATGATGACCCAGCCGGCCCAGATCCACGCGACCAGCGGAAAATACGAGGCCCGGATGGACGCGCGTCCCTCACCGAGCTCATCGCCGAGCACGACATAGAGATCCCCGGCCGCGGTCGTGCGGATCGACGACTCCGTCGTCACCATCTCTCCGCGCGGATAGCGCCGCCGCTGCGGATGAATGGTCCCCAGATCCTCCGAGCCGTGATGAAGGTCGAGATCCGCCTGCCGCGCCGTCCAGTTCGGCCCCTCGACCGACGACAGCCCCTTGAACGTCAGCGCATAGCCGCTGATCTCGATCCGGTCGCCAGGGCTGACCGCCACCGTCTTCGTCTCCTGGAAGAGACCGGACGCCAGAATCCCGAGCGCCACCACAACGACGCCGATATGCACGACGAGGCCGCCGTAGCGGCGCCGGTTCCACAGCGCGAGCCAGGCGAGGCTCGAGAGATAGGATTTGCCCGAGACCGCCGCGCGGTTGGCGACCGCGCGCCCCACGTCCGCCGAGACGGTCGCGATGACGAGACCCATGCCGGCGACGGCCAATAGCGGAACGAGGCCGCGCACGCCGATCGCGAGACCGAACGCCGCCAGGGCCAGCGCGACCGCGCCGGGCACCATGAGGAACTTCAAGATCTCCCGCACGCTCGCTTTCCGCCACGGAATCACGGGCCCCACGGACATCAGGAGCACGATCGCCACCAGGATCGGCAGCACGACTTTATTGAAGTAGGGCGCCGCCACGGTGAGCCGGATGCCCGTGAAGACCTCGACGGCGAGCGGGTAGAGCGTGCCCACGAACACCGTCGCCGCCGTCACGATGAGGAAGAGGTTGTTGAACAGCAGCGCCGCCTCGCGCGACAGCGTGCCGTCGAGCTTCGCCGCCGTGCGCAGCGTATCCACGCGCGCGATCAGAAGGCCGAAGCCGCCGAGCGTGACGATGGAGAGGAAGCCCAGGAGATACATGCCCCGCCACGGATCGACGGCGAAGGCGTGCACCGACGTCAGCACGCCCGAGCGGACGAGGAACGTGCCGAGCAGCGACAGCGCGAACGTCGCGATGGCCAGCGACGCGTTCCAGCCGCGGAAGAGGTTGCGCTTCTCCTGCGCCATCACGGAATGCAACAGCGCCGTGCCCGTGAGCCAGGGCAGCAGCGAGGCATTCTCCACCGGATCCCACGCCCAGTATCCGCCCCAGCCCAGCTCGTAGTAGGCCCAATAGGCGCCGAGCATGATGCCGCTGGTGAGCGACAGCCACGCGAACAGCGTCCAGCGCCGGACCGCGACCACCCATTCGGCGCCCGCCGCACCCCGCGCCAGGGCCGCGACGGCAAATGCGAACGGCACCACGAAGCCGACATAGCCGAGGTAGAGCAGCGGCGGATGGATGGCGAGGCCGATATCCTGAAGGATCGGATTGAGGTCCCTGCCCTCGACCGGCGCGGGCGAAAGGCGCGTGAACGGATTCGAGGTGATCAGGATGAAGAGGAAGAAGGCCACACCGATCGAACCCTGCACGGCCAGAACGGTCGCCCTCAGCGTTGTTGGCAGATTTCTGCCGAAGATGGCCACAAGCGCCCCGAAGAACGTCAGGATCAGAACCCACAAAAGCATAGAGCCTTCGTGGTTTCCCCATACGCCGGTGATCTTGTAGAGCATCGGCTTCAGGGAGTGGGAATTCTCCCACACATTCTGAAGCGAAAAGTCCGAGCGGGCATAGGCCATGGTCAATATGGCAAAGGACAATGCCGTGAAGACGAAACCGGCCAGCGTGACCGGTCCGGCCACGGCCATCATGCGCTCGTCGCGAAGGCGCGCGCCGATCAGCGGAACCGTCATCTGCACCAGCCCCAGGGCCAGGGCCAGAACGAGAGCGAAGTGACCGATCTCAACCATGGCGATGCCTACTCATTGTGTTGCCAGAGGCCCTTTTCCTTCAGGCTGTCCGCAACCTCCCGGGGCATGTAGTTCTCGTCGTGCATGGC
>JRYH01008790.1_pt1 | contig 11311 bp, 18 predicted proteins | sample 235351 | NCBI WGS metagenome assembly JRYH01 (sample SAMN03074221, study PRJNA261480) | activated sludge metagenome | biome: Wastewater Treatment Plant; feature: Wastewater; material: Activated sludge; isolation source: activated biomass of a wastewater treatment plant treating wastewater... ... | reverse complement strand
GCAGTTCCCGGTGTCCCATCGCGCTCCCCTCTGTTTGGCGTTGCGATGGTTAGACTGTAAAGCAATGCTTTGGAGAATGCAAGCAATGCTTGACCTTTCGCGCAAAAATATCTCAATCGACGGCGGTGCGTCGATAGTGCGCTATGCAGTAAAGTCTAGCTGGCCCGGCTGGTCGGCGGGCTTTTTCGGCCGTCATCGCCGCCAGGATTTTGGTCGCGGTTTCCACGCAGCAATTGTCCGAATCTGGGTCATCTGCGGGCAATGCTTGACTGTGACCAAAGCAATGCTTTACCATCCTTGGCATGGATGCAATCAGCAGAGCGGTCGAAGCGGCGGGCGGGCGCAAGAGGTTTGCAGAGCGCATCGGCGTTACCCCTCAGTTCGTCTGGCAGATGCAAAAGGGGATTCGCCCGATTCCGCCGGCATTGTGCGGCCGGATTGAGGCTGAGACCGGCGTCAAGCGCGAGGCGCTCAGGCCCGACATCTTCGGGGCGGTCGCGGCATGACAGAGCCTCACCTTGTCGAGCTTCGCGGCATGTCCCCGCGGGAAACGATCGACGTACTCGACGCCGTGAGTGCGGCCCGCCGCATCAGCCGCAACGAGCTGGCCAACGAAGTCCTTGGCGAATGGGCTCGGCACAAGATCCATGAGGCACAGGCTATCTGCTCTGTGACGCGCAGCAACGGAAGCGGCACGGAAGGGACGCGGAAATGACCCCCTACACCCCCAAGCCCGGCACCACCGCCGAGCAGGTCTGCAAACTCGTCCGGCTGGCGTCCGGTTGCGTGGTGCCGGCATGACGAACGGGGGGGGGCGCGAGTTTCGCGTCGGGGTCGTCGAGACCGTCATCATCAACGGCGGCCAGTACATGCTCGAGCATGGGGTCGTCGAGGACGTCTATCCCGAGCTGGGCGAGCAGGGCTTTGCGCTGATCCAGTTCATCGGCCGCAGCGGCACGCCGCTGGCGCGCCGGGGACGCAGCACGGTCAACCGCGAGCGCGAGCTGCCGCCGCGGGACTTGATCGCGGTGCAGCGGCTCAATCCGGTCGAGGGGTGACGGCGTGAAGGTCGTTGACGCCCCTGTTTCTGGCCTTCCTGCTCGATCATGCCAAGAGCATTACGCGCAAGGGTATCGTCTTGCCGATTGACGGAATATCTGCAAGGTGATATCGTGTTCATATGGACTGGAAACGCATCGTTAACGACCTAGAAGCAGCCGGACTCCGGCAGGTTGAGATTGCCCGCGCCATCGGTGCCACGCAATCGACGGTTTCCGACCTCAGCACAGGCCGGCACGGCGGCCGGCTCTCGTTCCAGACGGGTGCGAACCTGCTCGACTTGTGGCGCAAGAAATGCGCAAAAGGTCGGAAGCGTGCGCAACTCCCTGCGGTTGAGGCTGCATAAATGGCTGACGACCTGCGCGACTGCCGCACCAAGCTGACGGCCTTTAGCGATCAGGTCGTTGAGGCCCTGCACCGGGTCACGGGGCAGGACAAGAGCGAAATTGTGCGTCAGTGGATTCATGAGCGTGCCTTAGAAGAGCATCGGCGTGCAGTGATGATCGGTCGGATGACCGCGAACTGGAAGGGAGCCGACGCGGCAGGCGAGGGAGAGGCAGCGGAATGAGCGCCTTCGCCCGGTCCAAGGGAAAGCGCGGCGAACTGGAAGTCGCTGCTCTGATGCGCGATCTGCTCGGGATCGACGCACGCCGCCGGGTCAGGCAGCACGAATCCGATTCGGATGTGATCGGGCCGCACGGATGGTCCGTCGAAGTGAAAAACTGCGCGACGCTCGACATTCCCGGCTGGTGGCGGCAGACGGTTGCACAGGCCAACAACGCCGCACTCCCTGTTCTTCCTGTCCTGTTCTACAAGGTTCCTCGCAAGGGCTGGCGCTGCCGCTGGCCGCTGGCAGTCCTGCTCGGATTGCAGGAAGCGGAAATGTGGACGGACCTTGAATGGACCGCAGACACGTCTCCCGATGCTTGGGCGGCCGTCGTGCGCGAGTTGATGCCGGAGGCTTCCCGATGAAACGCATCGCGCTCGCTCTTGTCATGCTGGCCGGTGCCGCATCGGCGCAGACATTGGTGCAGGCCAACCAGGACGGCGGCGAGATCGTCCTGACGAACAGGCCGTGTTTCGTGCAAGGCAAGGAGTACGAACGGCTGCGCGCCTCGTTCGCCTTCGGCTCGGACGGGAAAACGGTAGTCATCGGCTGCTGGAAGTGGGTGGGAACCCAAGTCATCGCGGTCTGGAAAACTCCGGGCGGCGCTGAGTGGCGGGTGTATCAGCTTGCCTCGTTCGAGGGCAGGGAGTGATCGCCGTGTCGTGCGCAATCCGCTGGATCGTCCGCTGCCTGATGGCCCCGACGACGGTGGACATCGGACAGGTGAAGTGCAGCGATGCCGGTGCGCGCCTGATCCGGTGGTGCGAACGACAGCAGGACGAATTCACGAGCGCGGACATTGCGTTGGCGCTCGGATGGTCGCGGGCTCATGCGACCAGAGTAGCGCGGGAAATCTCGGATGCCGGGTTCATCGTGACCATCACGGCCGGTGTTCGTGGCGTTCCGATGCGCTACCGATCAAAACGATAAACACGAGGTAGGCATGTCGATGGAATTGCATCCCTTGTCGTCCCTGTTCCCGCGCATGTCCGGGGCAGAGTTCGATGCTCTGGTAGCTGACATCAAGACCAACGGACTGCGCCAGCCAATCGTCCTGCATGGCGGGATGATCCTGGATGGCGGCAATCGTTACCGGGCCTGCATGGAGGCCGGCGTCGAGCCAGTGTTTGACGAGTTCGAGGGCGACAGCATCGTGTCTTTCGTCCTGTCGGCAAACCTTCATCGGCGGCACATGACACCCGGCCAGCAGGCGGCGATCGTGGCAAGCGCACAGGATTGGGCAAAGGCACAGAAGGCCGGCAGCAATCAACATCTGGCAAAGGCAGGTCCGGCAAGATTGCCGGACCAACTGGCGACGGTATCGCAGCGCGCGGCCGAGTCCGGCGTGTCCGAGCGCACGCAGCGCATGGCGGACAAGGTTGCCAAGGCCGATCCGGCACTGGCGAAGCAGGTTGCCCAAGGTGAAGTGACATTGCCGGAGGCGGTGGAAAAGCTGACCGGCAAACGGCCCGGCAGCAAGAACCCCGAGAAAGAGCAGTCCGAAGTTGAGCGCCTGCGCAGCCGGGTTGCCGAGCTCGAGTCCGAGCTTGAGGAATGCCGGGGAAACATGGCGGTCATGGCCGACGAGTTGGCGGCCTACAAGCGCGAGGCCGACCCGGACAGCGCAACGAAGTTCGTCCAGCAGCAGGGCTACATCACGACGCTGGAAACTCAGCGCGACGACTGGATGATGCAATGCTCGCGGCTCAAGAAGGAAGTGAAGGCGTTGCAAAAGCGCCTGGGTGCTTGAGCCATGCGGGAGATCGTCCTGCGGCCGTATCAGGTCGCCAGCATCGAGGGGCTTCGGGCCGGCATTCGGGCAGGGCATCGCTCGCAGGTGTTGGTCGCCCCCACGGGGGCAGGAAAGACTCTGATGGCGGCTGCGTTGATGGACGAGGCACGCAAGAAGGGTACGCGCGTGGCGTTCGTCGTGGATCGCGTGGCGCTGGTCGACCAGACATCGGCAACGCTTGACGATTACAGCATCCCGCATGGCGTGGTGCAGGCCGACCACTGGCGGCGGCACGGGTGGGAGCAAATTCAAATCTGCTCGGCGCAGACGTTGGAGAAGCGCGGATTCTTCCCCGACTTGAAGATGCTGGTCGTTGACGAGGCGCACTGCATGAGGCAGGCGACCATCAAGCTGATCCAGAACGTTCCAAGGCTGATCGTGGTCGGGTTGACGGCAACGCCGCTCGCCCCCGGCATGAGTTCGGTGTACTCGAACGTCGTCAATGTCGTCACGACGAATCAGCTTGTTCGGGACGGGTTCCTCGTGCCGCTCACGATGTACGCGGCGCGCGCCATCGACATGACTGGCGCGAAGGTAGTGGCCGGAGAGTGGGCCGAGAAGGAAATCGAGCAGCGCGGCAACGAGATCGTTGGCGACATCGTGGCCGAGTGGGTCGATAAGACAATGAAGCACTTCAACGGCCCGGTTAAGACCATCGTGTTCTCGGCCACCGTGGATCACGGCGAGGAATTGTGCCGGCAGTTTCAGGCGTCCGGCTACAACTTCCAGCAGATCAGCTACAAGGACACGAACGACGAGCGCCGCCGGGAGTTGATCGAGGAATTCCGCAAGCCAGACAGCGTGATTGATGGATTGGTGTCGTGCGAGGTTTTGAGTAAGGGCTTCGATGTTCCCGACGTACTTTGCGGGATCAGCGCAAGACCATACCGCAAGAGCCTGTCGAGCCACATTCAACAACTTGGCAGGGTCATGCGACCGGCGGCTGGAAAATCATTCGGGCTGTGGCTGTGCGTAGCCCGCGGGAGTCGCGTTCTGACGAATCGTGGGCTCGTGCCTATCGAGGAAGTTAGCCGCTTGGACAAGATTTGGGACGGCGTGAGCTTTGTCGCGCACGGAGGGGCGGTCTGCAATGGAAAGCAAAAAACAATCCGGTACCAAGGACTTGAGGCAACACCAGGACACCTTGTCCACACGGCGCAAGGTTGGCGCACCTTTGGGGACTGCGCCCGTCAACAAATCGCCATCACAAAGGCCGGAGTTGGTGGGGCGCCAATTCGGGCGGGTGAAGATCATCTCGCCGGACATGCTGTGGCTCGGTCTGAAACATCGGCGGTTCATTCATGCGGTTTGCGAGTGCGTGACGTGCGGGTATCGAGCGGTGATTTCGCTCGCCAATTTGGAGAGTGGGCGCACTGGTGGATGCAGGCATTGTGGACAGCCTGCGCCGGAGTACCCGCAGTGGCTATACGCTCGCGTTCAAGCGATGCGTGCGCGTTGCCGGAACCCAAAGGACGCTCGCTATCCGCAGTACGGAGGGCGTGGGATCGAATTCCGATTCGCTGGCGTCAAAGCCGGGACGCTCTGGATCATGAAGCACCTGGGCGTCCCGCAGCAGGATTCTTCTCTGCATCTGGACCGCATCGACCCGGACGGGCACTACGAACCAGGGAACATTCGCTGGCTCAGTCAGGAGCACAACCAACTCAACAAGTCGGGAGTGCAAGCCACGGCGCGGCTTCACAAATTCCGGATGGAACATCCGGAAATTCGGTACGCCGACAGCACGTTGAAGCGGCTCATTTGGGCGGGGATGGGTACGGAGCAGATTATCGAGAGGTACAACAAGCCTTCGTTGAAACCGAAAGGGAAGTATGGGACATACTCGATTGCGGACCCCGCAATCGCTTCACTTGTGAGGGGTTGCTAGTCCACAACTGCCACTCGGGCAACGCACTCCGGTTCAAGGAGGACACGGATCGCATCTTCGCGGAAGGCTTCAACGGCCTGGACGATGGCGAGCTCGAGTCCAAGCAGCGCAAGGAGCCGACCGAGAAGGAGAAGGAGCAGATCAAGTGCGCCGGATGCGGGTTCATCCTGCCGGCGTCCGCGAAGGTCTGCCCGGCCTGCGGAAAGGAGCGGGTACGGCGCTCGCTGGTCGATACAGTTGCCGGTGAAATGGTCGCGCTCGGACACAACGGCAAGCCTTTACCTGCCGCGTTCAGCGACAAGCACGCGGTTTGGGCGCAACTGACCGGCTACGCGCTGGCGCGAAAGAACGACGACGATGCCGCGAGACGGTTCGCGCTCGCGCAGTTCAAGAACATCTACGGACACTTCCCGAAGGGCGATTGGAACCCGGCAATAGCGGTCGATCCGACGATTGCCGTTGCAAACCGTGTCCGCTCGAACCTGATCCGATTCGCCAAAGCGCGGAGGGCGGCATGAGCGATTTCGTGTCGTTCGCCCGTGCGCATGGCGTCCTGATCCGCGACCTGTATGCGGACGGGCGGATTCATCGCTGCCCGACATCCCTGCACCCGCGATCGCGCAACGGTGCGTACAAGTTCACGGGCGAGTGGGGTTGGCTGATGGCGTGGGAGGAACACGCCGAGCCGATCATCTTTCGGCCCGATCACGTCCCTGTGGAGGTCGTCAAGCGCGATCTCGAACGCACCCGCCGCGAGGACGCGCAGCGGCGCCAGAAGGCCGCAATGCAGGCGCGCGAGATCGTGCAGCGGTGCCGCTTCGATCGGCACCCGTATCTCGACCGCAAGGGCTTCGAGGGCGATCAGGGGCTTGTGGACTTCGATGGCCGGCTGGTCGTCCCGATGCGCGATTGCAGCGCATACGGGAAGGTCAACTCGGTTCAGTGGATCAGCTCGGACGGCGAGAAGAAGTTTCTTCCTGGAGGCACTGCCAAGGGGTCTGTATTCATCATCGGAACCGGGCCTGAAGCCTGGTTCGTGGAAGGGCTCGCAACGGGACTTTCTGTGCGCGCGGCGCTTGCTGCGCTGTACCGGCAGGCGCGCGTGGTCGTGTGCTTCTCAGCGGGGAATCTGGCCCATGTGGCGGGCCTGATGACGGGCAGACGGTTCATCGTCGCCGATCACGACGCGAGCGGCGTAGGCGAGCGATACGCGGCTCAGACGGGCCTTCCGTGGGTCATGCCGCCGGAAGTCGGAATGGATGCGAATGACTGGCATAAAGCCGCCGGGGTACGGGCGCTGGCTGATTTGTTGAGGTCGGCCATGCGGTAAGGGCGATTGAAGTGCGGCACTGCGCTGGTGGGACATGGTTTAACCGCAGCGGCGCAGGAAGACCCCCCGACTGTGGGAAAGACGAGGAAGCAGGGGGAATCGGTGGCGAAGCTTAGCGCCGATGCGTCGAACGGCTGGCGGGTCATGAACGCGACGGTGCAAGTTCATGTGAAGGCAGACGTAGCCCGCGTCAGGATGGGCTAGGTCTGTCCCGCTCGGGTGCAAGGGGTTGAAGGAGAGGGGGATATGAACATAGAGGTAGACGAATGGAAAGCCGGAGAACCCTGCTACGTCGATCCAGATGGCCGTCGCTGGTTGCCGTTTGCTGTGCAGTGGGAAGCTGACAACCGGGTATTCGCGTTCGAGATTTGGGCGATCTCGCACGAACACGCAGTCCTGATGCTCTCGGACCTGATCTCGACGGCCAGGATTGCCGGGCGAGTGGTTCACAGGATGGAGTCATGACGCAAAGCACGGCCAAGTCGTTGACGGAACAGCAGGCGCTCATCACCGGGACGCGCTGGTGCATGTCGTGTTCGATGTACCGGCGCGGGGACAACGGGACGTTTCGGGAGGTTGCTGGCGGTCGCGGCCGGCGGCGGAAGCTCTGGAAGTGCGCGGTATGCAGCGCGAAGCAGAATCCTGGCGGGTTTGGGGGGCGGGCATGAAGCAGAAGTTCATCCTGGCGCATGGCATTGCGCGCGGCCGGGCGGTCGATGCGGTCAGGAATGCGCCGGAAGGGTTCGTGGTCGAGGTCAAGGAGCCGACCAGAAACCTTGATCAGAACGCACTTCTTTGGGCCCTGCTCACAGAGTTCTCGCGGCAGCTTGTGTGGCCGGTGAATGGCCAGATGGTGATGCTGACGCCGGAGGATTGGAAAACGATCCTGTCGGCAAGTTTCCGGCGTGAGACGCAGCGCATGACGCAGGGTGTCGACGGCGGGCTGGTGATGCTCGGGATGCGAACGAGCAAGATGAGCAAGCGAGAGTTCGCCGAATTCATCGAGTTCATTCAGAGCGTGGCGGCCGATCGCGGCGTGAACGTCGAGCGGGAGGCCGCATGAACGCGAAGCAGTGGAAGGATCGCGTGGCCAGGCTCGGGTGCGTCGTGTGTCGCAATGCCGGATTCGGGCCGACGCCGGCGGCGATCCACCATATCCGCGAGGGTCAGGGCGGCCAGCAAAGGGCTTCCGACTTCCTCGTTCTGCCGCTATGCCCTGAACATCACCAGGGCGGCGACAGCATCCACGGCGATCGCCGCGGGTTCCAGATGCGCTACGGGTCCGAGCTCGACCTGCTCGCGCAGACGATTCAGGAGGCAGCGAAGTGAACCGAGGCCGAAATAGCCGGACGGAAGCGGAAATGCTGTCGTGGCTTCTTGAGCACGTGCGAATCGACGATGACGGGTGCCGCATGTGGGCCGGTGTTCTCAGCACGCGGTCGCTCGGGCCGGTGGTGAACTGGAACTACAAGAGACTGCTGGCGCGGCGACTTCTGATGAAGCTGCTCGGCCACGAGATCGAGGGGAAGGTGGTGTACGCATTGTGCGGGAAGGCGGCGTGCATGAACCCTAAGTGCCTGCGGGTCGGGACGCGGCGGCAGTCGATCAGGAATCAGGTGCGAAACGGCAACGTAATGCGGGGCGCGCGACGCTCGATGGTGTCTGCGATGGGAAGGGCTCCCGGTGCGAAGCTGCCCGCGAGCGAGCGCGACACGGTAATGAGGTTGCGCGGCCAGGGCGAGAACTGGACCGCGATCGGTCGCCGGTACGGGGTTTCTGGCGATGCAGTCTCAAAGGCGGTCAAGGCGTGGGAGCGGGCGGGATTGCTGTGGGGGATGGCGGCATGACCTGTGAAAACTGCCGTCACGCCACCGTCTACAAGCCCCACTCATTCCGCGTCTGCCGTCACGCGCGAACAATGGCCTTGCAGCAGCGCACGAACGGGTCGAAAACCGGAATTCACTGCGAGATCGTGTTCCGCGAGTGGTGCAAGGGCAAACTGTTCGAGGGGAAATAGGAATGGAAACGCTGTCGATGGTGATGACGGGCGCTGGCATCACGCGCTGATCGGAGCCAATCGGAAATTCACGCCCAAAATTGACCGGGGCGATGCAATCGGTCGGATCGCTGTTATACGGGTGCAGATCATTTCTGCGGAGCCCGTCATGGCGATTCTTGCATCCGAAATCAAGTTCTACCTGTCGGGGGGCGCTGCCAACGCCGACCCGAATCTCTCCCTCGGCGGCGCGATTTCCTCGATCGAGGCTACGTCGTCGCTGTTCGACAATGTATCGTCGGCCGAGGCGAGCGCGGGTCATACCGACTATCGGCTGATCTACGTCAAGAACACGAACGGGTCGATCACCGGCACGTCGGTGAAGGTCTGGATTCTGTCGAACACGCCGAGCGCTGATACGGCGGTGACGATCGCGCTGGCCGGAGAGGGCGTGAACGGCACGGCCGAGACGATCGCCAACGAGAACACGGCGCCGGTTGGCGAGACGTTCTCAGCGGCAGCCACCGAAGGCGCTGCGCTGGCGATCGGAAACCTGGCTGCCGGTGCCTATCAAGGCATCTGGATCAAGCGCGTGGTCAACTCGTCGGCGGCGGCGTACACGGGCGACACGTTCTCGCTGCGGGTCAAGTTAGATACTAGCGCCTAAGTGCTTGATTCACAAGAGAAAATCCTGTGAAGAAAGCCGGCACCTTTGATGTCTCGCTGTTCTCGGGCTGGTCCCGAGAACTGGCGTATCTGGTCGCGTAGATGCTCTCGCTCGACCCCGTAACCCGCGCCGAGTACGACGCAGCCGAGACGCCAGCGGCGCGCGCTGCGGTCGTCATGGCCGCGATCACCGGCACAGTCACGGCGACCGTCTACGACGGCTCGGACGTTGCGCGCGGGTCGGGCACGATGCAAACGCCCTGGGCGAGCATCGAGGGGACGCGGCTTGTCATCGGCGAGTTGTCGTCGTTCATGGTGACGAATGGCGGCACGCCTGACGCAAACTGGTATCTGGCCTTCGAGGCTGGAACGCGCTGGCTGCGCGGATCGTTCGGGCTGTCGGGCGCGGACTTCAACTGGTCGCTGGCGACGTTCGCGACGGGGCAGGGCGGCAGGCTCGGCACGGTCGAAGTGCAGGCGCAGGGCTACGAGCCGGTCGAAGGTCCGTACTCGGCGCAGTGGAACCTGATGACGTTCGCTCAGGCGAGCCTGTCGCCGTCCTGGTCGGTGGCGGATGGGTCGGCACAGGCGCTTGATGCAAGCGGGGTTCCGAACCCGATCCAGATCAATCAGGGTGGGACGTTCGACCTGACGCCCTACGTCGTGGGCGGCGTGCCACCCTACTCGGCCGCGGTGGCCGTGGGCTACAGCCTGCCGACCGGGGTGACGCAGACCGGGCCGATGGAGCTGTCGGCAGCCATCGACGCGCCGCTGACCGACGAGCCGCTCCCGACGGTCAAGTTCGACATCGACGACTCGGCACCGTCGGTCACGCTTCCCACGTTCGGCGTGCTCTCGCACGTCGGCGGCGCGGATCTGCCGTTCGCCGCTGCTCACGTGTTCAAGCAAGGCGACGTTCCCAGCGGGAGCTTCGTCGACTCGGATCTGACCGACTGGCAGTGCACGCCGGTCACGCGCTGGCCGGACGGCTCGCTCAAGCACGCGATCATCGCCGGCCGGGCAACCTGCTCGGTGCAGGTGCTCAGGGCCGCGCAGCTCTCGGTCGCGGGGACCGACCGGGCCGGCACGGCGCTCACGACGGCCGATCTGGCCGCGGCGCTGCCGGCCGTGACGGTGCAGGGCGGCTCGCAGGTCATCACGCTCAACGACATCGTGGCCACGCCGTTCAAGACGGTGCTGACCGGGCCGGTCATGTCGCAGTGGATCTTTCGCGCGCCGGTTCCGGGGTCGAATCACCTGGTCGTGCTGTTCGAGTTGCGGCTCTACAAGGGCGGGCGCGTCGAGCTGTTCCCGCCGAAGGTGGAAAACGGCTACCTGTTCACGGCCGGTCCGACCAATGACGTGCGGACCTGGACGCTGACGATCGGCGGCGTCGTGGCGTTTACCGCCAGCATCGACATCAAGCACCACGCGCACGCCTACCTGCTGGACAATTCGGCCTCGTCGTTCAAGCACTTCTCCTACTGGATCGGTGGCGATCCGCAGATCGAGCCGGTGCATGACGTTGCCTATCTGAAGGCCACGAAGGCCGTCCCGAACTACGGCTGGACGACACAGGAATCGACGCTTGCGGGGCTCACGCAGACCTACACGCCGATGTGGCGTGGCAACGTACCGTCCGGGATGGGCACTGCGGGCTATCAGCAGCACATCGGCGTGTTGCCTAACTGGCAGGCGGCCTACCTGTCCAGCAACGCGGATGCCCGCGCCTATCGCTCGGTCCTTGCGAACGGCCACGCCGCCGGGTCGTGGTCGATTCACTATCGGGACGAGCTGACCAACGAGCCGCCGCTCTACACGGACTGGCCGAATGCGTCGATCGAGTGGGGCGGCACGCCGTCGATCCCAGGTGGGACAGGCGGCACGGTGGGCACGGCGGACCAGGCCCATCAGCCCTCCATGGCCTATCTGCCATGGCTGCTGACTGGCCGCTGGTACTTCCTCGACGAGAT
>JRYH01003147.1_pt1 | contig 11324 bp, 10 predicted proteins | sample 235351 | NCBI WGS metagenome assembly JRYH01 (sample SAMN03074221, study PRJNA261480) | activated sludge metagenome | biome: Wastewater Treatment Plant; feature: Wastewater; material: Activated sludge; isolation source: activated biomass of a wastewater treatment plant treating wastewater... ... | reverse complement strand
TGGCGAGGATGACCTTGCCTGCTTTGTCGCGCGTCTCCATCACGAACTCGACCTGGTACTGTTCGCCGGGCACCAGCGTGCTGACGCTGTTCACGAGAATGGAGACGGTGACGCCCCGTCCCTGGACCTGCTCGCTCAAGCTGATTGCCTCCGACAGGAAGGCTCGATAGACGTCGGAAGAGCTTGCCAGATAGACGAAGCCGTCACCCGGACGCCAGCGGCGCTCCATCTCCTTGGCCGAGGCGACCACGCTGTGGCGCATGATCACGTATTCCTGGGCCAGCGACCGCGCGAGCGCGTCGAATCCGCCGACGTCCTCTGTAATCGGATCGATCGTCGCCACCACCTCGGATCGATCGCCGAAGTTGACCACGAAGGGGCGGACCTCCTTCAGGGGCGCGAGCGACACGATCGCCACGGTCTGCAGCGCGAAGCCGACGAGGCTCACGCCCAGCACGACGGCGAGGAGCCGGATCGTCCAGATCGAGCCATGCCTGGGCGCGGCCATCACTCTCTCCTCGGCTCTTCGGAATAGGCCAGGACTTGAAAGCCAAGCGGATTGAGCGTCGTTCCGCCGGCCGCCGGATCGAAAGCGGTCTCGACCACCGCCCTCAGTCGCTCGACGCGAGCGGCCTCATTGCGAGGATTGATGCGCACGACGTCGAAATCGACCTGGTAGACCTCGCCGACCACCAGCTCGAGGCTGCCGACATAACGCGTCTCGACAGCATCCCCGGCCCGGATGACGGATGCGAAGGCATCCATCCGTTCCTTGTTGCGGGCCGTGAACTGACCGAGCGAGCCCAGCTCCTCCACCGCGGCGAGGAACCCGTCATCCGCCCAGATGCGTTGCATTTCCCGCTGGTCGCGGCTCACCAGATGGCGCGCCTTCGCGTACTCGACGGCCATGCGCTCGACATAGGCGGCGCCGCCCGACAACCAGGCATTCGGCGCCGCGGCTCCGCTGATTCCATCGGCCCGGTGGACCGCCAGAACGGGCTCGGAAGACTTGATCGGGATGAGCGCCATGGCGGCGCCGGCAACCCCGATATTCATCAGGCCGGTCATCACGCACATCCAGGACAGGAACCGGAAGGCCGCGCGCTGACGCCGCTCGGGCAGCGCCCGGACGTCGTAGCGTCGCGGGTACTCGCCGAGGCCCGCAGCCGATGGCGCGCGCGCCGTCATTCTCTGTCAAACCTCCGCCGCAACATGAGCCTGCTGACCGGGAAGCTGCATCGGGACTTCCAGGCAGGCGCAAGGGCTTTTCTTGAGCTCGTAGGTGCCCGTGCCGATTCCGACCGGGTCGGGCACGGTGCGCGACGCGGCGCATCCGCCGAGCGCGACACAGACGGAAATCGTCAGGATCAGCTTTTTCATCTTGCCATTCTCCGCTTGGCGCAACTCGACCAACCCAAATCCAGATATGTCTCCGCCAAGCCCACTTCTCTATTTAGGGGCGGAAATGCACTGGTGTCGGCGAAACACGCGCAAAAAGCTGGATTTCGTCGCCGCGGCCATCCCGCAGACGCGCGCCGTCTCGAGAATGTTGGTTCATGGCCAGATGCCGACCCATCAGTCTCTGACACGAACCAGCCTGCGACTGACGTCGGCTCCGCTCAGGGGCCTGCGATCTCGATCCGCGAAGTATTCGCGGCATCATCCAGCACTGCCGAAGTGGCCGCGATGAATCCCTGGAGCTCGGAGAGGACATCGGAACGGCCCGCCGCCGGCGCCCGCGACGCGGCGACCTGGCACAGCCCGGCCGCGCCATTGGCCCACTCCTCGATGGCGGCGCGCCCCCCATGATTCTCGTTGTAGGCGGCGATCTCGTTCTTGATCGCCCAGATCGACGAATCGACGCCGCCCACCCATTCATGGCCGATCTGCTCGCCGGCGAACTGCCCGCCGGACCAGGTCCGCCAGCGGCAGTTCGGATCGATGTCGAACCAGGTGGCGAGGGAAGCCAGATTACCGGAAGTCGTCTTCGCCGGTCCGTAGAAGCAAGCCGGCGCGTTGGCGACGAGCTCCTGGCGGAGCGCCGGATCGAGCGTCGGCCCGAAATCGACCCCGTCGCCGCGCCTGAGCGCGTCCCAGTACAGCTTCCGCTTCATCGCCTCCTGCCGGTACTGGATCATGACCGCGGCCTGGTTCCTGGCCAGCGCCAGGTTGAACGCCATGGCCTCCGCCCGCTCCGCCAGGATGTCACCGGCGAGCGCTCCGGCGCCGCGGCCGTCGATACCGAAGGTCTTCGGGCCCGGCTCGCCTGCCAGGCCCGGCAAGCTTCGCGCGACCATGCTCATGGCCGAGGTGTCGATGGCACCGAACCGGTTGTAGGCATCATATTGCCGCTCGTCGGACGCATAGTAGGCATTGATCTCGGCGAAGGCCGGAGCCCAGATCCGCGAGCCCGGCGCCACCGTCGAGAACGGCAGGCAAGCGCTCTCTTCGCGCTTGCGGGCCGTGCAGCCCGCATTGGCCACACGACGCCCATACCGCGTGGTGGCGCGCTGCGCCATCAGCTCCGATACCACCCCATTCGCCACCGTACGGGCCCGCGAATAGCGGCCCTGCTCGAGGTAACTCGTCCGATCGAGGGTCGAGAGCTCGCCAGACAGACTAGCCCAGGCGGCGGCCGGGTCCTCGTACAAGGCAGACACGGTCGCGAGCAACGCGTTCGTGGTGTTCCAGGCATGGGTCTTGCGCGTATCGTGGCCCTCGATCGTCTTCATCAGAGTAGGCAGGTAGCTCTCCAGCCCTCTGATGTCGGTCAGGAGGTTGTGCTCGGCAACCGATCGGCGCGAGGCGATCTCACAGGCCGACCGCGCCTGGGCGAACAGGAAGGTGTCGCTGGCGGAGTCGATCCCGGGATCGAGGGCGGCGAGACCGGCATTGCTGGTCTCCCGCGCCGACTTGACGATCTCCGGCTCCTGGATCGCGATGTAGCTCGAGGCGCCGGTCGCCACGACGTAGGAGACCAGCTCCTGGAACCGGTTCCAGTCCGCCGTGATCAGGGATTTGAGCTCCGAATTGATTCGCAGCTCGTCAGAGACAGTCATTGAGTCCTGCAGGCGCTCCTCGAGCGCCCGACCCGCATCGATCGACTCTGCGATCTCCGCGCGCTTGAGCCAGGCATAGGCAAGCGCGTTGACCGCCTCGACGCGCGCACCCGACATCCTGAGCGTCCTCATGCCCTCCTCTCCGGCTCGCGACATCACCTCGGTCGACCAGAATCGCCGGTCGATCTCCGCTGCCTTTTCCTCGATGGAGGCGGGGCCGGCGTCGCCGGCCGAAGGCATGTCGGCCGAGACCGGCGCATGCTCCACCGCCTCGCTCAGCTCCGCCAAGGTCGGCTCGAACCGCGCCAGCGCCACCGCGACACCCCGGTTGCCGTCGACGCCGCGCAGCACATTGCGCATCGCCTGCTGCAGGGCGCNNGGCGCCGATGCCGGCGGCGGCGAGCGACCTGGGGTCGACCGGAGACTTGATGGCCGACGGCGAATCGAGACCAGGAATGCGCACGCCGTAGAGGCCGTTCGCCGTCTTGATATTCTGCAGGATCTCGGAGAGCTTCGTCCGGTTCTGGGAATCGCTCACGGGACACGGCGTGATGCAGCAGCAGTTGAGTTCCGCCCAGCAGGGCCTCGGGCACGACGCCGCCACCGCCTCGTTTCCCGAGAGCAGGACGAAGCCGAGAACCATCGACCCCACGAGCGCAATCACCAGCTTGCCGACCCATCCCGTGAGCCGGCCGGCGGATGCGAGGATCCGGAACTGGTCGCCGGCGAAGGTCATGAAGCCATCCATGACGACACCCTTACCAGTCGGCTGCGTACAGGATGTCGTAGACGAGATTCACGTGTTCGCCGGAAGCACCCGAGGAATTGAGGACCGTCAGGATCGCATCCCTGGCGCTGCTGCTCTGCGAGGCGTAGATTGCCCCCTCCAGCAGCGCCGCGGTCTCGTAGTCGCCGCTGGCCTGGGTCGCGACCCGAACTGCGACCAGGGCCGCCCGATGCGGATCGATCTCGCCGTTGCGATATGCGGCCTCGGTCTCGTACAGCACATCGCTGATGCCGGGGACGTCGGAGTTCCAGGCCGCGGTTCTCGCCACCTCGAACATCACGTCGATCATCGGCTGCTCGGCGCCGCCGGCATCGACCGCCGCCGAGAAGTCGCCGGTGCTCATGCCGTACTGCGCGCTGTCGTACAGCCAGCGCAGCTCGTCGTTGCCGCTGCGCCCAACATTGGCCGCCGCGCCGGCGAAGAGCGCCGAGCTGATATCCTCGCCGTCCGAAGCACTCGACGCTGCCGCCGACAGCGCGTCCTGGAGCGCCTGATTGCCGTCCAGGCCGGCGGCCGCACCGGCCGCCTCCAGGGCGACAGCAGAATCGTTGCCGCCGTAGCTGTCGCTGGCCGACTGGAAGACGTGCGCGATATCGGCGTCGCCCGTGGCGAGCGCGTCGCCAAGCAGTCCGCCTGTATTCTCGCCCAGAGAGTCGATGGCTTCCGTCAGGGACGAGCCGCCGCCAGGCCCGGCCTCGCGCGACGCCTCGCTCCCGACGCCGATGCGGATCCCGTCCGGGGTGTAGTCGCGCTCGTTATAGACGTCCGGCGGCGTCGTGCCGCCCTCGCTCGAGATGTAGTCCTCCTCAGCCACCAGGAAGGAGGTCGCATCTCGCTCCAGCATCGAGGTCAGCATCGCCAGCATCGAGGTCAACTCGGCATGCTGGGCCAGCGCCACGGCCGAGTTCGCCCGCAGGTCGGCGCGCAGGTCGTCCGCTCCGTTGACCATCCCGTCGAGTTTCTTGGCTCGTTCGCCGGCTTCGGCCAGATACTGACGCGAGACCAGCGCCAGCGCATATGCCGAGACATTGGCTTCTCGCTGCGCGTTGCGCCGGGCCTGCAGGTAGTCGCTCCTGTCCGCACGGCTGCCGACCTGGGCCGCGTACAGGGTCTTCATGATGTAGGCGCGCGCCGACTTCAGGTCCGCGAACTTCTCCGTGCCGCCGGCCTCACCGGCCTCGCATCCGGCAATGGCGCAGGTGTTCGGCCCGTATTCCCGAAGCGAGCGGAGGAGATCGCCGCCGTCGGCGAATTCCTGCCAGTCCTCGTTCTTGGAGAGGTCGTACATTCCCTGCCCCTGCTGGCCGATCGACTGCAGGATCTCGTCGGTGACCTGCTTGATGTCGTTGAGCCGCTTCAGCTGCTCGGCCGTGTTCGCCGCGATTTTGGTCGACTCGCTGATGACGGCCGAATCCGTCACGGGAACGCCAGCCTGCGTCGGCAGGGCCCAGAGAGCCAGGACGGACAACGCCGCCGACCCGATCAACCAGCTCTTGAACATGGCTCGAAAGCTCCTCTCGGCCTCTTGAGGTAAACTTGTGTCGCCGGCGACTGGCGGACCATCGCGTATCCAGATAGAGCCCGGGCGCAGCCGCCGCCATCGGGCAATGGTCGAGCAACCCGGATAAGCAAAGGTCGGGCCGGTCTCTCGGACGGCGCGAGCCGGCCAGCAGGCCTGGGATCAGGGGGCTTCGTGATCGATGATCCGCTCCACCCACTTCGCGCCCATCTGGCGCTGCAGGTCGTTGACCAGGGCCACGTCCTTCGAGGACGATGAGAAGAACTTGAGATAAGGACCGAGGCAGCCGAGATCGACGTCGACGATGACCGATTCCCGGGTCATCGGTCGCTTGATCAGAAGGCCGCGATTGATCCGTCGCGCCGGCTGGGTCTGCCCCAGAACGAAGCCGATCTCCCGCGGCGTCAGGTCGAAATCCTCGTAGTCCTTGGCGGTCGCGCCCGGGTTGGGGAACAGGTAGTAGGCGCCGGCCTGCTGACGCACCACTTCCGAGATTCCCATGGCCTTCAGAGCCTCCGGACGCTGGAACACCGACAGCACGACGGCGTCGAGCTTCCGGAACTCCTGCAGCATCACGAAGAAGATCTTGCGGAAGTCGGGATTCCTGAGCAGCGGCTCGGTCTCGTCGATGGCGATGAGCCCCGAGCTCCGGGTGCGTCGCAGCGTCTCGACGATGCGATGCATGATGTATGAGACCGCTGCGCCGCCCAGCATCTCGTCCTCCAGCAGCTTGGTCATGTCGAACGTCGTGAGCCAGCTGTCGTCGAGGCTGATGCAATCCAGCTCGGCGTTGAAGAGCGTCCCGTATTGTTCCGGATCCACCCATTTGCGCAGCGCCGACTTGAGCCTGGAGCCTGGTGTGAACGCGCCTTCGTAGAGCGCGGCGAGCGAGCGCCGATCCTTCGGGATGGCGTCGAAGCCAAGCTGGATCGCAGCCGCGATCTGGTCGAGCGCATCAGCCTCTTCGCGGTCGTCCATCTGTCCGCCGGTACGAGAGATCGCCCGCATCCAGACCTTGAGAAACTCGATGTTGCCTCTGGTCGGGTCACACTGGAACGGATTCATGCCGCCCTGGATCGACATCTCGTGCGGCTCGTTGTTGAAGCTCATATACTGGCCGCCCATGGCAGTCGTGTAGATGTAGGCGCCGGCATGGCGATCGAAGAAGAAATGCTTCAGGTTCTTGTGCCGCGACGCCATGCACGACATCATTTCCATGAACGTCGTCTTGCCGACACCGGTCGGCGCGATGCACACGCCATGGCCGACCGCCTGGGGCTGCGCCGAGACGTGAAACTGATGGCTGTAGACCGAGTTGGCGCCGGTGTAGAACAGCGAGATCGGGCCATTGCCCCAGGACGAGCGCGACAACCCGGAGGCCGCCTTGTCGAACGTGGCCAGCTGGGCGACATTCATCGACAGCAACCGGTAATGCCTGGGCTTCAGCTCGTACCCCGGAAACTGCATGAACCACGACGCCTGGGACGCACCGGTCTCGATGACCGAGGTCACGCCGTAATTGGTCAGGATCTGGCGGATCGCCTTCTCCGTCTCCTTGAGCGACGCCTCGTCGCGGCCGAACGCGAAGATCGTCTCGGAGAATCCGCAGAGGCAGGACTTGCCGTCGTCCATGCCGTCCACCAGCGCAATGGCCGCGTTGTACTGGTTGTGAACGTCCATGCTGAAGGCGACCGGCGACATCATCATCTGGTTTTGCTTCAGGACCGCCAGTGCCTTGAACTTGGCGTAGGGCTCGACCGTCTGCAGGATCATGATTTCGCCGTTAATGGCGGCGATCTCGGAGGCCATGGCCGTCGAGGTCACGTCGCCGAACCGGCGGATGCCGATGACCGAGGCGTAGAGCACATCGTCTCCTGAGCGGAAGCGGATGCGGCCGCTCTTCAGGAACTCGACCTCGTCGGCCGTGATCGCCTCGTCGATCCCGTCGCCGAAGGCATTAGGCCTGGGTTGCGACAGAGGCGACACGATGCGGCCGAGCACGGCGCCCACTGTGAGCTCGTTCGCGGCGCCGTCGTCGCTTTTCTGGGTGAGAACCGTGGCTCCATAGGATTCGAGCGTCTGGCACAACACCATCACCGCCTCGTCGAGCGCCTGGAAGCCGGGGCCAGGCGTCTCCGTCGAGACGCAGATCACGTTGCGAGTGACGAAGGCGTGCTCGAAGTTACGGTTCCAGCGGCGGCCGATCTCGGACGCGACCGCGTTGACATGGCTTTGCTCGACCTGGAGCGCCATCCTGTCGCGAAACGTGAAGATCCTGAGCTCGACCGCGTGCTCGGCGAGCGCATCGAGCGCTCGCCGCCTGCGATCGACCAGGTTCCTTGCTTCACTGTCGGTCAGGAAGCTCTGATCGAACCCGGCCACGGCCACGAACCGGGCGGCGCCGCCGCTCTTCAGGCGCACCGTCATCCCATCTGGCTCGATCGACGCAAAGGGCAGGAACTCCGAAAGCCTCGTCTCGCGCGGGCTTGGCAGAACCCTTTCGGCGATCTTCGGCACAGCCAGCAGCGCGGCACCGGCACCCGCCACGACGCCGAGGGCGGAGCCGATGGCAGTTGCCACCAGGCTCGTCGGCACGTTGGTCAGAACTTCAGGGAACATACTTGCGGCCCTCCGCCGCGACCAGGTTGCGGGTCCTGGCCGAGAGACGCGCCGCGGCCTTCCTGCCCCGCTGCATCCTGGCCTCGCCCACCGACACGTAGTGCGGATCCTTCGAGTTCAGCCAGATCAGCACGCAGTGGACGATGGCCGCGCTGGCCAGCCAGATGACCGGCGGCCAGTCGGTGAACACCGCGGTGAACAGAAACAGCACCACGTTGACGACCAGGCTGCCACCCGCCGCCTTGGGCGGCGCGAACAGGATGAGGGGTGGGTAGGCGACCGCGGTCAGTACAGGCGACTCGAACCGCTGCATCCACCCGACTCCCTATCCCCGAGGCCGCATGCGATACGCTGGGTGATCAGCAGGCGCCGCCGGTCGCCCCGCCGGTGCCCTGCGCCAGCCATTGGAAGAGCTGCGAGGCCGAGGCCACCAGGAACACGCCGCCGGCGATCGCGAAGAGGAGCGACCAGCGGAAGCGGCCGATGAAGGCAAAGACCGCGCAGACGATGATGCCGATACCGCCGACGATGTAGATGGTGCGCTGCGCGTACTGCCAGACGTCGTTCACCTTGCGACAGGCGCTCGTCAGGAACGGCGGCGCCGCGTTGGCGATATTCGGGTCGAGCATGAGCAGCATGGCCGCCGCGCCGAGGAGCGCGATAGCCGTGACCTGCCAGTGATTCAAGGATGCCGTGTTCATCGATGAGCTCCACGAGTCCAAACGAGGCCTCGAAACGCGGCCTCCCTATCACTGAGTTATTCGCGGAAATTTCTATCGCCACGATTTGGCCAGGTTCTTTTTCGACATACGCTCGATTTACCCGGATTCCTCTCGAAGGGACTCTGGTTTGAATCTGCACCGCAAGCGCGCCGCCCGGCTCCTGTGAAACGAACCGCCTGTCTCCGATCGAGAGCTCCGATCAGGTGACCCGCGACGCGACGATTGACGGCACCAATATCCATTCCTGCCGGCGCAGCATCAGCCGTCCAGCCCTCCGGAGAATGGCCTTGGCCCTCTACACCATCATCGCCGCGAGCAAGGAGACCCAGACCAGGCCCTGCTGGATCCTCGAAAGCCATTCGGCGGACGGTGCGCTGAAGGCCGCCTGGCGTCTTCGCGACTCGGGCGAGATGCCGTGGCTCCCAGCGGCCGCGGTGCTCTCCGTCCGCAAGGCGTCGCGCATTGAACGGGCCAGGCTGGCGCAGGCCCTGAAGGCAAAGCCCATCGGAGGGCCGCTGGTCGGCGGCGACGATGCGGCCCGGAGATCGCAACGCCTGGCCGCGGCATTCTTCGACCGCCTGTGGCGCGGGCTGGCCTAAGACGCCTCAGTGCACCACGGGAAGGTCATCGGCCTCGCCATAGACGACGCCCGGCGTGGCCGGCGAAGGACGGGAACCCCGGATCACGTCGATCACCTGCTGGGCATCGGCGCTTGCCGGCATCTCGCTATAGGCGTGCACCGGCTGGATGCTGGTAACTGGCGCGACCTCCCGCGAACCGTCGGCATGCTCGACCTTGAGATAGACGCCATCAGGGCGCTGGATCAGGGCGTCCTCTGGCGTCTCGATGCAGATCTCCTCACCATCGAGCACCCGGAAGAGGACGCAATCCTCCATCATTGCCGCGGAGAGCAAATGATCGCTCGGTCCCTTGCCCGTTGCAGCGGTGATGGCGATCTGCGCGACCGACGTCGCGACGCTGAGTGCCAGCGGCACGGCGCAGCCGGCCACACCGACAGCCAGCCCCGCCAGCGCGGCCGCCAGACAGTACGCGCGCCTTGCGCCGAAGATCGCGATGCCTCGAGGCCGGGTGATCTTCGCAGGGCGTCTCATGCGATGGCCTTTCTTTCCGGGAGCACGGTGAAGCGCACGCGTGCCGGCTTCTGGGACACGACGTCGTCGATCACTTCCATCTCGGCATGGAAACGGGCATGGGCGTTCACCTCGGCCAGGGCCGGATCGAGGACGCTCTGCCTGAACTGGGAGAAATAGCTGTAACGTTCCGCCGGCACGCAGAAGAAGGTCCGGAGCTCCTCGATGGAGGCGTTCCAGATCGGGAAATCCATCTCCTTGCGCAGCGACAGATGCTCGTAGAGCACCATGGAGTACTTCGAGTGGAAGCGCGCACAGGTGTCGAGATTGAGGCGTGCCCAGCGGCTGGGACGCTCCAGGTAAGGGAGCAGCGAGGGGTGGAATTCCCATTCGACGAGGCCGTTGCGCGGCGCGATCGCCCAGTACGACAGCAATGTCGTCGCAGCCTCGCCGATCTGCCCGTCCGGCATGCGCTTCCTGAATTTCACGACCGTCTTCAGGAGGCGCTCGAGAGATTCCCGGATCCGCCGGTTCGAGCGCTCCTTCTCCTGGCCGATGCGCCGGCGCAGCTGCAGGGCCGGCGCCACGAAGGGGCCGGACTCGCCACGTCCAAGCGGTCCCCAGCTCACTGCCAGCAGCAGGTTGTAGAGCTTTCGGTCCTCGAGCTTGAGGTCGCCGTCGAGATCGACGATCTCGATATGGGCGGAGGGCTTGGGGAAGCTGACCGAGGCGCCGGGGGCCAACGGGTCGCCCAGCACTTCCGGACGATTGCTGTCGAGCGGCGCCAGCTCGAACACCAGGTCCAGCGGCAGCTGCAGAACGCCACCGTCCTTTGTAATCGCCTTTCGGGTCGCCATGCCCTCTCGCCTCCTCTCGGTCAGGGGGAGATTGGGCCGGCAAGAGGCGGACGTATCCCGGGCCTAGGAAGTCTCCAGCGGCGCTTNNAAGTCACGAGTTCGACTCCGTCATGGGCCCGGGTTTCGACGAGCCGCTGTCGGACCGTCCAGCACGCGCACCCCCTGCATGATGCGGAAAACGGCAACGAAAGCTCAACGGCCGTTGAGCCTCACTTGAGGTTTTTCAACGAGTTGGGATGATTCTTAGTTTTTCTCCGGACCACTTCCGACAAACCAGACCCGGATAGAATCTAAGCGACGCCACATGAAATCTAAGCCGCGCCGGATGATTCCTAAATCTCTCCGGGTATTTCCTAAGCAGGTCCGGAAATTTACTAAGCCCGCTTCGGCAAGCAATTGAGTCGGCTGGCCGATTCCGGACTTTTCATGTCCAGAACACTTAAGAACAACGATTTAGAATCTCTTTAGAACATTGGGTAGAACCGGCGCCTTTTCCGGCGCCCGCTAATCGACCTCCTGGTCTCGAATTCAAACCGGCGTCACCCCGCCTTTTCGGGCGGCCGGCTCAATATCTCAAATGAGGGACAACCTACTAAAGATCCCGAGGACAGGACTGATGAAGGCCGCCAAGACCTCCTTCGTCTGCACGGCGTGTGGCGAGCACCAGCCG
>JRYH01002804.1_pt1 | contig 11327 bp, 8 predicted proteins | sample 235351 | NCBI WGS metagenome assembly JRYH01 (sample SAMN03074221, study PRJNA261480) | activated sludge metagenome | biome: Wastewater Treatment Plant; feature: Wastewater; material: Activated sludge; isolation source: activated biomass of a wastewater treatment plant treating wastewater... ... | reverse complement strand
CCATGTCGCGGCGCCGGGCCATGCGCGCCGGGCGCGAGCGCAAGACCGGATGAACACGGCCCTCGACCACCGTCCCGCCCATCTCCGGGGCCGGGAACTGGCCGAGGCGCTGTTCGCTCATCCGGTGGCCGTGGCCGCCCGCGATCCCCATGCGCCGGCCCCGCCCCTCTTTGCCGAAGAAGCGGCCTCCATGCGCCGCGCCGTGCCGCGCCGGTATCGCGAATTCGCCGCCGGCCGCGCCGCCGCGCGGGAGGCGGCGGAACGGCTCGGCATCACCGTCGGCGCGATCCCCATGGGGGCGGACCGCGCCCCGCTCTGGCCCGAGGGGCTCGTGGGCAGCATCAGCCATTGCGATCGCTGCTGCCTTGCGGCGGTGGCCCCGTCATGGGCGGCGGCTTCGATCGGGCTCGATGTCGAGGAGGACACGCCGCTTGATGCGGATCTGATCGCGGTGATCTGCACGCCTGCCGAACGCGACTGGCTGGCCACACAGCCCCGGGCCGACGTGAACCATCTGGCCAAGCTGATCTTTTCGGCAAAGGAATGTGCTTACAAATGCCAGTATCCGCTGACCGGGCAGATCTTCGGGTTTGACGGGCTGGAGATCAGGCTGGTTCCCGACCGGGGCGAATTCACCGCGCGTTTCCTCATGAAGATCGGCACATTCGCGCCCGGGTGCCGCCTTTTCGGGCGCTTTCAGCGCCGGCAGGGGCTCATCGTCACGGCAATGAAACTTGCCCCCGATGGGAAAGACACGCAATGAAACAGGATCGGTCCTGTTCCTGGAGGTTACGATGATCCAGCGTTATCCTGCGGTTCTTCTGGTTCTGGCACTGGTGCTGGCCGGGCTGACGATCTGGGTGCTGGTGCGCCAGCGGGCCGCCGGCCCGATCCTTCTGGAAAGCGCTTATGCGACGCCGCTTCCCCGACCGGAGGGACCGCTTTCGGTTTACCATCTCGGGCACAGCCTGGTCGGGCGCGACATGCCAGCGATGCTGGCGCAGCTTGCCGGGCGCGGGCATGACTATGCCAGCCAGCTTGGCTGGGGCAGTTCCCTGATGGACCACTGGGAGCCGACGATCGAAATTCAGGGCTTCCGCGAAGAAAACGCGCGTCCCCGCTTCCGCGCCGCCTATCCGGCGATTTCCTCGGGCGATTACGATGCGGTGATCCTGACCGAGATGGTCGAACTGCGCGATGCGATCCGCTGGCACAACAGCAGCCGCTATCTGCATCTCTGGGCCAATCTGGCGCGCGTGGCGCGGGAGGATACGCAGGTCTATCTTTACGAGACCTGGCACCCGCTGACCGATCCCGACTGGCTCGGGCGGCTCGACAACGATCTGGACACACTCTGGGAGCGTCGGCTGCTCGGGCCCGATCTCGTCGCCACGAAAGGCAGGCGCCCCGTCCATGTGATTCCGGCCGGTCAGGTTCTGGCCGCTTTCGTGCGCAAGGTGGAGGAAGCGGGCGGGATCGACAATATCCATGACCGCACCGCCCTGTTCGCCCGCGACGACAAGGGCGATCTGGATCCGATCCATCTGAACGATCTGGGGAATTACCTCGTCGCGCTCGTGCATTATGCCACGCTTTATCACCGCTCCCCGGTCGGGCTGCCGCATGAGCTTTTGCGCGCCGACGGCACGCCCGCCACCGCCCCCGGCCCGCAGGCGGCGCAGGTCATGCAGGAAACCGCATGGGAGATCGTCACGAGTTACGAAAAGACCGGAGTCGCCCCATGATCCGCCGAGATTTCCTGCTTTCCGGCCTCGTTTTGTCGGGCTCAACCCTGCTGCCCCTTTCGCTGTCGGCGCAGGAAAGCGCGGGCGGCGCGCGCAAACGCGGCATGGCCGTCAACCCGGGGGGCATTGCCGACTGGGCAAGCCTGCAGCCCTTCATCGACGTGATGAAATCCGCCCGAAGCTGGATCGGCCACATGCCCGGCCAGTGGGGCGGGCAGGATCACCACGATCTGGAGGCCGCCGGCCATCTGGACGAGAACGGCTGGCCGGTGCGGATTCCACCGGAGCTTTCGGCGATCGGCACCGTCCTCCTGACCGATCTCCCGGAAGAGGCCCATCTGCTCGCCGGGCGCTATGTGCTGCGTTACGAGGGCGAAGGGATACTCGAGGTCGGCGGCCGCGTCCGCAACCGGCGGCGCAGGGGCAAGGAAATCAGCTTCGACTTCACGCCGGGCGACGGGCTCATTGATCTTCGCATCACCCGCACCGGCAACAAGGAAGACGGCAGCGACCATATCCGCAACATCACCATCGTTCACGAGCGCAACCTTGAAGCCCACGCCGCCGGGGAACTTTTCGATCCCGACTGGCTCGACCTGCTGGACGGATTCGAGGTGATCCGCTTCATGAACTGGATGGCGCCCAACGATTCCACGCAGGACACCTGGGCGAACCGTCCGCGCGTGAGCGATTACGCCTGGACATACAAGGGCGTGCCGCTCGAGATCATGCTGGAACTGGTGAACCGGCTCCGGGTCGATCCCTGGTTCACCGTGCCCCACCTTAGCGACGACGAATACAACCAAAACTTCGCCGCGATGGTGCGCGACCGGCTTGCCCCCGGGCTGCGCGCCTATGTGGAATATTCGAACGAGGTCTGGAACTGGCAGTTCTCGCAGGCGGCATGGGCCGACGAACAGGCAAGGGCGCGATGGGGCAAGGACAATGCCTGGCTGCAGTTCTACGGCATGCGCGCCGCGGAAATCTCTGAAATCTGGCGCAAGGAATTCGGCGAAAGCGCCGATGAGCGCCTTGTGCGGGTGATTTCATCGCAGACCGGGTGGCTCGGGCTCGAGGACATGGCGCTGAATGCACCGCTCTGGCAGGCCGAGGGCCATCCGCCGCCGCACAGCTTTTTCGATGCCTATACCGTCACCGGCTATTTCGGCGGCCGCATCGGCAACGAGGAATATGCGCCCATGGTCCGGGGCTGGCTGCGGCGCAGCCTGCGGGAGGCCGAGGAAAACGCGGACGAACAGGGGCTGAGCGAGCGGGGAGGAACGCAAGGCATGGATTGCGGACCACCGCTATGATGTAGCGGTAAAGCAGGCGCAGAAGGAGCTTCGCGACGGTTCGATCAGCGGCGAGGGTTCGGATACGCTTGCGCATCTCATGGGCGAAGTGTGGCCCTGGCACATGAACGTGGCGCGCAAGCACGGGCTTTCGCTCATCATGTATGAGGGCGGCACCCATGTGGTCGGAATCGGCCCCATGGTCGATGACGAGGAAATCACCGATTTCTTCATTCACCTGAATTACACCCCGGAGATGGCCGAGCTTTATCACGAGCTGATTTCCGGCTGGTATGACCTGGGCGCCGACCTGTTCAACATCTTCGTCGATGTCGGGGTGCCCGGAAAATGGGGAAGCTGGGGCGGGCTCCGCTTCCTGTCCGACAGCAATCCGCGGTGGGACGCGATCATTGCCGAGCGCGACGGCCTGACCTGACCAACCTGGCCCCGGCCCGCCCGACGCCAGCCTGCCCGGCGCTAGCCCGCCTGTTCCCGAACCCGCCGCAGGTCATCGACCAACACGGGCGCCCCGGACCGCCTTTCGATCGCGGCCCTGAAATGGTCGGCGAGCCGTGCGGCCTCGACCTCGGCATCATGGCGTTCCAGCACCCGCTCGCGCCCCGCCTGCCCCATCCGGGCAAGCCGCGCGCGCGGGGTCGCGACCATTGCCACCACCGCCCCGACCAGCGCCCCGACATCGCCCGCCGGCACGAGCCAGCCAGCCTCTCCCGTGCGCAGGAGTTCGGGGATGCCGGCGATATAGGTCGCGATCACCGGGCGGCCCATCGCCATGGCCTCCATCACCACCATGGGAAGCCCCTCGGCAAAGCTCGGCAGAACGAGCCCATGCGCGGCCGCCAGTTCGCGGCGCACCCCGGCCTCGTCCAGCCAGCCGCAGAGCGTGACGTTGCGGTCAAGCCCGTTGCGCGCAATCAGCGCCTCGATCTGGGGGCGCAACTCGCCATCTCCGACAAGGCTCAGATGCAGATCGGGATGCGTCTCCCGCAGCCGCGCCATGGCCTCGATCAGCAGCAGTTGCCCCTTCTGTTCGGCAAAGCGCCCGATGTTCACAAGCCGCAGCGGCCCCTCGGGCAGGTCGGGCGGATCGCTGAAACGGCCGGGCTCGATGCTGCAATGCACCACCTGCAGCCGGGGCCAGGTCTCGTGCGCGGCCCAGCGCGCAAGCTGGCTGCGCCCGAACTGGCTGACGGCAACCGCGAAATCGGCCCGGTCGAGCTTCAGCCCGAGCGAAAGCGCGCGCGGCGCATCGAATTCTTCCGGCCCGTGAACGGTAAAGCTGTATCCCGGCGCGCCGAGAGCATGGGCCAGCAACGCCACCGCCGCCGCATTGGTGCCGAAATGGGCATGCAGATGCTCGATGCCTTCGCGGCTGCAGATCCTGGCCACGGCGCTCGCCTCGGCCAGATAGACAAGATGACGCAGCCGCCCGACTTCGGATGCGCGCCCCATGCGCAGCGCAAGCCCGAGCGCCCGGGCAAAACGGCGCGGCGCCGGCAGCGCACAGGCCAGCACCTCGCGCAGCAACCCCGTCGCACCCAGGTCGAGAACATGGGTCGTGCGCTTGGCTTCGGCCCGGTCCGCCGGATCGACCAGCGGCGCCGTACTGCGCCGCATCGCCAGACGCCGCACCTCGGCCCCGCCGCGTTCAAGCGCATGCAATTCGCGGCGGATGAAACTATGCGATGGCTGCGGATAGGTATTGAGGATATAGGCGATCTTCACGCTTCACCTTTTTCATGCGAATGTCCGGATCGGAAACCATAGGTATCATGGCATTCTACCCGGTAAAGATTTAACCGTTTACCTCTATCTCTCAGACGGGTGCCGGTAATCCGATCATGCCCGCAATATCCCCACCGCACCCCGTGCGGGAGGGCCGCGAAAGCGGCGTTGACGGTGTGCAGAGTGAACCATAGCTTGCACCATATTGGAATGAGGCAACATTGAATGCGGGCGATCACCGGAGCTTTTCGCGGCGATGGGCTGATGGCGCGGGGGCTGCGCAGCGCGTCGTTTCTGACCCTCGGCTTCGGGCTTTCCCAGATCATCCGCCTTGGCTCGAACCTGATCCTGACCCGGCTTCTGTTTCCCGAAGCCTTCGGTCTGATGGCGCTGATCACCGTGGTGACGGTCGGGCTCACGATGTTTTCCGACGTCGGCACCTCGCCTGCCATTGCCCAGAGCAAGCGCGGCGACGACCCGGATTTCCTCAACACCGCCTGGACGATCCAGGTCATCCGGGGCTTTGCGCTCTGGTCCTTTACCGCCGCGCTGGCGATTCCGGCGGCGAAATTCTACAATTCGCCCGAACTCGCGCTTTATCTGCCGCTTTCCGGGCTGACACTGATCCTTTACGGGTTCGAACCGACCAAGGTCGACACCGCGCAACGGCATCTGATCATGGGGCGGCTGACCCTTGTCGATCTGCTCAGCCAGGTCATCGGGGTGATCATCCTGATCATCCTCGCCTGGATCATGAAATCGGTGCTGGCGCTGGTCATCGGCGGGCTGTTTTCGACCGTTGCGCGGCTCATTCTCGCGAACTGGATGCTGCCGGGGATCAGGAACCGTTTCCGCTGGGAGCCCGAGGCGGCGGCCGAGCTGATCCGCTTCGGCAAATGGGTGTTCCTCTCCACCGCCTGTTCGTTCATCAGCAACCAGGGCGACCGGGCGATTCTCGGGCGGTTCATGTCGCTGGATGCGCTCGGCCTTTACAATATCGGCTATTTCCTCGCGAGCTTCCCGCTGCTGCTGGGGCACAGCATCGTCTTCCGGTTGCTGATCCCCGTCTATCGCGATCTGGCGGGCCGGGTCGATTCCGGGGTGCATCGCAAGCTGCGGCGGATGCGCTTTGCGCTGACGGCCGGGCTTGTCCTCATGCTCGGGGCGATGGCGATGCTCGGGCCCTGGATCGTCGGGGTTCTTTATGACGACCGTTACCTGATGGCCGCACCGATCGTCACGCTGCTGGCCTGTTCCCAGTTTCCGGCGGTGATCGGGCTCAGCTATGAGCAGGCCGCGCTCGCCGCCGGTGACAGCCGGTCCTATTTCGCGCTTGCCGCGACTCGGGCCGTGCTCCAGGTGTCGCTCCTTCTTGGCGGGACGATCTCCTATGGCGTGACGGGCGCGATCGTCGGGCTCGGGCTTGCGCATCTGCTGAGCCACCCGACGCTGATCTGGCTTGCGCGCCGGCATCGGGTCTGGGATCCGCTCCATGACGTCGTCTATTTCGCCATCGCGGCCGCGGTGACCGCGATGGCGCTTTCCCTGCATGCCGATTTCTTCCGCGCGCTGATGGAGCTTCGCTGACCAGCGCGCTCGCACCCCCGGGCCCGCCGTGCCGGCCCATGGGCCACCCGGATCACTTGATGAAGGGAATCGCGATCACCGGCTCCAGCCCGGTTTCACGCTCCATCTGCGCCGCGCTGCGGACGACCGGGCGGCGCAGTTCCAGCAGGAAAGCGATCAGGAACGCCATGCCGACGCTCATCATCCCGCCCATCATGGCCAGCTTCTTGCGGCCGCCGCCCGAGGGATAATCGGGCAGCGACGCCGGCTCGATCACCGAAAGACGCTCGGTCTGATTCTCGGTTTCCAGTTGCAGGATGATTTCGGCATCGGCCTTGCGCCCGCTCACGGTATCAAGCTGGCTTTGCACATCATCGCGGCGCCGGACCAGGACGTTCAGTTCGCGCTGGATCTCCGGGGTGGTCTCGATGCTCTGCAACAGTTCGGAACGCCGCTGCTGAAGCAGGTTCCGCTGGTCTTCGAGAACCGCGATCTGGTCGTCGAAGTCCCGGCGCAGGCGGCGGGCGGTGGCCTCGCGCGCATCGCGGATTTCGCGTTCCGCCTGGCGCCTCGTCACGATCAGTTCGCGGTTCAGTTCCAGCAGCGACGAATTGATCGCGTCGATTTCGTCGCGCCGCGATTCGACGCTGCCGGGCAGGGAAATATCGTTCCTAGTGTGGAATTCGACAATGTCGTCTTCCAGCGAAATAAGCTGTTCGCGCAGGTGCTGTTCACGTTCGGCAAAGAATTCCAGCGTATCGCGCGCTTCGGAGAGCCGCGTGCCGGTGCTGAGCGCGATCGTGCGCTGGGCAAGTTCATGCGCAACCTTCTGGGCCAGTTCGGCGGTGCCCATGGTTGCCGTGACACTCATGATCGAGATCGCCCCGTCATCGCTATAGCCGCTGCGCGCCGCGGCGATGAAATCCACCCCGACCGACCTGCGCAGGAGATCGACTTTCTCGTTCTGGGTCAGCGGCAGTTCGGTATAAAGATCAAGGCTGTAGATCACCTCGAGCAGGCTGTCCCGGGTCATCAGCCGCTGTTCGATCAACTGCAGGCGGCGCGCGGTCGATGCCGGCTGCCCCGCCGCGCGCGCCGCCGTGTCGGACAGCATCGCGCGCGAGATCTGCAGCACCTCGGTCGAGGTATAGGCGCGCGGACGGGTGAGCGCCACGGCGAGCGAGATCGCGCAGCCGATGACGATCACCCCGATGATGATCCACGCGCGACGGCGAAGCATGTCCAGCGCATCGTCCAGCGTCTGTATCGGCCCCATGTCATGCTCTCCGCTGTTGCTCCCGCCCATCGCCGGGAGCGGGGCGGACGCTGAAAATCATCGGCTCTTGTCCCGGCCGCGATTGAGGATCACACCGAGCAACCGGCTCTGTCCCTCAAGGATCCGCTCGCAGGCTTCGATTTCCCGGGCAAGGGTGCGGGTGCCGTCCGTAACCAGCAGAACGCCGTCAAGCTGCGGCAGGAAAGCGGCCAGATCGTCGCATTCCAGCATCGGCGGAAAATCATAGAGCACCACGTCCGGCCGCAGGGTGGCCGCCATCCGGTTCAGCACATCGCTGCTGCGCGGATCATGGAGCGTTTCCGCCGCGCCGCGCCCGACCTTCTGCGCCTGTCCGATGGCCAGCGTATCGCTGATGCGCGCCAGATATTCGGCCGCCCCGGCATTGCCGGCAAGGAATTCGCGCAGATTGCCATGATCGCCCAGGCCGAAGGCTTCGCCCACGCCCGGCTGACGCTGGTTCATGTCCATCAGGACGACCCGGTTCCCGGGGATTCGCGCCAGGCTCTCGGCCAGGTTGACGGCCGTGAAGGTCGCGCCGCAGCCCGCCGTCGGCGCGGCGACGGCGATACGGCTCCAGCCGTTGCTGCGCAGCGTCTGGAGCAGCCGGGTGCGCAGCAGGTCGAAGGCCTTGGCTGCCGGATCGGGGCGGAAGAAATCGCGCAGCAGGATGCGTTTGATATCGCCCCGCGGGCGGGTGGGCTGCACCTGCGGAAGCGCGGCGAACTGCAGGGCCGCATCGTTGCGCTCCACCGGGGTGAGCGCGGTCGAATCACGCCGTACCAGCGCCTCGCCCGGAGCGGCCGCGGCGCCAGGCGGATCGGCCTCGGCAAAGATACGGCGGCGGTGTCGCTCGGAATTGGAAAACTGCATCATATGCTGCCCGGTATCCGACGTGCTGGCAGACGCCTGGTGCGAGCATTTGGCGCCGATGAAATCAATCTGCAGTGTAGCGCCCTTGATCGCCTGCCGGAACCGGAAAGCAGGGCGGTGCCTGAAATTTGCTTCATGGCAGGCAATATGGGCAAAATTCGGGCCGACTCAACACCCTGAATGGCGCATGACCACCCCGACGGTGCGCATCATCAGGCGCAGATCGCCCCCGAGCGACAGATTCGCGTAGTAATCGCTATCCTGCCGGCACCGTTCCGAGAACTTGTTGTCGCTGCGCGAAGAGACCTGCCAGAGCCCGGTGATACCGGGACGGACCGCGAAATAAGCCTCCGGATCGCCATAAAGGGGCAGTTGCTCGGGCAGCATCGGCCGCGGCCCGACAAGGCTCATCTCGNNTCCAGAGCTGGGGCAGCTCGTCAAGCGAGCTCGACCGCAGCACCGCCCCGAGCCGGGTCACGCGGGGATCGTCGCGCAGTTTCTGGGTGCGGTGCCATTCCTCGGCCCGCTCGGGATTGTCGCGCAGGTATTCCACCAGCCGAGCCTCGGCGTCATGTACCATGGTGCGCAGCTTGAGGATGTGGAAAACGCGGCCGTCCTTGCCCAGGCGCGCCTGCCGGTAAAAGGGGTTTCCGCCCTCGAACCAGAGCGCCAGCGCGCAAAGCAGGATGATCGGAAGCGTCAGCGGCAGCGTCAGCAGAATGAAGACAAGATCGAGCGCCGGCTTGCCGAGCCTGCGATAGAACCGCTGGCCGAAATTCGGCACGACGCCCGCCATCGGAGCCTGCACCGGCTCCGGGCTGCCATTGTCGAATGCTGCCGCCCGGCCGTGGTCGCACGGCAAATAGATATTCAAGGATTTCTCTCCACCGCCGTGCCTGACAGAAGGACCGAAAATTGAAGTCTGGTCGAAACTTACATCAAATTCTTTCATATTGCCCTCGAAGAGCAATCTCCGAAAATACGGAGCCGGAGGCCAGAACGCATAATGCCCCGGTATATCAGCAGGATCACGCCGGGCTCTGGCCTGCGCCGGCGATCGTTCACGCCTTAATTCAAACGAACAGGAACCGAACTTCCTCACTCATGACCTAGTATTCCTTTGGCGTCCGGTATCGCGGTTCAAGGGTTTCCGGGCGCATCCGCACCCCGGCCTGACAGGACCGTGATTCGGACACGCCGGCTGTCGGACATCAATGTTATGCGGAAACTTCCGCCCCCAGTTCCGAGCACCGACCGCTCATGCACCTGCATCCTACGTTAATGTTTGAAACATTCAAGATTTTACTTACCAATTATTAACCTTACGTTGCGAAATCTTCCAACTTGAGGCGTATTTTGCGCTATTCCATGTCCCCGCCACACCCCTGCGCCGTTTGCCGGCCATGACCACCCCGGAAAAGACATCGCGCTGGATCGGCGTTTCGATCCTCGGCGGCCTGTTCCGCGCCTGGCTTTATGACGGCCGCCGGAAACTCGCCGGGCTGAGCGGCCCGCTCGACCCGGCGGACGGGGCCGATCTGGAAGCCGCGCTCGGGCCGCATCTCGGTGCATGGCTCGACGGTGCCGACGGCACCGACGGGTCCGCAACGCTCGTCGTCAGCGGCGCACCCGGCGCGGCCCTCGGGCGGGTTCCGGTGTCATTGCTGTCGCTCGGCGCCGCGGTCGCGCCGGCGCGGGATCGGCGGCTGGCGCTGCATCTGCTCCCCGGGCTGGTCCAGTCCGAGCCGCCGGCGGTGATTCGCGGCCCCGAAACCGCGATCGCCGGGTTCCTGTCGCTCAATCCCGACTGGGACGGGGTGATCTGCCTGCCCGGTCCGGCAACCGTCTGGGCACAGGTCAGCGCCGCCGAGATCGTCAGCGTCCGGTGCTTTCTGACCGCGCAACTCGCCGGCGCGCTGACGGGGATGGTGGCGGAACCGGAACAAACCGGCCCGACGACCTTTGCCACGCAGGACGGTTCGGAATTCGCCGAAGCGCTCGCCGACACGATCGCGCGCCCGGAAATGCTCGCCGCGCGCCTGGCCGAGGCCGGGGCCCGGCACCAGCTTGGCCAGCCGGAAATCACGGCGCGGCTCTGGGGTGCGTTGATNNTGATGGGCGCCGAACTTGCCGCTGCCCGGCCCTATTGGCTCGGCCAGCAAATTGCCGTCATCGGCGCTGGCGCCCTTGCCCGCATCCAGGTGGCGGGGCTTGCGCTGCAGGGCGCCCCCGCGACCCAGGCCGGAACGGAGCCGATGCAGGCCGCCGGCCTCTGCGCCCGGTGGCTGCACCGCTGAACCCGCGCCTGCCGGATTCGCCCGGACCTTGTGAAAACCGCCCGTTCATGCTGGTCTCTGGCCAAATTGCGCCACCGGGGCGCATTCCGACCACGAGGCCCGCATGACCCGTATCATCAATGCCCTTTCCGAAATCCAGTCCCGCTACAAGGTGATGTTCGTCGACCTCTGGGGGTGCGTTCACGACGGCGTGCGCGCCTTTCCCGCGGCGGTTGCGGCGCTTCAGGCCTATCGCGACACCGGCGGCACCGTCATCCTTGTCACCAACTCCCCCCGCTCCCGCGAAGGGGTGAAGCACCAGCTTGCCGAACTCGGCGTGCCCGAGGACGCATGGGATGCGATCGCCACCTCCGGCGACAGCGCCCGCGCCGCCATGTTCCAGGGAGTGGTCGGCTCGAAAGTCTGGTTCATGGGGAACTGGGACCATGACAAAAGCTTTTTCGACCCCATGGCGGTGATCGATTCGCCGGTGCCGATCGAACGCGTGCCTCTGGAAGAGGCCGAGGGCATCGTCTGC
>JRYH01007031.1_pt1 | contig 11329 bp, 8 predicted proteins | sample 235351 | NCBI WGS metagenome assembly JRYH01 (sample SAMN03074221, study PRJNA261480) | activated sludge metagenome | biome: Wastewater Treatment Plant; feature: Wastewater; material: Activated sludge; isolation source: activated biomass of a wastewater treatment plant treating wastewater... ... | reverse complement strand
CTCTTGCGACGAGCTGCGATAGTGAACGATCACATCGTAGCCGCCCGCATGCAGGTGCGAGGCGATCGCCGCGCCGATCCTGCGGGCGGCGCCGGTGACCAGGGCCACGGGGCGCGCTGCGGGGCTGTCCGCGATGGAGGGGCTATCCGTCATGGGGGCGGTGTTCGGTGAACAGGCCAGTTTAAATCATCTAGACTGCCGCCCCATGCGCCCCGCCCCCAGCCTGCCCCTGCCCGACGAGGATCAGCTCGCGACCTCGCGCCGGCTCTCCGNNCGCGCGGCCGGCGGCTGGATCGGCTTCGACGCCTTCATGGCGCGCGCGCTCTACGAGCCGGGGCTCGGCTACTACTCGGGCGGCAGCCGCAAGTTCGGCGAGGCGGGCGACTTCGTGACCGCGCCGCTGATCTCGCCGCTGTTCGGCCGCTGCGTGGCGGCGCAGCTGGCGCAGTGGTTCGGTCAGGGGGCGCCCGAAGCGGTCTACGAGTTCGGCGCCGGCACCGGCGCACTGGCGGCCACGGTCCTGGAGGCCCTGGCCGAGGCGGGGCACGACCGCGCGCGCTACCGGATCGTGGAGCTGTCGGGCGAGCTGCGCGCGCGCCAGCGCGAGACGCTGGCCGCCAGCGTGCCCGCGATGCTCGACCGGGTGGAGTGGCTCGATGCGCTGCCCGAGCGCATCGAGGGCGTGGTGCTCGGCAACGAGCTGCTCGACGCGATGCCGGTCCGCCTGTTCGGGCTGGCCGGCGGGCAGGTGGTCGAGCGGGGGGTGGTGCTGGCGCAGGACAGTGCGCCGGGCGCGTCGGCCGGACCCGGTGTGCCGGACGATCCGGCCACGGGCCGCGATGAAACGCCGCGCTTCGCGTTCGCCGATCGGCCCGCCGATCCCGGCTTCGAGCGCGCGGTGCGTGTCGCGCTCGACGGGGCCGGCTGGGCCGCTCAGGGCGGCTGGCCCGAGGGCTACCGCTCGGAGCTCGGCGAGCAGGCCGCCGCCTGGATCGCCTCGGTCGGCGCCAGGCTGGCGCGCGGCGCGGTGCTGCTGATCGACTACGGCTTTCCGCGCGCCGAGTACTACCACCCGCAGCGCGCCCAGGGCACGCTGATCTGCCACTACCGGCACCGGTCGCACGACGACCCGCTGTGGTTGCCGGGCCTGCAGGACCTCACCGCCCACGTGGATTTCTCGGCGATGGACGCCGCCGCCCGCGCCGCAGGGTTGGACACGCTCGGCTATGCCTCGCAGGCGAGCTTCCTGTTCGGCTGCGGCCTGCCGGAGCTCGCGATGCGGATCTCGCCCGACGATGCGGGTGACTGGGCCCGCCAGGCCGCCGCGCTGCAGAAGCTGGTGTCCGAGGCCGAGATGGGCGAGCTCTTCAAGGTGATCGCCTGGGGGCGCGGCCTGCCCGACGAGGCGATCGGCTTCGCGCGGGGCGACCGGCGCGGCGCGCTGTAGCGGCCGATCGAACGGCGAGCGGCCGATCGAACTGCGAGCGGCCGATTGAACGGCGCGCCGATTCGCGAGAGACTTTCTCCGGACCCGATCGCCTTCCTGCCGACCCGTTCGGCCTTCCGCCCACCCGCTCACGCCCGGGAGCCGTTCGCGATGCCCGATTCCGCCGCTTGCCTTCGCGGGGCCCTGCGCGTCTTCCCGCGAGGCATGCCTCTCGTTCTGTGCGGCATGCTCGTCGTCTTTTGCAGCTTGTCGACCATCCCGGCCGTGGCCGGGGACGCGGCGCCGCCGCCCGCCGAGCTCGACCGGCTGGCCGCCGAATCGGTGCGCCGCTGGGAGTCGAGCGCTCACGGGCAGATGCTGGTGCGGATCCTGCCGCAGCGGCTTCGGCCCTCGACCTTGCCCGAGCCGGCCTCGGAGGGCGCGCGCCTGACCGCGCTCTATTGCGTGCAGTGTCATCACCTGCCCAGCCCGGCGATGCACGAGGCCGGGCAGTGGGAGAAGATCGTCGAACGGATGCTGCCGCGCATGCGCGGCGAGGGCAACCTGGGCCAGCTGATGGCCAGGATGATGGTCGGACCCGCTGCGGAAGGCGGCGCGCCGCGGCCGCTGGCGGCGCCTTCGGCGCCGGAAGTCAGGCAGATCGTCGCCTACCTGCGCCGGCACGCGCTGGCGCCGATCGGCGATGACGCCTCGTCCATGCTCAAGCGCGAGCTGGCCGGAGACGATGGCAGGATGTTCGCGCAGGCCTGCAGCCAGTGCCACGCGCTGCCCGACCCGGCCAGCCATGCCGCCGGCGACTGGCCCGAGGTGGTGCAGCGGATGCAGGGCTACATGCAGTGGATGAACCGGGTGGCCGGCGGCCGGGCCGATCCGCGCGAGCCGCAACTCAGGCCGGCCGCGATCACCGCCTTCCTCCAGCGGCACGCGCGCCCGCTCGCATCGCGCTGATCCCGGCGCCCGCGATCAGCAGGCTGCCGGCGATCGTGGCCGGCCCGGGCAGGTCGCCCCAGAAGATCCAGCCGAGCAGCGCCGCCCACACCAGGATCGAGTAGTCGAGGGTGCCGGCCTGCCCGACCTCGACGCCGCGCAGCGCCTGCGTGTGCAGGAGGTTGGACACCGCCGCGGCGATGCCCAGCCCGGCCAGCGTGGCCCACTGCGAGGCGGTGGGCGGCGTCCAGCCCTGGAAGGCCAGCAGCGCGGCGCACAGCAGCGTGACCACCGCGTTGCCGTACCAGGCCGTGGTCGTGGCCGGACTCGAGCTGCCGAGCACGCGGGTGACCAGCACCAGCGCCACGTAGAGGACCGCCGAGGCCAGCGCGAGCCAGGCGCCGGTTCCGAGCCCGAGCCAGGGGTCGTGGCCTCCGGCCGCGGCGCCGTCGGCCATGTCCGCGGCGCCCGCTCCGCCGGGCTGCACGATCAGCAGCATCCCGGCGAAGCCGATCGCGCAGGCCAGCAGTTGCGCGGGGCGCAGCGGCTCGTTCAGCACCAGCCGGCCCGCCAGCACCAGCAGCAGCGGCGCGATCATCGCGATCGCGGTCGCATCGGCCAGCGGCAGCTCGCGCAGGCTGAGGAAGAAGGTTGCCACCGTGCCGGCCACCAGCAGGCCGCGCAGCGTCTGCAGGCCGGCGCGCCGCGGAATGCGCACCGGCGACTCGAATCCGGCCGAACGCGCCACGAATAAGATCACCGTGCAGGCGATCAGCCCGCGCACCAGCAGCGTCTGCGCGATCGGCACCGACGAAGCGCCCTTGGCGAACGCGTCCATGATCGCCATGGCCAGCACCGACAGGGCGTAGAGCCACGAGTGGGATAATCGCCCGATGCTGAAGTGGCTGATCACGGTGGTGCTGGCGCTGGTGCTCTTCTCGGGCCTGATGCCGGTGCTGCGTCGCTTCGGGATCGGCAGGCTGCCCGGCGACTTCGACTTCATCCTGTTCGGCCGTCGCTGGTCGATCCCGCTGATGTCGACGATCCTGCTGTCGCTGCTGGCGATGGGCCTGGCTCGCCTGCTCTGAGCAGCGCGTCTTCCACCGCCCGCACGCGGGCCTGGTGGAGCCGCTCGCGGATCGTCCCGGGCGGGCCCGCCCTGGCGATCGCGCCGGCATCGATCGCGCGCATCGCGTCGGCGGCCAGCCTGACCCGCGCCAGCGCGGGGTTGCGGTGCACGATGCCGCAGGCCTCCAGCACCAGCTCCATGCGTGGCGCGCGGCGCAGGCCGTCCATCCGCTCGACCACCCGCACCAGGCCTTCCACGTCCAGCGTGTCGGCGATCTCGAGCACCGGCAGCTCGGCGGCGACCAGCCGCGCGACGTCGCGGCAGTCGGTCGGCGCGCGCAGGCGTTCCGCGATCGCGTCGGCGCGTTCGCCGGGGTCGCGCCGATGGCCGGGCCGCTTCGGGTCGTCGGCTGCGGCCACGCCGTGCAGCAGCACGGCGAAGCGGACCGGCAGCGAGGCGCCCGCGGCTGCGGCGGCGTCGAGGGTGCCGGCCATGCCTTCGTGCCAGACCTCCTCGAGCTCGGGAGCGATGCGCTCGAGCGCGCCGCACTCGCGCAGCACCGCGATCATCCGGGAAGGGTGCGTCTCCATCAGGCCGCGCGACAGCTCCTGCCAGACGCGTTCGGGCACCAGGTGGTCGGCCTCGCCCTGCGCGACCATGTCGCGCATCAGCGCGCGGGTCTCGGGTGCGATCGTGAAGTCGTGGAAACGGGCCGCGAAGCGCGCGATGCGCAGGATGCGCACCGGGTCCTCGCCGAAGGCCTCGCTGACGTGGCGCAGCACCCGCTCACGCAGGTCGCGCAGGCCGTTCCAGGGGTCGATCAGCGTGCCGTCGGCGTCGCGTGCCATGGCGTTGATCGTGAGGTCGCGCCGCTTGAGGTCGTCCTCGAGCGTGACGTCGGGCGAGAACTGCACGACGAAGCCGCGGTAGCCGCGTCCCGACTTGCGCTCGGTGCGGGCCAGCGCGTATTCCTCGCGGGTGTCGGGGTGCAGGAAGACCGGAAAGTCGCGGCCCACCGGCTGGAAGCCCCGCGCCTTCAGCGCTTCCGGCGTGGCGCCGACCACCACCCAGTCGCGATCCCGGACCGGCAGGCCCAGCAGCTCGTCGCGCACCGCGCCGCCGACGCAGTAGACCTGCATGCGAGCGGCTTGTCCGCGCTCAGCGATGCGCGCGGGTGCGGGTGACCCCGATCCGCGCGTTGCGATCCGCCGTCCAGCGCGGCAGGAGCGCCGCCAGCGCGGTGGGCTGCACGCCCAGCTCGGGCGCCATCGGGCCCGAAGCCACGTTGTCGATCGACATCGAGTCGTAGTTGTCGCAGGACATCAGCGTGGGCCCGGGCGCGAACTCGAGGAACAGGGCCTGGGCGCGTCCCAGGAAATCGTTCAGGCCGATCACCGGGCGCTGCACGCCGGCCAGTCCGCCAGCGAGCTTCACCAGCTCGCGCAGCGTGTACACGTCCGGGCCCGCGAGCTCGTAGCAGCGGCCCAGGGTGGCAGGCTCGTCGAGCGCGTTGGCGAAGGCCCGCGCGACGTCGCCCACGAAGACCGGCTGGAACTTCGCGTCGGCCCGGCCGACCGCCATGACCGGCAGCCACTTCTGCAACCCGGCGAACAGGTTCAGGAAGCGGTCGTCGGGCCCGAACACCACGGAGGGCCGCATGAGGGTCCAGCCGTTCAGGCCGCTCTCGCGGACCGCGCGTTCGCCGGCAGCCTTGGAGCGCAGGTACATCGACGGGGCGGTTTCCTCTCCGCCCTCGGTCACGCCGAGCGCCGACATGTGCAGCAGGCGGTTGACGCCGGCGGCGACGCATGCGGCGGCGACCCGCCTCGGAAGCTGGACGTGGGCCCGGTCGAAGCCGGGCCCCCAGGGCTTGCCGCGACGGTCGTGCAGCATGCCGACCAGGTTGACCACCGCGTCGGCCTTGGCGGTCAGCATGGCGAGATCGTGGTCGTGGTGCACGTCGGCCTCGACCACCTCCACGGTGGGCAGCGAGAGCAGGCGGCGGGCCGCCATCCGGTTGCGAGTGGGCACCACGACCCGCTTGCCGCGGGCCGCCAGCTCGGCCACCAGGTGGCCGCCGATGAAGCCCGATCCGCCGATCACCAGCACCCGCGAATGACGCATGTCGGAATCCTCAGGAGGCGCGATAGAGAGAGTTTCGAGGGGAGCGGCTTCCAGGGGAAGCCTCGCGTCGCGGGCCGGTCAGGGCACCTCGCTCTGCGTGGCCGGCTGCGGCGCGATCGTGCCCAGCCTGGCCTTGAGCGACTGCGGCTGGCCGCTGAACAGCTCGGCGTAGATTACCGCGTTGGACAGCACCTTCTTCACGTAGTCGCGCGTTTCCGAGAACGGGATGATCTCCGCGAAGATGGCGCCCTCGACCGGGGCGGGCAGCGTGGCGCGCCAGTTGAGCGGCCGGCGCGGCCCGGCGTTGTAGGCGGCCGATGCGAGCACCGGCGAGCCGTCGAGCTTGTCGAGCACGGTGCGCAGGTAATAGGTGCCGAACTGCAGGTTGGTCTGCAGCTCGTTGAGCTGCGACACCTGGAAGCGGTCGACGCCGAGCTTGCCCGCGATCCAGCGGCCGGTGGCCGGCATGATCTGCATCAGCCCCTGCGCGCCGGCCGAGGAACGCGCGTCCATGATGAAGCGCGACTCCTGGCGGATCAGGCCGTAGATCCAGGCCGGGTCGAGCTCGCGCTCGGCGGCGACCGGCTTGAGCTCGTCGATGAAGGGCGTGACGAAGCGCAGCGAGAAATCGTGCTCGGCGCGGGTGAGATCGGCGGTGTTCACGCAGCGGTCGAGCACCCGCTGCCGGCAGGCGAATTCCGCGGCGGCCAGCAGCTGCCGGTCGTTCATGCTGCGCAGCTGGTAGTTCCACTCGCGATTGCCTTCGAGCCGCAGGCCGATCTCGTAGAAGCGCAGCGCGCGGGCGAAGCCGGGATTGGCGGCTGCCGCGGCGATCTCGGCCTCGCTGGCGCGCTGCGCGCGCGGCGGCGTGCGGACGAGTTCGCCGAGCTCCTCGGCGGCGAGCTGGCCGTAGAAGTGGAAGCCGCCGGCCACCTTGCTCAACCGCTCGCGGCCGCCTTCGCCGTCGCCGGCGGCGAGCAGCGCCCGGCCTTCCCAGTAGGCCCAGGCCGGATCGTTTCGGCCTTCCTCGCTCATCCGCGCGACGATCGCGCGCAGCGTGGGCCACTGCTGCTCGCGCAGCGCGGCGCGGGCCATCCAGGCCAGGGTCTCGTCGCCCACCCGCGCGTCGAGCGCGCGGCGCGTCCACTCGAAGGACTCGGGCGCGAGCCGGCGCATGCCGGCGGCCGCCACCTGCGACCAGGCGAAGGCGAGGTCGGGGCCCTTCAGCCCGGCGCGGCCGTCCTCGAGCCAGCGGGCCGCCTCCTGGGGGTTGCTGCGGGCGTAGCGGGCGATCGCGATCAGCGTGTGCTCGCGCCCTGAGGTCTTCGCCAGCGCCGCGAGCGGGCGGGACCAGGCGTTGCCGATCGCGTCGGCGTCGAGGCCGAGCAGCGTGGCGGTGCGCTCGACGCTGTCGCGCGAGTCGACCTCGAGCGCCGCCAGCATGCGCTGGCGCACCCGCTCGCGGTCGATGCGGCCGGTTTCGTGCATCGCCTCGAGCAGGTCGCCGCAGCCGTCGCGCAGATGGCGGGGCTCGTCGATCGCGGCGAGCGCGCCGTCGGCGGAGAGCTTGCGTTCCACCCGGCCCAGCCAGTGATAGCAGTGGACCTGGTCGTCGTCGCGCAGCACCCAGGCGGCGTACTCGGCGTCGAACGGTTCCCAGTTGCGGCGCTTGCCCAGGTCCATCAGCCAGTCGCGGCGCATCAGGTCGGCCACGACGGTGCCCTGGTGATCGGCCAGGAAGCGGCGCACCTGCCGGTCGGCCGCGCTGGTGCTGGGCACCGGCGAGGCCTCCTGCCTGCGCAGGTCCATCCGCAGGCGCCAGAAATCGATGTACTTGGCGAGCAGGTGATCGGGTTCGACCAGGCGGGCGGCGGCCTCGAAGCGGGTCGCGTCGTTGCGCACGAAGGCGCGGCGCGCTTCGGCGATCGCCTCGTCGGCGCTCAGCGCGAGGGGCGCCTCGGCGGGCTTCTTCGCAGGGGATTTCGCCAGCCCCGGAACCTGGGCGGCGGCGAGGAGGAGGGCGATCGTGCCTACAATCGCAAGCTGCGCGATCCGGTGTTTCATCGCCTTGTACGGGTACGACTGATCGGGACAACTGACTTGCGATCGAGGATAACACGGGGGGGCGACGCTCCGGAGCCGTCGGGCGGCGGCCGGAGCGGGCTGCGCAGCGCCTTGCTGACCGCGCGCAAGAAGATCCCCGATGCGCAGCGCCGCGAGCTCGACGCCGCGATCGCGCGGCGCCTGCTCGACTGGCTCGATGCCGACGGCTGGGCCCCCGGCGTGATCGGTCTGTGGTGGCCGCTGGCCGGCGAACCCGATCCGCGCGGCATCTTCGACGAGCTGGTCGCGCGCGGCTGGACGATCGCGCTGCCGCGGGTCGTGGCGCGCGACCGGCCGCTGGCCTTCGGGCGTTGGCGGCCGGGCATCGCAATGGCCGAGCAGGCGCACCGGGTCATGGTGCCCGAGCCTTTCGAGCCGGTGCGGCCGGCGCTGGTCGTGGCGCCCTGCGTGGGCTTCGATCCGTCCGGATGGCGGCTGGGCTACGGCGGCGGCTACTACGACCGCACGCTCGCCGCGCTGGACGTGCCCGCGGCGGGCGCGGCCTACGACTGCTGCGAGGTGGCGCTGGAGCCCGAATCCCATGACCGGCGCCTGCAGGTCATCGTCACCGAATCGAGGCTGCTTCGCTGCGGGTGAGCAGGCTGGCCTCGTCGTGGCGGCGGCACCAGTCGGCGACCGCCTGCGCGGGCAGCGCCGGCGAGAAACTGAAGCCTTGCGCGCGGTCGCAGCCGGCCGCGGCGAGCATCGCCGCCACGCGCGGCGACTCGACCGCCTCGGCCAGCACGCGCAGGCCGTAGGCATGCGCCAGGCCGATCAGCGCGCCCACGGTGCGGCTCGGGGTGTTCCGTTCGGAGGACTCGAGCTCGCGCACGAAACTGCGGTCGATCTTCAGCTCGTCGAGCGGGAGCTTGCCGAACCAGGCGATCGACGAATAGCCGGTGCCGAAATCGTCGAGCGACAGCCGGCAGCCCAGTGCGCGCAGCTGCCCCATGAACTCGATGGCGGGCTGCTCGTTCTGGGCGATCGCCGACTCGGTGAACTCGAGCGTGAGGCGCTCGCCGGGCACGCCCCAGGTGGCCAGCGCATGCGAGACCAGCATCGGGAAGGCCGCGTCGGTCAGCACGGTGGGCGACAGGTTGACCGACACCGACAGGTCGAGCCCCTGGCCGGCCCAGCGCTTCTGGTTGCGCAGCGCATTGTTGAGCACGAACTGGGTGAGCGCGCCCATCATGCCGCGCTCCTCGCAGACCGAGGCGATCAGCGCGGGATTCACTGCGCTGCCGTCGGCGCGGTTCCAGCGGATCAGCGATTCCAGCGCCACGCAGCGCCCGCTCGCCAGGTCGATCTGCGGCTGGAAGTGCACGTCGAGCTGGTTCGCGTGCAGCGCGGCGCGCAGGTCGCGCTCGAGCTCGTCGCGCCGGATCAGCGCCGCGTCGTCGTCGAGCCGCGAGATCAGCAGCTGGTTCTCCTGGGTGCGCGCCCTTGCGCAGGCCTGCGAGGCGGCGGCGACCATGCTCATCGGATCGGCGAGCGTGCGCATCGTGGTCCACGCGCCGCCGATCACCGGGCGCAGCTGGACCACGGCCGGGCTCCCGTCGGCGCGCTGCGCGCGGATCGGACGCTGCAGCGTGTCGTGCAGCGTCCGCCCGGCGAGCTCGGCCAGCGATTCGTCGGCCAGGTTGCCCAGCATCAGCCACAGCTCGTCGTTGGCCACGAAGGCGTAGCGGTCGGCGGGCCCCAGCATCGACTGCACGCGGCGCGCGACTTCGGCGAGCACGTACTGGTTCGATGCGTCCTGCGCGAGGGCGGCGAGGCGATCCGAACGATTCAGCGCCACCACGAGCAGCGCGGTCCGTCCGGACGAGCGCGCGCCGCAGCGCGCGGCGAGCATCTCCAGCAGTGTCGCCGGCGCGATCCGCGGCGACTCGCGCTTGCGCCCCGGGGCGTCGCCGGCGCCGTCGCGCGGCGCGTCGCTGCGATCAGACGACATCGCGGCCCGGCATGAAAGCCGCCAGGTCGATGCGGCCCAGGTCGAAGGCGCTGGCGGGCAGCCCGCGCGCCACGCGCAAGGCGTCCGGCGGGCTGCCGCGGTGAAGCGAAGGCAGCTCCCTGAGCGCGGGTGCGCCCAGCGGTTCGCGCGCCGCATCGGAGACCGCGAGGACCCGCGGCTCGAGCCGGCGGATCCGGTTGTGGCCGATGACCACGGCGATCTCGCCGCTCGACAGCTCGACGATGCTGCCGACGGGGAAGATCCCGATCGCCTGCACGAACTGCTCGACCAGCGCCTCGTCGAAGGAGTTGCCGGCCCACTCGTACAGGCTCATCATCGCCTCCTGAGGCGCCAGCGCCTCGGCGTAGGGACGCGGCGAGACCAGCGCGGCGAAGCTGTCGGCGATCGCGGCCAGCCGTCCCCAGAAGCTGATCTCCTCGCCCTGCAGCCCCTTGGGGTAGCCGGAGCCGTCGAGACGCTCGTGGTGCTGGGCGATGCCGGCCCTGACCTCGGCGGCCAGCGGGCCGCTTCGCTCCACCGCCTCGAGGCCGAGCCGCACGTGCTCCTTCACGATCGTGTGCTCGCTCGCCGACAGCATGCCCGGCTTCTCGAGCAGGGCGCGGGGCAGGCGGGCCTTGCCCGTGTCGGCGAGCAGGCCGATCGTGGCGAGCGCGCGCAGGGTTTCGCGATCCAGGCCGATCGAGCGGCCCACGGCAAGCAGGTGCAGGGCCACCGTCAGCGCGTGGCGGGTGTCGCGGCTCGCGGCGCCGCCCACCCGGGCCGCCCAGGCGGGCGCGTCGGGGTTGGCGATCATCGCGGCCACCAGCAGCGTCACGCTTTCGTGAAGCGGCCCGACGGGCGCGTCGCTGCCGTTGCGAACCGCTTCGTACAAGGCCTCGGTGGCGTGGCCGGCCCGGGCGATCGCCTCGCGCGCGGCGGGCATGGCCTCGGCGAAGGGCTGCGGATCGGGGTGCCTGACCACCCGCGTGCCGAGGGGGAGCAGGTCGTGGACTGCCTGCAGCGAGCGCTGCTGCCAGGCGACCGGGTCGCGGTCGTCGGCGGCCATCCAGCGCCGCAGCCATCCAGCCGTGCGGCCCAGCACGCCGGCGGGGGCCTGCAGCGACTCGCCGGCGACCGCCGTCGCCCGGACGAAGCGCCGGAAGCGCTCGCGGGTCTCGCTGCTCACGCGAGCGTCGGTGCGCGCCTTGGGCGCCGGCGAGGCGCGGCGTTCCTGCCTGGCCTCGCCGCTGCGCTTCGGCATCTCGAGGCGGACGGTGGTCTCCGAGCGGCGGGGCGATGCCACCAGCGGCGCGTCGGCCAGCTCCGCGTCGCGGATCCGGCGGGCCAGCGTCGGGTCGGAGCGGTCCGGGTCGACGTAGACGTAGCGGCAATAGCGGCGCAGCGTCTCGAGCTCGATCGGGCTGTCGACCAGGAAGCCTTCCAGCAGGAAGGGCGTGTCGAGCCACGGGCGGTCGAGCTCGACCACGTACATGCCCGACGCGAGCTGGCCGACGCCGACCCGGAGCTTGCGGGTGCCGGTCGAGGCGCGGGCGAGGGTCGGGGTATCCATGTAGAGGATGTTAGCCAAGCCCCGATTACCGGGAACCGGCAGCCGGCCGGCCGCCGGGCCGGCGGCGATCCCGCCCGACGAACGGCGGCGCCGCTGTTGCGGGGGGGTCAGCCGCGCAGGGCGCCCCGCCCGCCGGCC
>JRYH01016132.1_pt1 | contig 11335 bp, 13 predicted proteins | sample 235351 | NCBI WGS metagenome assembly JRYH01 (sample SAMN03074221, study PRJNA261480) | activated sludge metagenome | biome: Wastewater Treatment Plant; feature: Wastewater; material: Activated sludge; isolation source: activated biomass of a wastewater treatment plant treating wastewater... ... | reverse complement strand
CAGCCGCTGGTTGACCAGCGCGACGCTATCCTTGCACGAATGCGCCCGTTGCAGGACCAGCTAGACGCGCTCAATGCGCAGCTCAAGGCGGCACGCGAGCCGATCTACGACCTGAGTTGCGAGATTGGCGGCATCGCCAAGTATCTGCGCGACCCGGACGGCAAGACGCGGATTTGAGGCTAGCTGATGCCCGTCATCTTTTTAACGTCGGGCACGAGTTGGACGGTTCCTAGCGATTGGAATAATGCAGATAATCAGATTATCTGCATCGGGGGCGGTGGTGGTGGTGGTGAGGCGACGGGCTCAGGTGGCTGCGCCGGTGGTGGTGGCGGTGGTGCATTTTCCATCGGCGTCAACATCGCTCTCACACCAAGTTCGAGCGTTACAATTGGTATTGGCGCGGGTGGTGCGGGTGGCTCCCGTACGAACGGGCAGCCTGGCGGCGATACATATTTCAACGCCACGTCGCTCGCTGATGCGATCACCAACGGATCATCCGTCTCGGTCGGAGCCGAGGGTGGCAAGGGAGGTATTCGAGGGTCTGCTACCGCTGGCGGCGCTGGCGGTCTAGCCGCAAATGGCGTCGGCACAATCAAGTATTCGGGCGGCGCTGGCAAGGGTGGCAAGGCGGCGAATACAACAGGCGGCGGCGGTGGTGGCGCTGGTGGCGTTACGGCAGACGGCGAAGACGGTGAGACGGACGGCGCCGGTCAAGGTGGCGATTCCGGGTCTGATGGACTAGGCGGAGCGGTTGCCTCAAACGGAGGCGCGGGCTCGTTCTACACCCAGACGAGCGATAGCGCGACGGCTGGTCCGGGCGGCGGTGCCGGTGGTCCAAACTTTGGCAGAGCCGGGTTTTCTGGTGGTGCATACGGTGGTGGCGGCTCTGGTGGTCGCGGCAACGGCAAAGACGGTGGTGCCGGCGATATCGGCATCATAATCGTTATCTACACGCCTGGCATAAGCCTCACGGTCGAGCACGGCTCATTCACACTTACTGGTCAGGCAGTCAGCCTCGAATACGGTCGCAGGCTCGCTGTTGGGCAGGGATCGTACTCACTCACTGGCCAAGCGGTCAGTCTGCTACACGGACGCCGCCTCGCAGTCGGGCACGGTTCATACAGCCTCGCCGGGCAGGACGTAACGCTAACCTACACGCCAATCGGCAACCCGGTCCTGACGGTTGAGCACGGCACATACAGCCTTACAGGCCAAGCCGTCTCACTCTTGCGGAGTTACCCGCTTACTGCAGGACACGGCACGTACACGCTATCCGGTCAAGACGTTGCCATCGCCATCGCCCGCCGCATAGTGGCGGAATACGGGTCCTACACGCTTACAGGCCAGTCTGTCGGCCTCAGTCAGACGCACAACCCGCTCATAGCAGAGCGCGGCGACTACGCACTCACAGGCCAGCCCGTCAGCCTAGAACATGGGCGCCGCCTGATGGCAGAGTACGGGGCCTATGCTCTGACCGGCCATGATGTGCTCTTCGACATCGCCAGGCGCATCGCTGCTGAGTATGGCATCTATACGCTTACCGGCCAGGACGTGGCCATCATTCGCCAGCTCATCATGGCGGTGGGACACGGCACGTATACGCTGACGGGGCAGGACATCCTGTTCAGCATCTTGCGCCGTGGTCTCAACGCCTCGCCGGGTAGCGCTCTCATCATCGGAGTTGCCGGTGGGGGCGCCACAAGGTTTGGCTCTGCATCAGGCGGTGCAACGATACTCGCAACACAGCATGGCGGCGCAATCCGCCTAAGTGCCATCTCTGGTGGATCAGGACGGATCAAGGCTCAATGACACTCGCACCCGGCAAGATATGGCCCGGAACGCCGTACCGCTTGACCAACACATACACGGACGATGCAGGCAACTCCGTTGATCCGACAACCGTCACGCTCAAGATGATGACGCCTGACGGACGAGAGACGACATACGTTTATGGCACGGACTCCGAGATGGGCCGATCAAGCGCCGGCAATTACTATGCCGACATCACGTTGAGCATGGGCGGAATTTGGCATTATCGCTGGATCACCACAGGCACAGGAACAACGATAGCGAACGAGGGCACAGTGCAGGTGCAGTACAGCCCATTCGCTGACGGGTACGCGAGTGATTACGAATGACACTGACGCCCAAGCAGGAAGCCTTTGCCAAGGCGTACCTTGAGACCGGAAACGCATCAGAGGCTTACCGGCAGGCATACGACTCTGGAAAAATGAAAGAAACAACAATTTGGCGCAACGCCCATGAGTTGCTTAAAAACACCAAGGTCGCAACAAGGCTTTCGGAGTTGCAGAAAGTGTCAGCAGAGCGCCACAACATAACCATTGATAGCCTTACGGAAATGACGCTGAAAGCTTACACCGAGGCACAGCGCATCGCCCCGACGACTGGTCAGATGCAGACATCCTCGATGATTAAGGCTGCGGAATTTCTCGGCAAGTTGCACGGCCTTGTTGTCGATAAGTCTGAGGTAACGGGTAAGGACGGGACGCCGATCGTTCCGGTTTTGAATGTCACTGTCGGCAGAAATCAATCTTGAGCTTCATCCGAAGCAGGCCATAGCGTTCGACACAGAGGCAACCGAGGTACTTTACGGCGGCGCGGCTGGTGGCGGCAAAAGCCATCTGATGCGCGTTGCTGCAATTACTTGGTGTGCCTCGATACCCGGACTTCAAGTCTATCTGTTCCGGCGCATTCGTGACGATCTCGTGAAGAATCACATGGAGGGGCCGAAGGGGTTTCGCTCCATTCTGGCGCCTTGGGTTCTCAACGGCTTCTGCCGGATCGTTGACGACGAGATAAGGTTTTGGAACGGATCGAAGATTTATCTGTGCCACTGCAAGGATGAGAAGGACGTTTACAAGTACCAGGGCGCTGAAATTCACGTGCTTCTGATTGATGAGCTGACGCACTTCTCTGAGAGCATGTATCGCTTTCTTCGCAACCGCGTTCGTATGGTCGGCGTGGACGTCCCGGCCAAGTATGCAGGCCGCTTTCCGCGCATTCTGGCTGGCGCTAATCCGGGCAACATCGGGCATTTGTTCGTCAAGGCGACGTTTGTTGACGGCGCTGAGACTTACGAGGTTCGGCGCATGTCAGCGGTCGAGGGTGGCATGCTGCGGCAGTTCATTCCGGCGTTGCTCGAAGACAACCCGTCAATGGGTGCCGACGATCCAGGCTATGAGGATCGATTGCACGGCTTGGGCTCTGAGGCCCTTGTCGCCGCCATGCGCTACGGCAATTGGGATGTTGTCGAAGGTGCCTACTTCGATTGCTGGGACCGTGAGCGCCATGTGCTGAGGCCCTTTACGGTAGATCCGCAATGGTTGCGGTTCATGTCCGGTGACTGGGGCTCTGCGGCACCCTTCTCGTTCGGCTGGTGGGCCGTCGCAACAGAGCCGACCAAGGTTGAGAACGCCAGCGGCAAGGCGATCTGGCTTCCTCGGGGCTGCATGGTGCGTTACCGGGAGTGGTACGGCATCAAGGATAATAAGCCGAACGTCGGTTTGAAACTTCACGCCGAGCCTGTCGCCAAGGGCATCAGGGAGCGCGAGCAGGCGGACGAAAAGCTGACATACCGAGTTCTTGACCCGGCAGCCTTTGCCGAGGATGGCGGACCGTCGATAGCCCACCGCATGATGGCTGAGAAGGTGATCTTCAGGCCCGCTGACAACAAGCGCGTTGCAGGTCGCGGCGCCTTGGGTGGGTGGGATCAAATGCGCGCTCGCCTCGTTGGTGATGATGACGGACGCACAATGATTGCGTGCTTTTCCACGTGCCTGGATTCGATACGGACGATTCCGGCGCTGCAACATGATGATAAGAGGCCCGAGGACGTGAATACTGAGCAAGAAGATCATTGTGCTGACGAATGGCGCTACGCCTGCATGAGCCGGCCTTGGGTTCGCAATCCGAGTGCAGAGGCAAAGCGCCCGCCGCGTGATTACTCGCGACCGTCCATGTCCGAGCCGAGTTGGAGAATTTAATGGTTCCGGCCCCCGCTGCCTCAACGCCAGGCACGCTTGCCGAGCGCAATGCTGACGTGAGCGAGGATTTGGGGCGCAAGCAGAGGTGGTTTCGCTCGTATGAGCAGAACAAAACTGGCGAGATGAAGGAAGCGCGCGAGGCGCGTCAGTATTATCACGACAAGCAATGGACGGACGAGGAAAGGACGAAGCTTAAGGCGCGCGGCCAGCAGGACACCGTTCGCAACCGCATCAAGCGCAAGGTGGACTTTCTCGTTGGCATTGAGCAGCGCCTACGTCGCGACCCTCGTGCCTACCCGCGTACGCCGAAGCATGAGAAGGACGCCGACACGGCAACGGCTGGCCTGCGCTTTGTCTGCGATACCTACGGCTGGTCGTCCGTGTCGTCCGAGTCAATGCACAACGGGCTTGTGTCGGGTATCGGCATTGCGTTCATTGGCGTCGATGGCCAAGACCCGAGCCTGATGGACGCGCCGGTTGACCGCTTCTTTTACGATCCTCGATCGGTCAAGGCAGACTTTTCCGATGCTCGCTTTATGGGCCTGCATCTGTGGCTTGACGTGGACGAGGCAAAGGAGCGTTGGTCCGACAAGGCGAACGAAATCACGAACTTGCTTGAGTCGTCTGGCACGTCGTCCACGACATCGATCATCGAGCAGGACCGTGAACAGCAGTGGGGCGATCTGGAAAACCGCCGCGTCCGCGTTGTCGAGTTTTGGGAAAAGCGGGTGCTTCAGGCGCCGATCATGAACACCACGGCGCTGACGCCGGCACAGTCGCTGCCGATGTACGGCTGGTACTACAGCTTCTTCAGCGGCGACGTGCTTCTTGAAGGCGGATGGTCGCCGTACAAGGGACTTAAGGACGAGCCGGATTGCCCGTATGTGGCTTGGAGCCCGTACATCGACGAGAAGGGTGATCGGTACGGCATTGTCCGCACGATGAAATCTATTCAGGACGAGATCAACCATTCCTCGTCCAAACTTCTGCATCGCATTACGACACGGCAATTCTTCCACCGTGAGGGCGCGGTTGAGGACGTTGACGAGTTCTCCCGGCAGATCGCCAGGCCAGACGGCAAGATCAAGATCAACGCTCATGCCGAGTGGGGCAAGGATGTCGGTCTAGTTGATGATGGTGCGCGTCTACAGGGCGAGGCAGAGCGTCACCAGATGGCGCTGTCTGAAATGGAGAATTACGGCCCGAACCCCGGCCTGACCGGTCAGGGTCAAGGTGTTGACGGTGCATCGGGACGCGCCCTGCTTGCTCAGCGCGACAGCGGCATGACTGAGTTGTCACCGGTCTTTGAACGCCATCGCGACTGGAAGCTTAGGTGCTATCGCAAGATGTGGGCTCGCATCCGCCAGGTGTGGACGGCTGAGCGCTGGATACGCATCACGGATGATGAGGACGCGGTGCAGTTCGTGCAGCTCAATGCCTACCAGATTGACCCGATGACCGGGCAGATTGTGGGCGATAACGTGCTCGCACAGGCTGACGTTGACATCATGTTGGACGAAGGCCCAGACACGATCACCATGAACGAGGAACTGTTGCAGACGCTATCGCAACTCTCGTCCGTGCCGCCGCCGATGTGGAAGGTGTTTATTGAGCTATCGAACACGCCGAATAAAGACAAGCTGTTCAAGATGATCGACGAGGCACAACAGGCTATGGCGCCGCCGCCTGACCCGTCGATTGAGTTGAAACAGCAGGAAATGCAGATGCGCGGCCAGGAGTTGCAGTTGAAGGGCGAGCAGGACGCCCTCAAGGGTCGGATTGACATGGCCAAGGCGGAAACTGATCTGCAAATCGCCAACGCGAACCTGAAGCTGAAGGAAATGGACATCTATCAGCGCCAGATTGAGTTTCAGGGCAATCGCGAAATGAAGGCGCTGGACATCGAGGCTGAGGAACGGCGTCAGGCCCATGAAGAACGCAAGCATGAGCGTGAATTGGCCATGCTTCAGTCAAAACCGGAGAGCCACGCCAATGGATGATTGGGACTTGAAACTGAAAGCGCTGGAAGCCGCCCACGACGAAGGGCTTAAGGGGCATGACGCATTGCAGCGCGCACAGCAGATCTACGATTGGGTACGTGGTCGCGACGGAGGGGCCGGCCTGATCGGTGGAGGCACGGCTAGGGTGGTCGGACGCGACGGCATGTTGCAGCCGCCTTTTGATGACTACATCAAGGGCGAGTGACATGGACGACGGATATGGCAACAATCTTGATCCGGGTGAAGTCTATCGCCGGGTGAACGTGTTGCGCAACGGCTGTGAAATGTCACGGATGCAATTCGGCGATCTCGTTGGCGTCAAACGCACAAGCAACGATTTTCAAGAGCCCGTTGTCGCCATCGGCACGACAAGGCACACGATCTACATCCCCATGGAAGTCTGGATTGATCTAGGCCGGATGAAGGATGGCGATTACCGTGATACCGAGCAAATGTGGGCTTGGTAAGTTAAGTGCGTAGGACTCGCCGCCCAAGCGGCGTTTCGCGATCGGCCCGGCGACACAGGGCCGCCTCGCCTCGTCAGGGCGTTAACTGACGTATCGTGACCAGCAACGAAACTGCGGAGAGCAAAGACATGACGATGGCTACAGAGCCGGCGGACGATACCGCTTTGGCTGAAGAAATCTTCAGTTCTGACCGTGAGGACCGGGGCGGCAAAGAACCGTCTCCATATACCGAGCGCGACGAAGGACCGACACGCGACGAGCGTGGACGATTCTCGGCCCGATCAACCGAGCCGACCGAAGCACAGCAGCCACCGACTGCGCAGCAGGCCATTGATGGTCAAGACGCGGAAGGCAAAGAGGTAGAAGCAGAACCGCCGCCGGAACAGAACGGCCAGCATCACGTCCCTCTGAATGAGTTGAAAGCTGAGCGTAAGCGCCGTCAGGACATGGAGCGCCAGTTTCAGGAATTGCAGCAGCAGAACACGCAGCTTTTGCAGTTAATGAACCAGCGATTGCAGAGTCCACAGGCGTCACAAGCCCATCAAATGCAACCCGAACAGGTCCAGATACCGGACCCAATCGTGGATCCGGAAGGCTACATCAATCACCATTTCACGGAGTTCAAGGCGCAGCAGCGCTCGGACATGCTCGATCTCTACGAGGAACGGGTTCGTGAAAAACATGGTGATGAAAAAGTCAACGCAGCCCTCCAACTCGCACAGCAAACAGGCGTCATCCAGCAAATCATTCAGACCAAGGACCCGTGGTCCGCGCTGATGAAATGGAGCGCAGCCTACAGCGTGCGGCAAACGATTGGCGACGATCTGGAAGCCTATAACAAACGGATTGCTGACGAAGCCGTTGCCAAGGCCCTTGAGGGGCTGAAGCAGGGCTCCGTGGATGGTGGGGCACTACCAACACAGCCGCGGTTCCCTGGTTCACTCGCCGCAGCAACGGCGACGGGCAAGCAGGGGGCCACACTCACAGAAGCTGGCATCGCAGAGGACGTTTTCGGCTCAGGCCGGCGTCGCGGTGCCTCTTGAACCCCTAATGCGGGACGAGGAAAGACATGGCAAGCACAGAAGTTCTTTCAGGATTGGAACTTATCAAGTGGAAGCGCGATTTCATGCGTGAAACGACGCGCGACTCAGGATTTGAGCCATACATGGGCTCAAGCGTAAACGACATCATTTCTGTCAAGAACGACCTGGATACGGATGGGTACACCATCCGCATTCCGCTCATGAAGCAGCTCAAGGGTGCCGGCGTTTCCGGTTCGCAGCGACTCAGCGGAAACGAGGAAAAGCTCAATCAGTTCTACCAGGACATAACTTGGGAATTTCAACGTCACGCCGTTGAGATCGACAAGAGTGAGCGCGAGAAATCGGCTCCAGATCTGTTGGCCGCGGTGCGTCCGCAGTTGACCGATTGGGCATCGGAAAAGATCAAGTATCAGATTACCGATACGTTCCACAAGATCGACGGAACCGCCTACACATCGGCGTCAGCCGCATCCCGCAACACGTGGGTAACGAATAACTCTGACCGCGTGCTGTTTGGTGCTGCGGTGTCGAACTACTCGACCACGCACGCAACCGCACTTGGCAACGTCGATTCGACCAACGACAAGCTATCGGTAACCATAAGTTCCTTGGCAAGGCGTCTAGCCCGCAAGGCCCGCCCGCGCATTCGCCCGTTCAAGAACGGCACACAGGGGCGCGAGTTCTTCGTGATGTTTTGCCATCCGCTGTGCTTCCGCGATCTCAAGGAATCGTCGGCAATGACGCAGGCAAATCGCGAAGCACGCGCGCGCGATGTCAACTCGAACCCGCTCTTTCAGGACGGCGATCTCATCTATGATGGCGTGATTTTCCGCGAAATACCGGAGTTCCACCAGCCGCTCAACCCTGACGATACGGTTAACACAGAAACGACCCTTGAGGGCGTCGGCGCTTCCAACATCGACGTTGCGCCGAACTTCCTATGTGGTGCTCAGGCGATTGGTTATGCCCGCAAGCAGAATCCGCGCCCGACCGTCAAGAAAGACGATGATTATGATTTCGTCAAAGGCATGGGCGTCGAAATGGCTCACGGCATCGAGAAAATGACGTGGAACCACGCCGCCAACTCCACGACTGACCCGCGCAAGGATGTCGGTATCTTCACCGTCTACTGTTCCGCAGTCGCTGACGCCTAATAGAGGAATCTGAATCAATGGCATCAACATTTAAGTCTAACCTTGTTACGGGCCATCGGATGTCGGGAATGGGCCAGGGCTCACAGGAGGTCGTTGTTTATGCGACCTATACCGTTACAGCCGCTCTCGTCGTCAACGACGTTATCCAGATGGTCAAGGTCCCGTCTGGGGCGATCATTACGGGTGTGACCATCGGGGCAACCGATCTTGACACGAACGGCGCCCCAGCCATCGTCCTGGACGTTGGTGATGGAGACGACACTGCCAGGTTTATCGACGGTGCAACCGTAGGTCAGGGCGGCGGATCGAGCGATACACTCGCGGTCGCTGGCTTCGGCTACACCTACTCGGCAGACGATACAATTGACGTGATCGTGCAGGTTGCCCCGGCGACGGGCGCGACATCTGGCACGATCAGCTTGCGTGTCGCCTACGTACTTAACCGCTAATACGGAGGATGGCGGCTAAAAAGCCGCCATCCTCTTATGGAGTGATGATGCAAGCCACATACAAAGGCATTTCCGGGGATTCAAAGGTTGTCGATATGTTCGGCCTTACCTTTTTCCAGGGTCAGCCGGTTGACATCTCAGGGTTGCCTGGAGAGCAACGGGCAAAGCTTGCTGCAAATCCGAATTTCACGGTTACGGGCGTTGAAGCGCCGAAGCGTGGTCGCGGGCGCCCGCCGAAAGCCGCCGAGCCTGCCGTAGAGCCGGGGATTGATGACTGATGGCCTACACCAAGACGCAGTTGATTAAGGACGCTCTGCTCACAATGGGCGTCCTTGGAGCGTCTGAAAACCAGTCGGCGGATGACCAGACGTATATGTCCAATCTCTACGATCAAAAGATTGCGGAGTGGACCGACCGTGATCTGGTGTATTGGCCCAACACTGGCGACAACACGGCGGAAATTCCAGCGGCGATTTATACGACGCTGCGCAATCTGCTGGTCAACGAGGCGAGCAACGCATTCGGCAAGAGCCGCATGTCCGTGTTTGAGATGATGGAGATAGAGGACAGGTTGCTTAAAGGGCTTCGCCGGCACATGCAGCGCGTTGCCAGCGGCTTTCCGACGAAAGTGGACACCTTCTGATGGGCGAGATTGTCCCGCTCTCGCTCAACGCCGTCTCGGCTCCGGGCCGGTTTACGCAGGGCGGGACGGCGCGCGTCGTCAATGGCTTTGCCGAGGACATCGGTCCGGAAGGGCGCGTTACCTTTGCCCTATACGCTGTTGACGGGTTGCAGGGCTTTGCGGCGCTGGACGGCATTACGACCGGCATTCGCGCCGCGCTAGAAGTTGACGGTGCCTTGTATGCGGTGGCCGGCACGCAGTTGTGGAAGCTCCAAAGCAACGGCGTTGTGACATCGCTCGGCTCTATGTCGATCAGCGCAACGGCACAAGTCTACATGGCCCGCAACAGACGCTCGACGCCGGACATTACGGTTGTATGCGATGGCGTGATGTACAATTACCGGACATCTCTTGCGCAGGTGACGGACGCCGATTTGCTAGCCCCGCTCAGCCTGACGGTGGTTGACGGAATCCTGATTATCGGCACGGCAGATAACAAGTGGCAGGCCGGCGAGATTGACGACGCGACGGCTTGGGACGCGCTGAGCTTTGAGCGCGCGGATGCCAGCCCCGACCCGGTTGTGAGGGTGTTTAGTAGGCAGAATGAGGCTCTGATCTTCGGCACGAAAACGTGCGAGTTTTGGGTTAACGCTGGACTCGCCGACGCAACAGGGTTTTCGCGCTCCACGGTCATGGACCTTGGTTGTATCGCCGCCAATAGCGTTGCGCGGCTTGACCAGACAATTGCCTGGGTAGCGCACGACCGCACCGTGAGGCTGTTGCAGGGCTATTCGGGCAAGCGGATCTCGACGCCGGCAGTCGAGCGCGACATTGAGGCTCTCGCTGATAAGAGCGTGATCGAGGCGACGAGCTGGACCCGCGACGGGCACAGCTATTATCAGATCAGCACGGACTCATGGACCTGGGTCTTTGACACAGCCAAGGGCTGGACCAATCGCGAGAGCTACGGCCAAGCCAACTGGCGTATTTCGACGGTAACGGAGGCGTTCGGCAAGGTAATTGCCGGCGACCGCGACAGCCCGAACTTCTACGAGATGGGTCAAGACTTCAAGGATGAGGCCGGCGACCCGCTCGTAATGAAGGTGACGCTGCCGTCAGTGTCCGCCTACCCGCACCCTGTCACGATCAACGCGCTTTATATCGACGTGGAGCGCGGTGTTGGCACAGGTCAAGGCGCCTCGCATAACATAGACCCGGAAATCATGCTGGAATGGAGCAAGGACGGCGGCGCGACCTTCATCGGAGCCCGCACGCTGAAACTTGGCCAGCAGGGAAAGAGGTTGCAGCGCGTCGTAGCGCGACGGCTCGGGCAGTCGAAAGATCTGGGCTTTGTGTTCCGCATATCGTGCAGCGCCAAGGTGGCGCGGGCGCTTTACGGCGTTTATGCCGACGTGGATAAGGACGCTGCGGCATGAGCAACATCAGCCCGTCTGCCGTACCTGGCGAAGAGCATTTCTACCGATTTTTGATGAATGAAAGTCGCCAGAACGCATCCAATGCGGCGGCGATCACAGGCAAGGCTACGCTTACGCAGATGTGGGAACAGTCATGGTTGATCGAGGCGCCAGAGGCCAA
>JRYH01000950.1_pt1 | contig 11335 bp, 10 predicted proteins | sample 235351 | NCBI WGS metagenome assembly JRYH01 (sample SAMN03074221, study PRJNA261480) | activated sludge metagenome | biome: Wastewater Treatment Plant; feature: Wastewater; material: Activated sludge; isolation source: activated biomass of a wastewater treatment plant treating wastewater... ... | reverse complement strand
GAAGGTGCCGTCCAGCACGCTGTACGTTGCCCATAACGAGGCGAGATGCTTCGGAATGCCGTCCAGCGGCTTGCCCTTCATGAAATCGGAAATCCCCGATGGATAGGGAAACAGCTCCGGATACTTCTCGTACTCCGCATCGGTATAGGAATAGGAGCCGATCACCTTGAGCTCGGGTGTGACCTTGCCGATGGCCTCGATCTCGAAGCCCCGCACCTTGATGGCGGCACCCTGCACGCCGTCGAAGAGAATGTCGGGCTGGACGATCTGGTTCTTCTCGCTCAGGTCGTAATAGGCGGCGTTGATCGCATAGGGTGCGCCGGCCGGCTGATACTTGAAGCCGATCTCGAATTGCTCGCCCTCGAGCGGGCCGGCGGGGCGAAGCGTCTCGCCGGATGCGAACGCCAGGATGTGGCTACCGACCGGCTGGCCGGGTAGCGGCGAGAACGATGTCGCATAGCTGACGTAGGGCGTGAGGCCGAAGTCGAAATTATACATCAGCGCGGCGCGCCAAGTGGTTGCTTCCTCTTTCTCGTCGGGTGCGCCGGCCTGCTCCATCGTCAGCCAGTCCTGGCGTAGGCCGAGCACTGCGCCCCAGGGGCCGATGTTGAGCTGGTCCTGAATGTAGAGACCGGTTTGCGATTGTTCCTCGTGCGGGCGTGCGTAGAGGGGGACGTTGTTTGCCGGGACGTTGCCACCGCCGAGAGAGATCAGCTCCGTCGATTGTCCGTAGACGGGATTGTAAATGTTGAACACGGGCTGAAGCGGGATGCCGTTCGTGGCGGTCATGAGATTGTCGATCAGCGTTCCGGCGTTTAGCTGGTCGGTCGCATAATTCATGTAGTCAAGGCCACCCGTCACCTTGTGCCGAACCCAGCCGGTCTCGAATTTGGCGGTCAGGTGCGTGTCGGTGTTGAAGACGTCGGTATCCTGCTTCGTGACGGTGCGGGCGCGCGCGACCTCCGACTGTCCGGCATCGAGGAATGGCGCGTTCATGGGATTGAGCGGAATGCCGAGGCTAGCGAGGAAGCTGACGCGGACCGGAGAGAGGATGGCGGCGTAAGTCGAATCGTAGTCGTTCTCGGTGTGGGCGAAGCGCGATGCGTGGTGGATACTGAGCGCATCGCTGAACTTGTGGTCGACGAGCAGCGTGCCCGATTGCGCATTCGTGTCGTAGTGATCGCCGGGCTCGCCGGTGAAGGTGCTGTGCTTGACGCGCTGCCCGTTGACGTTGGGCGTGAGTGTTCCAATGGCGGGCAGGAATTGCTGGGTCGAGCCGCTCTGGTCGTCGCGGAAATGGCCGAGAACCGTGATGCTCGTGTCGTTCGTCGGGCGATAGGTGAGCGAAGGGGCGAACATCAGCCGATCGTTCTCGACGAAATCGACCTGCGTGTCGGCGTCGCGCGCGAGGCCGACGACGCGGTAGAGCCACTTGCCGTCGCTGGTCAGCGCGCCTGTCGAATCCAGTCTCACCTGCTTGAAGTCGAATGAGCCGTAATCGACGCCGATCTCGGTGTAAGGAATCTCGCTCGGCAGCTTGGAGGCCGCATTGACGATGCCGCCCGTTGGGGCCTGGCCATAGAGCATCGAAGAGGGTCCGCGCAGAACCTCGATGCGCTCCATGGCGTAAGGCTCGATCGGCACGGTCGTCTGGCTGTAGCCGTAAGTCTGGCGCAGGCCGTCGACGAAGTAGGAGCCGGCGATGCCACGGATGATCGTCGAATCGCCGCGGCTGTCGGGGCCGTAAGGATCGGCAAAAACGCCCGGGACGTAGCGGGTGGCCTCCTGAAGGCTCTGAGCACCCTGATCGCGCATCTGCTCGCGGCCGACGACGGAGATCGATTGGGGCGTTTCGCGGAGCGGCGTGTCCGTCTTGGTGCCGGTCGTCGATCCGGTCGCGACATAGTCCTGGACCGGCGCGGCGCCGTTGCTCACGCCGGCCGGCCGGCTGGTGCCGGTCGGGCCTGTTTCCTCGGCTACGATAGGCTGGGGCGCAGGAGCTGTCGGTGCAGCCTTCTTCTTGGCCGCCTTGACGGCCTTTTTCTTGGGCGTGCTCTTGGCGGTGACCTCAAGCGTCGGCAATTCTGCCGGTTGCTCAGCAGGCTGAGCGGCCTCCTGGGCCAGTGTGGATGTCAGCGGAAGCGCGCACATGCCGAGCGCGCAAGTGAACAGGCGCAGTCTCGCGCCTGAGATCGTGACCTTCATGGCCAGTGCCCCCCAAGTCCCTCGTCGAAGCGTCAGTGGGAGATGGCTGGCGGGGGCGCGTGGCCCAATCTGGCTGGCTGACGGTCTAACTGACGGCGCCCTCTTTATTATCGAGGTGCTGACCAATGTCTACATAGCGCGTATACAAAAAATTCCCGCGTTGCAAATGATGCACGCTTTTATCCAGGGAAGGGGCCCGGGACCAGGTCAGGCGCGTTGCGCGGCCACCTTGCGCTCGATGGCGTCCCAGATCATGGCGGCGATGTCGTTGCCGCCGAACGCTTTCACCTGCCGGATGCCGGTCGGCGAGGTGACGTTGATCTCCGTCAGGTAGCCGCCGATCACGTCGATGCCCGTAAACAGGAGGCCGCGCCGTTTCAACTCGGGAGCGAGACGGGCGCAGATCTCGTGCTCGCGCTGGGTCAGCTCCGTTTTCACCGCCGTGCCGCCGACGTGGAGATTCGAGCGCGTCTCGCCTTCGGCGGGCACCCGGTTGATGGCGCCGGCGACCTCGCCATCGACGAGGATGATGCGCTTGTCGCCGTCGCGGACCTCGGCGCGGTATTCCTGCACCATGAACGGCTCGCGGAACACGGTCTGGAACAGCTCGACGAGCGAGCCGAGATTGGTGTCCTCCGGGCGGATGCGGAACACGCTGGCGCCGCCGTTGCCGTAGAGCGGTTTGAGGATGATGTCGCCGTGGGCGCGGCGGAAGGCGAGAACGTCGTCGAGCGCGCGCGTCACCAGGGTGGCGGGCATCAGATCGAGGAAGTCGAGCACGAACACCTTTTCGGGCGCGTTGCGCACGTGCGCCGGGTCGTTCACCACGAGCGTTCGCGGATGGATGCGCTCGAGGAGGTGGGTCGTCGTGATGTAGGCCATGTCGAATGGCGGGTCTTGCCGCAGAAGCACCACATCCCAGCTCGCAAGGTTCTCGCGGCTGCCGTCGCCGAGACGATAGTGGTCGCCTTCCGTGTCGGTCACGGAGAGGGTGTGGCCGCGCGCGATCAGGTCGGATCCATCGAGCGCGAGATCCTGCGGCGTATAGTAGAAGATGGTGTGGCCCCGACGCTGCGCTTCGAGCAGCAGCGCGAACGTGCTGTCGCCGCGGATGTCGATCCGCTCGATCGGGTCCATCTGGCAGGCAACGCGCAGGCTCATCCGGGTTAAGCCTCGTCGTCGCCGGCGAGGACATGGCCCATCCAGTCCTCCTGGGTGATCTGGCCGGTGCGGTCGACCGCCTGGCGCTCATGCGGGCGGAGGATGTCCTCGAGCCCCTGGATCCGCTTCCATTCGCATAGGGGCGTCTCGATCCCGGAGCGCGGCACATAGCGCGAGACCTGCTCGCGCTTGTAGCGATGCACGTAGCGCGGGCAGTTCATCCAGACGTCGCTCACGGTCACCTTGGCGACGAGCTCGGCTTCTTCGAACATCTCGACCAGCGGGCCGCTTCTCACGACCTCGGCGCGGCCCTGCACGCGCAGGCGGAACGGCTTCTCGAAATCGATGAACAGGAAGCCGATCTCGGGATGGGCGGCCATGTTGCCCATCGAGAAGTACATGCCGTTGCCATCGTAGCTCGGGAACACGAGCGTGGTGGGATCCAGAACGCGTACGAAGCCCGGATCGCCGCCCTTGTAGGAGACCGTGGGGCGGCCTTTGTGATCGACCGAGGACAGGAAGAACATGTCGCGGCTCTCGATGAACGCGCGGGCCATGTCGTCGATTTCGGGCTTGGCGGCGATGGCCTCGATCCGGTCGGCCATGGCGCGGCTGGCGAAGTGATCCTGAAGATCGCGATGCTGGGGGCCATACAGGCGGCTCATGACGTGTCTCCCTTGCCGTGGGTTCGGGGCGCGCGGCCTCGTCCGCTCCTCCCCCTTTGCGTCGTCCCCTCGCCAGAGAACGAGGCCGGAACCGACCTTTCGATCGCTTCCGGCCGAGGGATTAGACACGGATGCCCGTGCGGTTTCACCTTGATTTTCAGGATTTGCCCACCGACGCGTCAGCGCCGGCGTCGGCTGGACATGCTCCGAGCCGTGACGGTTTCCGGCGCGGTTCCTTTACTTCTTATCGTCGTCGTCATCGGCCGTGCCGTGCTTGGCTTTGATGCTCTCGATGCCGTCCTTGAAGATGCCGTCGATCACCTTGCGCGCGTCCTTGGCGTCCGTGCCGTCGGCGGGATCGTAGGTGGCGCTCCAGCTCACGTTGATCTCGTCGAGGTCGTCGTCGTCGGGCGTGACGGAGAACTGCGCCTCGTAGTTCTTCACCGGAAGCGGGCTTTCGACGATCTCATAGCGGTAGCTCGTGGTGCCCGTGTCGACGAGCTTCTCCTTGATCTTGCCGCCGTCCTTGAGGGTCAGTGTGCGGAAGGTGGCGTCGCCTTCCTTGCTTTCCTCGCAGGAGGCGATGGCGGGGTGCCACTCCTGGATGGCGCACCAGCCGCCGACTTTGACCCACAACGCCAGGCGCTCCTGCTCGGTCTTGGTCTCGTCGACGTTGATCTCGAGCTTGCGGGCCGAAACGAGGCTCGCAGCCGTGGCCACCTGGGCGCCCAGGGCCAACGCGCCCGCCGCCAGCACCCAAGACATCGTTCTTTTCTTCATCGGCACCTCTCCCTGGACGGCCTTGCTCGCGGCCTTTGCCTCACAACCGTAATAGTGTAGCGCATAATTCATCACGGATGCGACCGGGAAGTCATGGCAATCGTCTGCCTTTGTGCCCCGGCCTGTGGCCGGGTCCGGCGCATGACGCCCTGGACCTGGAAGGCGAGCAAGCGCTCCCCGGTCTAAAGTGCGTTTTCCATGTGCTGCGGCCAATGCCGCCCGATGACGAAGACGATGTCGAAGCCCTGATCGTGGGACTGATAGCGTGCGTTTTGGCCGAGCCACAGGCTCGCGGCCCGGCGGATGCGCGCGCGCTGCGTCGCGGTGATGGCGGCTTCGGCGGCCTCCCGGGTCGCCCGCTGCTTGACCTCGACGAAGGCGATGCGGCGGCCGCGCAGGGCGATCAGGTCGATCTCGCCGAGCGGCGTTTTTTCCCGCCGTGCCAGGATGCGGTAACCCTTGGCCATCAGGGTCAGGGCGGCGGCCCACTCGGCATAACGACCGGATCGGTTGCGGGCGCGGCGCTCGTCGGCCGATCTCACGGGCGCTCGCTCCGCATCCTCTCCTTCAGCGCGAGGGCGAGGTCGTAGACGCGGCCTTTCGGGACTTTCAGCGCGTCGGCCACGGTGCGGGCGGCATCGCGCGTCGTCAGCGTGGCGAGGGCGTCCGCGAGGCGCGTTTCGATCGCGGCGTCGCTGACGTCCTCCTCGCCGGGCGGGGCGATGAGGATCACGATCTCGCCTTTCGGAGGCGCGCTCTCGAAGTGATCCGCGAGCTCGCTCAAGGGCGCGCGGCGGACCTCCTCGTGCAGCTTGGTGAGCTCGCGGGCGACAGCGGCGCTGCGGTCGCCGAGACCTTCGGCGAGATCGCGTAGGCAGGTGGCCGTGCGGGTCGGCGCCTCAAACAGGATGAGGGTCGACGGGATGGCGGCCAGCTCCGCGATACGCGATTGGCGCGCGCCCGTTTTGGCGGGCAGGAAGCCCGCGAAGAAGAATGCATCGGTCGGCAGGCCGGAGACGGTGAGTGCGGCGAGCGTGGCCGAGGGGCCTGGGATGGCGACGACGGCGTGGCCGGCCGCCGCCGCATCGCGGACCAGCTTGAAGCCGGGATCGGAGACGAGGGGCGTGCCCGCGTCCGAGATCAGCGCGACGGCGTGCCCTTGCGCCAGCTCGGCGAGGATGCGGGGCCGCTGCTCCTCGGCATTGTGCTCATGATAGGGCCGGAGCGGCGTTCGGATGGCGTAGTGGGAAAGCAGCGTGCGGCTGTGGCGCGTATCTTCACAATAGATGACGTCGGCACGCGCGAGCACGGCAAGGGCGCGGATCGTGATGTCGGCGAGGTGGCCGATGGGGGTGGCGATCAGGTAGAGCCCCGCCGCCAGCGGCCGGGCCGTCTCGTGCGCCAGCACGGTGGTGAGGCGTACGGCCGTCGTCGCGGACGGTGAAGAAGCGTGGTCGGACGTGTCGTCGTCCATGGGACGTGGGCCTGCGCGATGCCGGAGCTGGGATCTCGCGTCCGTTGTCAGCTTTTCAGCGGGGAAATTCCAGGCCCGATTTCGCGCGGCTCGGCGTGAGTGTGCGTGGCGGTGCCACTCAGGCGGCCGTCTCGACGCGCTCTTTCGGGCGCGTGGCGGCGTTCGCGCGCGAGAGCGCCAGAAGGGCCTCCAGCGAGGTTTCGAACCGCGCCCCGTGGAGCGCGACCGGCTCCGAGCCTCGGATTGGCGCATATTTCATGATCGGGCCGAGATCTCTCCGCATCTGGGCCAGGCCGTAGGCGACCGCCTCGAGCTGCTCGCCGGCGCTCCGGTGCAGGGTCATCGCCTGGGAGAGGCTGGTGCCGCTTTCGGCCAGAGGCAGCGTCGCCAGCGCCCACGTCAAGGGTTCGTCCAGCAACTCGGCTTCGACGCGGAGGGATGTTGTCTGCGGCGGCTCGCCAACGATCGCGCGCCGCAGCCGCGAGACGGCCGCCATCTGCGCGGCGCGGATGTGGGCGACGCTGTCTTGGGCGCGCGCCAGGGCCGTCCGCACGCGGTCGGACAGCGCGCGGGCCTGGTCCGCTACGAGGCCGAGGCCGCTCGCGAGCGGGAAGGATGGGGGCAGGGCGACCTGGAGGCTGAGCATTCGGGGACGGTCCATGCGCATCGCCGGCAAGACGGCGTCGACGCGCTCGCATGCACAGCTCGTCCAGAAAGCTGAGCTTATTCGCTCTCTTGCACAAGTTCTTTCTTATATAGAGTTAGCTTCTCGGGGTGTGTGAGGCAGAGGCTCATAGCCCTGCATCACCAACTCATGAGGGTACTGCGCGCGGCAGGTCCTGCGATCACCGGCCGGGAAGCGGGAGGGTGATCGTCAGCGCGGCCGGGCTGGCGGCGGCGGCTCGCGAGCCGGGCTTGCGTACGGGCAGGGCGATTGCGCTGGCCTGGCGCGTCGGGGCGGTGCCGCGATAGCGATAGTGGCCCGTGATCTGATCGACGAAGAGCGCATCCTCGAGCTGGGGGCCCCAGCCGCGGTTGTGGACGATCATCGGCCGGCCCGACGGCGCCGTCACCGACGAGACGATCGCGATGTGCGCGCGCGAGCGCTGGTTCTGCGGACGGTAATAGGTGACGAGGTCGCCCGGACGATAATCCTCCGCGAAGGAGGATATCGGCAGGCTTTCGCCGTGTGCGGCGAAGAAGCGGCGCAACACCTCCGTACGCCGATGATCGATGTTGGTGTCGCCCGATCCGGCGCGCGCCTGATGCACGAGCGCCTGCAGGTCGATCCCGAGGCTGCGGTAGGCGCGGATGACGACGTCCGAGCAGACGCCGAACAGGCCATTGACGTCGCCCATCGGGTAGCCGATGCGCCGGTAGGCGTCGTTGTAGATCACGAACTGGCCGACCTGGGTTTCCGCCGCCCTGGCGAGCGCGAGGCCGAAACTTTCCTCGCCCGTGGCGGCCGGTCCGCGTTCGGGGGTGAGGGGCGCGGACGACGCGAGCGCGCCGGTGGTGATCATCCGGGCCGCGTCTGCCGTCGAGCAGATGCCGGAGCGGATCGGGAGGCCGTCCTCGCCGGTGTCCATGACGGCCACATGTCCCGGCGCCACGGCCGAGGCGTCGCGGTCGATCCCGGCTGCAGGCGCGAGCCGGGCCAGCGCCGGCCGGTGCTGAGGCGGAAGCGCATCCGGCAGCGCGAGGGCGCCGATCCTCGTGGCCGGAGGGATGGCCGGAAGGGGCGGAGCCAGGGTTGCGGGCGGCGCGGCGCGGCCCGCGTGCATCTGAGGCGGCAGGGTGATCGGTCTCGCCGGGGCGGGTGCGAGCCCCGGGGCTTCGGAGACGGCGGCGAGTGCGGTTCGCGGCGCGATGGCCTCGCGGGCGCTGGCGGGCGGAAGACGCTCGGCGGGACCGTGTGCGGCCAGGGTGGGCCGCAGCGGGGCGATCTCGGTGTCCGGCGTCGCGATGGAGGCAAGCGTCAGATATGCATTCAGATCCCGCATCGTCTGATGCAGGACGATCGCCGAGGCGACGAGCAGAAACGGCAGGATGAGCAGCGCCAGCGCCTCGCGCTCGTCGTGTCCGTAAGACCGCGCAAGGGCGCGGGCCGTCGAAGGGGGGCGGTTGCGGTGTGCCGGCGACGCGGGGGAGCCTGCGAGGCTGGTAAGTCTCGTCGTGACGAGGCCGGCATGGGCGCGCGTGCGCTCTGCGAGCCGGGTCACCAGCGACCCGGTGCCGGCGGATCGTCTGCTCGTTGCGTGCAGAGCGCGGCCATGGCTCGGGCCGGCGGAGGCGCTCCGCGCGGCGTGGCCGTTCGGGCACGGCGTGCGCGCGGGGGCTGTGGCCGCGCGTGCGCGGTGCCCCTTCGCTTTCGACCGTGGCTTGCGCGGCTTTTTCACCGGATGCCTGGAGGTTGCGCGTTGCGAAGCATCAATTCTAACTTGAAAGCCAGTAGTTTACCATAATATCTGCATATTTAACATCCGCTTCCGCTCGCGCGATCCTCTGCTTCGGCGGAGGGCGCGCTTGGGGCTGATGGGAGTCCGACCAAGCGTCGGATCTGCAACGTATCCATGCCCTGGGCGCGCAATTCCCGCAAGGCCGTGTCCCGGTCGCTCTTGGAAAGCTTCCGCCCCTCGGCGTCGGTGACGAGGCGGTGATGGTGGTACAGCGGCTCGGGGAGGCCGAGCAGGATCTGTAGCAGCCGCTGCAGGCTCGTCGCCTCGAACAGGTCGCGCCCGCGCGTGACATGGGTGACGCCCTGATACCCGTCGTCGATCACGACGGCGAGGTGATAGCTCGCCGGGACATCCTTGCGGACGATGACGGCGTCGCCCCAGGCGGCCGGATCGCGCTCCACGCGCTGGGGCTGTCCGTCGGCGTCGATCTCGGTGAACGTCACGGTGCGCGTGCCGGTGATCTCGGCGAGCGAGTCGAGGGCGCGGTCCATGTGAAGACGCAACGCGAACGGCTCCTTCCGCGCGAGGCGGGCGGCAATCTCCTCCTTCGGCAGATCCTTGTGCAGGCCGGGGTAGAGCACGGCGCCCTCCGGATCGCGGCGCGTGGGCGTGTCCTTCGTCGCGTCCGCAATGTCCGAGCGCGTCGCGAAGCAGGGATAGAGGAGGCCGAGCTTCAGCAGCATGTCGGAGGCGCGCGCATACGTGGCGAAGCGCTCGCTCTGGCGCATCACCGGCTCCTCCCAGGAGAGGCCGAGGTCGCGCAGGTCCTCGAAGATGCGCGTCACGAGATCCTCGCGGCAGCGCGTGATGTCGATGTCCTCGATGCGGAGAAGAAAACGTCCGCCCCGGGCGCGCGCCATGTCGAAGCCAACGCAAGCCGAGAGCGCGTGGCCGAGATGCAGCTCGCCGTTGGGGCTCGGCGCGAAGCGGAATACGGGCGGCGCGTTCGGCTCCTCCCGCCCGCGCGAGGAGGGGAAAGGACGCCACGGCGGCAGCTTGCGAAGCTCCATCAGTCGCATTCTCCGGACGGGCCGGCGCCGGGCGAATAGGTCGGCGCGATGGCCTCGACGATGCGGTCGTAGATGTGACGCTCCGAAACGGGATAGAGGAGCGCCCAACTGTTGATGATGCGGCCGGCGCAGGTGAAGCTGACGCGCTCGTAGAAATGCATCGTGCCCTGCGTGCCGGAGACGATGAAGGAGCGCTTCTTCACGGGCGCATAATCGAGATCGGCGCCGCTGTAGTTCTCGCTCAGAAGCTGGCGGCGATAGTCCATCAGCGTTGCCTCGCTGTCGTTGGGGAATGCGCCGACGAGGAGGCGCGCGCCGCCGTCGCGGGAGACGAGCACATGCCCGTCCTCGCCGGTGGCGGCTTCGCGCGGCGTGAAGACGGACGCCGGATAGGCGATCTCGAAGCCGTAGCGCGCGCTCGCGATCGTCTCCCATTGGGTGAGCTTGACGCGGCGGGCTTCGGCCGGACCGGGGAGGCCGAGGCTCAGGCCGGTGAGAACGAGGGAGGCGACGGCGCGCGCAGGAGGCGCGCCGGGCCAGCGGCCGATCCAGCTCTGTCTCATCACTCGATCTCCACGCGAGACTCCCCAAGCGGCAGGCTTTTAATTTAGTTTGCCGGAGGCTTGGCGCAAAGTGTGGAGAGAGCGCGCTCGTGGCGAGGAAGATCAGCCGTCACCGTGGGTCGCGGTGCGGGGAGATGCGGACGCTCGAGAGCGTGCGCGACATCCGGGCGGGCGCGGCCGCGTTGCGGGCGCTCTGTCCGGCGATGGCGCGCGTGCACGATCTCGTCGGCGATCCTCCGCTGCGCCGTCATCCCGCCGGTTTTCAGGGGCTTGCGCAGATCGTGGTCGCCCAACAGCTTTCGGCGGCGAGCGCGGGTGCCATCTGGCGGCGGACGGAGGCGCTGGTCGCGCCGTTCGAGCCCGAGGTGCTGCTCGCGCAGGAGGTGGTTGCGTTGCGTGGCGCCGGGCTTTCCGAAGGGAAGATCCGTACGCTCGTGGCCGTTGCCGAGGCGGTTGCGGGCGGGCGGCTCTCGTTCGAGAGCGCGGTCTCGGACGAGGCGCTGCGGGAGCAGCTCCTGGCGATCCGCGGCGTCGGCCCCTGGACGGCGGACATCTACGTGATGTTCTGCTTGGGTCTCGCAGACGGCTTCGCGGCCGGCGATCTCGCGCTTCAGCTCGCGGCCCAACGCGCGCTCGGGCTTGCGGCGCGCCCGAGTGCGGTCGAGCTCAGCCGCATCGCGGAACGTTGGCGGCCTTGGCGCGGCGTGGCCGCACGCCTGCTGTGGGCCTATTACGTGCATCGCGATCCCGATGCATGACGGTTTGACTGCAGATATCTTTGCGGGATTTCAGCACAATCGCAGCGGTTTTCCCCTCTCTCGCCCCAAGTGCTTCACAGAGCTGACATGCCTCGCTAGTATCCGCTTCCGAAAGCGGGAGTGACGCCCCGATTCGTCAAGAACCGACTGGAAGCAAGCTCGTGAATGCTCATGCGGCCACGCCGGAGTCCTTCCCGGCACTGGTTCTCAACGCTGACTTCCGGCCCCTGAGCTACTATCCTTTGTCGCTCTGGAGCTGG
>JRYH01013409.1_pt1 | contig 11343 bp, 8 predicted proteins | sample 235351 | NCBI WGS metagenome assembly JRYH01 (sample SAMN03074221, study PRJNA261480) | activated sludge metagenome | biome: Wastewater Treatment Plant; feature: Wastewater; material: Activated sludge; isolation source: activated biomass of a wastewater treatment plant treating wastewater... ... | reverse complement strand
GGTCATGCGGGGCCTCCGCTCGCTTGCAGTTTCCTGTGCGATGTGATCACTAATTCCCCAGGGCGGATACCCGCCCGCCATGCGAAGCGACGGGACGGCACCAGGCGATGGCCACGGCGACGGCGACCAGGACGGCAGCGAAAGGCAGGACAGGACGAGGCCAGCAGGCGGCTGCCGCCGGCCCGGCGACGCTCGACGTCCCCAAGCTGCAGCGGAATACGCTGAACGACGAGGTCTATCTGCAGCTGAAGGAGGCGATCATCGCCGGCACGGTCCTGCCGGGCTCGACCATGACGATCCGCAGCCTGGCCGCCTCCTTCGGCATCAGCCCCATGCCGGTGCGCGAGGCGCTGCGCCGGCTGGTGGCCGAGCACGTGCTCGTCATGCTGCCGAACCGCTCGGTCGCCCTGCCGGCGCTCACGCGCGAGCGGTTCCGCGAGCTGACGCGCATCCGCACCTCGCTCGAAGGCCTGGCCGCCGAGGAGGCGACGGGCCGGATCGACCGCAAGACGATCGAGTCCATGGCGGAGATCAACACCCGCATGGAGCAGAAATACGCGCCCAGCCGGAACGATTACCTGATCCTCAATCGCGAGTTTCACTTCGCCCTGTATCGCAGCGCCGGCCTGCCCACCCTGCTGTCGATCATCGAATCCCTGTGGCTGCGCGCGGGGCCGCTGCTCAACATCCAGCAGAAGGTCTATTCCGAGTCGAACCGCACCGTCCAGGCGCATCACCGCGTGCTGCTGAAGGCGCTGCGGCGCGGCGACGCCGCCGCCGCCCGCCAGGCGATCGTCAGCGACATCGAGGAAGCGGCCGAGATCATCGGGGGTCATCTCCCGGAATCCTGAACGCACGTCGCGTTGCGATTCTAGGAAACCGCCGCGCGGATCAACGGCCCCCGCGTCTCCAGGAACTCCTCCACCGCGGCGCAGAGCGCATCGAGCTGCGCCTCGGTCGTCTCCAGGCTCAGATTGCCGAGGATGCGGCGCGACAAATAGTGCCCCTGCTCGAGCATGTCGAGGTGGAACAGCGCCTTGAGGCCGGCGATCCCCGTCTCCCGGCCATGCTCGGCCGCCTCCAGATCGCCGGCGTTGCGGATCGCCCCCTCGTGGAAATGCAGGCCGAAGATCGACCCCATGCCGGTCGCCCGGACCGGCAGGCCGCGCTTCGCCGCCATCGCGTTCAGGCGCTCGCGCAGGCCATCGCCGAGCCGGTTCATCCGGTCCTGCCGCTCCGGCGCCAGCACCCTGGTCAGCGCCGCGTGACCCGCCGCCATGCCGAGCACGTTGTTGTTGAAGGTGCCGCCATGGGAGAGGGCATTGGGCGCGCGCGGATCGAAGCGCGACATGATCTCGGCACGCCCGCCGAACGCGCCGCTCGACAGCCCGCCGCAGACATACTTGCCGAGGGTGGTCATGTCGGGCCGGATGCCGTGGAGCCCCTGGACGCCGGAGGGGCCGAGACGCGAGGTCATCACCTCGTCGAAGATCAGCGTCACACCGTGCCGGTCGCAGGCCGCGCGCAGGCCGCGCAGGAAGCCCGGGTCGGCCGGGATCGCGCCGGCGCCGCCCTGCATCGGCTCCACCACGACGGCCGCCAGGCGCGCGGCGTTCCGCGCCAGATCCTCCTCCGCCCGCTGCAGATCGTTGTAGGTCGAGACGACCCAGGGGATCGGCGGGTTCATCGGCGACACGCCATGGCCGAAATAGAGCATGCTGCCGTGATAGGCGCCGTCGAACACCATCACGGCCGGCTTGCCGGTCACCGCCCGGCAGGCGGCGAGCGCCAGCAGATTGGCCTCGGTGCCGGAATTGCAGAACCGCACCAGCTCCATGGAGGGGAAGCGGCGCCGGATCTCGGCCGCGAGCAGCGGCTCGTGCCGGTTGGGCGCGCCGAAGGCGATGCCGTCGGCCAGGGCCTGGCGGATCGCCTCCGCGATCACCGGATTGGAATGGCCGAACACGCCGGCCGTGTACTCGTTGATGAAATCGGCGTAGCGATGCCCGTCGACATCGACCAGCACCGGGCCCTCCGCCCGCGCCATGCACAGGGGAAAGGGCGAGAAATGCACGGTGGTGCGGGTGTTGCCGCCCGGCATCTCCTTCACCGCGAGCGCGTGCGCCCGCGCGCTTTCGGGATTGCGCGCGACATAGCGCGCCTCGGCGTCGGCGAGCGCGGACGCCAGATCCTGGTTGCGCCCCTCCGTGGTGCGCCCGTCGAGGGCCTCCGCGCCTGGTCTCATGACGATATCCCGATGCCGGTTCAGGGGGCGGCGAAATGGCGGGCGGGCGGCCGCCCCTCCGGCCGCCCGCCCCGTGGACGAAACGCGTTACTTCGCTGCCCAGGCGTTGAACCGCTCGGTCGCCGCCGCCTGATGCTCGACCCAGAAGTCGTCGCTGTAGATCAGCGCGTGGGCCTGCTTGTCCGGCGAGGTCGGCAGGCGCGACTTCACCTCCTCCGACATCAGGTCGTAGCCGGCGAGCGTCGGCGTGCCGTAGTCGAGATTCTTGGTGAGCTCGGCCTGCACCTCCGGACGGGCGTAGAAGGCCAGGAATTTCTTCGCCGCCTCGGGATTCGGGCCGCCGGCGATCTGCACCCAGTAGTCGGTGCCGACCCAGAAGCCGGCCTCCCAGGGAATGACCAGGTTGCGGTCGTTCTCCCGCGCCGCCCCGGTGACGCGCGCGTTGAAGTTCACGGTCATGACCACGTCGCCGGCGACCAGCCGCTGCATGCCGTCGGCGCCGCTCTCGGCCCACAGGATGTGGGGCTTCAGCTCGTCGAGCTTGGCGAAGGCGCGGTCCATGCCCTCGGGCGTGCCCAGCACCTCGTACATCTGGTCCTTGCTGACGCCGTCGGCCAGCAGGGCGATCTCGATCATGATGCGGGCGTCCTTGTACCCGCCGCGCTTGCCGGGGAACTTCTCGACGTCCCAGAAATCCGCCCAGCTCTTCGGGCCGTCCGGCAGCTTGTCCGCGTCGTAGGCCATCACGGTCGCCCAGATGTCGGAGGCGATGCCGCAATCATGGGCGGCGAAGTTGATCTGGTTCTCGCGCCCGCCCATCGCGTCCCAGTCGAGCGGCACGAAGGCGCCTTCGTCGCAGCCCTGGATGACCTGCGGGCTCTCGAAGGCGGCGACGTCCCAGACGACGTTGTCGGCCTCGATCTGGCTGGCGAGCTTGGCGTACTCGCCGCCGAACTCCTCCTCCACCACCTTGATGCCGGTCTCCTTGGCGAAGGGCTCGAACAGCGCGGTGCGGTACGCGTCCTGCCACACCCCGCCCCAGCCGACGACGACGATCTGCTCCTGCGCCTGGGCCGGCATCGCCAGCGCGAGAGCGACGGCCGCAGCGGCCGCTCCCGAGATCCACCTAGCGTTCATCTGTTACAGCTCCCCGATCTGGCGGCCCGTAGAGCCGCATGCCTTCCTGCCGATCCGGACCGCGACAGGTCTCCACGTGATCGTCTTCGCGGTCCATGGTTCTTGTGATCACATGTCAGGTGATGCTAAAGTGGTTGGCGCCCGGGAGTCAATAAGGGCGGTAGGCGGGAAACGCCTGGAAGGAAACGGGGAGAACCATCCATCATGTCGCAAGCAGCCACCGGCGCGGCACCTCGGGCGGCGCGCAAGGTCATCATCACCTGCGCGGTGACCGGGTCGGTGCACACGCCGACCATGACGCCCCATCTGCCGGTCACCCCCGACCAGATCGCGGCGGAGTCGATCGCGGCGGCGGAGGCCGGGGCGTCGATCATCCATCTGCATGCGCGCGACCCGAAGGACGGGCGCCCGACGCCCGATCCCGACGTCTTCATGAAGTTCCTGCCGCGCATCAAGCAGAACAGCGACGCCGTCATCAACATCACCACCGGCGGCTCGCTCGGCATGTCGATCGAGGACCGCCTGGCGGCGCCGCTCAGGGCGAGCCCCGAGCTCTGCTCCCTCAACATGGGGTCGATGAACTTCGGCATCTTCCACGTGACCGAGAAGATCCGCGAGTGGAAGTACGACTGGGAACGGCCCTACGTCGAGAAGACGCGCGACAACATCGTCAGCAACACCTTCGCCCAGATCGAGCGCTTCGTGCGCGAGCTCGGCGAAGGGCACGGCACGCGCTTCGAATGCGAGTGCTACGACGTCGGGCATCTCTACACCCTCGCCCATTTCCTCGACCGCAAGCTGCTGCAGCCGCCGCTCTTCGTGCAGACGATCTTCGGCATACTGGGCGGCATCGGCGCGCATCCGGACGATCTCGCGCATATGCGGCGGACGGCGGACCGGCTGTTCGGCACGGACTACCAGTGGTCGATCCTGGCCGCCGGGCGGCACCAGATCACCCTCGCCACCATGGGCGCGGCGATGGGCGGCAACGTGCGGGTCGGCCTCGAGGACAGCATCTATCTGGGCCCCGGACGGCTCGCCAAGAGCAATGCCGAGCAGGTGCGCAAGATCCGCACCATCCTCGAGGAGCTGTCGCTCGAGGTGGCGACGCCCGCCGAGACCCGGGCGATGCTGAAGCTCAAGGGCGGCGACCGGGTCGCCTTCTAGCGCACGGCGCCCGGGCGATGCGTGACGCGAGGACGACCCGGATCGCCGGCCGCTGCTTCTGGCTGCAGACGGCGATCAAGGAGGGCGAGACCGACGAGCCGCCGCTCAGCGGCGAGGCGCGCGCCGATGTCTGCATCGTCGGCGGCGGCTATGCCGGGATGTGGACGGCGCTGGAGCTGAAGCGGCGCGAGCCGTCGCTCGACGTGGCGATCGTCGAGGCGGACATCTGCGGCGGCGGCCCGAGCGGCCGAAACTCCGGCATGGTGCTGCCGCAATGGGCCAAGTTCCAGGCGCTGCAGCAGATCTGCGGGACCGAGGACGCGCTCCGTCTCTGCCGCGCTTCGAGCGCCGTGCTCGACGAGCTCGAGGCGTTCTGCCGCGACAACCGCATCGATGCCGGGTTCCGCCGCGACGGCTGGATCTGGGGCGCGAGCTGCGCGGCGCAGGCGGGCGTGTGGGAGTCCCTGGTCGAGGCGATCGAGGCGGCCGGGGAGAGCTATTTCCGCCGGGTCGGCCGCGACGAGATCGCGGCCATGACGGGGAGCGACGGTTTCCTCGCCGGCATCCACACCCCGGATGCGGCGACGCTCCATCCCGGGCAGCTCGTCCGCGGCCTGCGCCGGGTGGTGCTGGAGCATGGCGTGCGGGTCTACGAGAACTCGCCGATGGTCGCGCTGGACCGCGGAACGGCGCCCCGGGTGCGCACGGCAGAGGGCGCGATCACGGCCGACAGGGTCGTGCTCACGATGAACGCCTGGTCGGCGCGCTTCCCGGAGCTGCGCTCCGCCATCCTGGTGATCGCCAGCGACGACGCGATGACCGCGCCGATCCCCGAGCTCCTGGAGCAGAGCGGCTACAAGGACGCGCCGCTGGTCTGCGACTCCCAGATCTTCGTCACCGGCTTCCGCACCACCGCCGACCACCGTCTCGGCCCCGGCATCACCGGCGGAGTCATCGGCTTCGGCGGGCTCGGCACTCGGCGGTTCGAGGGCCCCTCGAGGCGCGAGGCGGAGATCCGCGACTGCGTGCGCCGCGGCCTGCCCAGGCTGGCCGAGGTGCCGTTCGTGGCGAGCTGGTACGGGCCGATCGACCGCACCCGCACGGGCCTGCCGCTGTTCGGCGCGCTGCCGACCTGCCCGCAGGTGCTCTACGGCTATGGCTTTTCCGGCAACGGCGTGTGCACGACGCCGATCGCCGGGCGGATCCTCGCCTCGCTCGCCCTCGGCCGCCGGGACGAATGGTCGGGCTGCGGCCTGGTGCGGCCGCCCGAGGCCTGGATGCCGCCGGAGCCGTTCAAATACGTGGGCGCGCTGATGGTGCGCGCGGCCATCCGGCGCAAGGATGCGCTCGGCTATCGCGGCCGGGAGCCGGGGCCGATCACGCGCCGGCTCGCCGCGCTCGCGCCGGGCGGCGTCGTCACCACGCCGCAGTTCGAAAGCCGCCGCTGACGAGGGCGGATGCAGGAGGAGGGGAGGCTCGATCAATGGCAACGAAGGCGAAGCGCAGGACGGCAGCCGCGGCGAAGGCGGAAGCGAAAAAGGCGGGATCGCGGGCGCAGGTGAACGGCGCCGCGTCGAAGAAGGCGGCGAAGAAGGCCGCGCCGGGACCGCGAGTGCCGAAGCCGAAATTCAAGTCGCAGCATTGGCGGGCGAAGGAGCTGCCCTTCATCTCCTGCCAGGCGGCGCCGGGGCAGGTCTCGCGGATCGCCCGCGTCATCAACAAGACCAACAGCCGCCACATGGGCGGCGGCTACGAGATCATGGACCGGATGTGCGTGTCCTGGACCGTGCTCTACGACGAGGTGCTGTTCATCCACGAGGGCCGGATGGACATCGTCACCGACCAGGGCCGGTTCGACTGCGGCCCCGGCGACATCGTCTGGCTGCCCAAGGGCACGCGGCTCGACTACGACGCCAGCAAGGGCCGCTGCGGCTTCTTCTACACGCTCTACCCCTACGACTGGGCGGCGCGCCACGGCATGGCTGAGCCGTAGGAGAGAGTGCCGCGCGCTGCCTCGCCGCCCCGCTGTCGACGACGTCGATCTCGGCCGCCGAGGCCGATCAGGACCGACTAGGACTGCGTACCCGGGTTGGACACTCTGGTCCGGGGCCTCAACGTACGTCGCCAAGCGCGGGTGCGGGTATTCCACGCCCGGCGAACCGGAAGCTGACGATGGGATCCCGTATGGTGGTGGTGCTCGTCATGTCGCCACCCTCGCAGCGGTGCGAGACCAGCTTGCGGATCAAAGGCGGCACTCGGCTAGCTGGATCCCGCGCGCCTTGGCGTCGCAGTAGAACCGCTCCGGGGTCGCCGGGAGCGCAACCGGCCCAGAGGGGCGACCATCACTTCGGCCAGACCCGCCGCCGTTATGACCACGACGCCGACGATCTCGCGCATACCGAAGGGCTCGCCCGCCCAGATGGCCGCCGTCACCGTTCCCACGCTGATCTCCGTCATGAACAGCAGACCGACGACGCCGGGGTTCAGCAGCGGCGTTCCCCACATCATGGCCAAGACCGCCGGAACGACCAGCAGCGCGACGAAGGGGACCGACCAGAATCCCGTCGCCAGGACGTGCTCCAGCAGCGGCGGCGGGTGACCGGCGGAGAACGGCAGCTGGGTCAACGCGACTGCGATCACCGTGCCCCAGGCGAAATAAACCAGCGAGTAATCGATCGCGGTGGTCTTCCCGTCGCCACGCATGAGAACCGCGGCGACCGCCCAGACCATGCCGGAGGCCAACCCCATCCAATCGCCGGCGTTGCGCGGCCAGGGCGTGCCGGAATCGGCACCGAGAATGACCAGCATGCCGAACAGGCCGAGGACGATGGTCAGCATGCGGCCGACGCCGATTCGCTCGTTCAGCCATACGCGCGCCAGCGCGCAGCTCCACACCGGCGTCAGATAGTAAAGGAGCATGGCGCGGATGACTTCGGTATGGAGCACCGCGTCGGCATAGAGAACCATCGAGGCTCCGGCGATCAGGCCGGTCAGCTGCAGGCGCCATCCCCCCGCGCGGAGCTGCCGGAACCGAGCGACCCCGAGGGGCAGGAGCAGGACGAGCGGCACCACGTAGTAGAATGCCGTGGCCCACGCCCCGCTCACCCCGGCCGCATCCAGGGCCCTGAGCGGAATCCAGAACACGCCCCAGACGAGCCCGGCGAACGCGCAGGCCAGCTTCGCCAGGCTCTCCTGGTTCGATACCGTTCCGGTCAGCACGGCGCCTGCCGCTCCGGCATCGGCCGGTGCCTCCGCACAAGGCGGGGCGGCCGCGCCTCAGCAGGCGGGCGGAGCGGACCGGCGCGATCGGCCCGCCTTTCCCCGCATTCTTCCGACCGGACCGGCCTCGGCCGACACTTCCGGTCCGGCCCCTTCACTTTCTGCACCGATCAGCCCACCACCGACCGCTTCTTCTTGTCCGGATCGTCGAACGGGATCGCATGCGCAATCGCCGGACAGGTGCTGTTCTTGCCTCGCACATCGAGCTTCGCACCCTGCCTGGCATAGCTCGGCTCGAGCCTGGCCAGCGCCATCGACTTGTGGGTAAGCTTTGAATACATGCCGCAGGTCACCACGCCCACCTTGCGGTTGTCAGCAAAGATTTCGTCGCCGGCGTCCAGCGGGCCGTCGGTATCGGCCAGGACGCCGAAGATCTTGATGCGTTCCTTGCCTTTCAGGGCGTGGTGTCGTGCGGCCCCGCGATACGCCGTCTTTCCTTTGCTGACCGTGAAATCGAGCCCGAGCTCCCAGAGCGAGTCGCCTTCGGGCGAGTTATCGTAGGGATAGAAGATCAGGTACGATTCGACGCGCAGCATGTCGAGCACCGTGAAGCAGCAGGGGATGATGCCCTGCCCTGCCCCCCTGGCGACGATTTCATCCCAGATCACGCCGATATCGGCGGCCTTGGCAAAGATCTCGTAGCCGCGCTCGCCGGAGTAGCCGGTGCGCGAGATCATCACCGGGATGCCCGCCACGCCGCCGATGCGGCCGATCGTAAAGCGAAAGACGCCGAGCTCCTCGATGGTCGGCCGGCCGGGCGGCGTGCCGACGACCTCGCGCAGGATCTCCCGCGACTTCGGACCCTGGACGGCGACGTTGTGGATCTCCGAGGTCGCCGTCTTGAGGTTGATGTTGAGGTCGGACTTCTCGGCCTGCTGCTTCAGCCAGATCAGACTCGCGTCATCACCACCGATCCAGCGGAAGTTGTTTTCGCCGAGGCGGAACAGCGTGCCGTCGTCGACCATGCCGCCGTGTTCGTAGCACATGGTTGTGTAGAACACCTGGCCCACGGAGAGCTTGCGCACATCACGGGTAACGATGCCCTGCAGGAACTGCTCGGAATCCGGCCCCAGCACCTCCATCTTGCGCAGCGGCGACAGGTCCATGATCACCGCCTTCTCGCGGCAGGCCCAGTACTCCTCGATGGCCCCCGCATTGGCGAAGTGATGCGGCACCCAGAAGCCGCGGTACTCGCCGAAGGCGCGGGGCAGCGCGGAGGTGCGCGGGTGGAAGCCGCTCTCGCGCGTGAGCTGGAGGGGTGCGTCGGGGGACTTGCGGTATCCGTTCGAGCGTTTGTTGGGGGTGTCCTTGGGGTAGACCCGCACCTGGATCTCGGTGAGGTGCCAGCCGTTGGAGGCATCGATGTCGGAGGGGCAGGACGAGGCGCCGCAGACGAGATCCGTCAGGGCGCGCATGACGACGTAATCGCCCGGACGCGACCACGGCTCGTCCGACCATATGTGGTTATGGCAGTCCACGTTCGTGTTGTAGAAGAAGTTGATCGCGGGCCAGCCGCTCTGGGCGCTGATGGGCGTGTAGTGCTTCAAGGCTTCGTTGAAGTTGTCCGTGCAGTTCGGGTGTCCGAAGTAGCCCATGTCCTCGTAATAGCGCGAGGTGCACGCAAGGTTGAACGTGTCGTGGCGGCCCACCGTGTCCTGCACGATCTCGACCAGCGGATTGCGATCGCGGTCGAAGAACTTCGAATGCAAGAGGCCGGGGACCGGATAGGCTGCGCCGTTGAGCGTCCGTGTCGTCACCGCGTCGAGGCCCTGCTCGCGGCCTTCGTCCAGGGCCTTGCGATTGAAGGCCAGGAAGTCGGAGCATTGGCGCCCTTGCACGTCGATGATCTGGATGTATTCGCCTTCGTGCACCTCGAAGCTTTGGACGCTGGCGACATCGACGCGGATGTCGAGGCGCGGCTCGGCGATCGGGTCCGGCAAGCGGGCCGTGTTCAGGAGACGCGGATTGGCGCGGCGGACGAAAATCAGGACATCGGACGGTGGCGTCTGCTCCCAGACGATCATTGGCTCGAAGGGAGCACCGAAAACGGCGAAGCAGGTTCGCTCCGCTTCCAGCGCGACCACCTCGCTCGGGCCCGCGTCGGGCGCCAAGACACGCGCCGCCTTGGCGCGCGCGAGATCGAAGCCCCTGCGATAGAGGCCGAAACGCACGCGTGCCGCGTCCTCGGTATCCTCCGACAGGGCGCGCTCGATACCGAGCGGACGCGCGCGTCCCTGGAGGCCGAGCGCGCCAAGGTCGCTCTTGCCTTTGTCTCCGAAGACGACGATTTCGACCGGCTGGCCGCCTTCGAGCGCGGCGATCTCGATACGGTCTCCCGCGTCGATCTCCAAGCCCGCCGTGCCGCCGGCTTTCAGCACATAGCGCTCAACGGACGGCTCGAGCGAGGCGATGCCAGCGGCGACGAGCTTCGGTCGCGATGGCGAAGTCAAAGTGGTTGTGCTCATGGCATCCTCGATATGGGCGTCCGCCGCAGCTCAGGCGGCGGATACCTCATCGTGCACTCTCTTCAGCGGATTATTCGGCCGCGACGGCGGGCTTCGGCTGATTGAGGAAGGCTTCCATGGAATCGTCCAACGCCTCCATCCAAGGCGTGTGATGCACGGGCGCAAGCGTTCCCGTGATCACCGACTTAAAGGCGTGGTCGCGATAGGTGAGGATGTTCTCCATCTTGTGGTGCTCCCACTCCTTGAACATGCGCGCCACCTCGTCGACGTCGAGGCGCGGGTAGTCGGTCGGCCCGATGAGGTCGCGCACGTACTCGGTCTGGAAGTCGATCGCCTGGAACGGATCCTCGACGGCTTCTTCCAGGGCGATCCATTTCTGGATATCGGCGGCCATGGCGTCGTAGGCGGGCAACTTGATGCGGCCAAGCACGACATCGCGCGCGTACCACGCCTGGGCATCGAACATGTTGAAGGTGTAGTACTGATCCTGCATGCCGATATACATGCACTTCGGATTGCTCCACCAGAAGATGCCTTTGTAGATGCTCGGCGGATAGAGGCGGTTGCGCGACTTGAGCCGCAGCGTATCCTCCATGAATGGGAAGTGATTGAGGTAGCCCGTGCAGAGGACGATCGCGTCGATCTCCTTCTGCGAACCGTCCTTGAAGTGGCAAATCTTGCCTTCGACGCGCTCGAGGAGCGGCACCTCCGACAGGTTTTCCGGCCATTTAAAGCCCATGGGGCGCGTGCGGTAGGAGAAGGTCACGGATTTGGCGCCGTACTTGTAGCACTGGATGCCGATGTCCTCGGACGAGTAGCTCGATCCCACGCACAGCACATTCTTGCCCGCGAACTCATCGGCCGAGCGGAAGTCGTGGGCGTGCATGACGCGGCCCGGGAACTTCGCGAGACCCGGAAACTCCGGGATGTTCGGCACCGAGAAGTGGCCGCAGCAGACGAAGACGTAATCGAACTCGGATGCGCTCACAGAGTCGGTGGTGAGATCCTTCACCTGCACCGTGATTTTTTTGGTCTTTTCGCTATAGTCCA
>JRYH01000292.1_pt1 | contig 11347 bp, 8 predicted proteins | sample 235351 | NCBI WGS metagenome assembly JRYH01 (sample SAMN03074221, study PRJNA261480) | activated sludge metagenome | biome: Wastewater Treatment Plant; feature: Wastewater; material: Activated sludge; isolation source: activated biomass of a wastewater treatment plant treating wastewater... ... | reverse complement strand
TCGCGCAGCTGGTTCGCGAACTCGACGATCAGGATGCCGTGCTTGGTGATGAGCCCGACCAGGGTGACGAGGCCGATCTTGCTGTAGATGTTGAGGCTGCCGCCGGTGAGGTAGAGGGCGAGGAGCGCGCCGGCGATGGCGAGCGGCACCGACACCATGATGGTGAAGGGATCGATGAAGCTCTCGAACTGGGCGGCGAGCACCAGATAGATGAAGCCCAGCGCCAGGGCGAAGACGAAGAACAGGCTGCTGCTCGACTGGAAGAACTCGCGCGATTCGCCCTTGAAGTCGATCTGCACCTCGGGCGCCACCTCGCGCACCACGTCCTGCAGATAGGCGAGCGCCTCGCCCAGGCTGTAGCCCGGCCCCAGCCCCGCGCTGATGGTGACGGCGCGCAGCTTGTCGAAATGGTTGAGCTCGCGCGGGGCGACGCTCTCGCGCACGTCGACCAGGTTCGACAGCTGGATCATGGCGCCGTCGGCGCCGCGCACATAGATCGCCGTGATGTCGCGCGGGTTGTTGCGCTCGACGTCGGCCACTTGGACGATGACCTCGTACTGCTCGCTGCCGCGCTTGAACCGCGTCACCTGCCGGCCGCCCAGCATGGTCTCCAGCGTGCGGCCGATGGTCTCCACCGGAACGCCGAGATCGGCGGCCTTGTCGCGGTCGACGGTGAGCTTGAGCTCCGGCTTGTTGAGCTTCAGGTCGGTGTCGAGATTGACGAGGTTCGGGTTCTCGCGCATCCGCGCCAGCACCGCGTCGGTGATGCGCTGCAGCTCCTCGTAGGATTCGGTGGTCTGCAGCACCATCTCGATCGGGTTCGAGGTGATGCCGCTGCCGCCCAGCGACGGCGGGGTGATCGGAAAGGCGAGGACGCCCGGCACGCTGAACATCTTGCCGCCCAGCTCCTGCGCGATGTCGAAGGAGGTGCGCTCGCGGTCCTCCCAGTCGGTGAGGCCGAGAAACGACACGGCCTGGGACACGGTCGGGAAGCCGATCACCATGAAATAGCGCGACTGCTCCGGCACCTCGGCCATGAAGCCTTCGATCCGGCGCATGGAGGCGTCGGTGTTCTCGATGGTGGCGCCTTCCGGCGCGATGCCGATGCCGATGAGCAGGCCCCGGTCCTCGAGCGGCGCCAGCTCCTCCGTCAGGTTGAGATAGAGCCAGACGCCGCTGCCCAGGGTCGCCAGCATGACGAGGACGACCAGGAACCGCGCCCTCAGCACGCCGCGCAGCAGCGCCCGGTAGCCGCGGGTCATGCCGTTGAGGCCGGCCTCGAAGAAGTTGTAGAGCCTTCCGTGCGTCTCGTGCTCCTTCAGCATCACCGAGCACATCATCGGCGACAGGGTGAGCGCGACGAAGCCGGAGATCAGCACGGCGCCGGCCAGGGTGAGCGCGAACTCCGAGAACAGCCGGCCGGTGCGCCCTTCGGTGAAGCTGATCGGGGTGAACACCGCGGCGAGCGTCAGCGTCATGGCGATGACGGCGAAGCCGATCTCGCGGATGCCGCGGAAGGCGGCCCGCATTGGCGTCATCCCCTCCTCGATGTGCCGGTGGATGTTCTCCAGCACCACGATGGCGTCGTCGACCACGAGACCGATCGCCAGCACGAAGGCCAGCATGGTGAGCGTGTTGACGGAGAATCCGAACAGGTACATCAGCGCGAAGGCGCCGACCAGCGAGACGGGGATCGTCACCACCGGGATGATCGTCGCGCGCACCGAGCGCAGGAACAGGAAGATGATGACGAGGACCAGCAAGATCGCCTCGCCGATCGTGGTGAACACCTCCTGGATCGAGCGGTCGATGAAGGTCGAGCTGTCATAGGCGACGTCGACGCGCATGCCTTCCGGCAGAACGTCCCGGATGCCGGGCAGCGCCGCGTTCACCGCCTTCGACACGTCGAGCGGGTTGGCGACCGACTGCTTGACGACGCCCATGGCGACCGCGCTCTGCCCGTTGAAGCGCGCGATGATGCGCTCGTCCTCGGCGCCGATCTCCGCCCGGCCCACGTCCTTGAGGCGCACCAGATAGCCGTCGGCGCGCCGCAGGATGATGTCGTTGAACTCCTCCGGCGTCTTGAGGTCGGTCTGGGTCAGCACCGTGAACTCGCGCTCGGCGCTCTCGATGCGGCCGGCCGGCACCTCGACGTTCTGCGCCTCCAGCGCGTCCTCGACGTCCTGGGGCGTCAGGTTGTAGGCGGCGAGCCGGGTGCGGTCGAGCCAGATGCGCATGGCATAGCGCCGCTCGCCGTAGATCGGCACGTCGGCGACGCCGTCCAGGGTCTGCAGCCGCGCCTTGACCACCCGATCTGCGAAGTCGGTCACCTCGAGCGGGGTATGCCGGTCGCTGGCGAAGGCGAGATAGATGATCGGCTCGGCATCCGCCTCGACCTTGGCGATCACCGGCTCGTCGATCTCGTCGGGCAGGGTCTGGCGCACGCGCGCCACGCGGTCGCGCACGTCGTTCGCCGCCGCGTCCACGTCGCGGGTCAGGCGGAAGGTGATGGTGATCTGGCTCTTCTCGGCGCGGTTGATCGAGGTCATGAACTCGATGCCCTCGATGCCGGAGAGCGAATCCTCGAGCGGCTTCGTCACCTGCGACTCGATGATCTCCGCGCTGGCGCCGGTATAGCGGGTCTCCACCGTCACCACCGGCTCGTCGATGTTGGGATACTCGCGCACCGGCAGGCGGAAATAGGAGATGAGCCCGATCAGCACCACGATCACGCTCAAGACCGTGGCGAAGACCGGCCGCTTGATGCAGAGATCCGACAGGAACATGGGGCCCGCCTCGCGCCGCCGCTCAGCTGCCGGCGGCCGGCGCCGCGGCCGGGCCCTCGGTCACCGCGACCGGCGCGCCGTCCTGCAGCTTGATCTGGCCGGCCGTCACCACCACGTCGCCCTCGGCCAGGCCCTCGCGGATCTCGACCGTCGCGCCGACCCGCTCGCCGGTGGTGACCTTGGTCATCACGGCCTTGCCGTCGACCACCTTGAAGACCGACTTCTCCTCGCCGACGGGCACCAGCGCCTGCTCGGGCACGAACAGCACGCTGTCGCGCGACTCGTAGATCAGGTTGACCCGCGCGAACAGGCCCGGACGCAGCTTGCCGTCGGGATTGGGCACGCTGGCGCGGATGACCACGGCCCGGCCGTTGACGTCCACCTGCGGGTCGATGGCATAGACCTCGCCGACGAAGGACTGGCCGGGGAATGCGTCGATGGCGATCTCGATCGGCTGGCCGACTCCGACCACGCCGAAATAGACCTCCGGCACGCGGAAATCGACCTTCAGGGGATCGACGTCGGCCAGGCTCGCGATCGGATCGCCGGGATCGAGATACTGGCCGACGCTGACCTCGCGCAGGCCGACGATGCCGTCGAACGGCGCGGCGATCACGGTCTTCTCCAGCCGCGCGTGGGCGAGCGCGACTGAGGCCTGATCGTTCCGGAGCGCGGCCTGCGCCTCGTCGCGGGCCCGCACCGTGCCGGCGTTCTTCGCCAGGAGATCCTGGGCGCGGGCGAAGTTGGCGCGGCTCAGCTCGAGGCTGGCCTGCGCCTGGGCGAGCTCCGCCTTGTAGACCGACTGGTCGAGCACGGCGACCGGGGCGCCCGCCTCGACCGGGCGGCCTTCCTCGATATGGATCTCCACCAGCCGGCCGGCGATCTCGGGCGACAGCGTCACGGATTCGTTGGCCCGCAGCGTGCCCACCGCCGGGATGGCGAGGGTGAGCGGGCCCGCGGTGACTTTGGCCCCTTCGACCGGCATGGCGAAGCCGCCCTCGGGCGGGGCGGCGCCTTGTCCTCCGCCCTCGGCGCCCGCCTCCCCGCCGGGAGCGGCCCCCGGTCCCATATGGGCGTACCAGTACCAGGCGCCGCCCGCGACGGCCGCCAACAGCACCAGCACGGCGAAAAGCCGGAAACGCATCGGACGATCCTTCGATGTTTCTGGCGGGGCGACCTCGGTCCGCAGCCCGCCGCCGGCGGCGGCCTCGTCGGCGCTCGAGCCGGCGAAGGCGACGCAGGGGTGGAAGGCGATTTGCCGGGGGCCGGGATGGCGCCCGCCCCGCGGGAGGGGCGAATTCTGCTGCAGCGCGGCAAGGCTGTCCAGCATGCTGAGAGATTGCCAGGAAGCCGCCCGGCGCACCGGCCCTGCCGGAGGGATTTCCTCAGTCAGAACGAGGAATTGGGTCCGGCGAGGAAGGCCGCCTCCTCCGCCGTCGTCTGCCGCCCCAGCGCCTGGTTCCGATGGGGGAAGCGCCCGAATCGCTCGACGATCACCAGATGCTGCTCCGCATAGTCGAGCTGCACCTGCGCCTCCTCCCGCCAGGCGTCGGGGGCGGCGTCGAGCAGCGCCCGGAACAGCGCCACCGCACGGTGCTGGTCGGCGAGGCTCTCGCTGTGCTCGAAGGGCAGGTAGAAGAATCGCCGGCGATCGAACGGCAGCGCGATGTCGAAGCCGCGGGCGATCGCCCGGTCGGCGACGGCCCGGGCGCGCGCGTCGCCCGAGAAGGCCCGGGCCTGGCCGCGAAAGATGTTGCGGGAGAACTGGTCCAGGACCAGCACCAGCGCCAGGCACGGATCGGCGGCGTCCTCCCAGTCCGCGAGGCGCCCGGCCACGGCCGCGTCGTGGACCGGGCCGAAGCGCCGGCGGATCTCGGCGTCGAACGCCGGGTCCTTTTCGAACCAGAGCGGCCGGGCGCGGTCGCTGAACCAGAACTCCAGAACCTCGGACGGAGAGGTCACGCGGCGAGGCCGTTCTTGCGCATCATGTCGAGCACGGCCGGGCGCTCCATCACCCGGTCCACGCAACGCTTCACGTTCGGGAACCGCTGGTAGAGCCCGGGTACCGGGTCCTGCCAGGTGGAGAGCATCAGCAGATAGAGGTCGCAGGCGCTGTAGCGTCCGCCCAGCATGAACGGCCCGTCCCCGATCGCCTGATCGATGCGGCCCCAGATCGCCGCCAGCTCCTCCCGCGCCTTTTCCGCGACCTCGCCCGCGTGCTTGGGATTGCTGGTGTGCCGGTCCGGGTAATAGGCGCGCAGATAGGCCGGCTGCAGCGTGTTCGACATGAAGGCGAGCCATTGCAGATAGGGGCCGCGGAGCGGATCGTCCACGGCCGGGGCGAGGCCGGCCCCGGGATGGCGGTCGGCCAGATACATGCAGATCGCCGCCGATTCGAAGATCGCCCGGCCGCCATCCACCACCAGCGTCGGCACCCGGCCGTTCGGGTTGAGCTTCAGATAGTCGGGGCTGCGATGATCGCCGCGCTCCAGATTGAGCTCGAACAGCTCGAAGCGCTCGCCGGTCTCGAGCAGCACGCCATGCGGCGCCATCGCCGCGCTGTTGGCAGACCAGTACAGCCTGTACACGGATCGACTCCTCCCTTGGGCGGGCGCCCCCATCGGCGCCGGGCCGGGCTGTTGTATCAGATTCGGCGGAATGGCGATGCGGTCATGCCGCCCGCTTCGCCGGCCGCGCGCCGCGCCGCAGCAGGAGCTGCGACCCGAACAGCAGGACGAGCGAGATCGCCAGGATCACCGTCCCGATCGCGTTGATCTCCGGCGTCACCCCGCGCCGGATGGACGAGAAGACATAGACCGGAAGCGTGGTGGTGGAGCCGTAGACGAAGCTCGCGATCACGTAGTCGTCGAAGCTGAAGGTGAAGCTCAGCAGGAAGCCGGCGATCACCGCCGGCAGGATCTGCGGCAGGGTCACCTGCCGGAACGTCCCCCAGGGCGTGGCGTAGAGATCGGCCGAGGCCTCGATCAGCGAGCGGTCCATGCCGGCGATGCGGGCGCGCACGATGACGATGACGAGCGCCATGGTGAAGAGCGTGTGGGCAGCGATCACCGAGGCGTAGCCGAAGCCCAGCGCCGGCCCGCCTTCGCCCGGCCAGAGCGCGGCCAGCACGGCGTTCATCGCATCGAACGAGATCACCATGGCGATCAGGGTGGAGATCCCGATGACGATGCCGGGCACCATGATCGCGACATAGGTGAACGCGTCGAACAGGATGCGGAACCAGCCCGTCACCCGCTGGACGGCGAGCGCCGCGGCGGTGCCGATCAGGGTGGCGAGCGTCGCCGCCGTGGCGGCGATGATCACGCTGTTCTGGACCGCGTCCATCATGAACGGGTTCGACGCGGCCTTGCCGTACCACTGCAGGGAGAAGCCCTGGAAGTCGCTGGCGTGGCGGCCGGCATTGAAGCTGAACAGGACGATGATCGCGATCGGCCCGTAGAGGAACAGATAGACGAAGGCGGCGTAGGCGCGCATGCCCGGCCCGCCGCTACATCAGCGACACGTCGCGCCGCCCGCCGCCGCGGGTCACGCGCAGATAGACGGTGACGGTCACCAGCATCAGCACGACGAGGGCGACGGCGACGGCCGAGCCGTAGGGCCAGTTGCGCGACTGCAGGAACAGGTCGACGAGCGCGTTGCCGATGAAGAACACCTTGCCGCCGCCCAGGAGCTGCGGGATCAGGTACTCGCCCATCAGCAGGATGAAGACCAGCATGCAGCCGGTGATGACGCCCGGCGCCGAGAGCGGCAGCGTCACCTGGAGGAAGGTGCGGAAGGGGCTGGCGCCGAGATCGTCCGAGGCCTCGAGCAGCCGCTTATCGAGCCGCTCCAGGCTCACATAGATCGGGAAGACCATGAGCGGCAGATAGCCGTAGACGATGCCGATCAGCACGGCGAGCGGCGTGTTGATGAGGCGCACCTCGCCGAGGCCGGCCCAGGATATGAGCGCCGGCAGGCCCTGCCCGCCCAGGATCCAGATCCAGGCATAGGTGCGGATCAGGAAGCTGGTCCAGAACGGCACGATGACCAGGATGAGCAGGGCGAGCCTGAACCGCCGGTCCGCCTTGACCGCGAGGTAGTAGGCGAGCGGATAGGCGGCGATCAGGCTGATCAGCGTGCCGGCCGGCGCCAGGATCAGCGTGTTCTGGAACGCCGTCCAGCGCGCCGGCAGGTTCAGGAACTGCTCGAAGGTGAAGGCCGCCTGGTAGCCGCCGGCTGGCGCGCGCTCGCCGAAGCTGAAGACGACGACCACGGCGAGCGGCAGCAAGAGCAGCGCCAGGAACCAGAAGGTGCTGGGCGCGAGCAGCAGCGCGGTCACGAGACGCTGGCGCCGCGCCTCCCGGTCGGCGGCGGCGGTGACAGTGGTTTGCGCGCTGGCCGTCATCTCTGCATCACGTCGGAAATGGATTGCATCAGCAGGGTGCGTCCTTCGAGACGCATTCCTCCGGAATGCTCCTCAGGATGAGGATCAACCTTCATGGCAGAAAGAAAAGCCTCATGCTGAGGAGCCCGCGCTCAAGCCCGAGCGCGGGCGTCTCGAAGCACGCACATCCTAGGTCCAGCGCGTCGATCGCGCGGGCTCACGCCGACTTGAAGCGGGCCATGATCTCGGCGCGCAGCGGGTCGGTGAGGGTGGCCGCCGCGCCGAACTCCAGCGGCGCCAGGAGCTCGGCCGCCGGGTAGAGGATCGGGTCCTCCAGCATCTCCTTCGGGAGCAGCGCGTTGGTCCGGCTGTCCGCCGAGGGATAGCCGTGGAACTGCACCTCCTTGGCGTTGACCTCCGGCGTCACCAGGAAATCGATGAGCGCGTAGCCGGCGGCGCGATGGGGCGCGTTCTTCGGCACCGCGTAGAAGTCGGACCACAGCTCGCCGCCTTCCGCGCCGAGAACGTACTGGATCTCCGGCATGTCCGCGTTCATCTGCTTGGCGTCGCCGGTCCAGCACACGGTGAGCCAGGCGTCGCCGCTGCGCATGGAGGGCTGGTAGTCGCTGTTGATGGCGAAGAGATGCGGCTTCACCTTGAGCAGCAGCTCCTCCGCCTGGGCGAGCTCGTTCGGATCGACCGAGTTGAACGAGTAGCCGTAGTACTTGAGCGCGTTGCCGATCGTGGTGAGCTGGTAATCGTGCACCATGGTGCGGCCGCTGTACTTCTCCATGGTGAGATCCCAGAACTGCTTCCAGGTCGTCATCTCGTCGTCGACCTTGGCGGTGTTCACCGCGTAGCCGGTCGTACCCCAGTTCTTGGAGACCGCGTAGACCGTGCCGTTGATGCTGCCCGCCTCGGCGAAGCGGGTCTCGACCGTCGCCGGGTCGTAGTTCGGCAGCAGCGACAGGTCGAGCGGCTCGATCAGGTCGAGATCGACATAGGTCGAGATGGTGTAGTTGGTCGGGACGAACATGCTCCAGCCGGTGCCGCCCGCCTGCAGCTTGGCCAGCATCTCCTCGTTCGAGCCGAACACGGCGACGTCGACGGCGACGCCGGTCTTCTCGGTGAAGGCCTCGATATTGGCGGGGTCGTGATAGTTCGGCCAGGTCGCGATCGACACCCGGTCGCCGAGCTCGCCCTGCGCCCAGGCCCTGCGCGGACGGGCGAGCTGCGGCATGGCGCCGGCCATCACCGCGGTGGCGAAGCCGAGGCCGGTCGCGCCGAGGAAATGCCGGCGCGAGATCGAGCCGCGCTGATAGCGGCGCAGCTGGTGCATGAACTCGTTGCGATCCATGGTCCTGTCTCCCCGTGTTCGATCGGCCGCGCCGCGCGCGGCCGTCCCTGTTGCCTCGACCGACCCTCAGCCCGTTCCGGCTGACCGTTCCCCCGTGCGGGCCGTCGTCACCCGCCGGCGGCGTTCCTCCGTTAATCCTCGCTGAGCGCCAGCGCGTCGCCGCGCCGCCAGGCGAGCCGCACCTCGTCGCCCTGGCCGAGCCCGCGCAGGACCGCCGCGGCGGTCTTCGGCGCGCGCACCAGCACCGGCCCGAGCTCGGCGGTCGCCACGCTGAACTCGGTCTGGTCGCCCAGATAGATGCGGTTCTGGATGCGGCCGGTCACGACCGCGTCATAGGCGGCGGCGTCGACGCGGTCGGCGGGATGCCAGAGCTCCATCACCTCCGGCCGGACCGCGATGACGCCCTGGTCCGCGCCGGCGAGGCCGGCGCCGCCCGGCGCGTGACGGCCATGAAGCACGAGACCGGACCGGGTGCGCAGCCGGGCGCCGGCCGCATCGGCCGCCACGACGCTGCCCGGGAAGAAGTTCGATTCGCCGACGAAGTCGGCGACGTAGCGCGACGCCGGCGCGTCGTAGAGCTCGCGCGGGGTGCCGTGCTGCACGACCCGACCGTCCCGCATGATGCCGATCGTATCGCTCATGGAGAGCGCCTCCTCCTGGTCGTGGGTGACCAGGACGAAGGTGATGCCGACCTCCCGCTGCAGGTTCTGCAGCTCCATCTGCATCTCGCGCCGGAGCTTGCGGTCGAGCGCCGCCAGGGGCTCGTCGAGCAGCAGGACGGTGGGCCTGTTGATGAGGGCGCGGGCGAGCGCCACGCGCTGCTGCTGGCCGCCGGACAGCTCCCAGATGCGCCGGCGCCGCAGCCCGGGCAGGCGCACCAGCTCGAGCATCTCGTCGACGCGGCGCGCGATATCGGTGGCGGCCGGCCGCGGCCGGCGCTGCCTGAGGCCGTAGCCGATGTTTCCCGCCACGTCGAGATGGGGGAACAGCGCGTAGTGCTGGAAGACCATGTTGACCGGGCGGCGGAAGGCCGGCACGCCGACCACCGACCGGCCGCCGATCCTGACGTCGCCGTCGCTCGGCTGCTCGAAGCCGGCGATGAGGCGCAGCGAGGTGGTCTTGCCGCAGCCGGACGGGCCCAGGAAGGAATGGAAGGAGCCGCGCGGGATCGCGAAGCTCACCCGGTCGACGGCGACCACCTCGGCGAAGCATTTGGAGACGTCGACGAACTCGATGTCGGGCGCCCCGTCGGTGGCTGGCCCCGGCGCCGGCGTCTCCGGGCCCGGCCTGGCGCGGGGAGCGGCTTCGGCGGCAGTTGCGGTCCCGCGCATGTGGTGGCTGGCCTTCCTGTCGCAGCCGGACTCCGCTTCCGTCGTCCGCCGCGCCCGTCCCTGTCCGGAATTGCGGCGCTTGCCCGGCCGGCCCCTGTCCCGCCGCGATGCGCCGCGGGCTCAAGGCTAGCATGTTGAACATCGCTGACAAGACGGAAGCCGCAAGCCCTCTTACGTGCCGGCCGGATCCGCATCCGGCGTTCAGGATATCGAACGATTGATCGGCTTCGCGGGCAGGCTGGCCTGAAACAGAAAGCGCCCGGGACCTCGCGGCCCCGGGCGCCCGGGTCGTCCGATGGATGCTGCCCTATTCGCGATTGCCGAACAGGTGCAGCAGCATGATGAACAGGTTGATGAAGTCGAGATAGAGGTTGAGCGCGCCCATGATGGCCTTCTTGGTCATCACGGCGGCGCCGTCCGCCGCGACATACATCTCCTTGATGCGCTGCGTGTCGTAGGCGGTGAGGCCGGTGAACACCAGCACGCCGATCACCGAGATCGCGAACTGCAGGGCGGAGCTCTGCAGGAACAGGTTCACCAGCGACGCGATGATGATGCCGATGAGGCCCATGATCAGGAACGAGCCGAAGCCGCTCAGGTCGCGCTTCGTCGTGTAGCCGTAGAGGCTCATCGCCGCGAAGGTGCCGGCGGTGATGAAGAACACCCGCGCGATCGAGGTGCCGGTATAGGCGACGAAGATGTAGGCCAGGGACAAGCCCATGACCGCGGCGAAGGCCCAGAACACCGCCTGGGCGGCGCCGACCGACATCTTGTGGATCCGCACGCTGAAGAACAGCACGAAGCCGAGCGGCGCCAGCATCACCACCCACTGGAGCGGGGTGCCGTAGATCGCCTGCAGCAGCGCCGGGCTCGAGCTGACGAAGTAAGCGACCAGGCCCGTCACGGCGAGGCCGCCCACCATGTAGTTGTAGACCCGCAGCATGTACTCCCGCAGGCCGACATCGATTTCGGCGGCGGTCGTCTGTACGCGGGCCTGGTAGGTCCGATCGGGTCCGATAGCCATTGTTGTCCCTCTGAGTCCGGAAACGATAAGCGAAGAATGATATTAGGGGGCGCGCGGCCGGTTTCAACAGAAATCGGCCGCGGTGCTTAAGAATATTTCACGATTTCAATTGGTTCGACGGAGCGCTCACTCGGTTCGCAGCAGCGGCGCCGGGCGCTGGCCGAGCGCCCGCCAGGTGCCGGCGAGGCCGGCCGCCAGGGTGAGCGCGGCGCCGATGGCGGCGGTGGCGGCCACGGTTCCGGGCAGAAACGCCCAGGGGCCTTCCATGACCCTGGTCAGGAACACCCATCCGGCCAGGGTCCCGGCCGCGGCCGCGATCGCCGCCGTCACCAGCCCGAGCAGGCCGTATTCCAGGAGATAGGCGCGGGCCACGTCCCGGCGGGTCGCACCCAGCACCTTCAGCACCACGGCGTCGTAGACCCGCCGCCGATGGCCTGCGACCACCGCCCCCGCCAGCACCAGCAC
>JRYH01008308.1_pt1 | contig 11361 bp, 12 predicted proteins | sample 235351 | NCBI WGS metagenome assembly JRYH01 (sample SAMN03074221, study PRJNA261480) | activated sludge metagenome | biome: Wastewater Treatment Plant; feature: Wastewater; material: Activated sludge; isolation source: activated biomass of a wastewater treatment plant treating wastewater... ... | reverse complement strand
ACGAGCTTCGGCTTGACGCTGCGGATCACATCCACGATGGCGTCGGAGCCGATCTCGCAGGTCATGGCTGAGCCTGGCGATGGCTTTGCGCTGACGATCCCGGCGCCGGCCTCGGCAGCCGCGCGGCGGATCAATTCATGGAGAAGGGCAATGTCGAAGCGGCGCGTCGACATGGGTGCTCCTTGTTCGTACTCTTGTCGCGCTCGCCCTCGCGGGTGCCCGGGAGCGCATCCATGGCACGGGCCGGCGGGCCGACCGGCGATGAAATCAGCATTCGAACGGCTTCAGGCCGGGCCGGTCGGCCAGCCAGTTCAGGAATCTCATGTCCTTGAGCAGCACCACGCATATCACCTCGTGATAGCAGATGCCGGCGATGTTCGACGCGTCCTGCCGCTCCGCGCGGAGATCTTCGATCAGACGGTCGAGGACCGCGAGCACGTCGGCGTGATGGCGCCGGTGGGAATCGAGGCTCGGATAGTCGACTGCGCGCAGATGCGTTTCCTCGAGCTTGAAATGCGCCTCGAGCTCGGTTCGGAAGGCATGGAGCGCGCGCAACAGTCTCGTCTTGTCATCGAGCCGCTCGAGCTCGCTTATCGCATTCACGTGTTCGATCAGCTCGCGATGATCGTCGTCGAGGTCTCGAATGCCGGTCGTAAGCGCATCGGTCAGCTCGAATTTCACCAGCTCCCTCCATCCGGTCCAGCTGCAACCGGCAAGTTAGCGATCCGGCGCCGCGACCGCCACCCCGCGGGAGGAGCTAATTGCGTTCTGTCGTTGGCCGGCTCAGCGGACGGGCTTCCCGGCCGAATGCGCCCGATGACCTCGGTCAGTCCGGAAGCCCGAAGTCGGGCGCCGGATCGTTGCGGCGGTTGCGCCTGAATCGGCTCTCGCGGACGAGTTCGCGCGGCCGGCCGTCGCCGCCGGTCCAACGGAAGGCGACTTCGAAATCCCGCGACTTCCCCCTGTTGCTCGTATAGCTCGTGACGTGCTTGTGGACGGTGATGCCGCCGATCACGAGCGCGCCCGAGGCCTGCCCGACATGATGCCAGAACAGGTCGTTCAGAAGCGACCAGGTAAACTGAGATTCGACGATCTTCTCGGGCGCGCCGAGCAGCGCCTCCCGGCTGGCCTTCTTCTCTTCCGCCGCAGGCCGGCCGAGCTCACGCAGCTGGATCGAGCGCAGCCGGAGGGCGTCTTCGTTCTCGGCCGCATAACGGGCGAGCCAGTCCGGCACCTCCGCCAGGCGCTTCCTGGTGGTCGGGAGCGCATTCTGCGCATGAAGCTCCAGAAGAAGCCGGACGGCGCTCGGGCCGATGCGCTCCTCGAGCAGGGCGCCGACGGCATCGGGGTCGACCTCGACGCCGCCCAGCCTGAACAGCGTCTCGCCCGGCACGTGATGGGCCGAGCCCAGGACGATGCCCGTGATCTCGTCGATCAGCGACTTGCGTCTGACGTTGAGCGCCTTCAGGGCGTTACGGGTCGAGATCAGCAGGGTCGGGTCGATGTCGTGTGTGTCCATAGGGGCCTGTCGAGGAGTCCTGGTCATCGTCATTCCCGGAGCTTCATGCCTCGGATCTCGCCGATGACGCGATGATGGGTGACGCCGGGTCGGCGACAAAGTCCGGGACTGGCCGGCTGTCGGAGCCGGTGGGTTGCGGCCAGGAGGCCTCTGCCGGTCGCGACCGATATTCTGCCTCTGCCGCCGCGCGGATGAGCTTCAGGCGGCTCATTCCGAAGATCGCCAGCCCGAAGAGACCGAGCAATATGGCGGCTTCCGTCGCCCAGTGGTCGAAGACGTCGCCTTGCTTGGCGAGCGTGCTGTGGGCCGAGCCGACGAAAAGCCCGAAGACGACCAGGCAGGCGGTCGAGACGCGGTCGGCGCGCGCGTTCGCCTCGGCCAGGAGGTCGGCGAGGAATTCCGTGTCCGCTCCGGGGGCGCGGCCGAGGCGCTCCAGCTGTGCGGCGCGACGGCCAGCATGCCGGGAGTCTCGTGCGGCTTTCTGCCGGCGAGCCGGGGGCAGGCCAGCGGGACCGGGCTTATCGAAGGCATGTTTAGCCGCAACCGCAGGCCGGGGAACGCCGTCTCGGGCCGGTGGCCGGGCTGGATCGTGGGCTTGGTCTCTGCGCCTTGGCTTCTGGGCCGGGCGCCTGAAGCCCGGCCGTCAGCCCGGAATGATCGTGATGGAGCGGCGCAGCGTCTCGGCGTGGTAGCCCAGGAGATCGCGCGTGGCGTCGAGAGCCAAGAGCTGGCGCCGGCGTTCGGCATCGAGCTCAGGGGACTCCGTCTGATCCTCCTCGAGCACCGCGCCTTCGGCGAGATCCATGCAGATCCTGACGGCGTCGATCGGATCGTCGGGGTTCATGCCGCGATTGGCCCGCCAGACCGTGTCGGGCCAGTCGGTCGTCATTGCGGGGTGGTCGAGCGCGTCGATCGCTTCCTCGTGGTTCACCACCAGGTCGTGCAGCGTGTCCAGGGCAGCCTGTTGCCAGGCGCGCTGGCTTGCCAGGCCGGGATCCCCGAAGGCGATGTCGATCGCATCGATCTGGTTGTCGCTGGCGAGCTCGTGGATGAGCTCGAGAGCCTCGGAGAAGCTCATGGCCGGTCCGCCCGGATTGCCGTTGGTTATGCGCGCGGTGCTGCTCATGGTCATGCCTTTCGGGACGTGCCGGGGTGGAGCCGGCTTTCCTCCCGGCAAGCCGGCTCCGGCCGGGCCGCCTGCCGCCGATCCGGTCGCGAGCCTTTCGAGCCGCCCGTCTCCTTGTGCGCCGATCAGCCGCGCGCCACCAGGAGGCTGCGCTCGGGAACCGGCGGCGCGGAGGGCGAGAGGACGATGCCGCCGCGCGTGACCTTGACCTCGGCTTCCGGATAGACGGCGAGGGCCTGCTGCAGGGACAGGCAGAAACGCCGCTTGAAGTCGCGGGTGCGGCTGTAGCCGGCGCCGAACTGCGCCAGGAGCTTTTCCCACGAGATCGCCGTGTCGCGCTCGAGGACGTGCAGCCGGTAGGCCAGCCAGATGTAGATGTCGAGCGCCTGGGACTGGCTGGACAGCGCGCGGATCGCCGATTCGAGCAGGGGCACCGGGTGCTTCTTCAGCATGTCGTAGAAGGTGTCGCCGAGCCGGAGCGTCTCCTGCCAGAGCCGGCCCTGCTCGGGGTTGGTGTTGTCGAAGGCCTCGACCGAGCCGGCCTTGACGATCGGATCCTTGGTGAATTCCACGCGGCCGTCATCCTCGTAGGAGAAGGTCAGGTGGCAGAGCGAGATACGGCGCATCTGGTCGCGCAGGTCGTGATAGCTCTTGCCGCCGAGCGAGACGCCCATGCGGCGCATCCAGGCATGCATCGACGGGCCGAGCTCGACCTCGGGCGAATTGTTGCGGATGGCCTCGCCCTGGAGGTAGAGGAGCATCATCCGCGCCTTGGCGCCGTAAGGCACGCCGACCTTGCGCTTGGTGCCGGGAATGGTTCCAGGCTCGAGGGTGAGGCTCACCCGGTTGCCGTTGCGCACCCAGATCTCGTTCACGTCGAGGCGGCGATGCGGCAGCGAAACCAGGCAGAAGCCGGAGAAGGTGACGCCGATCTCGCAGTCCTCGTCGGCCAGGAAGTCGGCCGCGGTGTCGAGAATGCGGCGGTCGACGTCGCCGAGCAGCTCCTGCGCCTTCTGCTTGCCGTGCCTGATGATCAGTTGATGTAGCTCGCCCATGGTCCCACTCCCCTGGTGGCAGCCTCCAGCGATCGAGGCCTGGGTTTCTGCTCGGCTTGTGTCCCTTCCCCTTGCCGAGCCATCGGGCGATCCGCCAGTCTCGCTCTTGCCGCGGTAGCCGGCTGGTCCGGCGCGCACGGCTTGGCACTGGGGACCGGGAATCGCGTTCTCGATGGGATCAAACATGCGTGTCAGCGCAAGCTGTAGTCCATTCGTACTTTTGACGCCCCCATAGTTTGTAGAAGGCTATTTGAAGAAAGCTATTTGCTCTATAGGGCGCGACAACAGTACGACTCGCCGCGAGTCGCGCGCGTCCAAAGTACAGGGGATGGCGTCAACGATCCCGGTTCTGTGGATAGAACGCGCCAAGAATCCTGTGGATAACGTCAAGAATCCCTGTGGATGACTCATGAACGGGCGGGCTTCGGGCTGATGGCGCATCCGCCCCGAGTCGCGGAGCTCCGTCCGAATGGCGCCGGCGACGCCGGACAGGGCGGCTCAGGCCGGGCCGTTGCCGAAAGATGCCCTTATTTCAGGTACTTGGTGGAGCCGCGACAAGAGTACGAATGTCTGCGGGGCAAGTGTCGCAACTCGATCCCTCCCGTCGCCGGCCCGTGGAGCGCGGGCGGAAAATCGCTGGGAGCAGCTCTGCTCCCGGATGGGAGGCGATTGCTTGGCGTCAGGGGCCGGGATCGGCGGCTCGAGGGCGTCGCGGCCGCGACAAGAGTACGATTCGAAAACATGGCGATCTCAGGCCGTTGCCCGCGGTTTCGCGACCGGCGCGACAAGAGTACGAACGGACGCGAGCCGCTCCGGAGCGGGATGCCTGGGGCGATCGAGGGCCCCCATGTCCTCGGGTGCGACAAGAGTACGAATCGGCAGGTCCTGGCGTCGATCGGCGTGGCCCGCGAGCCGGGCGGCACGCCGCGCCAGGGGCCGGGCTGGCCGGATCCCAGCCGGTTTTTGCGCCGGGAGGGACATCCGGCGGCGCGTCGACGGCCGGCATACGGAGTCGATCCTTGGCTAGAAGCGCGACAAGAGTACGAGTCGCCGGGGGAGGGCCGGGCGGCCTTTTGCGGGTCCGCTGCCCCGATTCGGCCGGTGAGCCGCGACAAAAGTACGAGTCGGGGAGTGGCGGTGCGGCTCGGCGGGGTGGGTCGATGCGGCTCAGCCTGCTCGTCGCTCGATCGAGCGACGGATCTCCGGCAGCCGGGCTTGCGCGGCCAGAATCTGGTGCGCGCTGGGCGGCGAGAGCCTGGTGACGAAGCTGAACTGTGTCGGTGAAGCGAGCGCCAGGCGTGTCTCGATCACATGGGCCCAGCGCAGGGCGAAGCGCTCGAGCGCGCTCGTGGAAATGCCGGCGGTGAGCGCCAGGTCCTGGACATGGCGAAACGATCCGTCCGTCGTGGAGAGCGCGATCAGCCCCAGGGTCGGCTGGCCGAGGCTCGCGGCGTCGACGAAGCCTTGCGGCGGCGCCTGTCGGGCGTGCGACACGACGAGATGAAGGGGTTCGCTCCAGCGCAGATCGGGATCGGCGTGAAGAATGGTCCGCGCCATGTCGGCCATAGCCGCCATGGGCGGGGCCGGGTCCGCAGGTGCGGGTTCGGATGGCGCATCCTCGCTTGCGGAGATTGGGTTCGCCAGGGCTTCGGTCACGAGGACCTGATTCATCGCCGAGCCGTCGCGCCCGGTGGAGAGTTGATCCAGGTCCATGCCGACAGCCGCCTCCAGAGCCTTCAGATAGAGAGCAAGGGCTTCGTCGAGCGCGATCGAGTCGGCGCGCCGCCTTGTCGAGGCGTGCTCGCAGCCGCGCACCGCGATCGAGCTCAACCTCGTTTGGTCGCCGCGATACGCGAACCAGCTCTGCGCGCCGCCGCGTCCGAGAAGGAAGTAATCGAGTTGGGCGGGCGCCGGAACGCCGTGAGCGGCCAGGGTCGGGATGGCGGACATCGGGGGCGGGCCCTACGCGTCCTCGAGGAGCCGCGCCAGCGCCGCATGCGCGGCCACGCGCTCGTGGGCGCTGCCGCGCGGCAGCCGCAGGCTGAAGTCGAACGAGGGCGACCGGCTGCCGAGGAGGCGGAGCTCGATGCTGCGCACGAAGCGATCGACGATAGCCTGGAGGGGCGCCACCGGCAGGCCGCAGGCCTGCGCCAGGCCGGTCAGGTCGGCGACGCCGTGGGGTGTGTCGCTGGCTTCGGGGAAGATCGTGAGCCCGCCGCAGAGCGAGGTCCGGCTCGGATCGCCCGGCCGGCGGTTCTGTCGGGGGTTCTTGGGGGCCGCGCCGGTGATCAGGATGTGCGCGCCTCGAGTCCCGGCTGGCTCGAATGCCGGGCAGGCATGGACGAGGGCGCGCAAGACCGGTGTCGGATCGACGATCGGAGGCAGGGTCGCATTGTCGACGCTCGCATCGGCGGGTTCCGTTTCGCCATCCCGGGGCTCGTTTGCGACGGACAGGCGGCGCAGCATGAGGCCGCTCGCCTGCTCGAGCGCCCGGACATAGGCGAGAAGCGTCCGCTCGACCGCCGCCGCCTGCCCGTTCTGGTCTGGCGTGGCGTAGGCCGAGGGCGTCGTCATCGACGCCGTGAGGTGCGGCAGCGCATTGCGCGTGATCTGCCAGATCATCGCGCCGCAGCGTCTGTCGCAGGTGAGTTCCCCGACCAGCTCGAGTCCATGGCTTGCGAAGAACTCGGCGATGTGCAACGTCACCGGTGTAGCCGACATGGGGAGCTTTCGTTGCGAGGTGTTGGAGGCGTTCGAGCGAGCCCATGCCGCCCCTGAGCTGCCGGATATCTCCGGCCCCCAGGGGCAGCTGGCTTCTCGAGGGACATGTCAGGCCGCGAGCAGGCGATGCTGGCGCTGAGCCGCCTGCGACTTGCGGCGGGCGTCGGCCAGCGCCTTGCGGTACTTGCGCTTCTCGATCATCCAGCCCTTGAGGCAGAGCAGGCGTCCGACCTCGAAGAAGGGGCCTTCCATCGCCTCCCAGACGGTCCTGGTCCTGAGCCGCTTCGGCAGCAGGTAGCACCAGCTCTCCCAGGAGCTTTCCGCGCGCTCGGCGCCGAGCTCGGGCATGTCGAACATGCCTTCGAGGCCCCGCGTCATGTTGAGCTTGCGGGCGGCCTCGGCATCGACCGTGATCTCGTGCGACTTCACATGGTCGGCCAGCAGCCGGGCGATCTCGTCGCCGTTGGGGAAGCGCCGATCCTTGGCGTCGCGGATGTCGTCGACGGCGAAGCCCTTGGCCTTCTCGCCGGGCCGGAGCGTCATCGAAGCTTCGATCTTCTTGCGTTTCCAGGTGCCGCTCACGTGGAACACCAGGATCTTGCCGACGAGCGCCCGGTCGACGTAGCCGCCGAGGCAGTTGTTCATCGCCTTGGCTTCGGCGCGGATCTCGCCGGCGGTCGTCATCGGCGTATAGGTGAGGCCATGAAGCACCAGGGGCTTCGCGAGGATCGTCCCCACTCTGGTCTCGTCCGGCAGGCGCTCGCGCTCGGCCGTCGAGAGGCGCTGATCGCGGTCGCCGCGGCGGTGCCATTCGGACGACATCTGGAGGAGCGGCGCGAGGCCGCCGTTTCCGGCGATCGTCATGTAGAGGGCGATACGGGCGTCCTTGCGCACCGAGGCGTTGCGGCCGATGATTCGCCGCGCGCCTTCGCCGGTGCCGATCGCGGCCGGCACGAAGACGTTCGCGAGGATGTGGTCGATCGCGTCCTCGACATCCCTGACCGCGACGCACAGGCGCTTGGCCGTCGCGGTCGCCTGGTCGAGCGCGTCCTCTTCGTCCGTGTCCGTCGGATCGTCGCTGGCTCCTGGATTGGGATCGCCGGCATGGCGCCTGGCGATCGCGGCATCGAGGGCGGCGCGCCAGTCCTTTCGCCCGTAGGTCTCGACGAAGATCCTGGTGGTGACGCTCGTCGGCAGGTCGGTCCGAATCGCGAGCGCGGCGCTCCAGCAGGTGGCCCAGTCTCGCCACTGGGCGACGGTTGCGGGCAGCAAATGGTCGGGCGTCTCACTCAGGCTGTGGTCGAGCGAAAAGCCCGACCGGTAGCAGGCGCCCACATGGGCGATGCGCTTCACGAGCTTCTTCAGGCAGGCCGGGCGGCGCGAGATCCGCTTCAGCGAGCGCCGGCTCCAGCAGGCGACCTCGGCCAGGGACTCCTCGAGGCTGCCGCCGCCCACGTCGATGGTCACGGCGATCTCCTGGCGATCGATCATCTCCTCGGCGAGCCAGGCATAGGATCTGAGCGCCGCGACGCGCCGTTCCTTGTTGATGGAGACCCAGTTATAGGCCTTGGAATCGAGCTGCCGGGCGAAACGCAGCGCGCTCAGGATCTCGGGATCGAGCGTCTTCAGGAAGGCCAGCGCCAGCGCCCGCGAGGCGGCGCGCAACGCGGCATCACCGGTGATGCGCGGCGCGCTGCCGTAATAGCCGCTGTCGGTCGACGGGTCGCGCGGCGCGCGGAAAGTGCGGCCTATCAGCTCGGCGACGCCGGTGCGCGAGACGATCTCGCGGCCGTCGGCGATGCGGGAGATGTAGCCGACGAGGCCGTGCGGCCCCAGGATGACGGCGCAGCCGCGGCTCGTGTCGTACTTGCCGGCGCCGGCATCCTGCAAATGGACGAGCGCCGTTTTCGCCCTGGCGATACGGGCCATGAGCTGCGGCATCTCCTTCGCTGCGGCCGTGTCGCGAAGCGCCGCCGGAACCCCGTCGCGATGAGGATGGATGAGGGCGATGCTGGTGTTGCGGTGGCGGTGGATCTGCATGTCGTCGGGTCCTCGGTCTGATGTGCCGGGCGGCTGTGCCCTTCGCCGCCCGCCCGAGAGGCGCGAAGGGCCGGGCCGCCGATCTCGCAGTCCGGCCGCGGCCGGTTGTTGGGCCTTGCCGGCAGAGCGCCCCCTCCCGGAGTGGCCGTTGCGTATGTCGGTGCCCCCGGTCGGGAGTCGAGGCAGGATCTTTCTCGCGCCGGGAGCACCCGGAGCGACGCTTTCCTGGATATTGATCCGGGCGGGTGCGGTTCGGCGTATCGCTCCGGAGTCGGATCGAAGGCGGGCTTCAGGAAGCGTGGGGCACGTAGGTCTCGTAGAGGATATCCAGGACGTCGGCGCTGCTCACGAACTCGACCAGCGACTCGTCGTCGGAATCGTCCGGATCGTCGGTTTCGGGAGCGAACTCGCTTGGCCGGCGCTCGGCTTCTTCGGCATTGCCGCCGCCCGTGTTCCAGATCGCGCCGCAGAAATCGTTGCCGGGCTCTGTGTAGACGAGGGCGATCGCCACGTCGGGAAGGAGCTCGATCAGCCTGCGCACGACGGCTGAAGGGGGCGACCAGGCGGTATCGAAGCTGTAGGTAAGCTGGCCCGGATGGTCCTCCTCGTCGAGAAGCTCGATATCGGCGTTCTCGAGCATGCCGCGGGTGCCCCACAGCGTGACGGTCCAGGGGAGACGCGTGGGCTCGTTGATCTGCATCTCGAGGGGCACCGGCAGGATGCGATGGAAGTTGAACAGCAGCGGGTCGTCCGCTTCCTCCGGATCCGCGGCCTCGCCGGCCTGCTGCGCGCGCCAGAGATGGGCGATCATGCGATCGAGCGTCAGCGCCTCCTCGGGCAGGCCGGCCTTGGCGAGGAGCTCGGCCCGCCGCGCCTCGGCCGGCGCAGTCAGGGCCAGGCGGTCGTGGGCGCTCATGCGCTCGAGAATGTGACGGGCCTCGGTCTCCTGGACGATGAAATCCGGTCGCTCGGAGCCGCTGGCCGTTTCGCGGAAGCGCGCCAGCTGCTCGGGAGTTCCGCGGACGACGAGGCGATTGCTGCACCAGTTGGGCATGGGGTATGCGGTCCTTGGCGGTGGCGTGGGTGGGCAGATAGGTGGATTTGAGCGGCGCAGGCTTTTCGACGACGACCTCTCTGGAATCGAGGAGCTTCATCTGCAGCACGGCATCGACGTTCGGCATTGCTGCCGGGCGCGCCAGCGGAGATTAGAGAGCCCGGCGCCCGGCGTTGCTGCCGGGCGCGCCCGGGTCACTGAGTTCGGATTCGAACCTCCGACTTTCAGTGGGGCATCGCTGAGGCGGCGCCGTTCAGGCGCGGCCGAGGATGAGGGCGCCGAAGCCGAGGCGGCCGTGCCGGCCGATTCCGCGCTCGAGCACGGTCATGAGGGATGCCGGGTCGGTGACGACGAGCTCGCCTTCGAGAATGGCCGAGGGCTTGGCGAAGATCGCGCGGCCGGGGAGCCGGATCGCGACGGGGCCGGCCCTGACGATCCTGAGCGCGTCGATCTCGGCGCCGGCGAGGCGCGGCGCCAGCCAGCTGCGGTAGGCATCGTTACGGGAGCTGCCGCTCTCGCGCTGGGCGATCCAGGCGTCGATTTCGCGCCTGCCGCGGCGCAGGGTCGGCGAGCAGCGCAGCCGGAAGCGCAGGTGGCCCTCGAGATGCGCCGGCGAGAGCCGGCGGGAGACGATCGCGGCGCCCGGAATCCTCGCGCTGAGCGTCGGTTCGAGGTTTTCCAGATCGGAGCCCCAGCCATAGGCCGAAATCGCGTCCTCGGCCTCGACATGGAACGATCGGGGACAGGCATCGCCCAGCAGCTCGCGGAGCGCGAGGCCCACCTCCGGCTCGAGGTCGACCGCGATCCGCCCCGGAATGCCGTCCTCCGGGCAGGGTCGATCGAGCGTATTGGCCGTCCAGCGGTAGAAGGCGAAGGACGGGAAGGTCAGGCGATTGAAGTGGATCTCGGTCATGACGTGTGCGGTCTTCCCGTGAGGCGCCGATCCGGGCGCTCGCTGATATTGGTGCTTCGAGAGTGCCGCCGGAGCGCGGTCGCCCCCGGGCCGCGCTCCGGATGGCCTCAGTCCGGCGTTCGACGCATCCCGGCTTGCGCTATCGGCCTCCCGCCTCTTGAGCAGCCAGGCCGATACCGACCCACTCGCCGCCCATCGGCAGGTCGAGCTCGCCGTGCTCGGCGTCCGAGAACAGCGAGGCGCCGGTGATGCCGGTCCATCCCAGCGCGTTCGACCAGAACATCTCTTCCGGATCCTCGCTGCCGGTGTTGCGGATTAGCCAGGCGACGGGCTCCACGGGCGCCGAGGGGCCGGTCTCGCTGGCGGGCGCGGCGGCTTCGCGGGGCAGGTCGTGGCCGGTCACCGCGTGGAACAGCCTGTGGGCGAGCCAGGGATCGAGGCCGGCCGCCTGGCTCGCATGGAGGAACTGCTCGTTCCCCGCCCGGAGCTCCATCATCGCCTCGGCCAGGGCGCCCTCCCGGATCGCCCAGACATGCATGAGGCGCAGCCGCTCGGCTTCCGCCTCGCCCAGCAGGTTTTCCGCGCGGCATTGGTCGATCTCGCGAATCAGGTCCCTCGGGCGGACCGGCTCGCCATCGAGGAAGCGGCGCATGGCGCTCTTCTTGCCGTCGAACCAGTCGCGCAGCACGTCGAGCATCCGGCCCGGCGTGTCCTCGTGGCGCTGAATCTCGCCGCGCAGCATGGCTCCGCACCAGGTCTTGAAGTCGATCGTCATGAAACGGGCTCCCTGTCTCAACCGCGGATGCCGAGGATCTTCGCGGCCAGCCGCACGAGGGCCTTCGCCGTCATCAGCATCAGCGCGGCGGCGAGGTGCAGCAGGAGGTTCGCCGGGAAGAGGGCGATCAGCAGACATTCGTGGGCGGTAAGCTTCTC
>JRYH01001162.1_pt1 | contig 11362 bp, 16 predicted proteins | sample 235351 | NCBI WGS metagenome assembly JRYH01 (sample SAMN03074221, study PRJNA261480) | activated sludge metagenome | biome: Wastewater Treatment Plant; feature: Wastewater; material: Activated sludge; isolation source: activated biomass of a wastewater treatment plant treating wastewater... ... | reverse complement strand
TTATGCAACTATTGGGTTAAAATGTGATGTTCCCGCCGGTTGCCCGAGCCGGCGTTTTACAGGCTCATTCCATGTTCGATGCCCGTGCCACGATCTCCACTTTCGACCCCGAGCTTGAAGCGGCGCTCGCCGCGGAGCGGCGGCGCCAGGAGGAGCATATCGAGCTGATCGCCTCGGAGAATTACGTCTCGCCGCGGGTGCTCGAAGCGCAGGGCTCGGTGCTGACCAACAAGTACGCCGAGGGCTATCCGGGTCGCCGCTATTACGGCGGCTGCGAATTCGTCGATGTCGCCGAGAAACTGGCGATCGAGCGCGCCCGGCGCCTGTTCGGCGCCGGCTACGCCAATGTCCAGCCGCACTCGGGTTCGCAGGCCAACGCCGCGGTCTATCTGGCGCTGCTCGAACCGGGCGACGTCTTTCTCGGCATGAATCTCAGCGAGGGCGGCCACCTGACCCACGGCTCGCCGGTCAACTTCTCCGGCAAGCTGTTCCGCGCCGTGCACTACGGCGTCGATCACGCCACCGGTTTGATCGACTACGACGCGCTGGCCGCACTGGCCCGCGAACACCGACCGAAAATGATCATGGGGGGATTTTCGGCCTATTCCCGGACCATCGACTGGGCGCGCTTGCGGACCATCGCCGACGAAGTCGGGGCTTTTCTGGTCGTCGATATGGCGCACGTCGCCGGCCTGGTCGCCGCCGGTCTGTACCCGAACCCGGTGCCGCACGCCCATGTGACGACCTCGACGACGCACAAAACGCTGCGCGGCCCGCGCGGCGGCCTGATCCTCGCCGGCGACGACGAAGCGCTGAACAAAAAACTCAACTCGCTGGTTTTTCCCGGCACCCAGGGCGGACCGTTGATGCACGTCATCGCTGCCAAGGCGGTGGCCTTTCTGGAGGCCTTGCAACCGAAATTTCGCGACTACCAGCAACGGGTGATCGACAACGCCCGCGCCATGGCCCAGGGGGTGATCGACCGCGGCTATAAAGTCGTCTCCGGCGGCACCGATAACCATCTGTTCCTGATCGACCTCACTGGCCGCGATTACACCGGCAAGGACGCGGAAGCCGCGCTCGGCCGCGCCAATATCACCGTCAACAAGAACACCGTGCCCGGCGAGACCCGATCGCCATTCGTGACGAGCGGGCTGCGCATCGGTACCCCGGCAGTGACGACACGCGGCTTTTCCACGGACGATTGCCGCAAACTGGCGGGCTTGATGTGCGATGTGCTCGACGCACCCGGCGACGCGGCGGTGGAGCAACGCGTCCGGGAACGAGCCCTGGACCTCAACCGCCGCCACCCCGTTTACCGCAGCGGATGACGCGCTCCGGCGATGTGGTGCCCGTTCTGCCACCACCCGGATACCCGGGTCGTCGATTCCCGGCTCAGCGGCGAGGGGACGCAGGTCCGGCGGCGGCGCCTCTGCGAGCGCTGCGGGGCGCGCTTCAGCACCTTCGAGAGCGCCGTGCTGAAAGCGCCGAACGTGATCAAAAGCGACGGCAGCCGCGAGCCGTTCAACGAAGACAAGCTGCGCGCCGGGATGTTGAAAGCCCTCGAAAAGCGCCCGGTGCCGACCGGCGATATCGAACGCGCCGTCCGCCGCCTGGTGCAGCACATCAGAACCCTGGACGACAACGAAATTTCGAGTCGCCAGATCGGCGAGTGGGTGATGGGCGAATTGCGCCGCCTCGACCAGGTGGCCTACGTCCGCTTCGCCTCGGTGTACCGCCGCTTCGAGGACGTCCAGGCCTTCCGCGAGGAGATCGAGCGGCTCGAACGCGACGGCCCGTCGATCGACGACCAACGGCAGATCTCACTGCTCAAACAGCATCGCGGATGAGCCTGGCCGAACGTGACGAGCGGATGATGCAGGCGGCGCTGCGCCTGGCGCGCCGCGGTCTGTACAGCTCCGACCCCAACCCGCGGGTCGGCTGCGTGATCGCCCGTCACGATCGCATCGTCGGCCGCGGCTGGCACCGCCGGGCGGGCGAAGCGCACGCCGAGGTCCACGCCCTGGCCGAAGCCGGCGACCTGGCGCGCGGCGCCGACTGTTATGTCACGCTCGAACCATGCGACCACCACGGCCGGACCCCGCCCTGTTCAGCGGCCCTGGTCGCTGCCGGTATCCGCCGGCTGGTCATCGCGGCGGCCGACCCCCACCGGCGTGCCGCCGGCGGCGCTGAGCGCCTGGCCGCCGCCGGAATCGAAGTCGTCTCGGGTGTCCTGGCCGCCGGCAGCCGGGCGTTGAATATCGGTTTTTTCAGCCGCCACGAACGCCACCGTCCCTGGGTCCGGTTGAAACTGGCGATCAGCCTCGACGGCCGCACCGCGGCCGCCAACGGGCAGAGCCAATGGTTGACCGGCGAAGCGGCCAGAGCCGACGTCCAGCGCTGGCGGGCGCGGGCCTCGGCAATCCTGACCGGCGGCGCCACCGTGCGCGCTGACAACCCCAGGCTCGATGTCCGGCTCGGCCGCAACCCGCGGCAACCCCTCCGGCTGATCCTCAGCCGGCAAGGCGACCTCGACCCGGCGGCGCGGATTTTCGCCCCGCCGGGCCGGGTGGTGGTTTATCTGACCGCGGCGGACACCGCCCCAGCGTTGGCCGCCACGCCGATCGAAGTGCGCCGCTTGCCGGGAAACGCCGCCGATCCGACGGCGCAACTCACCGCGTTGTTGCACCAATTGGCGGCGGACGAGATCAACGAACTCCACGTCGAAGCCGGCGCGACATTGTCCGGCCTGTGGCTCGGCGCCGACCTGGTCGATGAGTTGATTGTCTATCTGGCGCCGGTGCTGCTCGGCGACCGCGCTCGGCCGCTGGCCCGCCTGCCCGGCCTCGAACGCTTCGCCGACCGCCGGCACTGGCGCCTGCACGATCACCGGCGCTGCGGCGACGATATCAGGCTGATCTTCCGCCGCCCGGAGGCGCCATGTTCAGCGGCCTGATCCACTTCCAAGGCACACTGGCCGGCCGCGATCCGGATGGCGGCCATCGCCTCAACATCGACTGCCCCGGTCTGGACCCAGTGACCGGCGGCAGCGTCGCGGTCAACGGCGTGTGCCTGACGGCGACGGCCGCCCTACCCGGCCGCTTCGCAGCCGATCTGTCGCCGGAAACGCTGGCCATAACGACCCTCGGTGCACTGCCGGTGGGCCGGCGACTGAACCTGGAATTGCCGCTGACCCCGGCGACGCTGCTCGACGGCCATCTGGTCTGCGGCCACGTCGATGGGATCGGCGTGGTCCGCAGCCGCGACGACCTCGATGCCGCCCGCCGCCTGTGGTTCGACGCGCCGCAGGCGTTGCTGCCGCTGGTCGCGCCCAAAGGCTCGATCGCGATCGACGGCGTCAGCCTGACCGTCAACGAGGTCGATGCCGGCGGCTTTTGCGTGATGCTGATTCCGCATACGCTGAAAAACACCACTTTGTCCGATCTCGTCGCCGGCGACCGGGTCAACCTCGAAGTCGATCCGATCGCCCGTTACGTCGCCCGCCGGCTGTCCTTTCCAGTAGAGCCATGACCACACTCAACACGATACCCGAAATCCTCGACGACATCCGCCGCGGCAAGATGGTGGTGATGATGGACGACGAGGACCGCGAAAACGAAGGCGATTTGATCATGGCCGCCAGCTTGGTCCGGCCCGAGGATATCAACTTCATGGCGCGCTACGGCCGCGGCCTGATCTGTCTGCCGTTGACCCGCGAACGCTGCCGGCAACTGAACCTGAAACTGATGGTCAACGACAACCAAGCGCGTTTTTCGACCAATTTCACAGTCTCGATCGAAGCCGCCGAAGGCGTGACGACCGGCATTTCGGCCTACGACCGGGCGCACACGATCCGCACCGCGGTGCGTCCCGACGCCAAGCCCGGCGATCTCACGCAACCCGGCCACGTCTTCCCGTTGATGGCCCAGCCGGGCGGTGTGCTGAGCCGCGCCGGGCACACCGAAGCGGCGGTCGATCTCGCCCTGCTCGCCGGCCTCGAACCGGCGGCCGTCTTGGTCGAAATTCTAAACGAGGACGGCAGCATGGCGCGCCGCCCCGAACTCGAAGCCTTCGCGCAGCACCACAATCTCAAAATCGGCACGATCGCCGACCTGATCCACCACCGGATGCATCACGAGCGGACCATCGAGCCGGTGGCGCACCGCCCCGTCGCCACGGCCTGCGGCGATTTCGACCTGATCGTCTATCGCGACTTGATCGAGCGACGCCTGCACTGGGCGTTACTCAAGGGCCGGCCGGATCCGGACGAACCGTTCCTGGTGCGGGTCCACGTCCAGAACCTGCTGAGCGACGTGCTGGCCATCGACGACGACCGCTTCGGGCTGCCGGTACGGGTGGCGCTGCAGGAAATCGAACGGCGCGGCAAGGGGCTGGTGCTGGTGCTCGGCAGCGGCGAAGACGACGAAGCGTGCCTGGCACGGCTCGAAAGCTGCGACGCGGCGCCGCCGGCCGGCGAGCGGGCCAGCGTCCATGAACTGCGTACTTACGGCGTCGGCGCCCAGATCATCGCCGACCTCGGCATCCGAAAAATGCAGGTGCTCAGCGCCCCGAAACGCTTCCATGCCTTGGGCGGCTTCGGGTTGGAAGTCGTCGCCTATCTCGAACCGCAGACCATGGACAGCAGCCGATGAGACCCGCCGCCCCCCAGCGCTTCGCCATCGCCGCGGCGCGTTTCAACGAACCGGTCGTCGCCGAGCTTCTGGCCGGGGCACGTGACGGCTTTGCGGCACACGGCATCGCCGCCGAACAGCTCACCGTCATCCGCGTTCCCGGCGCCTTCGAACTGCCGCTCGCCGCCAAGCGGCTGGCGGCTTGTGGCCGCTACCGCGCCGTACTCGCACTCGGCGCGGTGATCCGTGGCGAGACGGCGCATTTCGATCACGTCGCGGCGAGCGCCGCCAGCGGCCTGACCCGTGTCGCGCTCGACACCGATGTACCGGTGATCTTCGGCGTCCTGACCTGCGATACGCTGGACCAAGCCCTGGCCCGCGCCGCGCGCCGGCAGGGCAACAAGGGTTTCGAAATGGCGCTGGCCGCGCTCGAGATGAGCGAAGTGATCGATCGCCTCGCCACCGGCGAAGCGCGATGAGCACCGAGCACCACCACGCGCCGCTCAGCCGCGCCCGGCGCCGTGCCCTGCAGGCGCTTTACCAATGGCATCTCAACCCATCGCCGGCCGCCGAGATCATCGCCCAGTTCGCCGCCGCACAAGATTTCGCCGGCGTGGATAAACCACATTTCACCGAACTGGTCAGCGGCGTGACCGGCGGAGCAGCGACGCTCGACAAGGCCCTGCAAGCCTTGCTCGACCGGCCGCTGGCCCAGATCGATCCACTCGAACGGACCATCCTCAGGCTGGCGGCTTACGAACTATTGCATTGCCCCGCAATTCCGGCGCGGGTCGTGATCAACGAAGCGGTGGATCTGGCGCATCGCTTCGGTGCCACCGCCGGCCATGCCTATGTCAACGCCGTCACCGACCGCCTCGCCCGCCAGGCGCGGGCCGCGGAATTCGATACCCCATGAGCGGGCCTACGGAACGTCGCGAATTCAGTCCGCTCGACCGGCTTTTCGCCCGCCTCGATCTGGCCCTGGCGGTGACGAGCGGCCAACGGCCGGTGCCACGTCACAGCGAGGCGAAGCCCCGGCCCTACCCGCCGGACAACGCAACCGAAGCCACTACGGCGCCTTTGGATGCGGCCGCCACCCGCCACGCCGCCGGGCTGATGCGCGTCAACCATGCCGGCGAGATCTGTGCCCAGGCGCTTTATTCCGGCCAGGCGCTGACCGCCCGTAACGCTGCGGTACAGCAGGCAATGCAGCGTGCCGCCGACGAAGAACTCGACCACCTCGACTGGTGCGCCGCCCGTCTCGCCGAACTCGGCAGCGGGCCGTCGAAGTTGGCACCTTTGTGGTACGCGGGCTCGTTCGCCATCGGCCTGGCGGCGGGCGCCTTGGGCGACCGCTGGAACCTCGGATTTCTCGCCGAAACCGAACATCAGGTCGAAGCCCACCTCGTCAACCACCTGGGCCGCCTGCCGGCCGCCGACGAGGCGAGCCGCGCGATTATCGAGCAGATGAAAAAAGATGAGGCCGGCCACGCTGCAATGGCCGAGCGGGCCGGCGCCGCACCGCTGCCCACCCCCGTCACTCGGCTGATGGCGCTGACCGCCGGAGTGATGAAATTTTTCGCCTACCGGATCTGAGCCTGCCGCACCTCAATACCCCAGCCGCAAACGCCGGTAAACAAAGCCCAGGAGCCAGGCCGGACCGACGAGCAGAAACTGCAGGTCCTTGAAAAACGACGGCCGGGCGCCTTCGACGTGGTGGCCGATGAACTGCCCGATCCAGGCCACCACGAATACGATCAACGCCGCCTGCCAGAGCGGCAGCGGCAACGCCTCGGCCAGAACGGCGCAGAGCCCGAGCAACACAGCGTTGACCAGCACCATGCCGATCGCCAATCGCCAGGAATAGACCCCGTAATAAACGGTCATCGCGATCACCGCCAGCACCGCCCAGTTCAGTGGCGGCGCGCCGAAGCCGCCGACCGGCGGCACGGACCACAACAGCGCCAACAGGCTCCACAAGATAGCCGGCACACAGATCCAGTGCACCCGTTTATTGAAGGGATGGCGGTGGCTCAAACCGTATTCGTCGAACAACTCGGAAATCGTCTGCATGGCGTGACTCACGATGGGGGAATAACCCGAGTGTAACGCCGGCCGGCACCGCTGTATATGGCCCGCTTCACAGCCGATGCCGCCAGTCGGCTGCCGGCGGCAAAAGCGCCGGATCGATCTCACGTCCGAGGGCCATCACCTGAAAGCGCTCGCCCATTTCTCCAGGCAACAGCAGGCGGCGTGCTTCGGCGGGCCGCTCGGCGTCCGCCGCGAGTTCATCGAGAATGCCGGCGGCCAGCAGGAACTCGGCCTGGCTGGTATAGGCCAGAACCTCGAGACCGAGCACCGTGGCAGCTTCGGCCACGGTCGTGAAATCGACGAAGGCAGTTAAATCCTGCGCCCCCGGCGCGTACAGCGCGTCGTCGTGCACGCGGTGGCGGCGGTGGCAAAGCAGCGTGCCCATCGCCCGTTCGGGCAAGTAGAATTCGCGGCGCGGATAGCCGTAATCGACGAGGATGAGCGCGCCAGGGCGCCAACCGGCGGTCCACTGCGCCAGGGCCGGAGCGATCGCCGGATGGACTTCGCTGAGATAGCCGTCAGGCCAGTCGAAATCCACAGCGGCATCCAAGGCCGCGAGCCGCTCGGCAGTCGCCGGATCGGGCGACAGTTCACACCATGCGAAACGATCGCCGGCCAGTACCACACCCAACTCGAGCCACGCGGCACCGCGCCGTACGACCCGCGACACGGGCAAGGCATCGAGCACTTCGTTGGCGATGACCAGGTGCGGCAGATCGCTCACCGCGCCGCCCCCCTCCCAGGCGATGCGCGAGCGGAGTTCGGCCGGCAGCCCAGCAAACAACTCCGCCTGTCGCCGGCGGAGCGCTGGGCTGATCTCGTCGATACGATACCGTACCGGCAACCGCCCGGCGGCGGCCAGGGCACGGATCAGATCGCGCGCCAGACGGCCGCTGCCGGCCCCGATCTCGACAATTTCATAATGGCCAAATGAATCGATCAATGGCCAAAGGCCGCGGGCCAGCGCTCGGCCGAACAACGGTCCGAGTTCCGGGGCGGTGACGAAATCGCCCGCCGCACCGAACGGACTGGCCGGCGAAGTGTAATAACCATGCCGTGGGTGATACAGGCACAGCGCCATAAATTCGCGAAAGCGCAACGGCCCGGCGGCAGCGATCTTCTGCTGGATCACGGCGCCGAGCGGCGTATCTGTTTTATCCATTTAAAATAAAAACAGCCCGGCTGACGGGCTGCTTTGTACCGCGGGAATAAAATCAAGCGGCCCGTGCGACGTCCTCGGCGGCAGGCTGGTCGAGCAGTTCGACCAGCGCCAGAGGTGCGGCGTCGCCGACGCGAAAACCGCATTTCAGAATACGCAGATAACCGCCTGGGCGGGTCGCGAAGCGTGGCCCAAGGTCGGTGAACAATTTGCCAACAGCTTCCTGGTCGCGCAGCCGGGCAAAGGCCAGCCGGCGATTGGCAACGGAGTCGATTTTAGCTAACGTGATCAACGGCTCGGCGACCCGGCGCAGCTCTTTGGCTTTGGGTACCGTGGTCGTAATCGTCTCGTGCTTGAACAGCGAAGACGCCATGTTGCGGAACATCGCGCGGCGATGGCTGCTGTTGCGGTTCAGTTTGCGGCCGGATTTGAGGTGGCGCATGATCTTGACTCCGTTATAAAGTGACTCAGTCGGCGCCGGACAGGCCGGGCGGCGGCCAGTTGCCGATAACCATGCCGAGACTGAGATTGTGCGATGCCAGGACGTCCTTGATCTCAACCAGCGATTTCTTCCCCAGATTGGGGGTTTTCAGCAATTCATTCTCGGTGCGCTGCACCAGCTCGCCGATGTACATGATGTTCTCGGCCTTCAGGCAATTGGTCGAACGCACCGTCAGTTCGAGTTCATCGATCGGGCGCAACAGGAGCGGGTCCATCGTCTGGCGCCCAGCGGCCGCCTGCCGCTCGTCGCGGGTGGTGAAATCGACGAACACCGACAACTGATCGGCAAGCACGTTGGCGGCGTATTTGACGGCCTCTTCGCAATCGATGCTGCCGTTGGTTTCGATGTCGATCACCAGGCGGTCGAGGTCGGTGCGCTGCTCGACACGCGCCGCTTCCACCGCATAGGCGACGCGCTGCACCGGGCAGAACGAAGCGTCGAGCAGCAAGCGGCCGATCGGAGCCGGACTTTCCATTTCATCGCCCTGGATGCGAACCGCCGGGCGATAACCGGTGCCGCGCTCGACGGTCAACCGCATGGTGATTTCGCTGTCGCGGGTCAGATGGCAGATCACGAATTCCGGATCGACGACTTCGATGGAATGATCGAGTTCGATGTCGCCGGCGGTCACCGCGCCCTTGCCTTTCTTTTTCAGTGTCAGCTCGGCGCGCTCCTTGCCGCTCATGCGCAATGCCAACTGCTTGAGGTTGAGCATGACGTCGATCACATCCTCTTGCAGACCCTCGGCAACGCTGTATTCGTGTTGTACACCTTCGATTTCGACTTCGGTCACCGCACAACCCGGCACCGACGAGAGCAGCACCCGGCGCAAGGCGTTGCCGAGCGTATGCCCGAAGCCGCGTTCCAGCGGCTCGAGCACGATTTTGGCGTGGCTCGGCGTGAAGCGCTCGACAACGGCACTGTTCGGTTTCAACATGTTTTCGAGCCTGATGCTGCTTGAAGCTGTCATCTATCACACTCTCGGTAGTTTCGATACTCGGCACGAGCGCCCGCGGCTGCGTCGCAGGGAGTCGATCATCCAACCCGCTTGCCTGACCGCCGGGCTTATTTCGAATAAAGCTCGACGATCAGATTTTCGTTGATGTCCGACGGCAGGTCGGCACGATCGGGGACGTTCTTGAACACCCCGGACATCTTGCCGGCGTCAACCTCTATCCAAACGGGCAGCAGATCCATTTCCTGGCTGATCTTGAGCGCTTCGGCAACGCGCAACTGCTTGCGGGCCTTGTCACGGATGGCGATCACGTCGGCGGGCTTGACCGGCGATGATGGGATATTGACCACCTTGCCGTTGACCTCGACGCAGCGGTGGCTGACCAATTGTCTGGCCTGGGCGCGGGTCACCGCGAAACCCATGCGGTAAACGACGTTGTCCAGGCGGGACTCGAGCAGGCGCAGCAGGTTGTGGCCCGTGGCACCGCGCTGCTGCGCCGCTTTTTTGTAGTAGTTGCGGAACTGGCGCTCGAGAACGCCGTAAGTCCGGCGTAATTTCTGCTTTTCGCGCAACTGCAAAGCGTAATCCGACACCTTCTGGCGGCGGGCCGCACCGTGCTGGCCGGGAGGCTGAGCCAGCTTGCATTTGGACTCCAGACCGCGCGCCGGGCTGGTCAGGCCGAGGTCGGCGCCTTCGCGCCGCGCTAACTTACAACGGGGACCTAAATAACGTGCCATCTTTCACTTGCCTCCGCTCAAACCCGGCGCCGCTTCGGCGGTCGGCAGCCGTTGTGCGGAATGGGGGTTTTATCGATGATGTTGCTGATCCGGTAGCCCACGGCGTTCAAGGCGCGCACCGAGGACTCGCGGCCGGGGCCGGGGCCGTTGACGTGCACTTCGAGATTCTTCAGGCCATAATCGAGCGCCGCCCGGCCCGCCGACTCGGCGGCGACCTGCGCCGCGAACGGCGTGCTTTTGCGCGACCCGCGGAAACCCGCGCCGCCGGAGGTCGCCCAGGCGAGCGTATTACCCTGCCGGTCGGTGATCGTGATGATCGTATTGTTGAACGAAGCATGAATGTGCGCGATGCCGTCGGTGACGACTTTGCGGACTTTCTTGCGCGGTGCGGCTGGTTTTGCCATGCGAATCGACCTTGTGAGTATGTCGGTATGTCTGAATAGGGTGACGTGGCGTCGAGTGACCTGGCCCGGGATTACCTGCGGATCGGACGGCGCGGACCTTTGCGGGTCCGGGCATTGGTCCGGCTGCGCTGGCCGCGCAAAGGCAGACCACGGCGGTGGCGCATACCGCGGTAGCAGCCGAGATCCATCAGGCGCTTGATGCTCATCGCCACTTCCCGGCGCAAATCGCCCTCGACGACAAAGCGCCCGACCTGGGTGCGCAGGCTCTCGACCTCACCGTCGGTCAGGTCGCGCACCTTGCGCCCCGGCTCGACACCGGCCGCCTGGCAGATTTTCAGGGCCCGCGGGCGACCGATGCCGTAAATGCTGGTCAGCGCCACCCAGGCATGTTTCTGAATCGGTAAATTGACACCGGCGATACGCGCCATCGTCGATACTCCATACTGCCGTGCCGCAGCCCGGCACAAAACATTCCGGCCGCTTACAGCCGGTCAACCATAGTCGAGACTACCGCAGGCCGGACCTGCAACCGTACCATCGCGCCCGGCCGCTGCCAGGTATCCGGACTGTAACACGCCATTATAGCAATATCCGCCTTCCCAGACAAGGTCGCAGTCTCCAAAGAGCGGCTCCCAGGCCCGCCTCATGGCCGCCACGCCGGCGTTTCCTGGGCGGCATACCCGGGCCTCAACCCTGGGGACCTCAACCCTGGCGCTGCTTATGCCTGGCCTCTTTACAGATAACGTAGACCACGCCGTTGCGCCGCACAATCTTGCACTGCCGGCAGATTTTCTTGACCGATGCCTGAACTTTCATGATGACATTCCACCCAATTGTTGCATAAGTTCCCGGAATTCTCGGTCAAGCTGGCGAGTGCAGCTTG
>JRYH01000323.1_pt1 | contig 11364 bp, 11 predicted proteins | sample 235351 | NCBI WGS metagenome assembly JRYH01 (sample SAMN03074221, study PRJNA261480) | activated sludge metagenome | biome: Wastewater Treatment Plant; feature: Wastewater; material: Activated sludge; isolation source: activated biomass of a wastewater treatment plant treating wastewater... ... | reverse complement strand
GCGGGCGATGCCGTCGGCGTCGAGACCCGTTCCTGCGCCGGCGATCTCCTGCGGCGGCCGGCCCGTCAGCGCCGCAACGACAGCGGCGGCGGCTGTCGTGTTGCCGATGCCCATCTCGCCGAAGAGGAGGAGATCCGCCTCTCCCGCCGCCTCGACGGCGCGACGGCCGGCGGCGAGCGCGAAGTCCAGCTCGTCCGGCGTCATGGCCGGCTCGGCGGTGAAGTCGCGCGTGCCGCGCCGCGGCTTGTCGGTCACGACGCCCGCGATCGGCTGCTCGGCGAGCGTTCCCGCATCGACGACGGTGAGCGGAACATCGAGCGTGCGGGCGAGAACGGCGATCGCCGCGCCGCCGGCCGCGAAATTGCGCAGCATCTCGACCGTCACGGCGGCCGGGAACGCGGAGATGCCTTGTGCGGTCACGCCGTGGTCGCCTGCGAACAGGATGATGGGCGCGCGCCGCGCGGAGGGACGCTCGCTTGCCTGCAGCGCCGCGAGCGCGATGGCGAGCGCCTCCAAGCGGCCGAGCGATCCCGGCGGCTTGGTGAGAACGGCCTGGCGCGCGCGGGCGGCCTCCTCGTGCGCCGGCGAGGGCTCAGGGCAAGACGCCTCGATCCAATGTGAAGTCGCCATGTCTCTCACTTGTTCTCGCGCCTTCTGGCGCCGCGGCTGGGCTTGCATGGCACGGGGGCCGCTCCGGAGGCAACACCGGAGCCGCTAACCATAATGGCCGCTCAGACGGACGCGCCGGGATTGATGCGGCCCACAGGATGTGAGAGCACGAGGCCAGGGAGGCGCCGCGCGAGGATCGCAGATGAAGCTCAGGCGGATGATGGAGGCGGGACGGCCCGTCGTGCAGATCGCCGCCGGCGTCGGGTGGGTCGACGCCGCCCATGCGCTGGCGCGGCTCGATCCCGCGCCGGACGCCGAGGCGCGTGCGCGGTGGTCAGGGGATCTCGTCGCGCTTCTGGCCGCGCCAGACGAGGTCCGCGCGCGTTTGGCCACGGTGGCAGAGGCGCTCTCTCCCGAGCGCGATCCCACTCCTGGCCGTTCCGCCGCTCTTCCCTTCGCGCCGCGCTCGTTCCGCGATTTCATGCTCTACGAGCGCCATGCCATCGCTGCGGCGCGCGGCTTCGCGCGCACGTTCCTGCCCGCCGCCTGGCCGGTCGTGCGGGGCTGGGAGGCGCTGCTCGGTGCGCCCTTTCCGGCCCTCAAGCCACACGCGCTCTGGTATCGCCAGCCCATCTACTACATGGGCAACGCCCTCGCCTTCGTCTCGGACGGCGACGAGGTCCCCTGCCCCGCCTATACGCGCGCACTCGATTACGAGCTCGAGCTCGGCTTCGTGCTCGCCCGGCCGCTGCGGGATGCCTCCCCTGCCGAGGCGGAAGCCGCGATCGGCGGCTTCGTCGTCGTCAACGACTTCAGCGCACGGGACGTGCAGCGCGCGGAGATGCAGTCTGGCTTCGGGCCGCAGAAGGCCAAGCACTTCGCGAATGCGATGTCGCGTGTGGTCGTGACGGCGGACGAGATCCTGCCGCGATGGCGCAATCTCAAAGGTTTCGTGCGGATCAACGGGCAGCCCGTTGGTACAACGACGAGCGCGGGGCCGCGCTGGTCGCTCGGCGAGGCGCTCGCCCACGTCTCGCAGTCGGAGACGCTGCATGCGGGCGAGCTGTTCGCGACGGGCACGCTCCCCGGCGGCAGCGGCATCGAAACCGGGTGCCTGCTCGCCGTCGGCGACACGATCGAGATCGGCATCGACGGCATCGGCGCGCTCGCCAACCGCATCGTCGCCGGAAAGGGACGGACGCCATGAGGATCATCGATCTCTCGAAGCCGGTCGTCTTCAACCGGCAGGACCCGTTCTTCATGCGCGTCAAGGTCAGGCACAAGCCGCATTGGATGGCGAAAGTGCTCGTGCGGCTGCTCGGGCTGCCGTTCCGCCTCTTCCCGCGCGACTTCGCCGGCTGGGCGGACGATACGGTAACGATGGGCGTGCATGCCACGACGCACATCGATGCGCCCTGGCATTACGGTCCCGTCTCCGCCGGCGCGCCCGCTCAGACGATCGAGCAGATCCCGCTCGACCGCTGCCTCGGCCCCGGCGTGGTGCTCGATCTCACCCACAAGGCGGACGACGATCCGATCACGACGGCCGACATGGACGCGGCCCTCGCCGCCTCCGGCGCGACCCTTACCGACCGCACGATCGTGCTCATCCGAACCGGGCGCGACCGGCTGATGGGCACGAAGGACTTCTGGTCCACCGGCACGGGCATGAGCGCGGAAGCGACCGACTGGCTGCTCGACCGTGGCGTCACCGTCATGGGCATCGACCAGTGGGGGTGGGACCTGCCGTTCCGGGCGCAGATTGCGACGGCGCGGGCGTCGGGAAACCGCGAGCTTTTCTGGGAGGCGCATCGCGTCGGCCAACGCCGGCCCTACTGGCATATGGAGCAGCTCACGAACCTCGCGGCCCTGCCGCCGCATGGCTTCGAGGTGGCCGTCTTCCCGCTCAAGATCGTCGGGGCCTCCGCAGCGCCGGCCCGCGTCGTCGCGATCCTCCGCTGACAGGCCGTCTTTCGGCGCGGCGGCCCTGTCGCCGCCCTCACCGGCGGTACGAAAATCCTTTGACCGGCGGATGCGGATAGGGAATTTATCCCGGTACGTTTCGGGATAATGTTCCACTTAAAGTCGTAGGTCCGCGATGAAGCCCCCGAAGTCCGAGCCCGTCGTGACGCGGCTCGATCCGAACCATCCGAACCACGACGCCCTTCTCCTCAAGCGCGCGCGCCTCGAGGCCCATCGGCGGCGCCGGCGCGAGAACCGCGGCGAAAGCGAGCCGTCGGCCGAGACCACGCCCACACAAAAACCCGCCAAGACGTCGCTTCCCTCCAAAAAGCCCAGGAAACCGCGAAAGGGCTGACGGTGCGCGCCTCCCTACAGCTTGGCCTCCCGACGCGTTATGGTTCGTGGGATCGAGATTGTGCGAAGGAGGCCCTATGACCGATACGACCGATGACGCCACGGCTCGGAACCTCGACGCGGATCGCCAGAGCCTTCTTCCCAAGTTCGTGCCCTCGCGCCGCGAGGCCATGCTGACGACACTCGCGACGGGGTTTGCGCTCGCGATCCAGCCGATCGCGGCTGCAACGACGATCACGACGGATACGGACGGCCTGACGGCCGGCGAAGTGCAGATCGCCGCTGCCGACCGCTCCCTCCCCGCCTACCGCGCCATGCCGGCCACCGGCGGGCCGTTCCCGATCGTGCTCGTGATCCAGGAGATCTTCGGCGTGCACGAGCACATCCGGGACGTCTGCCGCCGGCTCGCGAAGGCCGGCTACATGGCGATCGCGCCCGAGCTGTTCGTGCGGCAGGGCGACGTCTCGCAGCTCAAGACGATCGACGAGATCCGCCCGATCGTCGCGACCGTGCCGGACGCGCAGGTGATGAGCGACCTCGATGCGACCGTCGCCTACGCGGTCGCCTCGGGCGGCGACGGCGGCAAGCTCGCCATCACCGGGTTCTGCTGGGGCGGGCGCATCACCTGGCTCTATGCTGCGCACAATCCGGCGCTCAAGGCGGGTGTGGCCTGGTACGGGCGCCTTACGGGCGCGTCGACGCCCGAGACGCCGAAGCATCCGGTCGATCTCGCTGCGGATCTCAAGGCGCCGGTGCTGGGGCTCTACGGCGGGGCCGATCAGGGCATTCCGCTCGAGACGGTGACGGCCATGCGCACAGCCTGCAAGGAGGCCGGCAAGACCTGCGAGATCGTCGTCTTCGACGGGGCGCCGCATGCGTTCCATGCGGACTACCGGCCGAGCTACCGCGCCGGCCCTGCGCGAGACGGCTGGGCGCGACTGCTCGCATGGTTCAAGCAGCACGGCGTCGCGTAATGGAGGACAAGGCGCGCCCCATGGTGGGCGCGTCGTGTCTGGCTCGATCCGAAGGGTGGTCGTTTGTGCGGTGGTCGGGGCAGCGGGATTCGAACTCGCGACTTCTTGCTCCCAAAGCAAGCGCTCTACCAGGCTGAGCTATGCCCCGTGACGGGCCGACATGGGTCGGGCCGCAATGACCGCCGCGGCACGCACGGCAGGGGCCAACATCTGCCGCTTCGCGCCCTCAGGGTCAAGCGTCCGCGCAAGGGCCGGCGGCGCGTCACTTCGACGGCGCGGGGCCGAATACGCGATGGCGGACCTTGTCGCCGGGCTTGAGACCCAGGCGCGCCGCCTCGCCGCCGGCAATCTCCAGCACGGCCGCGACCGGGCCTTGCGAGGGGATGACGCGCTCGGAGAGCGGCTCGGCACGCGCCTCGATGCGATGGACCGTGCCGTCGGCGCGGATGAAGACCATATCGAGCGGAATGTACGTGTTGCGCATCCACATGGTGAGTTCGCGCTCGGCGCCGTGGACGAAGAGCATGCCCTTGCCCGCCGGCAGGCTGGTGCGGAACATGAGGCCGAGCGCCTGCTTCTCGGGCGTCGTCGCCAGCTCGACGTCGAGCGGGTGGGTGCCGGATGCCGTGACGAGGGCAAGACGCTCCTCGGCCACCGCTGCGGAGGCGGCGCCGGGCGTCGCGCGCTCCTGAGCGTCCGCCGGGCCAAGGGCCGCCGCCATGGCGGCCAGGAGCGCCGCGCCCCGCGCGCGTCCTCGCCAATTGCCGATCTCCCGCATCGCGCCTCGACCTTCAGACTGCCGGTCCGATCCCGAGGCGCGCCGCAGTCGAAGCCGGCCTCGATGCGCTTGTAACGGAGGGGCGCGCCCTCTTAAAGAACGGGTTGCGTGGTGGAGGCGGCCGCGCGCCGGAAAGCGAGGCCTTCCGGAAACAGAAAATGCGAGCGCTCGCGCGCTCGCATCCGAAACTTGCCACCCCGCGAGCGGCTCACCCCTTCAGTGGGACGAGGTGAGACCCGTGGAGGCCCCGTCGGGCTTCAGCTCGGCCGCCATGCAGCCCTTGGAGCCCATGCCCCAGCGCACATGAACGGTCTGGCCCGGGCGCAGCTCGGTAAAGCCGAACCGGCGCAGCGTTTCCATGTGCACGAAGATGTCGGGCGTACCCTCGCCTTTGGTCAGGAAGCCGAAGCCGCGGACGCGGTTGAACCACTTCACGACCACCCGCTCCCAATCGCTCTCAGGTTGTACGTGAACGTGGGTGCGCTGTGGCAGAAGCGACGGATGGATCGCCGTCGATTCATCCATCGAGAGAATGCGGAAAGCCTGCATGCCCTTCGGGCGGCGCAGGACCTGACAGTGGATCCGGGCGCCTTCGTAAGCCGTCTGATAGCCGCCTGCACGAAGGCAGGTGACGTGCAGAAGCACATCGGCGAGACCGTTGTCGGGAACAATGAAGCCGTATCCCTTGGCCACATCGAACCATTTGATGGTTCCAGCGATCTCGAAGACTTCGAGACCCCCCTTCTCCAGGCGCTCAAGCTCGCCTTCCGCCAAAGGACTGCCGCCCGGAAACTCCGGAGGTAGCTTGGAATCCCCCATAATCGTACCCCGCCTTACTTGGTCTACGTTGAACAACTCATGAGCCCCTGCGGCGAATACAGCCTCTGCCCTCAACATCGGCTGGGTCCCGCTCGAGACGGCCGAAGAATACCATCTGCCGCGGTCCAGGCTAGGGGTCGGTCATCTTCACGACGACACCCGCTCCGACACAAATATGAAATTTTAAGCCTAAATGATTGATGCCGTTAACCAATCATTAGTATTCCGCATACCTAGCAAAAAATCTGCCGGCCAGGGGATGAATGCCCCCGCCGGGGCGTCAGGGGGCCAGTTTACACGGCAACACGCTCATTCGGCGGAGAACTGATTCGGGCCGAGAATCGGCCATCGGTGAGGCTTTCCGCCGCCGTCTGACGGTTTTTCCCTTACGCTTTCTGAAGCGCCGAGGGCCTGGGGATAACTCGCGGCGGCCCCTGCGAACGCGAATTGCAAACGATCCGTGGAGGTTGCGAAGCTCCGCTGCGAATGTTCGTATTATGTTCTGCGTGTCTGAATGGCCACATGCCGGCATCGACATCGCGGCTGACGGCGCTCCTCAGAGGCGTCCTGAGAGGGGGACCCGCTCGTCCTCAGGTTGTGCCATGGAGACCCGCCCGAGACAGGGCGCGAGGCTGCCGTACGGGCCCGTTCCGCCCGCGCCGTCTGCTCGAGGGCCATGGTTGTCGCACCTCTGCAAGAAATCCGTTCCAGCCCAGAGACAAGTAGAACAATTTTTCTCTATAACCATTCGATGGGAATGATATCCTATTCTTATTTCCCTGCTCCCCTTTATCTAAGAAGATTATTTCATTAGGTTCCTCGCCATCGGAGGAATTCATGTCTCAATCCCAACTGCGTTCGTACGCTGGAGACCTCGCCCCGGCGCCCGGCGGCCGCGGCGGCTCTGACGGCAAAGGTGCGGCGCTCGCGGCCTCGCTCGATGCGTCCTTGGCCGGGATTTCGCGCCTCGAGGACCGGCTCACACATATCGCCGACGCCATTCCTGGCCGCATCACCTTCTCCACCAGCCTCGGTCTCGAGGACCAGGCCGTGCTGCACGCCATTGCCGCGACAGGGCGGGCCTTCGACGTGTTCACGCTCGATACCGGCCGGCACTTCCCCGAGACGCTCGAAACCCTGGAAGCGAGCGAGTTGCGCTATGCGCCACTCAAGATCCGCGTGATGTTCCCGGAGGCCGCCGACGTCGAGATGCTCGTCGCCCGCGACGGGATCATGGGGTTCCGCCAGTCGATCGAGGCACGCAAGGCCTGCTGCGACGTGCGCAAGGTGCGCCCCCTGAACAAGGCGCTCGCAGGTGCTGCGGGATGGATCACGGGCTTGCGCCGCGAGCAGTCCGCGGGGCGCGCACATGTGCCGTTCGCGGCCTGGGACGGCGCGCACGCCCTCGTCAAGCTCAACCCGATCGCCGACTGGAGCCTCGAGACGCTCGAAGCCTACATCGCGGCGAACGCCGTTCCCGTCAATCCGCTGCACGCGCGCGGCTTCCCTTCCATCGGCTGCCAGCCGTGCACGCGCGCCATCCGTCCGGGCGAGGACATCCGCGCCGGACGCTGGTGGTGGGAGAACGAGGACGGCAAGGAATGCGGGCTGCACAACCGCCCGAAAGCCAAAGAGACGCACGCATGACCGAAGCCATCTCCCACCTCGATCTGCTCGAGGCCGAAAGCATCCATATCTTCCGCGAGGCGGCGGCCCAGTTCCGCAAGCCGGTGCTGCTCTATTCCATCGGCAAGGACTCGACCGTCCTCCTGCATCTCGCCCGCAAGGCGTTCTGGCCGGGCAAGCTGCCTTTTCCGCTCCTGCACATCGATACGGGCTGGAAGTTCCGCGACATGATCGCGTTTCGCGACAAGACCGCGCGCGCCTTCGATCTCGATCTCATCGTGCACACCAACGAGGACGGCGCCGCCAAGGGCATCAACCCGGTCGACTATGCGCCCTCCATCTACACCGACGTGATGAAGACCGTGCCGCTCAAGCAGGCACTCGACAAATACGCGTTCGACGCAGCCTTCGGCGGTGCGCGCCGCGACGAGGAGGCGAGCCGCGCCAAGGAGCGCGTGTTCTCGTTCCGCGCCGAGGGGCACCGCTGGGATCCGCGCCGGCAGCGGCCGGAGATGTGGCGCCTGCTCAACGGGCGCCTCGGCGCCGGCGAGACGGTGCGCGTGTTCCCGCTCTCCAACTGGACCGAGCGCGACGTGTGGCGCTACATTCTGCGCGAGAAGCTCGACGTGGTGCCGCTCTACTTCGCGGCCGAGCGCCCCACCATCCTCCGCAACGGCCAGCTCATCATGCGCGACGACGACCGCCTGCCGGTGAAGGCCGGCGAGGAGATCGTGAACCGCCGCGTGCGCTTCCGCACGCTCGGCTGCTACCCGCTGACCGCCGCCGTAGAATCCGACGCCGACACGATCGAGACCGTCGTCGCCGAAACGCTCGGCGCCCGCACGAGCGAGCGCCAGGGCCGCCTCATCGACCACGATCAGGCCGGCGCCATGGAGAAGAAAAAGCAGGAAGGGTACTTCTAAATGACACGCCCTAACGCCCTTCAGGAGCAGTCCGTGAAAAAGACCAAGGCCGCGCTGGAACTCGTCGCGGGCCGCGATCTGCCGCACACTTCGGCGAGCGACCTCGAACGCATCGCGCCCGAGCTCTCCGGCATGCTGCGCGTGCTCACCTGCGGCTCGGTGGACGACGGCAAGTCGACGCTGATCGGGCGCCTGCTCTGGGACGCCACTGATCTCTACGACGACCAGCGCGAGACGCTGAAGCGCGGCAAGACCGTCGACGGCGGCAATCCGGATTTCAGCCTGCTCATGGACGGCCTCGTCGCCGAGCGCGAGCAGGGCATCACGATCGACATCGCGTGGCGCTACTTCGATACGGCGAGCCGCCGCTTCGTCGTCATCGACAGCCCGGGCCACGAGCAGTACACGCGCAACATGGCCTCCGGCGCCTCGCACGCCGACGTGGCCGTGCTCCTCATCGATGCCCGCCACGGCATCAAGACGCAGACGCGCCGGCATGCCGCCATCCTCGATCTCGTCGGCGTGAAGCGCGTCATCCTCGTTGTCAACAAGATGGACCTCGTGGACTGGTCCGAATCCGTGTTCCGCAAGATCGAGGCGGATTTCGAAACGTTCTCCTGGCGCTTCGGCTTCTGGGAGGCGACCGCCATCCCGACCGCGGCCGTCTCCGGCGACAATGTCGCCAAGGCGTCGGCGCACATGCCCTGGTACACGGGGCCGACGCTGCTCGAGCATCTCGAGGCGCTGCCGAGCCGCGTGACGGAGCCGCGCGGGCCGTTCCGCTTCCCCGTGCAGACGGTGCTGCGCGATTCCCGCAACGACTTCCGCGGTCTCGCCGGAACCGTCAGCGGCGGCAGCGTGCGCGTCGGCGAAACGGTCGTCGATGCGCTCTCGAAGCGGAACGCGAAGATCCTGCGCATCGCCACCATGGACGGCGATCTCGATCAGGCCTCCCAGGGCCAGGCGGTCGCCATCCAGCTCGATACCGACATCGACGTCGCCCGCGGCGCCGTGCTCTCGCGCGCCGATGCGCGCCCCATCGTGGCCCGCGTCGTCGAGGCGCGCATGGTGTGGCTCAGCGAGATCCCTTACGATCCGCGCGGCTCCTACCTCTTGCGCACCGCAACCGACCTCGTTCCCGTCTCCGCCCTCAAGATCCATTCGTTGCTCGATCTCGAAACGCTCGAGACGCACGATGCGGTCTCCTGCTCGGCCAACGACATCGCGATCGGCGAGATCGCGCTCGGCCGGGCGGCGGCCATCGACACCTTCGGCGAGGCGCCGGAGACCGGCAGCTTCATGCTGGTCGATGCCATCACGGGCGCGTCCGTCGCCGGCGGCGTCGTCACGGGCGCGAAGGAGCAGGCCGCGCTCGGCGACGAGACGACCTTCATGCTCACGCGGGCCATGCTGGAGCGCGGCTTGAACGCGGATCTGCGCGACCGGCCCGGTGCGGAGGCGGAGTTCCGCCGCCGCGCCAACGAGGTGGCGCTCATCCTCAGGGCCGCCGGAATTAATGTCGAGATCGAGAACCCTCCCGACTATTCGATCTGACGCGCGTCTGCTATCGCTTGACGGCAATAACGGACACGCTGCCTGCCATCATGGAAGAAATCCTCCTTTTCGTCGCCATCGGCTTCGTGGCGCAAATGATCGACGGCGCGCTCGGCATGGCTTACGGCGTGACCGCGACGTCGGTGCTGCTCAGCTCGGGCATCCCGCCCGCGACAGCGAGCGCCTGCGTGCATGCCGCCGAGACCTTCACCACCGGCGCCTCGGGGCTCGCGCACTGGAAGCTCGGCAACGTGGACCGGCGGCTGCTGTGGCGACTCGCCGTTCCGGGCGCGATCGGCGGCGCGATCGGGGCCTATGCGCTCTCCGAGTTTCCGGGTGATACGCTGAAGCCGTTCGTCAGCGCCTATCTCCTGGTGCTCGGCATCATCATCCTGTGGAAGGCGTTCGCCACCAAGCCGCGGGAGTCGACCTCGCCGCGCACGGTCGCGCCGCTCGGCTTTCTCGGCGGCCTTCTCGATGCTATCGGAGGCGGCGGCTGGGGGCCGATCGTGACGTCGAGCCTGCTCGGCCAGGGCACGCCGCCGCGCTATGCCATCGGCTCGGTCAACCTCGCGGAGTTCTTCGTCACGCTCACGATCTCGGCGACGTTCTTCCTCACGATCGGGCTCAGCCTCTGGCCCATCATCGCCGGCCTCATCATCGGCGGCGTGATCGCCGCCCCCGTCGCGGCCCTGACCGCCAAACGCATCCCGCCCCGAGCTCTCATGGCCGCCGTCGGCTCCGTCGTGATCGTGCTCAGCGCGCGCACCATCTATCTTGCGATCTAGACGATGGCCCTCGATCCCTCCATCCTGGCTGCCTGGCCTCTCGTCATCATGGGCGGCTTCGGCGTCGGCTTCCTCGTCGGCATGACCGGCGTCGGCGCCGGCTCGCTCATGACCCCGTTCCTCATCGCCCAGGTCGGCGTGCAGCCGACGATCGCGGTCGGGACGGATCTCCTCTTCGCCTCCATCACGAAAGCGTCGGCCGTCGCGCCGCACCACACGTTCGGGCACGTCAACTGGCGGATCGTGCGCTGGCTCGCCGCCGGCAGCGTGCCGGGTGCGCTCTCCATGCTGGCGCTCATCGACTGGCTGCACCCCGATCTCGAGGCGATGGGGCACGTCATCAAGACAGCGCTCGTCACCGCGCTCATGCTCAGCGCCGTGGCGATCGTGATCTATCCGTTCATCAAGAGCGTGGTGCGCGGCGACGGGGCAGCCGCCGAGCAGGCCATGCCCCCGCTGCGGCCTTTCCCGACGCTGCTGCTGGGGCTCGTCCTCGGCTCGATCGTGACGCTGACGTCGGTCGGCGCGGGGGCCATCGGCGTGGTGGTGCTGACGCTGCTCTACCCGGCGCTGCGGCCGCGCCATCTCATCGGCACCGACATCGTGCATGCGGTGCCGCTCACGCTCGTCTCCGGCCTCGGCCATCTCGGCATGGGAAATACCAACTTCACGCTGCTCGGGCTGCTGCTCGTCGGGTCGCTACCCGGCATCGCCCTCGGCTCGCGGCTGACGGGGCGCATGCCGGACTGGTTCCTGCGCCTGGCGCTCGCGGCCATCCTCGTGTTCGCGGCCTCGCAGCTTTACGCGAAGATCTAGAGCCTGATCGTTTGAGATGCGAGCGGCGAGCTCGCATCGAGGGCGTGACTCAGACTCTCAAACAACGACTTGGAGCGCGTTTACGCTCACACGCTCAAAAGCCGATTCCAATAAGAGTGAACGCGCTCTAGAGCCGTTCCGATTTTAGTGGAATCGCGGAA
>JRYH01008046.1_pt1 | contig 11377 bp, 11 predicted proteins | sample 235351 | NCBI WGS metagenome assembly JRYH01 (sample SAMN03074221, study PRJNA261480) | activated sludge metagenome | biome: Wastewater Treatment Plant; feature: Wastewater; material: Activated sludge; isolation source: activated biomass of a wastewater treatment plant treating wastewater... ... | reverse complement strand
CGCCGATCAGCGGCAGCACCGGGTTCAGCCGCGCCATCGCGGCGAAGCGGTTGAAGAAGTCGTCCTCCGGCCCGAAGACCACCGAGGGGCGCAGGATGACGGCCTGCGGCAAGGCCTCGCGCACCGCCTTCTCCCCCGCCGCCTTGGAGCGGGCAGTAGCCGGCCGGCGAGCTTGCGCTGGCGCCGAGCGCGGAAAAATGCACCAGCCGTTCGATCCCCTCGGCCGCCGCCGCCTCGGCGATCAGGTCGAGCCCCGAGCCGTCCGGCAGGCCGAGATCGACCACCAGCACCGAGGGGCGATAGGTCTTGAGGTGGCGCCGCGCCGCCGCGAGGCGGTCCGCACGGCGGATTCTGGCGCCGCTGCGCAGACAGAGCATGCGCATGGCGTCGCTGGCAAAACGGCTGTCCTCGACCACGAGAACGGTCAGCCCCTGCAGCGGCAGCTGGCCGGGGGCGGCGGTCAGGTTGACGGCACAGGCATTCGAATCATCCATGACGTTTCCTTCGTGAGCAGATGAAGAAAGCGTAGAAAGAGCGTGCTAATACCGGGTAAACGCCGCCGCGGCCCCTTGCCCTTTGCGGGCCCGGCTCGCATAACCGGCCCTGCATGTCCGAAAGGAGAAACAGATGATCGGTCGCCTGAACCACGTCGCCATCGCCGTGCCCGACCTCGACGCCGCCTGCGCCCGCTACCGGGATGCGCTGGGCGCAAATGTCGGGGCGCCGCAGGAAGAGCCCGACCATGGCGTAACGGCGGTTTTCATCGAACTGCCGAATACCAAGATCGAGCTTCTGCATCCCCTGGGTGAAAACAGCCCGATTGCCGGATTCCTGGAAAAGAACCCGTCGGGCGGGATGCATCATGTCTGTTACGAGGTCGAGGACATCATCGCCGCGCGCGACCAGTTGAAGGCCGCCGGGGCGCGCGTGCTCGGCAGCGGCGAGCCAAAGATCGGCGCCCATGGAAAGCCGGTGCTGTTCCTTCATCCGAAGGATTTCAACGGCTGCCTGATCGAACTGGAACAAGCGTGAGGCAATGACATGAGCCTTGCTGCCGCCGTGGTCATGCTGGTCATGATCTGGTCACTGGTCTTTTTCATTCTCCTTCCGCTCCGGCTGCAGACGCAGGGCGAAAGCGGAAAGGTCGAGGAAGGCACCCATTCCAGCGCCCCCGAGGTGCACCATCTGAAGAAAAAGGCGCTGATCACCACTGCCGTTGCGCTGGTGATATGGGGAATCGTCGTCGCGGTGATCCTGCTCGACGTGTTTGCGATCAGCGATTTCGACATCTTCCACCGCATGGGGCCGACCGGCGGTTTTCACTGATCCGGGCCCGGGCGCGTGCCCTGCAGGCTGTGGAAGATGTGGGTGAATACCGCCGCGCCGAGAATCGGCACCACGAGGTTTATCACCGGTATTGTCAGCGGTATCGCCATGAGCAGCCCGGCCAGCCAGATCAGGGCGGCATGTTCGGCCCGCAGGCGCCGGGCCGCGGCGCGCCCGATGCGGCGCATGGCGACGAGCGTGAAATATTCGCGCCCCAGCAGATAGCCGTTCACGCCCCAGAACACCGCCGCCCAGGCCGGCGGAAATACCAGGAACAGCGCCCCGGCCACGACAAGCGCAAGCAGGTTCGCCGCCACGCGCACCCCGAAAAAGCCGAGCGCGTCGCGGATTTCCTCGGCGATCGGCACGCCGGGGGCCGCGGGCAGCGCCGGGTAATGGCGGTCCTCCACCGCCTGCGCGATGTCGTCCAGCAGGAACGAGATCACAGCCGAGGCGACCGGCACCATCAGGAACACCGAAAGCACGATCATGAGCGCAAGCGATGACCAGCCGAGCGCATCGCCAAGCCACGGCAGAGGCCCGATCAGCGGCAGGCTCGCATCACTCCCGACCAGCCAGCGCACGAGCCAGAGCACCGCGACCTGCGCCGCGAACAGGGCGGCGAGCGTGATCGCGATGCCAAGCCAGAACACCCGCCGGAACCTGCGGTCGCCAAGCTGCGCGAGCGCCCGCAGAAAGGCGCGGGCGATCATTTATCGACCCAGCGGGTGATTTCGGAAATATCGGGCCGGGAACGCTCGGGCGGGATGCTTTCCGCGGTGCCGATATGGATGAATCCGGCAATGCTTTCGTTCGGCGCCAGGCCGAGCGCCTCGCGCCCGAACTCGGCGTCATGGGCCGCCCAGCCGGTCAGCCAGTTTGCGCCCCAGCCCGCCGCAAGCGCCGCGTTCAGCAGAGACAGGCACACTGCCGAGGCGGAGCGGGTCTGTTCGATCGGGGGGATCTTTTCCGAGTCGCGCTGGACCTCGATCACCGCCACCGCAAGGTTGCCCTCGTCGAACTGGCGCCGGCCCTTGTCGATCCGGGCCGGGTCGAGCCCGAGCGATTCGCCGCGGTCCTGCACCGCGCGGGCAAGCCGGGGAAAGGCGGCGCCCTGCAGCACGATGAAACGCCAGGGAACCAGCATGCCGTGATCGGGGCTGCGCGCGGCGGCGGTCAGGATCGCATTGAGCGCGCCGCGGTCCGGCACCGGCAGCGACAGGCTCCGCACCGGGCGCGACCGCCGGGTCACGAGGAACTCCCATGCGTCCGGGTTGCGGGCGGTATTGTGGGCCGGGCCGTCGCCGGGGTCACTGGATGTCATCGTGCGAACCTCTCGTTGCTGTCCGCCGCTATTTCGGCCCCGCGGCGTCAGGAATCAAGGCGCGGGCCCTCTGCGACGTCGCTGCTGCCGGAAATTCGGGCGTCGTGCCCGGGCTGGCGGCGCGCGGCGCGCTCTGGCAAGGTCGGGCCATGGCACGGGCAAAACTGCGGGATGTTCCCGACCTTTCCGATCTGGCGCGGCCGGGGGCCGAGATCGCCGTTCGCGTGACACCGGGCGCGCGGCAGGCCGCGGTCACGCGCGAGGGCGGCCTTGTGCGCATAGCGGTGACGGTTCCGCCGGCGGACGGCGCGGCGAATGCGGCGGTGCTGCGGCTGCTGGCGCAGGCCATGGGGGTTGCCCCCTCCTGCCTTGAAATCCGGCGCGGGCACCGGGGGCGCGACAAGGTGATTTCCTATTCGGGATGAGCGCTATCCGGGCGGTTTTCCCGATGGCCCCTTCGCGGCGGGAGCCTCCAGGTGATAGACGCCTTCGGGCAGGTCGATCGCCGCGGCCAGATCCCGCAGCTGCGCCGGCGAGATCGTGATCATAACCATGGCCCGGCGCTCGGGGTCGAACTGGCGCAGCGTGACGCGGTCGGCGAATGCGTCGATCACCACGTCTTCCTGCAGCGGCGGCGGGCCTTCGTCCACCAGCGTGATCACCGTCGCCTCGAATTCGTGCTCGATGCTGAACATGGGAGTCATGCTGCGCCTGCCCGGGCCATGTTGCAAGCGTGATCCTGCGCGCCGGCGGAGCCCGCGCATTGCCGGCTGGCGCGGCGCGGCGGCTGTGCTAATGTCCCGCGGCGGGCGCACTGGCGTCCGGGTCCATGATAGGGATGCATCATGCGCTTGACAGGAGTGTCCGCGGCCATGGTCGCGGTTCTTGTTCTCGCGGGCTGCGCCATCGACGTGGCAACCGCTCCGCCCATGCCGGCGCCGGGAGGCATCGCGCAGCCGCGGCTGCCGACGCCCGAACAGGCGGCACGGAACTTTTCGACCGTGGTCGAGCGCGTGCGCCCCGTGGCCGAGCAGGAATGCCGGCGCCGGTCGCCCGATCTGAACTGCAACTTCGTCATCCGGGTCGATCCGGACCCGCGCCAGCCCCCGAACGCCTACCAGAGCCGCGCCACCGATGGCCGCCCGGTGCTGACCTTCACCGTTGCCATGGTCGGGGATGTGGCGAACGAGGACGAGCTTGCCTTCGTCATGGGGCACGAGGCGGCACATCACATCGCGCATCACCTTGACCGCCAGCAGGTGAATGCCTCGCTCGGGGCCGAGATCTTCGGCGGGCTGGCGAGCCTGACCGGAGGCGGTTCGCAGGCGGTCGAGACGGCGGCCCGGCTGGGCGCCGGCATCGGCGCGCGGAGCTATTCCAAGGATTTCGAGCTGGAGGCCGACCGGCTCGGCACCATCATCACCTGGCGCGCCGGTTATGATCCGCTGGTCGGCGCCGAATATTTCAGCCGGATCACCGACCCCGGCGACCGGTTTCTCGGCACCCATCCGCCCAACAGCGCAAGGGTGGACATCGTGCGCCGCACCGTGGCGGAGCTCAAGCGCTGAGGCTGCCCCAAGACGGGCGGCCCGGCCGTTTCCATGGTGGGATGCCGCAGGCCAGCCGCATAAGCAAAAAGCTCATGCGGCCGGTGATCTACCTGCGGAGGGAAGTAAATCGACGTAATCTGACGGAGGAAACAAACAAAGGGGAACTTTTTACCACCCTCCGCCATTGCTTCATGTTACCCAGTGCAACATCGCCGAGTCCAGTCACAACGTCAGACGGTGCTCCGGTCACGTAAGCACAACCGGAGGGAATAGGCGGGTATCCGCCTTTGCGGGGCTGTCCTGCATATGCACGGGGCATTCCCCGCCAGAGCCCGGTCGAACTGCCTGTTTTTCAGGCGCATTCCACGCGGCTTTCAGGGCGATCTTTCAGGCGGTCAACCGGCCCCAGAGATCGTAATCGCCGGCTTCGTCCACCGTCACCCGGACGATGTCGCCGGGGGCAAGGTGCTCAAAGCCCTCGTCGATGAACAGGTTGCCGTCGATCTCGGGGGCATCGGCCATGGTGCGGCAGGTCGCCCCCTCATCGTCCACCGCATCGACGATCGCCTCGAGGCTGCGCCCGACCCGTGCGGCAAGGCGCGCTTCGGAGATCGCCCGGGCGCGGGTCATGAACCGTTCCCAGCGCTCCTGCTTGACCTCTTCCGGCACCTGCCCGGGCAGCGCGTTCGAGCGCGCTCCGGCCACGTTTTCATAGCGGAAACAACCCACGCGATCGAGCTGCGCCTCGGAAAGCCAGTCGAGCAGGGTCTGGAATTCTTCTTCGGTTTCGCCCGGATAGCCGACGATGAAGGTGCTGCGCAGGGTGATGTCGGGGCAGGTCGCGCGCCACGCGGCGATTTCGTCGAGCGTGCGCGCCGCCGCTGCCGGCCGCGCCATGCGTCGCAGCGTGTCGGGATGCGCGTGCTGGAACGGAATGTCGAGATAAGGAAGCAGCCCGTTGCCCGGATCCGCCATCAGCGGCACGAGATCGCGCACGAACGGGTAGGGATAGACGTAATGCAGCCGCACCCATGCCCCCATTGTGCCAAGATCGCGGGCCAGCGCCAGGATCGGGAATTTCCCGTCGCGATCCTTGCGGTCGGTGCCATAGGCCGAGGTATCCTGCGAGATCACCAGCAATTCGCGCACGCCGCTTTCGACCAGCTTTTCGGCCTCGCGCAGCACGGCGCGTTCCGGGCGGCTCGCAAGCGGGCCGCGCATTGCGGGAATGATGCAGAAGCGGCACTTGTGATTGCAGCCTTCGGAAATCTTCAGATAGCTGTAATGGCGCGGCGTGAGCCTGACGCCGGCAGCCGGCAGAAGGTCGATGAACGGGTCGGGGTCCGGCGGCACCGCGGCATGAACCGCATCCAGCACCTGTTCATACTGATGCGGCCCCGTCACGGCGAGAATGCGCGGGTGATGCGCGCGGATGTAATCCGGCTCCGCGCCCAGGCAGCCGGTCACGATCACGCGCCCGTTCTCGGCCAGCGCCTCGCCGATCGCGTCGAGCGATTCGGCCTTGGCGCTGTCGAGAAAGCCGCAGGTGTTCACGATCACCGCGTCGGCGCCGCCGTATTCGGACGAGATGCCATAGCCCTCGGCCCGCAGCCGGGTCAGGATGCGTTCGCTGTCCACCAGCGCCTTGGGGCAGCCGAGGGTGACCATGCCGATCGTCGGCTGGCCCGGGCGCCCGGCGCGGAGGGATTTCGGCCTCGGCGCAAGGTCCGGGCGCTCGGCGGCGGGGTTCATGCTCATGGCGCTGCATATAAACCCCGTCATGGCACCCGCAAGCGTTTTGCGCAGCTGTAGAACGTTATGAAGTCCTGCGTCGCACTCCGTCGGAACGTGCCGGGCTGACGGACGTGGCTGACGAAGGCTGACGAAGGTCAGATCGTTCAAGTCCTTCGTGGCGCTGTCGCGATGATCGGTCGTGCCAAAGTCCGGGGTGTTTTCGTCACGCGCGGTTACATCCGAACGGGCGCCGGCACATCGCGGCCGATGCGGTGCGCAATCCTGCCATCGGACATCACCCCTTGCGCCGGGCAGAGCGGATCGGTGGTCCGGGGGCCACCCTGTGCGGGGCCGCACCATCCACCCACATGATAGTGATTGATGTCGGCCCCGCTCAATCCATATTCATTCCGCCAGTCGAGAGGTCGGCCCGGCCACCGGGTTCAGCGCCACTGCTTTTCTTCAAGCGACCATTTCTGACCGGGCAGGGGGCCATCCTTGATGAAGGCATCCACCACGTTGCGCAACAGTTTCGAGGCCGTCCCCCCGAACCCCTTCGCCGGAAGCGCCTGTCCGAAGGCGATCGAGCCCGTGCTGAACACCGCACCGTGATTCCAGCTGGTGTAGAAGATCATATCCGCCCGGATGCGGTAATCCAGCGTCCCGACCATCCCGGCATAGGCATAAAGGATCTCCTCGGTCGCAAGCACGTAGTTGTCTGTATGTCCGCCCGACGAAGCGATGATCTTGGTATGCGGGGGCGTGCCGAGGGACAGGTCATAGCGATCGACCTCCACCCCCGCGGCGCCGCCATAGGCCAGCCCCTCGTCGCCGATCAGCTCGCCGTCAATGCCCTCGGTGATCCAGGACACGGTGCGATGCCAGGAGTCAGGCATCCGGCGGTAGGGTTCGCAGGTCTCGAACCCTTCGGCGATCATCCCGACGCCCAGCAGCTTTTGCGGCGCGCGACCGCGGTTGCGCCAAAGGCCGCTCTTTTCGCCGGTGGTCTGCAGGTAATGCTCGCCCGGTTTCGCCGCCCAGGCCCGCATTCCGCTGTCGAGCTTGCGCACCTCCATCACGGCATCTTCCTCGGGGTCGAAATTGACGCACCAGTAATAGCCGTTGCCGCCGGTATAGATCAGCCGCCCGCCCTGCGCGACGAAATCCTCCTGGGCGTCGAGCATCCTTTCCGAGACGTATTCCGGATGAGTGCCGGTCAGCACGCATTTGTAAGGCGCCAGTGCTTCGAGTCCCTCGCGATGGACGTCGAGGTCCGAAATGAAGTCGCAGTCATAATTGAAATGCTCAAGCCAGGCGACGATCGACAGATCCGCCGGAAACTGCCAGGGCACGCCCATCCACGAATTGCGGAACTTCGGCCGCATGTTGATGAGCGGCCGCTTTAACGAACTGAAGCAGACCCCGGCACCGTCTTCGAAATGGTTGTAGGTCGACAATCCGTATTCGCGATGCTCATAGGTCTCGATTTCGACATCCGAAATGATCGGTGGCTGGCCGGTCATCGGTTGCACGATCTGGGCGTCGAAGCTGAGCGTCTCGTTCCCGTAGGCGAGATAGCTTGCCAGCGGCACGAGAAAGGCAAGCCTGGCCTTTGGTTGCGCGGGACGCACGATGAAGACGATGTATTCCTCGGCAATGCCCCGGCCGGGACCGACACGCAGCCGGATCGCATAGGCGCCGCTCTTCAGTCCATGCGGGATCTCGATCGTCCGGGTCTCGTCCCAGGCGCAATCGGTGATTGCGTCGGGGTGGAACTCGATCCCGCCGAATTCGTCAGGCGCAAGACGGAAACAGTCGTTCTTGCCGTTCCAGTTCCAGCCCGTCATGCCGCGGATCGGATGGTTCACGCCACGGGTGTGCAGCTTCCAGGGTCCGGTCTCGGCGACGTCATGGCCGATCCCGTTCTCGGTATAGCCTGCCGCCGTGTCCCAATAGGCCAGAAGTCCGTTCGACCCGGGCGCTTCGCCCTTGCGCACCCGGTCCATCGCCTCGCGCGGCAGGACCGTGTCGGCGATGAACGGCCGGTCGATCTTGCCCGCGTAAAGATCCGAGACGAAATCACCGCGCAGGACGTGATTGTCACGTGCGCCGCCGATCAGGAAGGGGATGTCGGGCCGGTTATACTGGCGGAAACGCAGCTTTGCGCGAACATGGCTGGCATAATCATAGGGTACCGCCGGGCCGATCAGCGAATTGTAGCGGTTCAGGACACTTTCCTGGTAAAGTGTTGCGGTGCCGGTTTCTGCGTCGAAGCTGACGCCCACCGCATACCAGACATGTTTCAACAGCGGCATTTCCGCGGTGACGTAATCGACCTCCTTGCCGTCGCCGACCCAGAATTGCAGATAACCTTCCGGGTTGATGCCCAGGGCGAAACCTTCGTTGGTGCAGGTGTCCCAGCGGCCCATGATCGTCTGGCGCACGCCCTTTTGCGGCATCGACGGCCAGATGAAGGCCATCATCGACAGCGAACCGTCAACCTTGAGCCGGTTCTCGGGATCGTCCACCTCGAGGAAATTGCCGAGCTGCGTGAACTGTTTCTTCACCTGCCAGGAGCCGTTCGCCGGATGGGCAATTTCCTCCTCAATATAGCCGGGACCATCGTCGCGGTTGTCGTCCCCGTGGATGAGGCGCACGAGCTGAGCCTCGGCGATGTCCGAGCCGTCACAGTTCACATAGAACCTGATCTGCTCGCCTTCCTTGACCGAGAACCGGTCAGCATATCCGAAGATCTTCTGTTCAGCCATCGTTATTATCCATCAAGTCTTTGATTTTGCGAAGTAACACCCCATGGAAACCGGCGTGCGGGTCGGGGAAGTCGGTGGGGTCGACCTCGACCGGGGCATGGCCCGGCCGCGGAATCGTGGTGATGCGAAAGGTGCCGCTGGCCGTTCGGCGCAGCGCGTATTGTTTCTCGATCGGCAGGTTCTTGAAATAGAACAGCAGTCGGCCAAGCGGCTCGCTGCGGTGTTGCGCATGCGGATTGCGGCGGTGTTCCGCGATGATCTCATCGTTGAGCACATGCTTCAGGTATTGCCGCGTCCTGGCGTCGAAATAGGCCCGCACGTCGGCCCCGGCATCGCGGGGGATGATTGGCATGTCATCCATGTCAGCTCTCCAGCAGGTCGTGCACGCGGCGCATGAAGATGGCGTGGTAGCCGTCGCCGATGCTGTCGTACTCGCGATCCTCGACGACCCGGGGCGAAACCCCGCGTTCGCCGGAAAAGGCGATGATCTTGAACTTGCCCGTCGCGCTATTGCGGTGAAGCGCGTATTTGTCGTCCATCGGTGCACGACGGAAATACATCAGCAGCCGTTCCAGCGCCGCACTGTGCTGGCCTAGGGGCTGGCGACGGTGTTCCTCGATGATTTCGGGGCAGATCAGCGTCTTCAGGTAATCGCGCTGCATCTTGTCGAAGCGCAGGAAGTAGAGCACGTCCTTGTCGTCCTGCTCGGTCGCTTCTTCGGGCAGGGCCTCACCGCCCTTTTCCGTGCGCATGGAGCGCCATTCGCCGCGTTTCTTGTCGCGCCAGGCGTTGAACTGCTTCTTGATTCCGAAATAGCCGGTGTTGAGGAACAATACGACAGCCAGCATGATGATCCCGATCAGGAACATCCGCGTCGGTCCCCAGCTGATCAGCACCCGGTCCAGGAAGGTCACGACCATTGTGCCGAGGATTGCGCCCTCCGCCTTGCCGATACCGCCGATCGTCACCATCGCAAGACCGAGGAGCACGGTCTCGAAGCTGAAAATCGAGAAGGCCGTGCCGCCATAGAGCGTGGCATAGAAGCCGCCGATGAAGCCGAGCGCTGCCGAGGTGACGACGAAGATCGTGATCCGTGCCGTGCGGTAGTCGACCCCGCAGGTGGCGGCGAATGCTTCGCGCTTTTCAGGCGCCATCCGCAGGATCCGCCCGAGCCGCTTGCCGTTGATGAAGCGGAACAGGAACAGGGCTCCGATCAGCACGGCGAAGGCGCTGTAATAGGATAGCAGTGATTGTGCTGCTGGCGACCACGATGCGGGTAGGAACGAGTCCGCTCCGTAAAGTCCCCCCGACGCCGAACCGAACTGTTTCGACGTGGTGAAGAACACCCGGCACAGCTCATTCAGGCCAAGCGTCAGCAACGCATAGTAGAACCCGTCAAGCCGAAGTGCCGGAATTGCGATCAGTCCGCCCATGGCGAGACCCAGGAACCCGCCGAGAATCGGCAGGGTGAACCAGGGGAGGCCCATCTGGATCGAAGCGTAGGTGGTGACGAAAGCCGAGACGCCCACCACGGCATAGGTTGCGAGAGTGAAGATGCTGGCAGTGCCGAGGATCAGCGTCCAGCAGACATTGATGGCCGCGAAAATGCAGAAGATCGTGCCCGCAGACAGCAATGTATTATACATGCCGCCGGGGAACAGGAACGGCCCCAGGGCAATCAGCAACAGGCACAGTGCCCAGTAGATTGGCCGCCGGTCGAGAATCTTCTTTTCGGCTGCAAGCGTCTTGCGGTTATAGACGCCCTTGACGTGCAGCAGGTTGCGCCGCGTCGGCCACCAGCGCAGCCGGCTCCAGATTTTCCGGCCATGGTTTGGCCAGATGATGTAGTGCTTGAGCCGGCCGACCTTGTAGGTTCTTGCCTTGTATTGCGTATTGGCATCCCAGACCTCGCTGCAGTCGGGAGCCGCAACAGTGGGGATATCGGTGGTCTTCGCGCCCCAGGGGGTGAGCGGATTGTGCCAGTTGATCTGGGTAAGGGATGGTCTGGTCATTGTTCACGAGCCTTGTCCAGCAGTCCCGAGATGCCGCGCGGACGGATGATCAGGATCAGGATGATGACGAGGAACTGGGTAATGAGGACATATTGTCCGCCGAGGTAGCGCGAGGTCGTGGCCTCGGTCAGGCCCAGGATGACGGCGGCGATCACCGCGCCCTGCACCGAGCCAAGGCCACCGCACAGTGCGATCGAAACACCCTTGATCAGTGGTGTCAGCCCGCTGAAGGGGGCAATGTAATAGGTCTGCGACAGGAGCACCGCGGCAAGTCCCGCCATCGCTCCCGTCATTGCCATGACATAGATCCCGGTCGAGCGGATGCCGATGCCGACGATCGAGGCCGCGTGCGGGTTCATCATCATCGCCCGGATTTCCAGCCCGCGCCGTGAGCCGCGCATCCACATCACGACGAAGCCCAGCATCAGGATCGAGCAGATGACGATGCCGATCTTGTCCGACGTCAGGATGACGCCACCGATATCGACCTGCCAGAAACCGAAGATCTCGGGCAGGGATTTCGCCCGCGGCCCGAACTGCATAAGCAGGGCCTGCGAACCGATGAGCGAGATCGCCAATGTGCCGATCATTCCGCGCGTGGTGAAATTCGGCTTGTCGTGCAGCGGGATGAATACCAGGAGGCAGATCAGGATCCCCCCCAGA
>JRYH01001062.1_pt1 | contig 11382 bp, 10 predicted proteins | sample 235351 | NCBI WGS metagenome assembly JRYH01 (sample SAMN03074221, study PRJNA261480) | activated sludge metagenome | biome: Wastewater Treatment Plant; feature: Wastewater; material: Activated sludge; isolation source: activated biomass of a wastewater treatment plant treating wastewater... ... | reverse complement strand
CCGCATGCGCACGATAGATAGGGTTGCGGGCTTTGCAGCACACCATCGGTCCAGTATCGCAGAACGGGCGCCATGAAGCAAGGGAGGTGATCGGGCGAATCTTACGCCTCCCGGCTGAACTCCCGGCGCACACCGCGCGTTTAGGGGGGTTGCGCTCCACGCGTTCATCGGCGATGATGCGGCGTTCTAAGGAGGCTGGCACGCACCTCGACGCACAAACGCCCGGGGACCGGCCCCGCCTCGATGCCGGCCCGGCCGAGGCCGATGGTGTCTGCACGCTCCGCGGTCACGATGTGCCGCGGATCATCGCCGGTGAGTTCGACATCAACTACTCGCTCACGCCAGCATGCGAGATCCCGCACAAGCCCGGCACTCGTGTCTTGCCCCGCGGCCGAAGCACGAGCGCCACGGCCCGGAGGCCGCCGGAATCAGCCCTCCGGGGCGGTGACGGTGGTCACCGCGCTGCTTTCATCCCAGGTGACCTGGAGCCGGCCTCGCAGGCTCTCGGAGTATCCGCCGTACTCCTGGATCGGCCCGCGGACTTTGACCCGCTGACCGAGAAGGTCACCGATTCGGGGTTGATTGGCCTGAGCAAGAAACTCGGCCGCGTGCTGCGAGCGAATAAAGACGAGCACGCCCGTGTCCTCGTTGTCCAGGTACAGGGTGAAGTGGCCGCCCCACCTCGTGGGCGCAACCCGCACGACGGTCCCCTCCAACTCAACCGCCGTGCCCAGGGCATTGCGCAGCCTCGAGTCCTGGTCGGCCCGAGCCCTCGACCGGTCGATCGGTGACCAGACCGTGCCATTCGAGGCGGCTCGGCGAACACGCGGCAATGCCTCTTCCGGAGAGAGATTCTCCGAAACGCGGAAGCTCTTGATCCTGCCGGAGACGCCGGCCTGCGGATGGAGCAGGCCCGTTCCGTCCGGGGAGAACATCACGCTGGATGACCTTCCCCGGCTGCGCTGCAGCACGCCGACGATCGCCGCGTCACCGGCTCGGGCAAGGACCAGGTTCTGCTCCGTTCTCGCCGAGTTCGGAAAATCCGCCGCGGCAAAGACATCGTCGTTCGGGGACCACGCCGAGGGAACCAACGGGGTCGCGAGCTCTGCAACAAGCTCGCCTGTGAGCGCGTCGAACGCGCGGACCCTGTCGTCGAAGCTCTTGATCGCGATTCGCGCCGCGAAGTTTCCGCAGGCGACGGCGTGGACCCGGCCCGGCACCCCGATGGTCCGCAGAACCCTGCCGGTCTTCAGCTCGCGGATGTTGCAGGTCATCTCATCCCGCGGGACATCGAGGAAGAGATCGTGACCACGGACCATCGTGATGTCGTTCCCCGCCGGGGGTCCTTCGGGCCAGTTCCCGACCGGTGCTCCATCGGAGGTTCGGTAGAGCGCCACGGTGTCGGTCTTGGCGTCGGAGCCGGTGCGCGATAAGAGCAAAGTGCCATCCGAGGAGAACTCGAGCAACCCGCCGCCCACCTGTGAAAGGACGCCCCGAGATTCCCGGTCCGACTCCGCGATTCGGATCGGCTCGAGTGGACCATCGGCGCCGGGCAAGACATCGCGATAGACGAGGATGCGGTGATTCGTCGGTAACGAGGCGTACCGAGAAGTATTCGGCATGTCCACGACACGAAGGGCGTGCGCCCTTCCGTCGGGGGAGACGCCGTATCCGAGGATTGTCGCGTGCCGTCCGGGCTCGGCGTCATCGACCCGAAGCCTCGCGAACACGGCGCCGGGCCTTGCGGGATCAGAAATGTCGATCACCTCGGCAACGGAGCCGTTGCTCTGGATCTCGAAGAGCGCGTCCCGGGTATACACAGGCTTCGCGCCCTCGACATAGTCGAATGACCAGTGCGTCGTGCGAGCGAAGACAACAACGCCAGCGCCGTCGAAGAACGCGAGGGAGCGCCCGTCGGCGGACGCGCACGGCGCACGCGGATCGAGTTCCGGATCAAGAAGTAGCGAGTCGTAGCGAGCGGTGCGAACGCGCGAACGAACATCAAGAGTCGAGTTCGCATCGATCCGGGCCACGCCCCGGGTTCCCACATAGATCAGCTCGGTCCCCGAGACGCTCGCCAGGGCTCCACTGCCGATGTTCTCCTTCGGAATGTCGGCGAGCACCCGATCATGCACGACGGAGTTGTCGGCGCGGATGAGGTACCGGGTCAGCGCGAATCCTGTGGTGTGATGCTCGTTGGCCACGCCGATGAGCGAGCCATCGCTCTCGAACGAATACTGGTTCATCCAGAGCCCGGTCAGGATCGTCGCGTCGCCGGAGTCGGGAAACCAGAGCACGCGGTCGTCGGAGAGCCCCATCGTGCTGAAGATCACCCTCGTGCCGTCGGCGGTCATCGCGATGGAATGCAGCCTGTAGCCCGCCCGCCGCGTCGCCTCGGCCGGCCAAGCGAGGCTTCCGAGCACGGCAAGGTCGAGCGACAGCACATGCGCGAGCGAGTCTCGGGTCGTCGCGGCGACCCGATCGCGCCCGGCGGCAACGGCATCGAGCGGCGCGTCTGACTCCCAGGTGGCGGCGACGCGCATCGCCGCGAGGTCCACGATCTGCAGCGAGTGTTCCTGCATAACGAGGACGAGATGGTCGCGGGAGGGAATCCGCAGGATCCTGCGGACACCCGGTCGGATCGCGACCTCTCCGGACGGCGCCCCGCCCTCGAGATCAAAGGTCCGCAGCACGCCGAGCCTCGCGACGACAAGGGTGCCCTCTGGCGCGAGCGCCATCGCATCGACGGCGCCGATGTCCGGCACATGCGCCAAGAGTCTCCACTGCTCCGCGCTCTGCTCGGCGAGCAGGTCGATCTGCATGCCGGCCGTCCAGGTCGGATCGATCTCGTGCGCCGCCCGGGCATGGTCGAACGACGACGCGAGCAGGCCCTGCTGCTGGTCGAGCAGACTCTGGCTGATGTGCGAGTCGTGGGTCGCCCGGCGCGTCTGCTCGGCAAGCGCATTGCGCTCGGTCCGAAGCGACTCGGCGAGCTGCGTGCCGAACGCGATCGAAGCCCCGAGCGGGTCGGCGTCGAACTCGGACTCGCCGGTCTTCGGGTTGATCGAATCGACCGGGCCACCAACAGCGCCCCCCGAGAGGATGCCGAGCATGTCACCCACGCCCCGGCGAGCGCGGTCGGCCTGCTCGCGGAGTTTGTCCCGCTCGGCGACCAGCTGCTCGGCCAACTGCAGGCCGAAACCAACCGTGTACTCGAGCGGATCGGTTGTGCTCGGATCGCCGGTGTCCACCCGGGTTCCCGGCGCGATCGGTCCGACCGGGTGACCCATCAGGATTCCCATCATCTCGCCAACACCGGCTTCGGCCCGGTGCTGCTGGCGACGCAGCACATCATTCACCTGACTCGCCGTTCGCCAGCCCCACGCCGTCCCGGCGATGCCGATCAGCAGCGTCGCCGCGACCGCCGATCCCGCGATCACCGGCCCCTTGTTCCGCCGCACGAACTTCTTCGCCTTGTACATCCGGCTCGGCGGAGCCGCGACGACGGGCTCGCCGCGGAGATGGCGGGCGATATCCTCGGCAAGCTGCGCGGGCGTGTCGTAGCGTCGAGCGCGGTCCTTCTCGATCGCCTTCATGACAACCCAGTCGAGCTCGCCACGGACCGCGGTGCTCAGTCGCGTTGGCTCGAGGCCGCGGGCGGCGGCCGTGCCCGCGAGCGTGCCGATCTCGCGGCTCAGGCGCAGGCTGGGCGCCGGCGGATCCTCTTCGCGGATGATGCGCTGCATCTCCCCCCAGGCGGCCGAGCGAAGGCGTGTGGCGTCGAAGGGCGTCGCGCCGGTGAGCAGCTCATAGAGCAAAACGCCGAGGGCATAGACATCGGTGCGCGTGTCGAGATCGGGCGATCCATCGGCCTGCTCCGGGCTCATGTACTCAGGCGTGCCGAGGAGCTGGCGGTGCTCGGTAAAGAGCGTCTTCTCGGTGAGGGGGGACGCGGTGGCCTTGGCGATGCCGAAGTCGATGACCTTGGCGAACGGCTTGCCATCGACCAGGCTGACCAGCACATTCGCCGGCTTGAGGTCGCGGTGGATGACTCCCTTGGTGTGCGCGTGCTGCACGGCCGAGCAGACCTGCCCGAACAACGCGAGCCGGGCGGGGATATCGAGCCTGTACGCGTCGGCGAACCTGGTGATCGCGTCACCGACGACATACTCCATGGCGAAGTACGGCCGGCCCCCCTCCGTCGCCCCCGCGTCGAACACCCGCGCGATATGGGGGTGGTCCATGAGGGCCAACGCCTGCCGCTCGGCCTCGAAGCGGGCGATCACCAGCCTGGTGTCCATGCCCAGCTTGATGATCTTGAGCGCAGCCCGGCGGCGCACGGGGGCGTGCTGCTCGGCCAGGAAGACCGTGCCGAATCCGCCCTCTCCAATGGCCTGGAGCAGCTTGTACGGCCCGACCCGCGTGCCCGCGGATTCGGCGGCGCGACCCGGGTGGATCGACGCGGTCGGGGCGTTCATGAAACCGTCGGCGTCGGCGGCGGCCCGGGCGTCGAGCAACGCGATCACAGCGTCCCGCAACCCCCGATCACTCCCGACCAGACGATCGATCTCGCCCTGCACCGCGGAGGCGTCAAGCGTGGACAGTTCGAGGAAGATCTCGCGGGCACGCCGGGCCCTGTCATTGTTCACGGCTTCCTCCATCTCGCTCCTCGGTCAGAAAGGCATGCAGCCTTGCTCGGGCGAGCGACCAGAGCCTGGCCGCGGTCCGGGGCGAGATACCCATCGCCATCGCCGCCTGCTCCACGCCCAACCCCGCGAAGAACCGCAGCCGGACCACGGCGGCCGCCTCGGGGTCCTCCACCTCCAGTCGAGAGAGAGCCTCGTCGACCGCCAGAACGGTCCCCGGATCTCGCTGGACCAGCGTCGCGATGTCCGCCAGCCCCTGCACCACCGCTTCTCGTGCCTTGCGGGCGCCCCTGGAACGCGCGTGGTCGATCAAGATCCGGCGCATCGCCTGCGCCGCCGCGGCGTAGTAGTGCCCACGGTTGGCCCATGGGACTTCGCGCGGCCCGGCGATCCGCGCGTAGGCCTCATGCACCAACGCGGTCGGTTGAAGCGTGTGCCCCGGATGCTCCGCCTGAAGCTGGGCCGCGGCGGCGTGCCGCAACTGCTCGTACACCAACGGCATCAGGTCTGCCGCCGCAGCCGTGGGTGCGTTGAGAATCCGGGTGATCTGTGCTTCAGGGCCGCTCATGCCGAGATCCTACCTGTGGACTCTGTTCACCAAGCGAAGCAGACGCACGATCCCTGCCAAGGGATGTGGCAGCCCGGAGGTATCGGCCTCGCTTGGTCGCGGCACGGTCCCGACATCCGGACCCACAGGAGCTCAGCGATGAAACGAGTGACAAAGTTGGCGTGCATGATCCTGACAACAGCCGCCGCGGCCTTGGGCTCGGGATGGTTGAGACCGGCTCTGCACCCGGCGACCAAGACCATGACCGACACGAGACTCGAAGCCGAGCGGTGGCTTCTGTTCGACGCGGCACGCGAAATGCCCTGGTGGCTCGGCTGGGCGCCGGCGATTCGACACAAAGCCATCTCAGAGGAGTGGTACTCGAGAAATCGAGGCCCGCGACAGCCGGGTCCCGAGCGAGGCGGGCCGCGGCCGGAGCTTGCCCAGCCGCCGAACGGTCTATACGACAAGATCGGCGACTCCGACAGAATCTGACGGTGCCTCCCGCGGCCGAACACCATCATCGCGGCCCGACACGACGCCCGGCCGATCGGTGGGGGTGCCGCTCACGGATCCGCGCGTGCCCCGCAGAACCGACCCCCCCGGGCCGACTCCGGGGCTGCTCTGGGTCAGCGGGTCTCGTGGGTTCGGGTCCGGTGGGGGTCTTCACCCGCTCCGGACGATCCGGCGGGCAGCCCCCGGCACCCCGGAGCCGCGTGGACCCGGGGGCGGGGTAGGCGTACCCTACCGGGCCCGGCGTCCTGCTGGAGCATGATTCGATGACGGGGTGTAGCGCAGCTTGGTAGCGCGTCTCGTTCGGGACGAGAAGGTCGGAGGTTCGAATCCTCTCACCCCGATTCTGACAGGTTGTGACAAGTCACGCTTCGACAGTGATTTACGACCTGGACCGTCAACCACATCCGAGTCGGCCGCAGTGACGGGTTGGGACCCGTTCTGCCCATTTGTGCCATCCAAAAGCGGCCTATATGCGGCGCACTCGGTCGGCTCAGCACCTTCGACCGTCTCGTCCTCGCCGTTTCCACGACCGCGCTTGCCACGCTCGTTCGCCGTCACCGCGGGCAGGCTGGAGATGACGTTCGCCACGGGTAACGCCTCGGCGTCGGTGTAGGTCACCGCGGTGAGGCGAGGGTCGGTGTGCCGCATGTGGGCCTGCGCGAGGCGCTGTCCGACCCCTTGGCTCGCGAGGAACGTCGCGAGCGATACGCGGAGGGCGTGCAGGTCGAAGTAGCGGTCGCCCTCTTCAGATGGAATGCCCGCCGCCTCCAGGTCACGCAGGAACGTACGACGCTCCGGCATGCTGGCGAACACCGGGTCGGTCTCAGAGATCGGGTCTTGCCCCGAGTCCTTGAGCTTCCGAAGCCGCTCGCAGAGTTCCGGGTGGAGCGCGAGTGTGTCGCCGCGTTTCGCTTTCGTGGTCTCGCCGCGGAGCCTCAGGAGCGGCGGGGAGCCGTCGAGGTCCAGGTCCCCCCAGCAGAGTGCGCGTGCCTCCGACCGCCGGAGGCCGGTCCAGAACAGGGTGAGATACAGCGTGGCCCGCTCTCGGCCCTTGGCACGCAGCTGGGCCTCCCGCTTGGGAGAGACTTTCGCCCCGAGCTGGCCTTTCTTTGGCCCGCGGTTGAACGTCTGGGCGCTGAGGAGAGGCCGTCCTTCGGCAGCTCTGACCAGGTCCGCGATCTGCTCCGGGGTGACCGATCGACGCACGTGTGTCCGCTGACTGTGTAGTCGTGACCGCCGGCGACGCCCGAGCCCTTCAAGTGGGTCGGACTTCACCCGCTTGGTCAGCTTGGCCCATGCGGAGAACATCGTGAGGGCCCCGATGAACTCATTGATGGAATACCCGCTATAGGTCTTCCGCTCACCCTTCGCGTTCACCCAGCCATTGGTCTCGAGGTCGTCGATCCAGGCGATCGCCCTGTCGATCGTCATGTCCTTGAGCCTGCCCACGGGACGAGAGAAGCCGGGGCCGGTCCAGGTGATGAACCGGTCGAGCCTCCTCCGCACACTCTCGACGTATTTTTCTGTGGGCTTGGCACGCCTGCCGCCGGCGCCGGCGACGCGGAGGTGCTTCTGAAACGCACCGAGGTGCTCGACGATGTCAGTGGCTTGGTGTTCGCGACGCGACAGCTCGTCGGGGTCGAGCAGACCCTCACGGATCTTGTCGCATCGCTCCTGCTGCTCAAGTTCGAACCGGAGCGCTGTCCGCTTGTCTGTGAACGCCAGACGCTGGCGGCGCACGCCGTCTTCGTCGGTCCAGATACACAGGTATCGCGGTGGCCGCCCCTGCCGCTTGGCTCGCTCGCGTTCTCGGTCGGTGATCCTGGGCATGGTGCCTCCTTGGGACGGTACACCTGAGCATGGCGGGTATCGTGATCGGGCTCAGCCATCCGCCGCGGCGAGGAACCGCTGCACATCGCTCCATCGCCACCGCGTAAGGGGCCGCTTTCGGCCGGGCATCCGGATGCGGGTCGGCTCTAGTGATGCGGGGCTGTGCCCGTCGGTCTGGGCCAGACGCCAGACCTGGCGCTCGGAGATGGCGAGCAGGTCCGCGACTTCGCGGCACCGGAGCCACCGGTCACCCTCATCGCCGCGAGGCACCGAGACGGATTGGTCGAACCCATTCATGGCGACACCTCCAAGAAGAGCGACTCCGTGGACTCGGGTATGGAGCGTTGGAGTTGAACGGTGAGCCACCGTTCAGTAGGCGGCCTGAACACCACGACAGCAGACGGGAAGGGGGCGCTCGCGTCGGCGCCAACGAACCGCAGCCTGCCTTTGAGGAGTCTTACCTCGCTTGATCTGGCGACAGAGCGGTGCCACCACTCCGTGTCGGTGCGGGCCGGGACGAGGCAGACGACTGTTGCGCCATTCAGCGAACTCCGAAACGCCTTTGCGACCCACTCGCCGATCCTCCGCCCGTAGGGCGGGTTCATCCAGCAGGTACCGACCCACTCCTGTGAGAGGCCATCGACTGTCGGGCTGAAGAACCGCTTGCACTTGGCGTTGTGCGGGAGGGCGCACACGTCAACCGTGAATCTGAACTCCGCGTGGAGTTCATCGAAGAGGTCTTGGGGTGTTTCCCAGTCGTCACGAGCCGAGCCGAAGTGGACATCCTTCCTGGTCATGGCACCTCCCCGCACGTCGGGCAGTTCGGAGCGCCGCATTTGGGGCAGGCGGCCGCCGCCCCGGTCATGTCCTGACCGCAGCGAAAGCAGAACAGAACGCATTGGCCGGGCATGTCCGGGACGTGAGGAGTCTCCGCCTGGTCCGGACCAGGTGGGGGAGAAGTGACGTGGGAGTTTCCTTGTGGTTGAGTTGTCGAGTGGTGGTCCTTCATGGTCGCGCCCCCATCGCAATGCCGCCGGGCGGCTTCGGCGGACCGCTCGGCGGCTCAGACGGCGTGGCGCACCGCTCGTCGGGCGGGGCGCCGTCGTCGAGCCACTCCTGGATCTGCCACTGGTTCCACCGGACTGAGCGCCCGAAGCGGAGCGGCTGGGGGATGCGGCCTTCCTTGAGCCGCCTGTAGACCGAGGGGCGGCTGATGTTGAGCATCTCTGCCAGCTCCTCGACGGTGATGAGCGATTCGTCGATGCGGTTTCGTCTGGACACTTCCTTCTCCTTGCAGATTCGCATACGTGCGAATGTTGATGGCGAGTGTGAATGGGTCCTCGTTGCCCTCGGATCCTCAGGCGTCGAGAAGTCGCTCAGCGTGAAACGTGGACAGGATTGGTTCGTGCGACCGGCTCAGAGTGAGATCGCAGAAGCGGAGCAGCACCGCCGGAGCCGACACCTGGAAGGCGCAGCATGTCCGCGGCACGATGACCTGCTCCCAGAATTCGGTCCCGGCTGGGTCGTTTCCGAGGACGCCCAGGAGCGCCTCGTCGCTGAGCCCCTCATCTGCGGTGACCTGATTGAAGAAGCGGTGCAAGAGCGTTGGCGGCATCAGGAGCGCGCGGGCGAAGCGATTGGCCTCTCGTTCCAGACGCTCGTGGTCAGGCCCATCCGGCAGATGCTTGTTGAGCCGCACATCCGGAGCGTTTGGCGCGTAGTGGTTGAGCGTGTGGTGCCCTATCTCGTGGGCGAGCGTGAAGCGGAGGCGGAACACATCGTCGATGTGCCGAGCATTCAGCACGATTCGGTTATTGCCGGGTTCCGAGTAGCCGAGTACGTGGAGTTTGCCATCTGGATCGATTTCCTCGTACTCGACCCCGTACCGGAGTTCTTGCTCGGCCCATTCCTCGATGGGGATGGGCAAGTCGGCGTGCTCGGGCCCGCCGCAGCAGAGGTGGACACAGCGGGCCGCGGCGAGTTCCGCGGTGAACAAGCCGTGGTCGGCCTCAATGAAGATCTCGGCGAAGGCATTCACGACCGCTTCCTTCCGCGCTGCTCTTTCGCCATGCGTTCGGCCGCTTCGATGAGCTCCGCCCACTTGTCCTCGGGGAGCTTTCGGACGGCTCGCATCAGGGCGGGTGCGTGCTTGGCGCTCGTGACGTTGCTGGTGAGGGCCTGCACCGACTCCGCATCGGCCCGGCTCCAGCCAGCCCGAAGCACAGCGATGTCGAAATCGTAGAGCTTGGCGATTTTGACCAAAAGCTCCTCGGAGGGCGTCCGACGCCCCTTTTCGAGGTCCGTCAGGTGGGGCGGGGTGATGCCGAGGGCCTCGGCCATGTCGCGTTGGGATTTGCCGAGGACATCGATCCGGTGTTTCCGGATGAGCTCGCCGGTGCGTTGTTCGGGGCTCTGGGGCATGCGCGGTTGCTCGGCTCAAGTGCAGATGGGCATATCTGCTAATCTGTGCAAGGATACTCGGGTCGCCCCCCGGGTCAAACCATTTCTGGAACTCCCGGGCGGCGGTCGACTCAGCACGTCTCCGGGGTGTCGGATGCGGTCGCACGGCGGGCAACAGGCAGTCTGAGGTCTCCCGGCCGCGTCGTCACGGCTCCGTCCTCACCTCGGATGCCGGACTCGACACTCAAGCAGCGATGCGGTACTGGATAAGGAGCAGGATTAGGAAATCGGGAGCACGAATGCGAGGCCAAGGCCCGACCAGTCGCGAGGCGCTGGAACTAACAACAGCCCAGATTGCTCTCGTTCTCGAATCGGGGGCGCCGCTGCTGGTGCCGCTCGCTGGCAATCGACATGTCGTCGTCCAGTTGGCTGAGCAGTACTGCCGGTCAATGTCCGCGCACGGTCGCCTTCAGCCAACACGAGTCGTTCGCACATGCAGCCCTGCACACGGCACGGAGTGACTCGATGATTGACCTCACAAGAACGGCGAAGCGTGAGCAATACGATGAAGCCGCAAGCGATGCTGTTGCATGCCTGCGGCGCCCTGGGTGTTCGACCAGCACGCATCAATCTGATTGAATCGCTGTGATGATCTCCGCGGCGGCCTTCTGGACGCGGTCGAGTGATGAGGCGAGGGTCTCGACCTCGCCATCGAAGAGCTGGATGTAGTCGCTCGCGGCGGCACCGCACTCCAGGCCGATCGACATGCTGACGACGAACGCGACGGCCTCGGCCTCGGTCTCGCGGACCGTCTTGCTCACCGGCCGATCGTCGCCGCGGTGGAGCAGCTCGTGGGCGAGCTCATGCGTGGTCACCGAGAACTCGACGGCGGGTTCCAGCCCAGGTCGGATGCTGATGCGCCCGCCTCGTGAGACACCCAGGGCATTGTGCGGCACGTCTTCGCCGTCAAGATGGATGCCGCGTTCGGCGATGAGCGACCTCAGGCGCTCGGTGTGCTGGCGTGGGTCGCCGCAGACGTGTGCCGGCTGGGGCAAGGGCTCGCCGTCGGTCTGCGACACGTCGAAGACATGGACGGCCCGGAACCGCAGGATGGATTCCGGGTGTTCGGCGCTTTCGTCGGCCTCATCGTCTCGTGGGCGGATGCGCATGGGCGCGATGATCGCGATTCCCTTCTCACCTTTGTTCACGAACCGCCCCATCTGCCGCCAGGCGTGGAAGCCCGCGACATGCGTCGCGTCAGGGCGTTGGGTAAGGATCAGGAGCACGTTCCCGAAACTGTACTGATGGAAACGGGCCAGCATGGCCAGGTAGTCTTTGAGAGCCTCGCTCTTGCCGCTTGCGAGTTGCTCGGCGAGTTGTTCGAGGGCTTGGTCGGCGATCTGTCTGGCTTGCTCGATGCGCATGGTTCTGCTCCTTGTCGGG
>JRYH01001709.1_pt1 | contig 11390 bp, 10 predicted proteins | sample 235351 | NCBI WGS metagenome assembly JRYH01 (sample SAMN03074221, study PRJNA261480) | activated sludge metagenome | biome: Wastewater Treatment Plant; feature: Wastewater; material: Activated sludge; isolation source: activated biomass of a wastewater treatment plant treating wastewater... ... | reverse complement strand
CCTTGCCCTTGGGCGTGTCCTGGGCCACGACGTGGCTGAACTTGATCACGATCGGGTCGGCTGCAACCGCGGTAGCGGACAGCCCCATGGCAACCAGGCCCATCAGAAGCGCACGAATCTTCATGAAAATATCTCCTCCGAGAGAAAAGCATCCAGGCGTTTTCTTGCCGCCCGGAGAATGCCGGGCGGATTATCGGCACCGCGATAAGTTTCGCTGTGTCTGGGATCAGTATCGTTTGGGGCCCGTACGGCTGCTATTGTGGATGTCCCCATTCGTGACAACCGCAAACCCGCCGCCCACCGCGGCCACCCGCAGGTCTCCGCAGCCATGACCAGCCGACCCGAAACGCACGCCTCCTCGCCTCCAGCCGCCCGCAAGCGCTGGCTGCAGCAGCTTCCCTATCTGAGCCTGGCGCTCTTCCTCGCCGCCATCGCCGCCCTCGTCTGGCTGACGCGCGCATACGACGCCGACGAACAACGCACCACGCTGATCAACGACGTGCTGTGGATGGAGCAGAACCTGCGCTTCCATCTCGATCGCAACGAAGCGGATCTCCAGCAGCTCGGCCCGGATCTGTTCGTTCCCCAGCGGCACCAGCAGACCGAGGCCCGGCTGGCGCATCTGCTGACCCAGGGTCGGGGGTTGGTGCGCATCCTCTGGCGCACACCCGACGGCACCCTGGTCGGCGCCATGCCGCCACTGCCTGCGCCGAATCCGGACGAGGCGACCGAGCTTTCCCTCGCCGACACGCCCTTCCAGCTCGCACGCAACATCGGTCGCCCCACTTACGGCCCGCCCTATGCGGGAGGCAACGGCAAGCATCGCTTCGAAGTGCACATCCCGGTCTGGTCCGACAGCGCACTGAAAGGCCTGGTGACCGGCGTCTACTCGCTGAACGACATCGTCGTCCGCGATCTGCCCTGGTGGTTCTCGGCGCGCTACCGGGTCGCGGTACTCGATGACGACGGGCGCGAGATCGCCGCAAAATCGAAGGTCGCACCGCTGTCGTCGCAGCTCGACTACCAGATCCCCCTCGAGCCGCCCGGCCACGGCCTGAGCCTGCAGATCACCGCGTACCGGCCCGAGACGCGCTGGATCCCGCTGCTGCTCGGCGCCTCGATCGTGCTGCTGGCCTGCATCATCGTGTGGAGCGTGATGCAGCTGCGCCGCCAGCTCGCCCGCCGCCAGCAGGCCGAGATCGCACTGCGCGCCGAATCGGCCTTCCGCAAGGCGATGGAGGACTCGATGCTGACCGGCATGCGCGCCCGCGACCTCGACGGCCGCCTCACCTACGTGAACTCCGCCTTCTGCCGCATGACCGGCTACAGCGCCGACGAACTGGTCGGCCTCGAACCCCCACTGCCCTACTGGCTGCCGAACCACACCGAACAGCGTCAGCAACTGCTCGACCGCCTGGAAGACACCGGCTCGACACCCGAAGGCATCGAACTGCGCTTCCGCCGCAAGAATGGCGAGATGGTCGACGTGCTGCTGTTCGAAGCCCCCCTGATCGATGCCGCCGGCCGCCACACCGGCTGGATGGGATCGGTACTCGACATCACCGAACAGAAACAGGCCCAGGAACTGGCGCGCCAGCAGAACGAGCGGCTGCAGGCCACGTCACGCCTGGTCACCATGGGCGAGATGGCCTCCACCCTTGCGCATGAGCTCAACCAGCCCCTAACCGCCATCGCAAGCTATGCCGACGGTTGCCTGAACCACCTGCAAGCAGCCGACACCAACCGCGACGATCTGCTCGACATCCAGCGCAAGATCGGGCGCCAGGCCCGCCGCGCCGGCGAGATCATCCGCCGGGTGCACGACTTCGTGCGCCGCTCGGAGCCGCGACTCGGCCCGCTCGATCTCAATGCCGTCGTGCGCGACGCCGCCGGCCTGACCGAGGCGGACGTCCGCAAGCGGCGGATGCAGCTCGTCCTCGACCTGGCCCCGGACCTTCCCCAGATCACGGCCGACGCGGTGATGATCGAACAGATCGTCGTCAACCTGGTGCGCAACGGCATGGACGCAATGCGCGACACGCCGGCGGCCAGGCGGAAGATCCTCGTCGCCACCCGGCTCGAAGGCCGATCGGTCGCGGTCCGCGTCACCGATCACGGCTGCGGCATGCCCGCCGACACCGCCGCCCGCCTGTTCGAGCCCTTCTTCACCACCAAGAACGAAGGCATGGGCATGGGGCTCAACATCTGCCGCTCGATTGCCGAACTTCACCGCGGCCGCCTCACTTTCGACACGACGCCCGGCAGCGGTACCATCTTCACCCTGACGCTCCCCGTGGAAAACGCATGAACCCGGCTTTCGCGCACATCATCGACGACGACGACGCCATCCGTGATGCCCTCCAGTGGCTGTTCAAGACCCGCAACGTCGCCTGCCGGGCCTGGGAAGGCGGCGAACAGTTCCTCGCCGCCTGGCAGGCGGAATGGCAGGGCTGCATCGTCCTCGACATCCGCATGGCGGGCATGAGCGGACTCGAATGCTTCGACGCCTTGCTGACACGCGGCTGTCGCCTGCCGGTGATCTTCATCACCGGCCATGGCGACGTGCCGATGGCGGTGGCCGCGCTGAAGAAAGGCGCTTTCCATTTCATCGAGAAACCCTTCAACGACCACGACCTGGTCGAACTGGTGGAAAAGGCGCTCGCGCTCGATGCCGAACGCCTGCGCGCCGCGGCCGGCCGCGAAGCGATCGAAGCCCGGCTGGCGACGCTGACGCAGCGCGAACGCGAAGTCATGGACCTGATCCTGGCAGGCAAGTACAACAAGGTCATCGCCGACGAGCTCTCGATCTCGATGCGCACGGTCGAAGCGCACCGCTCCCGCATCTTCGACAAGATGGCCGTCCGTTCGGCGGTGGAACTGGTACAGATCCTGACCGACCTGCGCGACTGAAGCTGCTGCGGGCTGGTTGTCACCGGCTTTCTCCCCCCGGCCTCCACTCCGGCACCAGGCCGGCGCCACCGGCCTCGCAGGCGAAGTCCGCGGCGACACCGATGCCGCCGATCCAGGCCGCTTCGCCGCCGATCCACAGCACGGGCAAGCGCTCGCGCATCCAGGCCGGAATCCCCGCTTCCTGGCACAGCTTCCTGAAGCTGCGCCGCGGCCGCCCCATGCCCGGGCGCATCTGCAGGCCGGGCCGATACGCATCCAGCACGACCGGCGCCAGGCCATCGACTGCGGCACGGGCAATGCCTGCGCCGACCGCGGGACGGAAATCGACGCTGCCCGTCCCCCACGGCAGGCGGGCGCCGCCCTGCCAGGGCTGCGGCTGCGGACGTTCGGCGAAATTCTCCTCCAGCCACAGTTCGCCCCGGTAGATGCAGCAGGCCAGATCGCCCAGTTCGAGGCGCAATGGACGGGAAGCCGGCACCGCACGCAACTGGCGCAGCGCTTCGCCCAGCCGAACCTGACCGGGCGCACGGAAGCCCTGCCGCCGCGCCAGCCAGCGCAGCAGATTGGCGATGCGGGCATCGGGCAGGGCCAGCAGGCGCTCGCGCTTCAGCGCCCGCCCACCGCAGGCGGCATGATCCAGTTCGGCAAGCTGGTCGAGCAGATCGCTCGCCTCGCGGAAATGCCCTGCCGCCCGCGCCAGCGTCGCAGTTGCCGCCGGAAAGCGCTCACCGATCACCGGCAGCACGCGATGGCGCAGATGATTGCGGCGGTAATCCAGCACGGCGTTGCTTTCGTCCTCGACCCAGCTCAGCCCGTGGCTCCGCGCCCAGGCTTCGATCCCGGCACGGCGGCAGTCGAGCAGCGGCCGCAGCCGCCCAGGCCGGCCGGCCTGCGGCGGCTCGCATGCCGCCATCGCCGCCGCACCGCGCACGCCGCTGCCCCGCAACAACCGGAACAGCAAGGTTTCGGCCTGGTCGTCGAGGTGGTGGCCCAGCGCCAGCCAGTCGCAATCGACGCCATCGAGCGCCGCTTGGCGCTCGCGGCGGGCGGCGGCTTCGAGCCCGGCGGCATCGTCGCGCGGCACGGTCACGCGGAACGAGGAGAAGGGAATCTGCAACTGTGCGCAGAGCCGCCCGCAGGCTTCGGCCCACGCATCCGCGTTCGGGCTGAGGCCATGATGGACGTGGGCGGCCTGAAGGGAAAACCCCAGGCGCGGCGCCAGGACATGCAGGACATGGAGCAGCACGACCGAATCGACGCCGCCCGACAGCGCGCAGCACAGGCGCGCGCCCGGGCCGACTCCCGCTGCCTTCAAGCTGCGGGAAGCGGCCTCCGGCAACATGGCTTCAGGCCGCCTGTTCCTTGAAGCGGCCGTAGCTCATCAGCTTCTCGTAGCGTTGCGCCACGAGTTCGGAAGGCGACAGATGTTCCAGCTGGCGCAGCGATTCGGCCAACGCCAGTTTCAGCGACGCCGCCATCGCGCGGTGATCGCGATGGGCACCGCCGATCGGTTCACTGACGACCTTGTCGACCAGGCCGAGCGCCTTCAGCCGCGTCGCCGTGATTCCCATGGTCTCGGCGGCCTCGGGCGCTTTTTCGGCGCTTTTCCACAGGATCGACGCGCAGCCTTCGGGCGAGATCACCGAATAGGTGGAGTATTGCAGCATCAGCACCTGGTCGCCGACCGCGATCGCCAGCGCGCCGCCGGAACCGCCTTCGCCGATGATGGTGGCGATGATGGGCACGCGCAGCTCGGCCATCAGGTAGAGGTTGTGGCCGATGGCCTCGGACTGGCCGCGCTCCTCGGCACCGATGCCGGGATAGGCGCCCGGCGTATCGACGAAGGTGAACACCGGCAGCCCGAACTTCTCGGCCAGCTTCATCAGCCGCATCGCCTTGCGATAGCCCTCGGGCCGCGGCATGCCGAAGTTGCGGGCGATCTTTTCCTTGGTGTCGCGGCCCTTCTGGTGGCCGATGACGACGCAGCTCTCGCCGTTGAAGCGCGCCAGGCCGCCGACGATGGCCTTGTCGTCGGCATACGCGCGGTCGCCGTGCAGCTCCTGGAAGTCGGTGAAGATGTGCTGGGCGTAGTCGAGCGTGTAGGGCCGCTGCGGGTGGCGCGCGACCTGCGCGATCTGCCAGGGCGTCAGCTTGGCGTAGATATCCTTGGTCAGCGACTGGCTCTTGGCTTCGAGACGGGCGATCTCCTCGGAGATGTCCACGGCGGGGTCGTCCGCCACGAAACGCAACTGGTCGATCTTCGCTTCCAGTTCGGCAACCGCCTGTTCGAAATCCAGAAAAGTGGTCTTCATCCAACCGTTCCCACTGAGAAATGTGCGCCATTGTAGCGCCACACGGCCCGGACCGTGCCCATCACATTCGGACGAACATGTCCGGGGTGCCCGCCTGAACGCCCAAAACAAGCGGGGTGGCCGCCTTCCGGCAACCACCCCGCACGCGACTCCGGCAGTGCCGGCGATCAGTCGTTGTTCATGAAGCCCAGCAGGTGCAGCAGGCTGGTGAAGAGATTGAAGATCGACACGAACAGCGTCACCGTCGCCATCACGTAGTTGGTCTCGCCGCCATGGATGATGTTGCTGGTCTCGTACAGGATCAGGCCCGACATCAGCAGCACGAAGGCGGCGGAAACGGTCAGCGACAGCGCCGGGATCTCGAAGAAGATCGCGCCCAGGCCGGCCAGGAAGGCCACCAGGATGCCGACCATCAGGAAACCGCCCATGAAGGAGAAGTCCTTCTTGGTCGTCACCGCGTAGGCCGACAGGCCGAGGAAGATCGCTGCGGTACCGGCCATCGCCTGCATCACGATGCTGCTGCCGTTGGGCAGCGACAGGTAGGCCGAGATGATCGGGCCGAGCGTGAAGCCCATGAAGCCCGTCAGCGCGAACACGAACAGGATGCCCAGGCCGCTGTTGCGGAATTTGCTGGTCAGGAACAGCAGTCCGAAATAGCCGACCAGGGTGATGATCAGCCCCGGGTGCGGCAGCCCCATCGCCATCGACAGCCCGGCCGTCAGTGCGGAAAAGGCCAGCGTCAGCGACAGCAGCATGTAGGTGTTGCGAATGACCTTGTTGGTCGACAGCACCGATGCTTCGGAGCGGGTCGTCGTCGAAAGGCGGTTTTCCATGGTCTTGCTTCCTCCGGTCAGGGGGTTTTGTTTTGGGTGTATCGGGATGGCCCGGCCTCAGTACTATGACGTCAGGCCGGCTGTACCTGCATCGACGCGATGCGGGCCCGGTTCGGGCGCTGGACACGGCGCACGCGCTGGGCAAGCACACGGGCGACACGCTCGGCAGCCTGGTCGATCGCGGCGCGGACGTCGAGCTGCGTGATGGCGAACACCACGTCGGGCAGGTTGCGCAGGCGCAGTTGTACCACGCAACGCTTGTCCTGGCCGCCGCGCGGGCCATTGACGTCGGCCACTTTCACGCGCGCCCACTGGATGTGGTCACGAAAACGTCCGATTGCGAAGCCCATCCGGCGGGTCACGTAATCACGCAGGACGGGCGCGGCTTCGACGCCCTCACAATGCAGATCGATTCGCATCTCGAGTCTCCTTATTGGTAGTTGCGCATCACCGCCAGGCTGGACGCCTGCCGGATACTAAACCTCAGACGCTTCGATAGAATCTCGGTTCAACAGAATATGCATCCGATTTTTTCGAAGTATTCACGACACCCTGGAGCCAGCCATGATCAACTACAAGCAGTTGCATCACTTCTGGACCGTCGCCCGAGCAGGTGGGATCGTGCGCGGCGCAGAACGTTCCGGACTTGCACCACAAACCCTGTCTGGCCAGATCGCCACGCTCGAAGCCGAACTCGGCGTCAGCCTGTTCAAGCGCCAGGGGCGCGGGCTGGCGCTGACCGACACCGGGCGCGTCGCCCTCGATTATGCCGAAGAAATTTTCCGTCTTGGCGACGAACTGGAAGAAGCGATCCGCAGCCGCGCCAGCGGCCGTGCGGTTCCCTTCCGGGTCGGCGTCGCCGACGTGGTGCCGAAGACGATCGCCTGGCTGCTGCTGGCGCCGTCGATGACGCTGGCCGAGCCGATGCGCATCGTCTGCCGCGAAGGCAAGTTCGACGCCCTGCTCGGGGAACTGGCGATCCACAAGCTCGACGTCGTACTCGCCGACGGCCCAATGCCGTCGAACATGGACGTGCGCGGCTACAGCCACAAGCTGAGCGAATCGACCATCGGCTTCTTCGCCGCGCCCAGCCTGGCCGAGGCCCTGAGCAGCGACTTTCCGCACAGCCTGAACGGCGCGCCGCTGCTGCTGCCGGGCAGCGAAGCCGCGGTACGCGGCCCGCTGCTGCGCTGGCTCGACGCCGCCGGGCTGAAGCCGCACATCGTCGGTGAATTCGACGACAGCGCGCTAATGCGCGCCTTCGCCGAAGCCGGCGCCGGCATCTTCCCCAGCGCCCAGGCGGTCGGCGAGCAGCTCTGCCGCCAGGATGCGATGGTGCACCTGGGCACGGCCGACGGCGTCGTCGAAACCTATTACGCCATCTCGGTGGAGCGCCGGCTGACCCACCCTGCGGTACGCGCGATCAGCGCCGCGGCGAACGAAGGCCAGCAGTCGGCGTAAGCCGCGCGGACAGAAGCCCTCACCCATCCGCCGGCTCAATGCCGCCCCATGTCGATGTAGAACACGAGCGCCACGACGAGCAGCGCCAGCACGATCGAAAGGCACTTCCAGAACAGCACCGGATCGCGCTCCGCCAACGGCGTTCGCCGTGATCGCAGGAAACTCGCATCCGGCGCGCTCAGGTCGTGCACGAACTCCGAAATCACTTGCTGCCGCTTCGCCGGCACCGGATGCAGCGCCTTGCCGAGCACCGCATCCAGCCACGGCGGCAATTCGGGCCGGAAGTGGCGCAGCGGCACGTAGCGCAGCTTGCGCAGATCATGCAGCGTCCTTACGCGCGCTGCGCTCAGGCCGTAAGGTAGCTGGCCGCAGAGCATCTGGTAGGAGATGGCGGCCAGCGAGAACAGATCCGCCTCCACGCCGGCCGCCTGGCCGAGCAGGCATTCCGGTGCCATGTACTGCAGGGTGCCGGGCGGGATGGTATGCGCCGGCTCGCGCCACCCCTCGGCCAGTCCGGCGACATGCACGTTCGCCAGGTCAATCAGCTTGACCGTGCCGTCGCGATCGATCATCACGTTCTCGGGGCGCAGATCGCGATGCAGCATGTCGCGGCCGTGCAATGCCTGCAGGCCCTGCGCCAGTTGGCCGACGATTCCGCGCACGACGTCGAGCGGCGGCTTCGGATGGTCGATCATCCATTGCGCCAGCGTCTGCCCCTCGATGTACTCCATCGCCACGTAGAGATGAGCACGCCGGCGCTCGCCCGGCCAGGCCTTGATGACGTGCGGACTATCGACGCGACGCGCCACCCACTCCTCCAGCACGAAACTGTCGAGATAGTCCGCATCCCCGCGCAGATCAATCGACGGCGTCTTCAGCACCAGTTGCCGGCCGCTGTCCTCATCCACCGCGAGGAAGACGTGGCTGCGCGCGCTCACCTGCAGCTCGCGCACGATGGTGAAACCTTCGAACACCGCGCGCGGCGTCAGCACCGACGGCAGGGCCAGCCCTTCCCGCCGCAGTTGCGCCTTTGGCGCTTCGTCCTGCGGCAGTTCGTCGATCCGCAGCAATTGCAGTGTGGCGTCGTCCTCGCTGCCGGCCGCGCGCGCCTGCGCCACCAGCCACGCGGCCGCTGCATCGAGATCGTCGGGATGGCGGGCGATACCGCGATGGACGAGTGTGGCGTCGAGATATTCATAGGCCCCGTCCGTCGCCAGCACATAGATTTCTCCACGCTCGGCCTCCCAGCAAGCGTAGTCGATCTCGACGTGCGGGCTGGTGCCGAGCGCGCGGGCGAGATAGCTCTCGACCGACGAATGGCGGATCCGGTGGTCCTCCGTCAATTGCTCCAGCGACTGCGGATGCAGCCGATAGATGCGCGAATCGCCGACGTGCAGCAGGTGCAGATCACGCCCTTTCAGCACCAGCGCGCTGAAGGTGCAGACATGGCCGCGATCCTTGTCGAAGCAGCCCTCGCCGCGCTGCGTCTGGCCATGCAGCCAGGCGTTGGTAGCTCCCAGCACACACTGCGCCGCGCGGCGCACCGTCCAGGCTTCGGAAGTGGCGTAGTAGTCCTCCAGGAAGGAGTGGACTGCGGTCTGGCTGGCCAGATGGCTGACGCGGCTCGAGCTGATGCCGTCGGCCAGCGCCAGCACGATGCCCTTGGTGGCCAGCAGGTTTCCGCCCGGCAGCATGGCGCCGTGGAAATCCTGGTTGACGGGATGGGCGCCGACCAGCGAATGCTGGCCGACGGATACGCGTGGCGGCTTGCGCATCGGCAGCCGGCGGCGCTCAGGCGACCTTGCGCTTGGGCGCGGTCTTGTAGTGTGTGGAGTACAGCGTGGCGCCGACGAAGGTGAGGCCGCCAACCAGATTGCCCAGCACCGTCGGGATCTCGTTCCACAACATGTAATCCATGAAGGTGAACTGGCCGCCGAGCATCAGGCCGGAGGGGAACAGGTACATGTTCACGATGCTGTGCTCGAAACCCATGTAGAAGAACACCAGGATCGGCATCCACATCGCAATCACCTTGCCCGACACGCTGGTGGACATCATCGCCGCCACCACCCCGGTCGATACCATCCAGTTGCACATCACCGCCCGCACGAACAGGGTCAGCATGCCGGCCGCGCCGTGCTCGGCGTAGCCGACGGTGCGGCCTTCGCCGATGTGGCCGATCTTCTGGCCGATGGCGTTGGGCGCCTCGGTGAAGCCGTTGGTGAAGATGATGGCCATGAACACCGCCACCGTGATCGCACCGCCGAAGTTGCCGATGAACACCAGCGACCAGTTGCGCATCACCCCGCCCCAGGTGGCGCCGGGCCGGCGGTCGAAGACCGCCAGCGGTGCCAGCGTGAACACGCCGGTGAGCAGGTCGAAGCCGAGCAGGTAGAGCATGCAGAAGCCGACCGGGAAGAGCAGCGCGCCGAGCAGCGGATTGCCGGTGTTGACCGTCACCGACACGGCGAAGGCCGCAGCCAATGCCAGGATGGCGCCGGCCATGTAGGCACGGATCAGGGTGTCGCGGGTGGACATCAGGAGTTTGGATTCGCCGGCGTCGATCATCTTGGTGACGAATTCGGCAGGAGCCAGGTATGCCATGAAGGACCTCTCGGAAAATGGTCTTGGATCAGGAAAGGGTGGAAAGGGAAACGAAGACCGCTTCACCGCGCACCTGCACCCGGTGCGCACGCACCGAATGCTCGGGCGCCTCCAGGCAGGCGCCGGTGCGCAGGTCGAAGTGGTTCTTGTACAGCGGCGAGGCGACGACGAGATGCTCGCCGAGATTCCCGATCAGCCCGCGCGACAGCACGCTGGCGCCGGAGCGGGGGTCGATGTTGTCGATGGCGTAGAAGCCGTCCTCGCCCAGGCGGAAGACAGCAACGTGGTGGTCCTCCACCAGCGCACAGACGCCGGTGCCGGGCAAGATGTCGCCGATTTTGCAGACGGCGGTCCAGCGCGGTTTCTTGGTACTCATGGGGTGTTCCTCGGTGGATTCAGGTGCTCAGTTCGGCAGTTGCCGCCAACGCCGGGACGCGCTCGTCGGCGCGGGCGGGCCGGATCTGGCCGCGCTCCTCGACGAAGACGATGCGCGCGTCGGGCTGCGGGTCGTTCACGAAACTGCGGAAGCGCCTGCGCACGCCGGGGTCGGTGACCGCGGTCTTCCACTCGCACTGGTAGGTATCGACCACGTGCTGCATCTGGCGCTCGAGTTCGTCGCCGATGCCCAGCGAATCGTCGATCAGCACCGCCTTCAGGTAATCCAGCCCGCCTTCGAGGTTGTCGCGCCAGGTGCTGGTGCGCTGCAGGCGGTCGGCAGTGCGCACGTAGAACATCAGGAAGCGGTCGATCAGACGCACCAGGGCGGTCTTGTCGAGATCGCTGGCGATCAGCTCGGCGTGGCGCGGCTTCATGCCGCCGTTGCCGCAGACGTAGAGGTTCCAGCCGCGCTCGGTGGCAATGATGCCGACGTCCTTGCCCTGCGCCTCTGCGCATTCGCGGGTGCAGCCGGAGACGCCGAACTTGATCTTGTGCGGTGCGCGCAGGCCCTTGTAGCGGTTCTCCAGTTCGACCGCCAAGCCCACCGAGTCCTGCACGCCGTAGCGGCACCAGGTCGAGCCGACACAGCTCTTCACCGTGCGCAGCGACTTGCCGTAGGCATGGCCGGATTCGAAGCCGGCGGCGATCAGCTCTTCCCAGATCAGCGGCAACTGCTCGACACGGGCGCCGAACAGGTCCACCCGCTGGCCACCGGTGATCTTGGTGTAGAGGCCGTACTTCTTCGCCACCTGGGCGACTGCGATCAAGCCGTCGGGCGTCACCTCGCCACCGGGCATGCGCGGCACCACCGAGTAGCTGCCGTCCTTCTGGA
>JRYH01005913.1_pt1 | contig 11394 bp, 10 predicted proteins | sample 235351 | NCBI WGS metagenome assembly JRYH01 (sample SAMN03074221, study PRJNA261480) | activated sludge metagenome | biome: Wastewater Treatment Plant; feature: Wastewater; material: Activated sludge; isolation source: activated biomass of a wastewater treatment plant treating wastewater... ... | reverse complement strand
CACCGCATCGGTCGCCAACCCCTGCTCACAGGCGATCGCCACCGCCTGCTCGAGCTGCCCGGGGAGCGCTGCATCGCTCGCGGCATCGCTGAGTTCGATCAGCACCGCCCACGGCGGCGCATCCTCCAGCGGATCACGGGCACCCGGTATGTGGCGCAGCACCAACTCCAGCGCCGGCCGGCCGACGATCTCGAAGGCACTCACGCGCTCTCCGCACTCGGCGCGCAAGCACCCGAGCAAGCGCACGGCAGCCTGCGGATCGGGCACGGCCACCCAGGCCGTGGCATGCGAACGGATGGCGGGAAACAACTTGAGCACCGCCGCCGTGATGATGCCCAGCGTGCCTTCNNCGGTGTTGTCCTTGCGCAGCCCGCGCAGCCCGCTCCAGACGCGACCGTCGGCGAGCACGACCTCGAGGCCGAGGACGAGATCGCGCGCGTTGCCGTAGCGCAGCACCTGCACGCCACCGGCGTTGGTGGAGAGGTTACCGCCGATCATGCAGCTGCCTTCGGATGCAAGGGCGAGCGGAAAGAGCCGACCAGCCGCGTCGGCCACAGCCTGGACCTCGGCGAGCGTGCAGCCCGCCTCCACGGTGAGCGTGTCGTTGTCGGTGTCGATGCCGCGGATGCGCTTCATGCGCGCCAGGCTGACGACGACGGCGCGACCGTCGCCCAGCGGTGTGGCGCCGCCGCATAGCCCGGTGTTGCCGCCCTGGGGCACCATCGGCACGCGCGCTACCGCGCACGCAGCGACGACCGCGGCGACCTCGGACGTGGCGCCTGGCCTCACCACGGCGAGCGCGTTGCCGCGGTAGCGTCCGCGCCAGTCGCTGAGGCAGGCCGCCATGTCGACCTCGGTGTCGGCGACATGCGCGGCACCCACGATGCCGCGCAGGGTGTCGATCAGATCAGGCACCGCTTTTTCCTTCCTTCCCGGCCGTCTGCGGGCGCTCGTCTTGCGCAGCCTGCTGAAGCCCACCGTGGGCCGGATCGCCCATCCCGAGCAACTCGCGCAAGAGCGGGCGGGCGCGCCCCACCGCCGCCACGCCCTCGGCGATTGCCTCGTCGGCACGATGGTAGTCCATCAGCCCGAGTTGGCTCACGCGCGGCGAGATCAACACGTCGGCCGGCTCGCCGGCGAGGCGGCTGCGCGCGATGCGCACCTGCATGATGTTGATGCTGGCGCTGATCACCGAGACGAGCGAGGGCAGGCTCTCAGGCGCTGGCGCGGCCCCCGCGCCGGCAGGCGCGTCATTGGTCAGCCCCATGCTCGCGAACAGGCGCTGACTCCAACCCGGATCGTTCGGGCGCCCCCGCTTGGCCATCTCGGAAGGCTCCGGCTCGTCGGCAGTCACGCCGAAACGCGCCAGCAGGCGCTCGGTCCAGCCGGCCTCGGTCTCTTCCTCCGGCGCCGGCTCGACCGCGGACCGGCGAAACGCACGCCCGACCATGTCCGAGCCCAGATCCACCGCGATCACCACGTCCGCTCCCATCGCCCGGCACAGCGACACCGGCACCGGGTTGACCAGTCCGCCGTCGATGAGCAGCCGGCCCTGGTGACGCACCGGCGTCATCAGGCCGGGGAGCGCGATCGACGCACGGACCGCTGCGGCAACGCTGCCCTCGTGCAGCCAGATCTCGCGCCCGGAGGAGAGCTCGGTGGCGACGCAGGCGAAGCGGTAATCCAGCTCCGAGAAGTCGCGATCGACGAAATTGCGCTCGAAGAAATCGATCAGCCGCTGGCCCTTGATGAGTCCGCCGCGCAAGGACACGTCGAGCAGCGAGACGACGTCCTGCCACTTGAGCGACTCCGCCCAGCGCACCAGACGTCCGAGGTCACCCGAGGCTGCCGCGGCGCCGACGAAGGCGCCAATCGAGCAACCGGTGATGATCTGCGGATGGATGCCCTCGCGCGCCAGCTCCTGCAGCACGCCCAGGTGCGCCCAGCCACGCGCCGCGCCACTGCCGAGCGCCAGGCCGATGACCGGCCCGTCCTCCGCGCCCGGCAGCCCCGTGCGGAGCACGCCAAGAGCGCCCGCGCCGCTCATGCGAAGAAGCTCCACATGCGCGCCGGGCCCATACGGCTCAGTCCAGCCGTTCGGCGTAGAGGTCGTGAACGTCGCAGTCGGTGATGCGCACGCGCACGAAATCGCCGGGGGCCAGGCCCTCGCCGTCGGGGATGATGACCAGGCCGTCGATCTCGGGCGCGTCGCCCGGCGAGCGCGCCAGGGCCCCCTCGTCGTCCACCTCGTCGACGAGGACGGTCATCTCGCGATCGATCTTGGCCTCGAGGCGCTGGGTGGAGATGTCTTCCTGGAAGTCCATCAGGCGCGCGCGGCGCTCCTCGCGCACCTCGTCCGGCACGGCGCCGGGCAGGTCGTTGGCTGCCGCGCCCTCGACCGGCGAATAGGCGAAGGCGCCCACGCGGTCGAGTTGCGCCTCCTCGAGGAAGTTGAGCAGCATCTCGAAGTCTTCCTCGGTCTCGCCCGGGAAGCCGGTGATGAAGGTCGACCGGATGGTGAGCTCGGGACAGATGCTGCGCCACTTGCGCACGCGCTCGAGCACGTTCTCGGCGTTGGCCGGGCGCTTCATGGCCTTGAGGATCCTGGGGCTGGCGTGCTGGAAGGGCACGTCCAGGTAGGGCAGGATCTTGCCCTCGGCCATCAGCGGAATCAGCTCGTCCACGCTTGGGTACGGATACACGTAGTGCATGCGGATCCAGATGCCAAGCTCGCCGAGCGCCTTGGCCAGATCGAGCAGGCGCGTCTTGATCGGGCGCCCGCCCCAGAAGCCGGTGCGGTACTTGACGTCCACGCCATAGGCCGAGGTGTCCTGCGAGATCACGAGGATCTCCTTGACGCCCGCATCGGCGAGCGCCTCCGCCTCGCGCATGACCTCGTGGATCGGACGACTGACGAGATCACCGCGCATCGATGGAATGATGCAGAAGGTGCAGCGATGGTTGCAGCCTTCGGAGATCTTCAGATAGGCATAGTGCTGCGGCGTCAGGCGAATGCCCTGGGGCGGCACCAGGTCGGTGAACGGGTCGTGAGGCTTGGGCAGGTGCTTATGCACCGCATGCATGACCTCTTCCGTTGCGTGCGGACCGGTGACGGCGAGAACCTGCGGGTGGGCGGCGAGGATCACGTCGTCCTTGGCACCGAGGCAGCCGGTGACGATCACCTTGCCGTTCTCGGCGAGCGCCTCGCCGATCGCGTCGAGCGACTCCTCGACCGCGGCGTCGATGAAGCCGCAGGTGTTGACGACGACCAGATCGGCGTCGTCGTAACTGCCCGAGATCGTGTAGCCCTCGGCGCGCAGGCGGGTGAGGATGTGCTCGGAATCGACGGTCGCCTTGGGGCATCCAAGGGAAACGAAGCCGACGCGCGGCAGGTCCGGGGTCTTGAAGGTAGTCATGCGTGGGAAACCTGTCGGGTCGAGACGGACGCGCGCGGGAACACCGCGCTCATCCGGTTACTTCTTGCCTTCGTCCTTGCCGGCGGGCGCGGACGGCTGGCCGTCCTCGGGCTTGACGTAAGCGGGAAACTGGAAGCCGGTGAACATGTTGCGCGTCTGACTCTCGAGCTGGCTCTGCATCTGCTCGAACATCTTCTTCGACTGATCGACATAGGCGCCCATCATGCTCTGCAGCGCGGGCCCCTGGAAGTTCAGGAACTGCGCCCACAGGTCCTGGCCCACCGGGCTGTTCTCCCCATAGATCGCGCGCGCCTGATCCTGCAGCTTGGCCTGCATCTCGGTGAAGGCCTTGATGTTGTTTTCCAGGTACTTGCCCATCATGCCCTGCATGGCGTTACCGTAGAAACGGATCATGTGCGAGAGCAGATCGCTGGTGAACATCGGCGCGCCGCCAGCCTCCTCTTCCAGGATGATCTGGAGCAGGATGCTACGCGTGAGGTCCTCGCTGGTCTTGGCGTCGACGACCTGGAACTGCTCGTGGTTGAGCACGAGTTCCTTGACGTCCGCAAGCGTGATGTAGGAACTCGTCCGCGTGTCGTACAGACGGCGATTCGGGTATTTCTTGATCAGGCGCAGCTGTTCCGGCATTTCTCCGTCTCCTCGGCGGCGGTGTATTCGCTCTTTACGAAAAAATTATATCGCGCTGCGAAAACGAAACCCCGTACTTCGACGGGGTTTCGTGATTTCGCGCATGGGACCTAGCGCATCAGCACATGTGCAGGCCGCCGTTGATGTTGATGGTGGCGCCGGTGATGTAGGCGGCCTTGTCGGAGGCCAGGTAGGCGCACAGGTCGCCGATCTCGTCCGGACGACCGAGGCGCTTCATCGGCACGGTGTCGATGATGCCCTGGCGGATGTCGTCGCGAATGGCCATGACCATGTCGGTGCCGATGTAGCCCGGCGCCACGGCATTGACGGTCACGCCCTTGGTGGCCAGTTCGGCGGCGAGCGCCTTGGTGAAGCCGAGCACGCCGGCCTTGGCAGCCGAGTAGTTGGCCTGGCCAGCCTGGCCCTTGACGCCATTGACCGACGAGATGTTGATGATGCGACCCCAGCCGCGCTCGGCCATCTTGGCGGAAACGTGATGGGTGACGTTGAACAGGCTGTTGAGGTTGGTGTTGATCACCGCATCCCACTGGCCCTTCTCCATCTTCGGGAAGAACTTGTCGCGGGTGATGCCGGCGTTGTTCACCAGCACGTCGATCGGGCCGACGTCGGCCTCGATCTTGGCGACCATCGCAGCGCACGACTCGTAGTTGGACACGTCACCTTCGGCCGCGACGAAATCGAACCCGAGGTCGCGCTGGGCGGAGAGCCAGCCGTCCTTCTGATCGAAGTTCGGCAGACAGTTGGCGACGACCTTGAAGCCCTCCTTGGCGAGCGACTGACAGATCGCAGTGCCGAGACCACCCATGGCGCCGGTAACGAGAGCGATTTTCTGGGACATCTTCAGATCCTTCTGGGGCAATTGTGAAAACCGAAGCCATCGGCAGGCACCCGTGCCCACGCTCTCTTCGGCACTTCATGCGGCAGCGCATCAGCCACCTCACGCGGGCATTATATCCACTGTTTCACGATCTTGTTGCGACGCAATAGCCCAGAAAATATTGCGGCGCAGATAAAAAAACGCACCCCGAGGGGTGCGCTTCCTTGTGCGTGATCCGGCGGCGCGGATCAGAACATGTGCTGGCCGCCGTTGATCGAGATGTTGGCGCCAGTCACGAACGCCGCCTCGTCGGACGACAGGTAGGCCACCAGGCCGGCGATCTCTTCCGGCTTGCCCAGACGGGACACCGGGATCTGCGGCAGGATCTTCGAGTCGAGGATCTCCTGCGGAATCGCCATCACCATCTTGGTGCCGATGTAGCCCGGCGAGATGGTGTTGACCGTGACGCCGTTGCGCGCGACTTCGAGTGCCAGCGCCTTGGTGAAGCCGTGCATGCCGGCCTTCGCGGCGGAGTAGTTGGTCTGGCCGAAGGCGCCCTTCTGGCCGTTGACCGAGGAGACGTTGATCACCCGACCCCACTTGCGCTCGACCATGCCGTCCATGACCTGCTTGGTCATGTTGAAGGTCGAGTCGAGGTTGGTGCTGATGACCGCATCCCAATCCGCCTTCGTCATCTTCTTGAAGGTCATGTCACGGGTAATGCCGGCGTTGTTGACGAGCACATCGACCGGACCGACCTCCTTCGTGACCTGCTCCACGCACGCCTTGCAGGAGTCGAAATCCGACACGTCGCAAGGATAGGCCTTGAAGCCGTAGCCCATGTTGTTCATCGTCTGGAGCCATTCCTGAGCCTTGCTGTTGCTCGGGGAATGCGTCGTGACCACCTTGTAGCCGAGTGCAGCGAGCTTGATGCAGATCGCCTCGCCGAGACCACCCATGCCACCCGTTACCAGTGCGACTCTTGCCATTGTTCTCTCCTCTCCCATGCGGGTGCTGGTTCTGCTGGACGGTACTTGGACACGACGATGGCGACCGCCCGATCCGCCACCGTCGCAAAAAAAACGACCCGCCGTCAGGCCCGCTCCTTGACGTAGCGCCCGGGTGCCGGCTCGATGGGCTCGTACTTGGTGCTGCCGAGGCGGCCGCGCGCAACGACGTCCTTGCCGCCATGGCCGCGCAGCCACTCGATCCAGTGCAGCCACCAGCTGCCCTTGTTCTCGACCGCGCCCTCCAGCCACTCGTCGGGGTCGGCGGGACAGGCGTCCGCGACCCAGTAGCTGCGGCGGTTCTTGGAGGCCGGGTTGATCGCTCCCGCGATATGGCCGCTCGCGCCGAGCACGAAGGTGGTGTCGCCCCCGAGCAGCTTGCGCGCCAGGTAGGCACTCTTCCACGGCACGATGTGGTCCTCGCGCGCGGCCATGAGGTACGCGGGAACGTCGACCTTGCCCAGATCGACCTTCTGCCCGAGCATCTTGAGCTTGCCCGGCACGCGCAGGTTGTTCTCGAGGTACATGTTGCGCAGGTACCAGGTCAGGAAGGGGCCCGGCAGATTGGTGGCGTCCGAGTTCCAGTAGAGCAGGTCGAAGGCCTGCGGCTTGCTGCCCTTCAGGTAGTTGCCGACCACGTATTGCCAGACCAGGTCGTTGGCGCGCAGGAAGGAGAACACGTTCGCCAGCTCCTGCCCCTTGAGCACTCCCCCCTTGCCGATCGCCGCCTCGCGCGCGGTCACGCTCGCCTCGTCGACGAGGCAACCGAGCTCGCCGGCGTCGGAGAAATCGAGCAGCGTCGTCATCAGGGTCAGGCTCGACACGGGCTCCTCGCCACGCGCACGCGCCACCGCGAGCGCCGAGGTGAGGATGGTGCCGCCGACGCAGAACCCGAGCACGTTGGGCTTCTTGACCCGGGTGATGGAACGCACCACCTCGAGCGCGGCCAGCGGCCCTTTCTCGAGGTAGTCGTCCCAACCGAGATGACCGCCAGAATCCGGGCGCGGGTTCTTCCACGACACCAGGAACACCGTGAAGCCACGCTCGATGATGAAGCGGACCAGCGAATTCTCCGGCTGCAGGTCCATGATGTAGAACTTGTTGATGCACGGCGGCACGATCAACAGCGGCACCTGTGCAACCTTCTCGGTCAGCGGCGCATACTGGATCAGCTGCATCAGCTCGTTCTCGAACACCACCGAACCGGGTGTCAGCGCGAGATTGCGGCCGATCTCGAAGGCCGCGTCGTCGGTCATCGAGATCCGCCCCTTCTCGAGATCGGCGAGCAGGTTCTGAACACCGCGAGCGATGCTCTCGCCCTTGGTCTCGAGCGCGGTCTTGATGAACTCCGGGTTGGTGGCGGCGAAGTTGCTCGGCGACAGCGCGTCGATGTACTGGCGGGTCAGGAACTGGATGCGCGACTTCGCCCGACCATCGGCAATCGGCATCGAGTCGGCCATCTTGCGCAAGAGATCGGCGTTGAGCAGGTAGGCCTGGCGGACATAATCGAACACAGGGCTTTCCGACCACTCCGGCGCGGAGAAGCGCTTGTCACCCGGCTCGGGCTGGACGACGGCCGGGCCCGCCTCGCCCGGCTTGCGCCCGAGCATCGAGGTCCACAGCGCGGCCTGTTTCTCGGCGTACTCCTTCTGCATCGCCGCCATCAGCTCGGCCTCGGGCATCGGCAGCTTGGGGGCGGCCACCCCGGAAGAATCCTGCATCGCCGCATGCTGGCGGGCCAGCGCATCGAAAAACCCCTGTGCCATCGCCTGGCCCGCGGCGTAGAGCGCCTGCATGCCCGGCGGTACCTGCTTGCCAGCTGAATCCGACATCAAAAAATCTCCCGAGCCTACCTGTTAGCGCAGCCGAGTAGGCTGCGTCGTCGATGTTGTCACTTGCACGAGCATACGCCACGGCGCGCTAGAATCCGCACATGTACCTGATCCCGATCGCCTGGCTCTACGTCGTCATCCTCGTCGCTGCCGCGGAGGACTCGATCGTCGCCGCGGTGCTGACCTTCGTATTCTGGGGGCTCGCCCCTCTTGCCCTGTTTCTGTGGTTATTCGGCACCCCGGCACGCCGCCGGCGACGCCTGGAGAGAGAAGCGCTCGACCGCAACGATAGAGCCGAAACGGGCTCCGATCAATAGCGGGCGCCGCTTCACAGCCCATGCGATGCGGGTGGCGGACGCCGCGCAACGGGGGCTCACCCCTTCTCCAGCCAGACCAGCGAGGCAAAGCGGCCGGTGACGCCGTCGCGCCGGTAGGAGTAGAAATGCTCCGCCGTCGACGCGGTGCACACGCCGCCTCCCGACACCCGCATGACCCCGGCGCGGCGCAGGCGCAGGCGCGCGAGCAGGAATAGATCGGCGAGCCATTTGCCAGGCAGCGCGCGCGCCACGAAGGCCGTCTCCGCCAACGGGTCGTCCGCGACGAACGCGGCGCGCACCTCGTCCCCGACCTCGAAGGCCCGCGGCCCGATCGCCGGCCCGATCCACGCCCGCACGCGCTCGGGCGCGACGTCCATGGCGCTGATGGTGTTTTCCAGCACGCCTGCGGCAAGCCCACGCCAGCCCGCGTGGGCCGCGGCGACGACGCGCGCGTCGTCATCGCAGAACAGCACCGGGAGGCAGTCCGCGGTGAGAACGACGCACGCACGCGCCGCACTGCGCGCCACCGCGGCGTCGGCGCGGGGCACGCCCGCGCAGCGATCTGCGTCCGCCACGTCCGCGCCATGCACCTGCTCGAGCCAGAGCGGATCCGCAGGCAAGAACTTGCGCAGTCGCGCGCGGTTGGCAGCGACCGCTGCGGGGTCGTCACCCACGTGATCGCCCAGATTGAAGTGCGCGTAGGCGCCGGAACTCTCACCCCCGGAACGCGTGGTCAATAGCGCGCCCACCCCGGCCGGCAGATCCCACTCCGGGCGCACCAGCCCGGGCGCGATCTCGAGCAGGCCGCCTTGCCTCGATCGTGTCGTCATGCCCCGCCCTCGCGCAGCACATCGAGCAATGCCGCCAGATCGAGCGCCATCGGCACGCTCCATTCCATCGCCTCGCCGGTGCGCGGATGGATCAGGCCGAGGCGGAAGGCATGCAGGGCCTGCCGCGGAAAGGCGTCGAACAGCGGGTTGCCGCTGCGTCTGAGGCCATAGACCGGATCGCCCACCAGCGGGTGCCCGAGCTGCGCCATGTGCACCCGGATCTGGTGCGTGCGTCCGGTCTCCAGCCGGCATTCGAGCAGGGTGCAGCGTGCGAAGGACTCGACGACCCGATAGTGGGTGACGGCCGGCCGGCCGCTGCCGACCACCGCCATGCGTACGCGCTGGGCAGGATGACGACCGATCGGCGCATCGACCGTCCCGCCGGCAGCGAGCCGCCCCTGCGCGAGCGCCCAGTAGTGCCGCTTGACGCTGCGCGCCTGCAACTGACGCACGAGCTCGGTCTGCGCAGCGAGCGTGCGCGCGACCACCATCAGCCCGCTGGTGTCCTTGTCGAGCCGATGGACGATACCCGCGCGCGGCACCGCGGCCAGAGCCGGATCGCGATGAAGCAGCGCATTGAGCAAGGTACCGCTCCAATTGCCGTTGCCGGGGTGCACCACCAGCCCGACCGGCTTGTCGATGACGAGAATGTCGGCATCCTCGTAGACGCACCGCAGGGGAATGTCCTCGGGCAGCGCGGCGCCGAGCTCGGGCGACGGCGGAGCGTCGATCTCGATGCATTCGCCCCCCCACACCTTGCGCCGTGCATCGGGCGAGACACCATCGACGCGTATCAGGCCGTCCTTGAGCCAGGCCTGAAGCCGGCTGCGGGAGTGCTCGGGGAAAAGCTTCGCGAGCGCCTGGTCGAGGCGCATGCCGCCCAGTTCGGCCGGGATCGCCATCTCGTCGCACGAGTCGGCATCGTCGGCAGGGATTGCGGCTGGGATATAATCGGCGCGTTCATTCACGCGAGTGTCTTCGATGGCCAGGTTCACCCCCGGAAGTGTAACGGCAAAAGCCGCCCTCATTGGCGCCCTGCTGCTCGGCGGCTGCGGTCTGCTCCCCGAGCAGGTCGACGAGACTGCAGGCTGGAACGCCCAGAAGCTCTATTCGGAAGCAAAGGCCTCCATGTCCGAGGGTGGCTACGACCGCGCCGTTCAGCTCTTCGAGAAGCTCGAGGCGCGCTACCCCTATGGGCGCTTCGCACAGCAGGCGCAGCTCGAGGTCGCCTATGCGTATTACAAGCAGGGCGAACAGGCACTGGCCATCGCGGCGGCCGACCGCTTCATCAAGCTCCACCCCAACCACCAGAACGTCGATTACGCCTACTACCTCAAGGGCTTGGTCAACTTCAACGAGGATCTTGGCCTGCTCGCAGGCTTGTCGCGCCAGGATCTGTCCGAGCGCGACCCCAAGGGCGCCCGCGAGGCCTTCGACAGCTTCCGCGAGCTGGTCGAGCGCTTCCCCGAGAGCCGCTATGCGGACGACTCGCGTGCGCGCATGCAATACCTGGTCAACTCGCTCGCCTCCCATGAAGTGCATGTGGCGCGCTACTACTACAATCGCGGTGCCTACGTGGCCGCGGTCAATCGCGCGCAGACCGCGGTGACCAACTTCCCGCAGGCGCCCGCGACCGAGGAAGCCCTGTTCCTGCTCGTCAAGAGCTACGACGCGATGGGCCTGACCCAGTTGCGCGACGACGCCGAGCGCGTGATGCGCACCAACTTCCCCGACAGCGTCTATTTCCGCGGCGGGCCGCAGGACGACAGGCCGTGGTGGCAGCTCTGGTGAGCTGGTCCCGCGAGCTGCCGCACTGAGCGGCAACAAGAAAGGCGCCCGCGGGCGCCTTTCTTGTTTGTGCCGGCGATCACGGCCGCGGACTCGAACCCGCAGCCGTGATGTCGGTGGCTCAGCCGCCGACCTTCGCCTTGAACTGCTGGCGGTAACGGTGAAGCAAGGGCTCGGTGTAGCCGCTGGGCTGTGCGCAGCCCTCGAAGATCAGCGCGCGTGCGGCCTCGTAAGCAACCGAGTCGCCGAGGTTCGGCGCCATCGGGCGGTACAGCGGATCACCCGCATTCTGAGCGTCGACAACCGCGGCCATGCGCTGGAGCGTAGCCTCGACCTGCTCGGCCGACACCACGCCATGGCGCAGCCAGTTGGCGATGTGCTGGCTGGAGATGCGCAGCGTGGCGCGGTCTTCCATGAGACCGACGTCGTTGATGTCCGGCACCTTCGAGCAACCGACGCCCTGCTCGACCCAGCGCACGACGTAGCCGAGGATGCCCTGACAGTTGTTGTCGAGTTCCTGCTGGCGTTCGGCCTCGCTCCACGCGGCCTGCTCCACGACCGGAATGGTCAGCAGGTCGTCGAGCAGCGCCTCGGCTTCCTTGTCGAGGTCGAGCTTCTCGATCTCCTGCTGGACCGCCGCAACGCTGACCTGGTGGTAGTGCAGCGCGTGCAGGGTGGCGGCAGTGGGCGAAGGCACCCAGGCGGTGTTGGCGCCGGC
>JRYH01003363.1_pt1 | contig 11402 bp, 11 predicted proteins | sample 235351 | NCBI WGS metagenome assembly JRYH01 (sample SAMN03074221, study PRJNA261480) | activated sludge metagenome | biome: Wastewater Treatment Plant; feature: Wastewater; material: Activated sludge; isolation source: activated biomass of a wastewater treatment plant treating wastewater... ... | reverse complement strand
CCTGCGAGTCCGTCATCAGGGCCTTGAGGTCCGCCTTCACGGCCTCGAGGTCGAGCGTCTTGAACGCCTCGGCATAGTTGAACGCCTCCCCCATGGGATTGGAGAGGTCCGAATGCTGATGCAGGATCTTGAGGTTCAGCTGGTTGGGCCACCAGTCGCGGATGGATCTCCCGCTGGCGCCGGAGTGTGCGACCGGACATTTGCCCGGGCCTTTGTCATCGACTTTCGCGTCCATACTAGATCTCCGATCGATTGTGTTCGCAGTCTTCCGAGAGGATCGATGCCGAAGCATCGCGGAGGCGCGGAGGCGCCGACGGCCGCGAGCTCGCTTCGGCGCGCCATGCGGACGCGCGTCTGAAGTCGCCAGTGCGACGGGCGCAGCACGGTGCGCGCAGTGCTCAAAGACGGGGAATGTGGATGGCCCGCGGGAGGTTGGCCGGTCGCGGCGACGCAGAGAAGCTTGATCATCCCGATCCCTTCTTTAGAGCACTTCCAATCTGCTAGAGATAAAAACTCATAAGATCAAATACTATTCACCTATTCATCAGATAAGTTTTTCTTATGAAAATGAGCCTGTAGGCCCCAAAAACAATCAAAGGATGTACGAAAATAATATTGCAACCTGTCCATCGCCCGTTTAGGGTTATTGGGTGGACCACGGAAAAGTCAGTGTGTTGGGAAAGTCATAACCGGCAAAGCATGAGGTTGGCCGTGCTCGATGCCATAAATCAAAGATCGCGAGACTCGCGTCCGGAGCTTCGTCAGGAGACGCTTGAGTATATCTCCGCCCTGATCCTGTCTCTGAACGAGATGGCGGTCCAGAATGACTTCAAGAGATTGTCCGAGTTGCTGGTTCTGGCGCATGGAGAGGCGCGAGCCTGCGCGAAGGATTGCAGGCCGTCACGCGCCAGGCTCGGACGGTGAGTCGGATCGTGAGACAGGAGACTCGGAACGTGAAACGAGCTGCGCGCCGTGGCGCGTGATCTCGCCGGCGAGGTCCAGCTCGAGCAGCAGAATGCGGATCTCGCGCGCGCCGAGTGACGTGACGCGGGCCAGCTCATCGACATCTACCGGATGGGGACCGAGCGCCGCCAGGACGCGCTCGCGCGCCCCTCCGTCGAGCTCCGAGATAGGCTCCGGCACGCCGGCAGAGCGCCCGCCGGCCCATCCGTCCGCCGGCACGGAAAGCGGTGCTGCGGGAGGCTCACGAAGGCCGTCCGGCCGAAGCTGGAGTGCGAGGGCGTCCAGCACGTCCTGCGGCTCGGTGACGAGGGTCGCCCCGGCTTTCAGAAGCCCGTTCGTACCTTCGGCGCGCGGGTCGAGCGGATGGCCGGGCAGCGCGAACACCTCGCGGCCTTGCTCGCCGGCGAAGCGCGCCGTCACGAGCGTTCCCGACCGATGCGCGGCCTCGACGACGATGATGCCCATCGAGATGCCGGAGATAAGCCGGTTGCGCCGGGGAAAGTCCTTGGCGCGCGGCACGAAGCCGGGCGGCTGCTCGGTCACGATGCAGCCGCGCCGCCCGATCTCGGCCTGAAGCGCCTTGTGCTCCGGCGGATAGATGACGTCCAAGCCACCCGCGAGCACGGCGATGGTGCCATGGGCGAGTGCGGCCTCATGCGCGGCCGCATCGATCCCGCGCGCCAGGCCCGAGACGACGGCGAGGCCCGCTGCCGAAAGCGCGCTCGCAAAGAGGCGGGCGAGCTTCACGCCTGCCGCGGAAGCCTGCCGCGAGCCGACGATGGCGATCGCCGGCCGGTTGAGGAGCGCGACGTCGCCCTTCACGTAGAGAAGAGGCGGTGGCGGCTCGATCATGGCGAGGGCCGCAGGATAGCCCGGCTCGATGGTGAACAGCGGCGTGGCACCCGCACGCTCGGCGGCTTCGAGCTCCCTCTCGGCCTCCGCAACGGAGCAAGGCTGCACGGACGTTCCGGCACGCCGGGAGAGCGCGGGCAGCGCGTCGAGGGCAGCGCTCGCGCTGCCGAAGTTGTTGATCAGCTCGCGAAAGGTGGCGGGCCCGACGTGCGGCGAGCGGATCAGCCGGAGACAGGCGAGCCGTTCCCGTGCATCGAGCACGGCGACCGGCAGCGGGGCTGCGGTGAAGAGAGAGGCGGAGCTACGTTTTGGCACCGATCCTGGGCTCCTCACCCCGCAGCAGCCGGCGGATGTTGGGCAGATGCTTCCAGAGCAGCAGAAGGGTCATCGGAACGGCGAGCAGGCCTGCCGCGTCATACCCGAGCGCAAGAAGCGCGACCGGTGTCCCGATGCTCGCCACCAGTGCGGAGGCGGAGGAGAGCCGCGTGGTGAAGGCCGTTGCGATCCACAGCCCGCAGAAGATCAACGCCCCCGGCCAGGCGAGCCCGCCGATGACGCCGATGTAGGTCGCAACGCCCTTTCCGCCCTTGAAGCCGAGCCACGCCGGGAAGAGGTGCCCGAGAAAGGCGGCGAGCCCGGCGATGAGGCTGCCGTCGACGGCAAGCCCGAAACGGGCGCCGACCGCATAGCCGACGAGCACGGCGAGCGTTCCCTTGAGTGCGTCGAGCAGCAGCGTCAGCGCGGCGAGGCCCTTGTGCCCCGTGCGCAGCACGTTGGTCGCNNGGCCGAACGGGATGGAGCCGAGAAGGTAGCCGACGAGCGCCGCACAGAAGGGCGCGAGAGAGGAGGGGGCCGCCGGGTCTGAGACGGCGGGCACTACGCCGAGAGCGGCAAGCGGAACGCCTGCCAGTGCGATGCCGCTCGCGGCGCCGAAGCTGCCCACCATGCCGAGGTCCCCTGGTCCATGTTTCCGAGATCCGCGGGGAAGGCTAGTGGCTGATCCGCCCTCCGGCAACGGAGTTGTGGCGGAAGAGCGCGCCGGGCGAGAGACCGGCGGCGCGCTCTGAACCGGACAACGGCGTCAGCGGCCGTTGCGATGGGCGGCTTCGGGCTCGACTGCGAGCACGATGCGCGACAGCGACTTCAGGAAGAGATCGCGCTGCGTGGGAGCGAGAGCGGCGAGGATCTTCTCGTCCGTGGTGCGGGCCGCAGGCTCGGCTTGGCGGAGCGCGGTCTCGCCTTTGTCGGTGAGACGCACCGCATAGCGGCGCGCATNNGCACGATGTCCGCCATCGTCGAGCGATCGATGCCCGTCACCTCGACGAGGGTGGTCTGGCTCGGCTCCTCGCTGTTGGCGATCGCCATCATCACCGCGAACTGGCGCGGCGTCAGCCCCGCCTCGCCGACGCTGACGGCAAACATCTCGTCCGCGCACTGGCCAGCCCTGTGGAGCAGGTGGAGCGCCGACGACATCCGTTCTTCTCCGGCATCCTGTTTCATGAGTTCCATCCTTGTGCTGGGCTGCAGCGTTCAAAACGCATGCGCCGCGACGGGACGGCCCGTACGGCGCAATCTCTCATCCAAAAAATTGGGGTGTGGGGATCCGCCTCGTTACGAGGTGCACAACCCTGAATATACGCAATCGAATGACTACAATGATTTTGTACGAAACGGCCGAGTGCCTGCACCGCAGCCCAATTCTTCCGCAGGCATCTGGTTTCATATTTCACGCACGGCCCCGCGGAGCGAGACCTATTGAAGACATTCGTTCGAAGGGCTTGTCTGCGCGACGCTTGGTCACGTACGGCCTCGAGCATTACGATGACGCCCCCCGGAAATTCTCACGCTTGAAACGCTCTCCTTGCATGAGAGTTCCTTTAACGCTTGCGACATGAAAGTCCGGCGAGGCTTTTTCAAGAGCGATGCGGAATATCTTTGTGCGCAACGCGATTTTGCGCTGTTTCGCACAGCCTCACAACCTTTCGCTGTCGTCAGCCCGAAGATTTCGCATCCGGTCGAGTGCGCCTTGGAGAATGAGCGTTGCGGCGAGTTTGTCGATCACGTCGGCGCGCCGTTTGCGGCTTGTGTCGGCATCGATGAGAAGCCGCTCGGCTTCAGACGTTGTTAGACGCTCGTCCCACAGCAGGATGGGAAGCGGCGAGAGCGCATTCACGTTGCGGGCGAACGCACGTGTCGCTTGTGCTCGCGGCCCTTCGCTACCGTCGAGGTTAGCGGGGAGGCCGAGCACGAAGCCGACGATGGCGTGGGTTTCGGAGAGGTGAAGCAGCCTCTTGGCGTCCGCGGCGAACTTCGTTCGGCGGATCGTCTCGAGGGCCGACGCGATCGTGCGCGTGACGTCGCTCAGCGCGAGGCCGAGGGTTTTCGTTCCGGCGTCGATGCCGATGAGGCGTCCCGGTCCGATGAGCGCGGCGAATGCCGCGACATCGGCGGTGGTGCGGCCGCGGCCGGGCGGCAGAGTGTCAGCGGGCATGGATCTTCACCTCTCGGATCATCATGAGCGGGTTATACGCGCTCGGACGACGGCGGGACACGCCGCTGCCGCGTGCCGTCGCGCTTTTGACGGAAGGGTTTTCATTTGGCCCCTCAGCCCTGACACGACGGCGTTTCCCGTCTAAGGTCCCGCCGCGCGGCAGGAGGCCGGCGCGAAAACGGCAGGACTGAGATCGGAGCCGGGAGGGCGCGTGACGAACGTGATTCGGGAACGGGAGGCGAGCGAGGCTCCCCGCAATGCGGCCGCAGCCCGCGGAGCTGCCGCCCTCTTCACGGCCACGACGTTTCTGTCGGCGATGCTGCTGTTCTCGGTCCAGCCGCTCTTTGCCAAGATGGTGCTGCCGCTCCTTGGTGGTGCCCCATCCGTGTGGGCGGTGGCGCTCCTGTTCTTCCAGGGCGCGCTGCTCGTAGGCTATGCCTACGCGCATCTGCTCGTCCGCCTGCTGCCGGCGCGGCGCACGGGGTTCGTTCATCTCGCCCTCTCCGCCCTGGCGCTCATCGCGCTCCCGATCGCCATTCCCGCCGGCTGGACCGAGCCGCCGCCCGGCGACGCCTACCTCTGGCAGCTCGGATTGTTCACGGCGGCCATCGGCTTGCCGTTCGTTGCCGTCTCCGCCAATGCGCCCCTGCTTCAGGCCTGGTTTGCCCGAACGGGTCTGCCGTCGAGCGCCGACCCCTACTTTCTCTACGCTGCCTCGAACCTCGGCAGCCTCCTGGCGCTGCTCGGATATCCGTTCCTGTTCGAGCCGGTTTTCGGCCTGAAGGCGCTGGCCGTGATCTGGACGGGCGGATTCATCGCCCTGATCGCGGCGCTCGCGGCCTGTTTTCTCGTCGTCCGCGCGGCGGCGTCCGACGCGGCCGATCGCGCGCCGGCGGCAACTGGGGAGACGGGGCCGCGTGCGGAGCCCGATGCCGCGCGCCGCGCCGCCTGGGTGGGCCTGGCGTTCGTGCCCTCCGCGCTGCTCACGGCGTTTACCACCCATATCGCGACGGATGTCGCCTCCGCCCCGCTCGTGTGGGTGATTCCGCTCGCGCTCTATCTCGCGTCGTTCGTCGTCGTCTTCCGCGAGCGCGCCCTGATCCCGCCGCCGCTTCTGCTGGCGCTGCACGCCGTGGCGACGATCCTGGCGATGCTCCAGCTCGCGCAGACGGAGAAGGAGACCTGGTTCTACGCGGCGGGCTTCGGCGTGGCGGCCTTCGTCACGTCGACGCTGGTGGCGCACCGCACGCTTTACGAGAGCCGGCCCGAGGCCCGCCGCCTGACCGAGTTCTACATGTGGATGTCGCTGGGCGGCGTGCTCGGCGGTCTTTTCGCGGCGCTCATCGCCCCGCGCATCTTTTCCGAGGTGTTCGAATACCCGCTGCTGCTCGCCCTGACGTTCGCGTGCCGCCCCGGCGCCCTCGATCTCAGCGCCGAGCGGGGCCGCTCGCTCGCCCTCATGGCCGGCTTCGTCGTGCTTGCCGCGGCGGCCATCAAATGGGGCCCCTCGCTCGCCGCGTACTACGAGGTGGATTTTTACGACTGGGGCTCGACCGCGGCCATCGCAGCCGGCTTCGCCGTGGCGGCGTTGGCGTTCTGGCGCTTTCCGCCCCACATGCTGGTCGCGGCGCTCGCGCTCTATCTGACGGTAGTCCTGCTGCCGTCCGGCGTCCATCGCGGCGCCGCGCAGCGCAGCTACTTCGGCGTCTACCGCGTGATCCAGTCGTGGGATGGCCAGTTCAACGTGCTTCAGCACGGCACCACGCTGCACGGCGCGCAACGGATCCGCGACGCGACCGGCGCCTCCGTGGCGAGCACCACGCCCGTCACCTATTATCATGCGAGGAGTCCCATGGCCGCGACCGTGCGGTTCACCGGAGCGATGGCCGCGATGGCCCGCACGGAGCCGCACTTCGGCGTCGTTGGCCTCGGCGCCGGCTCGCTCGCCTGCCACTCCGCGTCGGGCGAGCGGTGGCGCTTCTTCGAGATCGATCCCGTCGTGGTCTCGATCGCCAAGTCGCGGAACTTCACGTTCCTCTCCAACTGTCAGCCGAACGCCGACATCGTGCTCGGCGACGCCCGCCTGACGCTCGCCCGCGAGCCCGCCGAGAGCTACGACCTGCTCATCGTCGACGCCTTCTCCTCCGACGCGGTCCCGATGCATCTGCTGACGGCCGAGGCGATCGCCATGTACGCCTCGAAGATCAAGCCGACGGGGGCGGGCGTGCTGCACATCTCCAATCGCTACCTCGACCTCGAGGCCGTCCTTGCCGCCACGATCCCGACCGTGCCGGGGCTGCATGCGATCACGGTGGAGGACCAGGCCGAGGACGACGGCTACGCCGTGACCGGCTCCACGATCGTGATCTTCGCCCGGAGCATGGAGGCGATCACCCCCTTCCGCGCCATCCCCGGCGCGCGCGACCTGCCGCCGCCGAAGCTGAAGCCGTGGACCGACGACGCCTCCGATGTGCTGGGTCCGTTCCTCTCCCAGTACCGCAAGCACCACTGAGGCGGAGTTGCACGGGCCTGGGCGTCCCGCTATGAGAACAGCGCGGCGCTTCACGGGGCCGCCGATCAGGCTCCGATGAGGCCCCCATGCATGTTGACGAGAAGACCGTGCGCCGCATTGCGCGGCTGGCGCGCATCAAGATCACCGACGAGGAGGCCCGAAGCCTCGAAGGCGAGCTTTCGGGGATTCTGAACTGGGTGGAGCAACTCGGCGAGATCGACACGTCCGACGTGGCGCCGATGACGCGCGTGGTCGCCCAGAAGCTCAAGATGCGCGAGGACAAGGTCGTGGACGGCGAGATCGCCGACGACATCGTCAAGAACGCGCCGATGGTGGACGATCATTATTTCGTGGTGCCGAAGGTGGTGGAGTAGCGGAGCCAAGGCGGGCGAAAGCCGGCCTGAGCGACAGGAAGCGGAGAAACGGACATGTCGAAATTGTTCGCACTGCTGGCCGTGCTGCTGATCGCCACGGGTCTCCTCGTGCTCGCCGTGCCGCGCGAGGAGGGAGCCGCCGGCGCCCGCTCGCTCTCGCCGCAGAGCGTCAGCCAGACGCCGCCTTATCTCCTCAAGGCGCGCGAGATGGCCGAGCAGGTGAATGCCCCCCTGTCGATCGTGTTCGGCCTGGTCAGTCTCTTCTATTCGCGCCGCTCCTATCAGATGAACAAGGCCCGGGCCGAGGCCGAGCTGCGCCGCTCGACCTGACCCCTGACGGAGATCCCATGCGCACGTTTGTGATCGCCCTGGCGCTTGCGGTTTCGACGGGAGCCGTTGCAAAAGACCGTGCGAGCTTCATCGACGGCCAGTACGCGACGAAGGAGCAGTGCGCGAAGCTGCGCAGGATCGAGGCCGGCACGCCGAAAAATGTCGAGACCACGCCCGAGCTTCTGGACGCCGACGGGTTCAAGAGCTGGGAGGGCGGCTGCGCCTTCACGCAGATCTTCGCGCACGAGCCCGACAAGTCCTGGGTCGCGCTGATGGTCTGCTCGGAAGGCACCCGCACCGTGCCCGAGATGTACGTGATCAGCAGGCTCGAGGACGAGGACGGCTTCGAGGTCGGTCACGCCGACGATGAGGAAGGCCCTGTGATCTACAACAGGTGCGACGCCAAGGAAGGGAAATGAAGCCGTGACGGATCTCACGCGCCTGACGCTGGCGGAAGCCCGCGACGGGCTGAAGGCGAAGTCGTTCTCGTCGGCCGAGCTGACGGAGGCGCATCTCGCCGCCATCGACGCCGCCAACCCGGCCCTCAATGCCTACGTGCTGGTGACGGCGGAGCACGCGCGTGCGCAGGCCAAGGCCGCGGATGCGCGCCTCGCGAGCAATGAGGCGCGCCCCCTCGAAGGCCTGCCGCTCGGCAACAAGGACCTGTTCTGCACCGCGGGCATCCGCACCACGGCCTGCTCCAAGATCCTCGACGGTTTCACGCCCACATATGAATCGACCGTCGGCGCCAATCTCTGGAACGCCGGCGCCGTGATGCTCGGCAAGCTGAACAACGACGAGTTCGCCATGGGCTCCTCCAACGAGACGAGCGCCTTCGGTCCCGTCGTCTCGCCCTGGCGGCGCACGGGCAAGACCGACAAGCTCGTGCCGGGCGGCTCCTCCGGCGGCTCGTCCGCGGCGGTCGCGGCCGGCATCTGCCTCGCCGCCACCGGCACCGACACCGGCGGCTCGATCCGCCAGCCCGCGGCCTTCACCGGCACCGTCGGCATCAAGCCGACCTATGGCCGCTGCTCGCGCTGGGGCATCGTCGCCTTCGCCTCCTCGCTCGATCAGGCCGGCCCCATCGCCAAGACCGTGCGGGACGCCGCCATCATGCTCGGCGCCATGGCGGGACATGATCCGAAGGATACGACCTCCGTCGGTGCGCCCGTTCCGGATTACGAGGCCGCGCTCGCGAAGGGCGTGAAGGGCCTGCGCGTCGGCGTGCCGAAGGAATATCGCGTCGAGGGCATGTCGAAGGAGATCGACGGCCTCTGGACGGAAGGCATCGAATGGCTGAAGGCGGCCGGTGCCACGATCCACGAGATCAGCCTGCCGCACACGCGCTATGCGCTGCCCGCCTATTACATCGTCGCGCCCGCTGAGGCCTCCTCCAACCTCGCCCGCTACGACGGCGTGCGCTACGGCCTGCGCGTGCCCGGCAAGGACGTGATCGACATCTACGAGAGCACGCGCGCGGCGGGCTTCGGCAAGGAGGTGCGCCGGCGCATCCTGATCGGCACCTACGTGCTCTCGGCCGGCTACTACGACGCCTACTATCTGAAGGCGCAGAAGGTCCGCACCTTGATCAAGCGCGACTTCGACGAGGCCTGGAGCAAGGTCGATGTGGTGCTGACGCCGACGACGCCTTCGCCCGCCTTCGCCTTCGGCGAGAAGGTGGGCGATCCGCTCGCGATGTATCTCGAGGACATCTTCACCGTGACGGTGAACATGGCGGGGCTGCCCGGCATCTCGGTGCCGGCCGGGCTTTCCTCGGAGGGCACGCCGCTCGGCCTTCAGCTCATCGGCAAGCCCTTCGACGAGGCGACCCTGTTCCGCGCCGCCCAGGCCATCGAGGACGCCGCCGGCCGCTTCACGGTCTCCGAGGCGTGGTGGACCGGGGCGGATGCGCCCCCAGCTAGAACCGGAGGCAAGTGAGATGGACCCCAGGCGCCCCTCGGAGTGCGCGGACATGAGCCAGGTCCGCGACGAGATCGACCGGATCGACGCCGCGCTCGTCGATCTCATCGCCGAGCGTTTCGGCTACGTCGAGCGCGCCTGGCAGCTCAAGAAGGATCCGAGCGAGGCCAGCGTGCCCTGGCGCATCCAGCAGGTCATCGACAAGGTGAAGGTCCAGGCGCGCCAGCGCGGCCTTCCCGCCGAGATGATCGAGATGGTGGGCGCGCAGTGGCGCAACATGATCGGCTGGTTCGTCCAGTACGAAGAGGAGAAGCTGCGCAAGCAGGAAGCGAGCAGCGGCGGTCGCGGCGCATGATCCCGATCAACTCGTTCGATCCGACGACTCTCGTGCTGCTGGCGGCGCTCAATCCGGCGGTCATCGTCGTCGCTTTCCTGATGGGCCGCAGCGCCGACCAGTGGCAGAAACTGCCCGTCGCGGCGTTCGCGGCGGGCCTTGCTGGGTTTATCCTCTATTGGATCGGCGGCCAGATCGGCGTCTTCGCGATCCACGCCATCGGCGGCGAGGCGGCGCTTCTCATTCTCGGGTTTGCCTTCGGCCTCGTCTGGGCCGCGATCGGCTATAAGTTTCGGACGCGCTGACGCGCGCGGAAGGAAGAAGAGATGCAGGACACGGCGAAGAGTGGCGGCAAGGCCAAGGCGAGCAACCTCATTGCGGGCGCGACCGGCGACTGGGAGGTGGTGATCGGCATGGAGGTCCATGCCCAGGTCGCCTCCGCCTCGAAGCTGTTCTCCGGCTCCTCGACGGCCTTCGGCGCCGAGCCGAACAGCCACGTCTCGCTGGTGGACGCGGCGATGCCCGGCATGCTGCCGGTGATCAACGCCGAATGCGTGGCGCAGGCCGTCCGCACCGGCCTCGGCCTCAAGGCCGCGATCAACCTCACGAGCGTCTTCGACCGCAAGAACTACTTCTATCCGGATCTGCCGCAGGGCTATCAGATCAGCCAGTACAAGCAGCCGATCGTCGGCGAGGGCGAGATCGAGATCGAGGTCGATGGCGAGACGAAGCGCGTCGGCATCGAGCGGCTGCACCTCGAGCAGGACGCCGGCAAGTCGATCCACGACCAGAGCCCGGACTATTCGTTCGTCGACCTCAACCGCTCGGGCGTCGCGCTGATGGAGATCGTGTCGAAACCCGACATGCGCTCGTCGAAGGAGGCGCAAGCCTACGTGACGAAGCTGCGCACGATCCTGCGCTACCTCGGCACCTGCGACGGGGACATGGAAAAGGGCAACCTGCGCGCGGACGTGAACGTTTCCGTGCGCAAGCCCGGCGACGCGCTCGGCACGCGCTGCGAGATCAAGAACGTCAACTCGATCCGCTTCATCGGCCAGGCCATCGAGGTTGAGGCGCGCCGCCAGATCGACATCATCGAGGACGGCGGCACGGTCGACCAGGAGACGCGCCTCTTCGATCCCGGCAAGGGCGAGACGCGCTCGATGCGCTCGAAGGAGGAGGCGCACGACTACCGCTACTTCCCCGATCCCGACCTGCTGCCGCTCGAGCTCGCGCAGGCGGACGTGGACGCTCTTGCGCAACATCTGCCGGAGCTGCCGGACGAGAAGCGCGCCCGCTTCGTCGCCGAGTACGCGCTCTCCGCCTACGACGCGGCCGTGCTCGTCGCCGAGCGCGAGAACGCCGATTTCTTCGAGGCGGTGGCCAAGGGACGTGACGGAAAAGTCGTGGCGGAGCCGCGCGACGGAAAGACCCTGGCGGAGCCGCGCGACGGAAAAGTGTCGGCCAATTGGGTCATCAACGAGCTGTTCGGCCGCCTCAACAAGGAAGGCAAGGACATCGCCAGCTCTCCGGTCTCGGCCGCCCAGCTCGGCGGCCTCGTCGATCTCATTACGGCCGGCACCATCTCGGGCAAGATCGCGAAGGACCTGTTCGAGATCCTCTGGA
>JRYH01020138.1_pt1 | contig 11405 bp, 9 predicted proteins | sample 235351 | NCBI WGS metagenome assembly JRYH01 (sample SAMN03074221, study PRJNA261480) | activated sludge metagenome | biome: Wastewater Treatment Plant; feature: Wastewater; material: Activated sludge; isolation source: activated biomass of a wastewater treatment plant treating wastewater... ... | reverse complement strand
GAATGTCTCGAGGCGTCTCTTCCTTCAATTTTCTGCAGACGCAGTCTGCCTCTTGACCGGCGTTTCACGAAATTCTATAATAGGTCTCGTCAGCTTCACCGACAAGGGCAAACCATGCGAAAGCATGGGACGCAAAGCCAGCGGCCTAAGTCCCCCGCGGGGATAAGGCGGCAGGGTTGCCGAAGCAGGGGCTGCTTTCCGTTCCAGGGGCATTCCTCCGCCTCAAGTTCCATATTCGCCAGGCTCGCCCGGGGTATTCCGTCTGTGAATATTTAACGGACGCGCGCCCTCACCGTGCGCCGCCCGGGCTTCGAAAAATACGGGTTCAGGGGGAATGGCATGTCAACTGTAAAGAGGATTACGGACCTTACGGATTATACCAACGTCTTGCCGTACGCGAGCGAGATGTTCGGCGTCTATCAGCCGCTGCTTGGCTGGAAATCGATACGCATAAAGAACCGTTTCAACGAGGGCTACGAGCGCGAGAAGCCCTACATTATCGACAGGCTGAAGAACGTGTTCGCCGGCCGGGCGGAGGTCATATACAAGCCCGACAGGCGGGTCGAGATAAGGCTCAGGCCCGGCGCGCCCGACGCGGGGAAGCTCCGCTCTTCCGACTCGGCGCTGCTCGAGCTTTTGGCGGCGAAGCTCCCGCCGTACGAGGAATATAAGCCCTCGGTGTGGGCCGACCTCGTAACGGAGGATAACGTGGAGACGCTCCTTAAAAAGGACGTCGCCAAGCTCTACACAGATCTTTACACGGACATTCTGAGCGGAGCGGCGTCGCTGTCCGGCGCTACGCTGTCGCGCGCGGCCACCACGGGCGGCGTCGACGAGGGGAAGGCGCTTTCGGCGTTCGAGCAGCAGGTCCAGTACGAATCTTCCGTCGGTGGGGCGCTGCTCTCTCTCGTAAAAACGAAGAGCCACGCCGCACTGGAAGAGATCTTTTACGCGACCAAGGAAAACGCGGCCGAGGTGGAGAAGCTGATCAAGATGCTCGCCGCCGAGAACGGCGCCGAGGCCTACCTCGACATCGAGAACCTAGACCCCGGCCAGAAGGAGCACATAGCCGCCGTCGCGCTCTCGCCTATCAGCGTAGTGCACCTGTTCAGGCAGTACTTCTTCGAGCTCGATACGTTCCTCGGGACGCCGGTGAGCCACGTGTGGCTTAGCCCGGGCTCGTCCGTGGAGCTGATAGAGGTGCACACGAGGCGGACGGTCGTCGAGAAGACGCTCGAAACGACGCTCGATATCCTCACGAGCTCGGAATCGACCGTCACCGAGCGGGACGAGATCTCGGACGCGGTGAAGGAGAACAACCAGCAGGATGTGAAGTTCGGGGCGAGCGTGAAGGCCTCGTACGCATCCATCGAAGCGACGTCGAGCTTCGATTACAACCGCTCGCAGGAGCAGGCGCGCGAAACCACGCACAAGCGCACGCGCGAGCAGACGGAGAAGCTGTCGTCGGAGATAAGGAAGAACTTCAAATCTACGTTCAAGACCGTTACTGAATTCACGGACCAGTCGAGCACGAAGCACACGCTGGCCAACAACACCAACGAACTCATTAACTACGAGCTCAGGCGGAAGATGAGGCAGGTCGGGGTACAGGTGCAGGATATAGGGACGTTCCTTTGCTGGCAGACGTACGTCGACGACCCGGGAAAGGAGCTCGGCCTCGCGAAGCTCATTCACATTGCCAAGCCGCCTGAGCTCGGCGGTATCCCGCACCCCGAGGAGATCCCGCTCCTCCAGCCGTTCCAGGAAGACAAGATCGTGACGATACCTTTCGTGTCCGTCGCGGGCGGGGCCGACAACGAGGGCGAGGTCTATATAGACGGCGTCGAGGCGGACGACTCGGAGTGGTTCGGCGAGCTGGAAAAAATCCAGGCCGACTTCGCGCAGGAGTTCGTCTCGCCGAAGTCGGGCTACTCGCTTACGAACGTCGAGTTCGACTCGCAGGGCAAGCCCGTCGCCGTTTCGCGGAAGGGCGGGATAACGAACGCGAGCGGCAAGGGGTCGTTCGTTCTTCACCTGGACTCTGCAGACTTCCAGGGGCAGAACAGCATACAGGTAAAGGTGACGCTCCACTGGTCGCCGGGCGCGGGCGCGAACGACGCGATAATCCAGAAGAATAAGGACAACCTCGCCGCGTTCAAAGAGAAAGAGAAGGCAGAGTACGAGAAGGCGTACGTCGAGAACGTGAAAGACAGGGTTACGAAGGCGAGCAAGATAAGGACGCGCGACAGCGCGGAGCTCCGCGAAGAGGAGAGGATAGTCGTATACAGGCGGCTGATACAGGAGATGCTGATGCACGGCATAACGCTGCCCGACGACAGGACGAGGCACGTCGTGGCCGAGCTTATCAACTCGATGTTCGACGTGGACAAGATGCTCTACTTCGTCGCGCCCGAGTGGTGGCGGCCGAGGCTCCACAGGAGTAAGCAGCAGCTCGGCGAGACGCCGCCGTTCCAGCCGCCGAAGAGGCCCGTCGATGCGGCGACGGGGCTCGTGACCATGGCCATACACAAGGCTTATGCGAAGAAGCTGGGGCTCGCCGTCAACTCGGCCTCCGCGGTCAGCGCGAACGTCATGAGCGCGAGCACGATAGGGTGGGGCGGCATCGACGACACGCTCAGGGACAACTATTACATCACGGACGAGTCCGAGCCGGCCAGGCTCGGTAGCTCGCTCGGGTGGCTGATGCAGCTCGACGGCGACAACATGCGTAACGCCTTTCTCAACGCGCCGTGGGTGAAGGCCGTGATACCCATAAGGCCCGGAAGGGAAGAGGCCGCGATTAACTGGCTCAAGGGAGTCGAGGGGATGAACGGCATCACGGATGATGTCGTCTACCACGCGAGCAACCCGGGCGAGAAGGACATAAACGGGAACCCGCTCGACGGGCAGAAGATGATAGACGTGCTGATGGACCTCGCGAAGAAGATCAAGAAGAAGTACCAGGAGGGTATAGAGACGGGGAAATACCCGAAGCAGGATGAAGTCTCGGACCCGGCGCTGGTCGATCCGGACAGCGTCGTCACGTCGACGCCGATAGACCGCGTCTACGAGCACGGGTTCTTCCCGCTCGAGGGGAGCTTCAGGCTGAACGTCGGGAAGAACTACGAGATATTCGACCAGTGGATCGAGATTCTGCCGACGGACCAGATAGTGCCGGTCGAGGTGAAGTACGACCCCAAGACCGGAAGGCAGATTTGAGCCGCCGCAATGGCTAGCAGATGGGCCAAGATAATCCCCGGGGCGACGGGGAACAAGGCCGACTTTCTCGTCGATGGGACGGCCGCATTCAAGAGCATCTACGACGCGATAAAGACGGCCAACAAGGACGGCCATTATATATACGTCATGGGGTGGATGCTCGACGCCGGGATGGAGCTCATAAAGGGGGACCCGGGGTCGGCGTTCATAAAGCTGCTCGAGGATGCGGCCAAGAAGGGCGCGGAGGTCCGCATCCTCGTGTGGGACAACCCCATCCCGAACGCCTATCCGCCCGAGAGCTACATCCAGATGAACCGGAATTATATACCGATGCTGAACAAGCTGCCGAACACCTTCGCCTTCATCGACGACAACACATTCGCGACGGCCGCGACGCAGAAGTTCCTTTCGCAGGCCGTGCCGCATATTCTCCGGCAGGTGATGAAGTTCCAGACGATATTCAAGGAGCTGGACCTGTTCTTTACGATACTCAAGTACGCGGCGACGAAGAACGTCGGCAGCCATCACGACAAGGTGATCATCGTGAAGGGCGAGAAGGGGCTCATCTCGCACTGCGGCGGGATAGACATAAACTTGAACCGCTTCGAGTGGTACCAGAAGCAGTGGTGCTCGTTTCACAAGGACACGCATTCGGCGTATCACGATACGCATATAAGGGTCGAGGGGCCGGCCGCGTACGACATACTCCAGAAGTTTATAAAGAGGTGGGACTATCACCCGGCGGCGAAGTCGAAGACCCTCAAGGGGCGGAGCGAGCCCAAGCCCAAGGAGATAAAGACGGGGGATTTTCACTGGGCGAAGACCGTCGGCACTTATAACGACCCGTCGGGGAAGGACAGGGACAGGAGCCTCAAGGACGCGTATCTCGAAATCCTCCGGAACGCGCAGAAGTACGTTTACATCGAGGACCAGTATCTGGTGAGCCTCGACGTGGCGAAGGAGCTCAACAAGCGCATTAAGGACCCGAATTTCGTATGCGTCGTTATCGTGACGCAGGACTGCGCGGAGACGACGGATATATTGATACCGCTCCGGCGGAGGTCGGAATTCTATAAGGAGCTCATAAAGGGGGCCAGTGCAACCGAACAGGCCAAGGTGGGGGTTTTCGTCGTCGATATGGTGAACGGGAAGAAGAACGGGTGGCACACAGGCGTTCACGCGAAGACGCTTATAGTCGACGACGAGCTCGCGATAATCGGCTCGGCGAACGTGAACCAGCGCTCCTTTACGAACGACAGCGAGACGTCTGTCATCGTTTTCGACGACCCGGAGAAGAAGACGACATTCGCCAAGGCGCTCAGGATCGCGATATGGAAGGAGTTTATAAGGGTTGCCGTCGCGCCGCAGGGTTACGAGAATTGGTTCACGTTCATGTACCTCGTAAAGAACGTGCCCGGGTTTTCGATACTGCTCGACCTTACGAAGACGCCGCAGCAGGAGGACCTCGACGAGAAGATTATCGCGATGATAAAGAAGTCCGGGGTCATCGCGCCGATAGTGGTCGGCGGGCTCACGGGGAATAATCTTCAGCAGACGACGGCTGTGCTGAGCCCGATAACCCTGAAGCTCATATTCGATATGTTCTGGGAGAATGTCGTGGACCCGGAGGCGCCGTGACACATGCCGTGACACATATAGTGTGTTTCAATCAAAGTCTTACCGGGGTTCGATCAAGATATAACTCGTGCTGCGTCCGCCGGAATCTTCTTTTTTCAAGATGCCCTGCTCCACCAAAAGGTTTATATCTCTTATGGCGGTATCTTGAGAAACCTTGGTAATCCTGGCCCATTTAGAACTTGTGAGCTTTCCTTCAAAGCCATCAAGAAGCTTGTTCAGCATCAGGTTCTGTCTTTCGTTAATCTTGCTATCCCTGTGATTTTTCCAAAAGGCGTCTTTGCGCAACACCCTGGCTAAAATAATTTCACTATGATCGAGCGCATGGTCCAGACAATCCAGAAACCATTTTATCCATCTTGTTATATCAAGATTCGATTTCTGGGTTTTTCCTAAGATATCGTAATAATCTTCCCTTTCTTTTCTGATTTGTTCAGAGATGCTGTAAAAGCGATATGAGCTGTTTTCCGATCGAGCCATAGCCATATCTGCAATAGCCCTGGCTATACGTCCATTGCCATCTTCAAATGGATGTATCGTGACAAACCATAAATGTGCTATGGCTGCTTTCAATACATCGTCCGTTCCGCCGGAATTATTGAACCATCTCAGAAATACATCTATTTCTTTCTCGAGTTTTATTGCTTCCGGCGCGATATAATGAACTATCTCCTTGCCTACAGGTCCGCTGACTACTTTCATTCTGTCCTCTGCGTCATCCCGCCATTGTCCGACTTTAATTTTTTTCATGCCGCTTCGGCCAGTCGGAAATAACAGTGAGTGCCAACCGAATAACCGCTCCGGCGTAAGCGGGTCGGAATATTTTTGAGTTGCATCCAGCAACATCTCGACAACGCCGTCAACATGGCTATCCTTCGTTATAGCGGCGGTTTCCATGCCCAGATGTCTTGCTATGGATGAACGCACCTGATCCCGGTCCAGGTTCTCACCCTCTATCTCCGAAGTCTTAACGACTTCCGTGGTAAGAATCGTGAGCGTTGCCTCCTTCTTTTCTGGAAACCCTAATTCCCCCATTTCGGTAATAAGCCTGGCCTGCTTGAAACGTACCGCGGCCAATTGGTCAATTAGCTGGTTGGAATTCCAGGTGAAGTTCGGCCATTCCGATAATTCATATATATATTTTATTCTCCGCATCATATGCAAAGAATATAGCGCATATTCTCCGCATTTTCAAGTTTATTCTCCGCATGTCGTGCGGTGAATAATGGGGTTATTCTCCGCATGATTGCATGTATAGCGCAAATATTCTGTGATTATAGCAAGTTAAGTGGATTTTTCTGGAGAAAGTCTTTCTCAAAATATAGATCTCTCACTGTTTTAATTTGGGGTCTCTCCAAGCAGTACCAGATATGCTTTCTTGCAATCGGCTCAGGGCGTCCGATTCCTCGCTCGCTCGAAATCGTTGCTCGAAATGACAAATCCTCTTGATGGATTGTTTGCGGAAGTGGATTCCCGATACAAGCATTCGGGAATGACAGGATAGAGGTAGATTCCGAGCGAGCCGAGGAATCGGGGTAACAGTCCCGAAGTCCGCGTGGTTTGTAAGTACCCGCCATAGGTGAAGAAGGCGGAACTCGAATCCCCAACCTCTATAAAATCAGACGGGGGTTTCTGCTTATTAACTTGGGAGCTTCGTAGTGATTTGAAGGAAAGGAAATGCGCGCCCGGAGGGAGTCGAACCCCCAACCTCTTGATCCGTAGTCAAGCACTCTGTCCAATTGAGCTACGGGCGCGTAATTCAGAGTCGTATAGTTTACCGAAACCAGCCGGTTCATCAATAGATTAAAGCAGAAGGGAAGGATGAGTCACACAGCAGTGAGATTTCTCACGCTCGCTCGAAATCGTTCGGAATGATAAATACTTGGGGTGACCCCCACCTTTGTCCTCCCCCTCCGAGGAGGGGGAGGATGGATAAGATCTGCCGTTAGCCGAAGCAGTGCTTAAAGAAGCACGCTCAGCGGGTGGTCTCGAAGAAGTAATCCGCGAGTCTGTCCCGGAGGAAGAGCCGCGCCCTGTGAATCCGGGACTTCGCCGCGCTTAGGGATATTCCCAGCACTTCGGCCGTTTCGAGGTCGGAGAGACCTTCCTCGTGCCGGAGATGGAACACGTCTTTATACTGCTCGGGGAGCTCGTCTATCGAGTCCCTTATTTTCTCGAGCGCCTCGCGCGTCATGAGCTCGCTGTCGGGCCTTCCGCTGAAGTCCTTGTCGGCGACGCCGTGAAGAATGCCGGCCTGGTCGTAGGGGGCATAGCCGTCGAGGCTCGACTCGTTCGTATCGATCTTCTTCTTCGTGCGGATGCGCATGTAGCTCGAATTGAGCGCGACGCGGTAGAGCCACGTCGAGAACCGCGACTCCATCCTGAACGTGCCGGCCTTGGTCGTGAGTATGACGAACACGTCCTGGAGCACGTCCTCGGCCTCGCCGGGGTCGCGCGTGATCCTGAGGGCGATTCTGTAAATCCTGTCGGCGTAGCGATTGACCAGCTCGCCGAATGCGTCTTCGTCGCGGTTTGTGACGAATAGCGCGACGAGGTGCTCGTCGGGGATTGCGCAGGGCGTCTTGCCCTCGGCGCAGGCTCGGGCAGCCATCTGCCTGCAAGCGCCGTTATTCTTCGTATCGTACCGCATAATAAAAGCCTCCTGGGTGTCTTTGAGTGAATCTCCCCCGGCTCCGTCAGGAGCCTTTCTCCTCGGGGCCCTCATGCCGCAAACCCCGCTATTATTTTGTCTATCGTCTGATCGATCACGTGCTCCTGATCGGCCCACGGAAAGTCGGGCATGGCGATGATGAGCGACGTGATGCCGTGTACCGTTATCCACATCGACTGCGTGGTGCTTTCGAGCTCGACATTCCTGAACTTGCCCTGGCGGATGCATTCCTCGACTATCATTCTGAGGTAGCCGTAGGCCTTCAAGCTCATCGAATCCTCGCGGAGGTAGTCCTCGGGGGCATCGGGCTTAAGGGCCATCATGAACGTTACCCTGTAGTCGTTCGGGTACTTGAGGCCGAAATCGACGTACGCCCGCCCGCATCTTTTCAGGGCGAGGAGCGGGTCGCTGAGGTCTTCTCCGAGTTTCTCGAACATATCCACTAACTTTACGAACGCTTCTTCGCACAAAAAACGGACAAGGTCCGCTTTATCGTTGAAATGGAGGTATATGGTCGTCGGGGAATATTCAATCTTTTCAGCAATTTTACGCATTGTTACGTTTTCATAGCCGTCTTTAATGAATAGTTCGCGGGCGGCATCGAGGATTTCCTGCCTGACCGCCTGCTTTTGTCTTTCCCTTCTTTCCTTTACTCCCATTTATCTCCTGCCTTGAACTGTATTAAGTTACTTAACGCTGTTAAGTATATTATGCGCGTTCAGGGGAGTCAAGAAGTTTTTTGAAAGGATGAAAAAAGATAAAAAGGGGCATATAGGGTGTTAGTGGATTTGGGGGGAGGGGGATTCGGAAGGGGGAGTATTGCTTCGCTGCTCGCACAGCTTGCAATATTATGTTTGGGCGAGTTCCTGGCCTATCATTCCCGAATGCCTTAATCGGGAATCCAGTTTTTGAGAATAGGGAGAGAAAGGTAGAAATCCCCCCTTACCCCCCTTTTCCTAAGGGGGGATGAAAAAGAAAAATTAAATGAATGGATTCCTGCCTTCGCAGGAATGACAGAAGTGTGGGGATTCCTGCGCTCGCCAGGAATCGTTGGGAATGACACACACATAGTGTGTTTAATGAACGAAGCGGCTTCGTATTCTGTGGCCCACGAAGCGCGGCAGGACGTAATAGCTATGCGCTGCTGCTTCGACTGTCTGCGGACACAGTCCGCCGTGTGAATCTGTTCCGGGGTTTTCGGAATCTAAGTATGTAGAGGGCGGAGGTTGGAAGGAGAGGTAGACAAGATGAGAGTCATATGGGGTTATATTCCGATCTTTGTCCTGGCCTTCGGGCTCACGGCTTTTGCCCAGCAGGGGGCCGAGCTGCCGTTGATGGACGTATTCTTCGACCAGGGCGAGTCCGCGCTCAGGGAAGATGCGAAGCCCGTTCTTGCGGAGAACGCCGAGGTCCTGGTGATGAATCCCGGGGTTGAGGTCGAGGTCGTGGGGTTCTGCAACACCTACGAGGACGCGCCGGGTTACAACCTAGGATTAAAAAGGGCGGAATCCGTGAGGAGTTTTCTGGTCGAACAGGGTGTAAACTATAATAGAGTGAGATTGGGCGTCGACTGCGGCGGAATAAGGGACGAGGGCAATCCTCTTCCAGGCCCGGCCGAAGTCAAAGCGGCTCTGGACAGCAGGGTAAGCATAAAGGCGAACCCGAGGCCGGAGCCAGGGGTTTTATAATTCCGGCTCAGGACTCTCGTGCCGTGACAAACGCGGAGAGTCCAAAGGGTCTTCCCGAGCCGGCCTGAATTGCGGGGGTTATGACATGCTGAAAGAATTTAAAAGTGTAATGCTTGCGGCCGTGCTGTTTCCGGCGGCGCTGTTCAGTCCCGCTCCGGGGCTCAAGGAGAGTCCGGGCAACGTGCCCGAGTACCGGTGCGAGATAACCGGGTACTACGTTCATCTCAGGGATGTGAGCGAGGAATTCGGCAACGTTCTGTTATCGCAGGATTACGACGAGATCCTTGCGGCCAGCATAAGCGCCATAGCGTCGTTCGACGAGATGAGCCGCGAGCTCGGGTCGATGGCCGTCCCCGCCGAGATGCGGGAGGCGCACGACGCGCTCGTCAATGCGGTGGGCTCGTACAGGCAGAGCGCCGACCTCATACGGATAGCGATCGGTACATCGCTCGGGAAGTACGAAGAGAAGGGCGACGACCTTCAGAGCCTGATTGACCAGAGCGTTTATCTCGCAGCCGAGGCAAACCAGTATTTAGAGCGGAGCCTCGTTCTTCACGGAGAGGTATTCCAGCTCTACGCCGAGGGGCCGGGCGAGAATGCGTGCGGGACGTATACGTCGTGGGACGGATATAGCGTGTTTCCGGGCGTAAATGGCGCGGGGATTTAATAAACCATTCGCACAGTGGTTCGGCAGTGTCAAAGTTATGACACGCGAGTTTCGTTAACGGTACAAAACCTCGACCGGCAACGACACTGCTACTTCGATTTCCAGCACGCGTGGCGTGCCGTGCGTGCAAAATAAACCGCGGAGCTGTAAAATACCGGCATGGTTTCGCCGCAGAATCGGCCTCAGGGCAACAGGTATATCGCGGCCGGTCTCGCGCTCATAGCCGGGTACGTGGACGCATACGGCTTCATCACGTTCGGGACGTTCGTCTCGTTCATGAGCGGCAACACGACCCACGCGGGTTCGGACATAGGAAGCGGATTCCTTAAAGCCGCCCTTCCGGCGTGCCTCGCAATCCTGTCTTTCGTCGCAGGGGTTTTCGCGGCGACGCTGCTTGTGACATCGAACGCCAGGCGGCGGCACGCTGTCCAGTACGCGTTGATCGCATTTCTCCTCGCTCTTACAATCGCAGTTACCCGCCTTACGTCTTTAACCGCCCCGGCATTCGTCATTATGCTCGGTTTCACAATGGGGGTCATGAATACGGCGCTGTCGCGCGTCGGGTCGCAGCTCGTGAACGTCACGTTCGTCACGGGGACGCTAAGCCAGATAGGCGGCCATCTCGCCCGGGCGTGGAAGGGCGAGAGCCTGGACGACGCCGAGGGGCCGGGGGATACGCACTTCGCCCGCGCTGTGCTGCTGACGACGGTATGGCTCGGGTTCTTTTCGGGGGCGCTTCTCGGAGGGGCGCTCACCCCGCGGATGGGGGTGTGGATGCTCGCCATCCCCGCGGCGGCGGTTCTGCTGCTCGCAGTTGCCGAAACAGCGCGCTCAGGCGGCGAGTGACTCGACTCACGGTCCGTTATATCCCCGATTCGAGCGATACAATCTGAAAAAATCCGAAGCGTTCACACGTTTTCGGAGTCTAACCTTATATAAGCTAAAAACATTCGGGAGGCAATAATGGCGGAACCATCTGAATCGATTAAGGAATTTTTAGGCGGCGTGCACTACGCGACGCTCGCGACGGAGGACAAGGACGGGGGCGCGCACCTGACGCCCGTATGGTATTTGTACGAGGACGGGAAGTTCTTCGTCGAGACGGAGCCGGCTTCGAAGAAGGCCAGGAACGCCGGCGCGAGGCCGAGGGCGACTATAGTCGTCGACAGCAGGCGGCGCCAGGGCGAGGAGACGTGGGTGAGCGCGTCGGGGAAAACGGAGATCATCGAGGGCGACCGCGCGGCGGAGATTCACGGGAAGATAGTTAGGCGCTACCTCACCCCTGAGGCCATAAATCATCCCGAGATCGGGCCGGGATTCGAAGCTGCCGGGGCTATCATCATAGCGATCACCCCGGACGGGTACAAGTCGTGGAGCTTGAAGGATCTCGACGAGCAGTATTTCGGCGGGGCGCTCGGGAAGAGCCCCGAGAAGTGGTTTTACGAGGTGGATTGAGGCGGGCAGTGTCCGCTCTACATACTGCGGTTTTACTGCGAGTTGTCATCCTGAACTTGATTCAGGATCT